>Ga0070686_100000198_pt1 | contig 41862 bp, 64 predicted proteins | sample KBSS23LmetaG_FD_65654 | JGI IMG/M metagenome (GOLD analysis project Ga0070686, IMG submission 65654) | Switchgrass rhizosphere microbial communities from Kellogg Biological Station, Michigan, USA - KBS S2-3L metaG | ecosystem: Host-associated > Plants > Roots > Rhizosphere ...
CACGACGCGATCCGAGACTTCGAGGACGCCCGTGCCCTCGATCAACGCGTTGTGAATCGCGCGGCCGAGCGCCTGCGGCAGCTTGGTCTCGTCCGCCTTCCACTGATGAAACTCTTCAACGATTGGCGCCTTGACTGCATCTGCACCGAAACCCTCGACCACCCAGATCGGATCCGTGAAGATGGTCGCCATAATGCGAGCGCGCATTGCATCCACCGACTCGGTGACAATCCAGCTTCCGAGGTTGGAGGCGCCGGGCCAGGGGGTGTCCTTCGTGAGCGAGCCGTCTCCGCCCCGGTACTTCGAATGCGCGTCGTCAATGAAACCGTCGTCGCCAACGATGCTCATGCGCGCGGTGATGGCGTAGTCGATCTCACGCGCCAAGAAGGTGACGAGTTCCGCCTGCTTCTCTTCGGAGAGCTTGACCTCGAACGGATCTTTCTGGGACTTACGCGGCATCAGAGGTTTGCAGCGGCGCGAGCAGCGGTACGACGTTCGGCGAAACTGGTCGGGTTGTTGCGGACGACGGGCTGACGAGTGAACGAACCCATGCCAGGAGCCGCAGGAGGCCCATCGAAGCGACCACCATCACTACGGCGCCGAGGCTTGGGTTGACTACGTCCCTTCGACTGTCGTTGTCCGCCCGCACACTTAGGCACGATTCAACACCACGTACACGACCGCGAGCGCGACGAGGAAGAAGACGAAGTGAACACAGTCGGTAAGCGCCGTCTGCAACAGGACGCGCACCAACTGGTCGAGCATGATGATGGTTGGGTTATTTTCCACGGAGCGCTTTTGCCGCAAGCCCCTGCAACGACGCAAACGGATTGCTGTTGGATGGCCGCTGTTCGGTGAGCTGGCGCCGCTTTTTAGGCGGCGCCACGGCCGACTGTCCTTCTGTCTGCTTGATCGAACGGAGGGAGTTCCCTGAGCGCGACTGCGACTTCTTGTACCCCTGATTCAACTCAGGAAACGCCCCTCTCGTTTGCACGCACTCATAAGAGCATGTGCGGTCTTAGGCGCGCAACATGCGGCTACTCAGGAGAGATCCGTTCGGTGCCGCGCGACATCTTTCGCACGGTGCGCGTACGTGTGCCGCGATCCGCCGGTTCATAGCGATGCACGACGAGCGTGACGCGCCGGAGCTTCAGCGCTCGCAGCATCTGCCCCGCGATATTTCGCGAGCCCTTCATCACTTTCCCGAGCAACGACTCGTCCACGTTGAGGAGGCGCGCGGCAGCGGCCTGACTCCCCGCCTCCTCGATCGTCACCTGAAGCCGCCGAATCACTTCTGCGTGCGTTATCTCGGGGAGGTTCTTCTTGACAGGCATTCCTAAGATCCTATAAGCTCTTTTTCGTGGGGAGGGCACTTGTGAAGGTGCTCTTTGAAACGGCCCTGGGCGTAACCATCGCTTTCAGGGCCGTTTCGTTTGTACGCTGGATGTGGGGAGGGCGTCCTTGTGAAAGGGGACGTTGGCCCGAATTCGCGGCCGTTCTCCCACTTCACAAGCTGCCCCTCCCCACAACCCTAGTACCCGGCCCGCCCGCGCACCGTCCGCTTACGTTTCGGCGTGTCCTCGTCGTAGTCGGCGTCGGTCTGCGGCCGTCGGCGCCGCACGATGCCGGTGCCGAAGTTCAAGATTGCGTACTCGATTGTGTTCTGCAGATGGTCGTAGTAGCCGTCCTTCTTCGGGCGGCGGATGTTCGGGAAGGCGGCGTTGACGAACTTCCGATCGTCGAACACGTAGCCCGCCTCGAAGCCGTCAATCAGGATCGAGCAGCGCGGGTGCGCGAGAAATGCGGGCCGTCCGTGGACGATGCGCGTCATGTAGCCGCTCGTCTGCTGGATGGCGTACTCGCGCCGCTCCGGCCGGTTGGCGTCCCGCTGATACTTCGCGCCGGTCTCCGGCCCGTACAACTGCCGCAGATGCTTGTTGAGAACCTCCACGGCGGTCTGCCGGATGCCGTGCCCCTGCACCCCCGCTCCGGCCGGATCGCAACACACGTTCAACGTCGTGATGCGCGGGAACAGCTCCGCGCGCAGCGCTGCAACAGCCGGGACCGACTCGTCGAGGAATGAGCGATCCCCCATCCACTCGCCGAGGATGTTCCACATGCCGCTCGGGAGGAACTGCGACCAGCTCACCGCCGGATGGCGCTGCCCGAAGTCCCAGGACTCAATTAGCGGGTAGTCGGGCTCGTAGTCCATCGGCTGCACGTGCAGCGACCGGCTGAACGCCTTCCCGTAGACGGCGTCGCCGATCATCGCGAGTCCGCGCAGCCCCTCGATCATCCGCTTGCGGAGTGCACTGTTTGGTGGGTAGTCGCGTTCGAGTTCGGTGATGTAGTCGTCGCCGAGCACGTCGCGGTTGTCGTAGACGCTCGTGTGGAGATACACGTGCCCGCGTATGTGGTTGTCCTCGGGGAACTCCTCATTCAGCCAGTGGTCGGAGCCGGGCGGGTTCGGCGTGAGCAGCATCTGCTGCGGGAAGCCGGGTTGCGACAAGCGGCCTTTGAGCTGCGAGTACACGTCTTTCGGCAGCTCCTCGGGCTGATCGACGCCGACGACGGCGAGCGTGAGCCCGGCAAACTTCGAATAGCGCGCGGTATCGTCAGAGGACTTGAGGGAGCGGATGTAGCAGCGCGAGCCGTTGATAAATTCCTGGTACTCCTGCTTCGCGTTCCAGCCGTTAGCGCCGGTCCCCGGATCCGGGCGAGGCCCCCGGCCGAGCAACTCGCGCGGACACTCTTCGTAGAACTTCGGTTTGAGCTGCGCGTCGAGGGAGTCGCCGGTCCACCGGCTCAACATGCACTGGATGCCGGGGTAGTTGACGCAGTAGTCGATGATCTTCCAGATCAGCGGCGTCGTCTTCCCGGCGCGGATGGCGCCCTCGAAGTCAACGAAGCGGGCCTTGCTGGCGGGCAGGAGGATGAAGTCGGCCTGCGCGCGGTTCCACTCGCGGACGACGTTCACTCGGCCTTGTCGCCCTTCGCTTCGCGCAGGTTGTGGATGATCGTGACGGCGGTCGGTGTGCCTTTCACTTCGAGCGTGTCAGGTGCCTTACCGAAGCCGTACTCGTAGAGCAGTCGGAGCAGTTGCGGATCGGGATGCGTGCGGAGGCGATTCCAGATCGATCGGCGGACGGCCGGATCCTCTGCGACGCGGCGCCCGAACTCGCGGAGCGTGGCGGCGCGCTCTCGTGCCTTCCGTGTCGCCTTGGGGCGACCCGGTCCCGGCCCTTTCTTCAGATTCGCTAGGGCCTTCGGTCCCGGCTTCGCAGGTTTGATCGGTCGCGCCACGGTCTCAGGATGGCGTAGAAGCCCTCCTGCGGCAACATGCGGACCTGTCGGACACCTTTTGTCCGGGTTCTCGGTACCACAATTTCGCGAGGAAATCGCGCGAACCTCTGGCCGGGACTCCGAAGTACGATCGCCCTGGGGGGTGGGTAGACTTCCGGTTTCGGCCGTAGACAGGCCACAACAGGCCAGCGAACCGGCCTGCATTCGTCAGGAGCTGCGATCGTGTGTGGTCTGGTGTGTGGGAACGGCCGCCAGCTCGCGAGCTGCTACGGCCGTTTTAATGGGCGGGAGGAAGAGAGGGACGATCGCCTATGTGTCGCTCGGCTGTATCGCACGCACGGGCGTCGCAGGGTCGGGCCGATCGGCGGACGCATTCGGATCGACGATGCGTCCGCGCAATCGATTGAGAGCAGTCTGCAGCAGCGAGGCGCACGCGCGACAAAGGATGCGCCCTTGATAGTCGTAGATCGCGCGGTGCTGACATTCGCTGCAGGGCGCAACCTGCTCACCGACGCGAACAGTGATGTCCGGTTGCAGCTCTGAGTGATGCGACCCTACGCGCACGGTACAACCTCTCCAAACGGCGCATCGGTTCCGCCGTTGCTGCACCAGATCACCGGATACTCCGGCGCCTCTGTGGGAAACAACCCGCACATGTCCGTGAGGTACACGAGTACAACCGGCGGATCGCTTTCGAGATGATCGAACACCGGGCAGAAGTTCGTACCGCCCCCGCCGCATGGATGCGCCTCGATCAGCTCGCCGCGCGCAAACGTGTCTACGCGGTTGATCGCCGCGTCGCAGTAAATCACGTCAACGGAGGACGGCTGCAGCTCGCTCGCGATGGCCTGCACTTCGGCCACGAATTGCGCGAGTAGCACGCTATCGATCGATCCGCTCGTATCGATCCCAACAGCGATCCGACCACACGCGATCGAGTGCAGCGACGGCAGATACAAACCGGAGGGAATGTACCGCACGTTTGGACGGGACCACGAATAATCCGCCTTGACTACTTCCTGCACGAAGCGCCGGAGCAACGATCGCCAATCCACGCGCGGTTTGACGGCATCGATCAATTGCCGCGCGAGATTGGATGGCAGCTTGCCTTGTGCCTTCGCCGCGTTAAGAGACTGCTGCGTCGCCTGTTGCCAATCGCTCTCCGTCGGCGCGTCGCCTTCCGCTGGCGCGTCCCGTACTTCACCCATGCGCGACGGATCGTTACCGGCGCCGTTTCCGCCCTGCGGTTGTGGCGGGATCCGGTCATAGATCCATTCTGCCCACTTGCCCGCGTACTGCGGATCGAGCAGGGCAGACTTCGGCAACTTGAACTGCGCGCCGTTCAATAGATCGTTGATCGCGTAGTCCGCCGCGATGTTCCATCGCTGCATCTCGCGCGAGTCTCTGCGCCACGGATGCCCGCACGCGCAGTGCATAACCTCGTGAGCAATCACAGCGACTAGTTCGTCTGGTGTGAGCGAGTCCACAAAGGCCGGTGAAAACCCCATCGATCGGCCGTCGGTCCATGCGGTCTCGCATGTGGTGTCCTCGATTAGCGCGAGCTGTAGCGCCAGCACACCGAAGAACGGTTGATCGAGTAGAAGCGTAGTGCGTGCGATCTGAACACGTTTCATTTGTGGAGTCATTTCTCCCTCTCCCATACGTGAACAACTTCACCAGACGAGTAGTGCGCGACGTGTGGACCGTCATGATCGGCAGCTCGTGTACACGTCCACGCGCCGGGCCGTGAGATATCCCGACACCAGCGCGAGCGCTCCACGATCGGAAACAACCGCGCCAGTGTCGGCCGATCCAACAACCGAACGATTACGGCGTCCGCTCGATTCACGCTGCTGCTCCATTGCTGCCATACAGATCGCGCATCGTTGACAAGATCGCATCGGCCTTTTCAGCGACGGCGCGACGAACACGCGGCGTATCCCTCAGCACGGCGGGATCGTGCGCGGTAAGCTCGCGCTCTACGTGCTGGCGCATTTCTTCCAGGGCGGGATCGTCGGTCACGTTGAGACGTTTGAGCGCATCGCAGACTTCGCGAGCGTTGCCGATCAAGCTGTCACGGAAGATCGCTTCGGGATCGCTCAGTCGTTCCGAGATACGTGCCACTGACTGATACAGGCGATCCCATGCGTCCTTGATCGCGAGCTGCGCCGCGTACTCTACGCGATCGTTGACAGACTGTTCGATCGCGTCGATCTGATCCCTTGCAAGGTCTACGCGAAAATCGCCGATGGCCGGAACCGGCGAGTACTGGACATCGAGGGCGAACCGTTCGCGCACGTCCATTACACCGGGGTAGTCCTCGTCGCGGTAGAGTCCGCGCAATTTGATCTGAGCTTCGGCGCGCATCGTTGGGTAGTCGGCCACGAATTGATCCAGGGCGGACTTGTACGCGCTCTGCTGCTGGCGGAACCACGTGGTGTACTCCATGTAGTTGGCCGTCGGCAGCAGGCGCCATCCTTCATCCGACCACGCCAGCGTTTTCGTGTAGTGCTCGGCACGAATGGAACCGGCGAGCGCGATCAGCGTTTTGTACGCTTGCGCGTCCCCTGGGAGAAGGAATTTGTTGTACCGGCCTGCATCGGTGCTCGCCGCGTAGTCGTTGTTGACCTTGCGTGTCACTGCCTTGTCGTACCGTCGCGCGGTCCACGTGCTGATCGTCAACCAAACCAACAGCGCGCGAGAATGGATCTGTGTGGGGTTCATTGCAATGCTCCTTATCGTCCTGAGATCAGTTGACCGAGTTCACCCGTTGCGAGCTTGACGAATGCCTGCGTTGACGTGATCTGCGGATGCCTGCGGATCGCGTCCCTCACGAGCAGTACGCCGAATTCGCCGCGTCCTGCTCCGACCATGCGATCGATGTAGCGCGCGACGCGTCCAAAGTTCTGATCGGTTGTCCGGTGCGCAAGCGCTCCGGCGAGCGCGTACAGAGTAGCAGGCGCCGTGGGTATCTCTCCTTTGTCGGGATCGATCAGAATGGCGTCAACGGATGGCAGCTCGCGATAGATTTTCACGAATGCCAAGAACTCTGATGCTGCGCCTTCGCCCACGGCGCCAGCGATGGCCGTTGACTGCACTGACGACGGCAGGCCGAGGTCTAGCAGCTTCGCAGCGTGGTGCCACGTGCGCGGTACTGGCGTATTCGTGAGGTCCGCCGTTGCTGTGAACTTGCAGAGTAGATCCGGTTGGAACCGGAGGAAGGCGATCAGCTCTGGTGCAATGTTCGCGTCGATTGCCCACGCGCACCAGTCGTCAAGGTTCGCTTCCAGCTCCACGATCGATCCGAAGCGAGACTTGACAGGTTCAAGTATGCCGGTGACGCCAGCACGATCGGTGCGTCGGTTCGTCGCTGCAACGAACGTCACATGATCGCTCAGCATGTGACCGTTGACGCGCCGCGCGAGCAGCAATTGCATGTAGCTCGCTTGCACGGCGGGTGAAGCCTGCCCTAGATCGTCCAAAAACCACACCGTAGGCTTGTCAGCTTCGAGCGCATGACGCAGCTCGCCGAATGGGAGAAAAGTTGCGTTGGTCTCTCCTGCTGCGTCCTTGACTACCCAAGGCAGACCTTTCGCGTCTGTCGGATCCGCTACAGCAGGGTGCGACAAGATCAGATCCGCTCCGGCCTCTGTCGCTGCCTTCGCGACGATATCTGACTTGCCCACGCCGGGGGCGCCCGTGATCAGCACGGGGATCCGTGCCTTGATCGTGTGCGCGAGAAGTTGTAGCAGTTCTGTCGGTCTCATTTGCTCGCTCCTTCCTGAAGTGAAAGTCTGTTGACGATCCGCCGTACTTCCTGCTCGCCGATGCGCCGCTCGATCCGCCGTCGCGTGTTTTGCCACTTGTGCAGCGTTGTCGCTGCTCGCTTCACACGCGTACCTGCGCGCCGCTCCATGTCGATTGCATGGAGTAAATCCCGCTCCAATCGCGCCGCGCTCTCCTCTGGAGTCCTCATAAGCTCTCCTCTCCTCTCCTAAGACCGTAGGAGCAGATCAGAGCATATGCCGGGGATCTTGTCAACAACGAAATGACCGTATGGACCTGATTCAGCCGTGATCTGGAGCGAATCAGGCGATCCCGTTCGGTGCTACGGTTTGCCGTAGGAGGTTAGAAGCGATGGCAAGCGACTACAGGCGCTCGTGGGAGCGCAGGAACCGGCGAGCAGGTAAATGCCGATGTGGGAGGGAGCGGCGCATCGGCAGACAGTGTGACCGTTGCCGGGAGGCCGACCGGCGACGGCGCGGGTTCAGGCTCTGGCGCCCCGGCGGTCCCGGCCGTCCGCCGCTTGCACATGATCAAAAGCAGACGGCCTCTGTACGAAATGAAACACACCTGTGACACCTACGGCACTCCGAGGGCCATCAAGTCAGCCCGTTGCACGGGAGAGCGCGTTGCACTACGAAACATTTTAGGAGGCGATCGTGACTATGCTCGAAACGGTTTACGCCGTCCGCGCGCATATGGTGGACGGCGGGCTCGTCGATCTCTTACTCTTCGCGGAACAGACTCAAGCAGCCGAGTACGCGCGGCAGATCGATCCGCTGCCGCTCGGTTTCGATTACGTCGATGTCGTGCAGCGCCGTGTCATTGGCGGCATCATTGAACGGCGCGCGGTGAAGGAGCGGCCGAAGCGCGGGATCGCGCACGGCCCGGCGTACCAATCGTGAGCACACGATCGAAAGCAGACAGCCCTACGCTGTGGTTGGTGTGGCGACAGATCGATGGGAAGGAGCGCATTGTTGCGACTGCCGAATGTCAGGAGACTGCTCAGCGTATCGCGCGTACGGCCGAAGCGCTGACCGGAGACGGCCATTGGTGCGTCAACACACGCGGCTACATCGGCTCGAAGACAGTCGCCGACCTCTGCAAGCTCTTGAAACCGTTGACGTTGACGGCCCCTACGCCCTCGTGAGACCTTAGAGGCGCTCATAGACCCTCCTGCGTAAGCCGCCCTGCTCCCGAATACGCGACGGGGGTAGGGCGGTTCGGTGTATGGGCTCTGGGAGCGTCTTGAGCAAACGGCTTCTATCCGTCAACCACATCCTGAATCTTCACGATCCGCCCTGGCTCGTGGACCGCATTCTCCCCGCCGCTTCGCTCGGCATGTTGTGGGGGCCATCCAACGTCGGCAAGTCGTTCGTGGCGCTCGATCTCGCGTGTGCAGTTGCAGCGGACCTCCCCTGGCTCGGGCAGAAGGTTGCAGCCGGTCCCGTCGTCTACATCGCGGGTGAGGGACTGCTCGGACAGAAGCGACGTATCCGCGCGTGGCTGCACTATCACGAGTTCGACACGGCGGTGCTCGACGACCTCCACTTCGTCGCAGAGCCCATTCAGTTGCAGGAAGAACAAGCCGCCGACCGGATCATTGGACTGACGAAGGCGGTATCACCGAGCCTCGTCGTGATCGACACGTTGGCGGCGTCGAGCCTCGGCGTGGACGAGGACAAGACAATGGGCATCGGCCCGATCCTCCACACGCTGCAAACCGTGCGGAAGAAGCTCCACACCGCGATCCTCGTCGTGCATCACACGGGATGGGCTGGCGAGCACGAGCGCGGCGCCTCAGCTCTACGCGCGACAATGGACCTGAGCATGGAGCTGAAGGGCGACGATGAGAAGGTGAAGCGGCGCACCCCGCGCAAGCGGCTCATTTGCCGCAAGCAGCGAGATGCCGAGAAGTTCGACACGATTCACATCCGCCTCGAAGAAGTCGTCTGGGAGACGGCGTGGAAGCCCGCCAAGAGCCTCGTAGTGCAACACGTTGGATGAAATGGCTTGGGAGTACCGCATCAGCGTCGAACGATGGGACGGTGAGATCCTAACGTTCACTGCCGCGTCGAAGGAGGAAGCTGAGCGCGTGATCGCCGTCTACCGGCGGCTCAACTCCTTCGAGGACATTCACATCAAGGGTATTTACACCATCGAAAATCGGGCTGTGGGGGCCAGTGTGGGGACCGGTGGTTGCGCGCCTGTCGAGGGATCCGCTGCTAAGGACTCGGGCTCAACCACAAAACCGCCTACGCAGTCCTGAGCGCTTGTAAGACCTCGTACTGCCCTTTCAAGGCCAAAACACGGGTTCGAATCCCGTTGGGGACGAACCACTTACAAGGATTCGCTGATTGGCTGTGTGGTCGTTTGTGGGGACTGCAGGCGACAGGCAATCGCGTGCAAACGAGACCAACAGGACTCACACAACCAACGGCGAAACTGTTGCGAGTACCAGACATCCGCATCGTACCTATCGCTCGTCTTGCACACGGCGCAGCGGGGCGCTTGGCGAGCCATCAGCAGCTCACCGTCGTGAAGGCGAAGCGTACCGAGTAGTTGTAGTCGGACGCCTGAGACACAAAGCAGCACGTGGTGTACGTGGCCTGCTGCTGCGGCCGGACAACCTGCGCCGGGTCCAGGCTCCACGGCATCGAGGAGACGAGCACGCCTGCGAGTGTCGAGATCCGCAGCTCCCCGCTGACACCCCGCGCGCAGCCGTCGCCGACGTTGGTGAACTTGCCGGTCAGTCGGAGGCCGGTCGGTGTGTCCTCGGAATCGAGCGCGTCAGACCGCAGCGTCACCGTCGGTGTTGGGGCCGGAGGCGTCGTCACTGCTGGTGCCGAGGGACTGCTGCTGCAACCGGCGGTAAGCAGACCGAGCCACACGCATACGATTACGCACGGCGTTACGTTCCCTCTTCGTAGTCCCACACACGACACAACGGTACTTTTCACCATAACCGTACTCCCGATGCCCTCCGTGTGCCCAACATTGGTAGATGCGCGCTTCGAGCACCGAATCACGTAGCAGCTCGCTCATAACGCTGCGATGTGCGCGGCGTTCAGCCGAACGGCCTTCTGCATTTCCGAGTCACGCACGTGGCCGTACCGCTCCAGCATACGCAGGTTACTCCACCCTGCCAACGTCTGAATCACGCGCGGGTTGGTGTGGTCCATCATCAGCGTGACGCCCGTGTGCCGAAATGTGTGATGGGAGGCATTCTCGATACCCAGGGCACGCAGTGCCCGGATGATCCTGAGCGTCCCCGTCTGCTGCGTCGGCGGCTTGCCCTTCTCGCCCTCCCCGAAGACGAAGCCACTCTCGTGACAGCGCGCGAGCAACGCCTGCCGCAGCTCCGGCGTCACCGCCGCGCGTGTGACTTTGCCACCCTTGCGCCGGAACTCCACCCAGGTCGGCCCGATGTTGGTCCGATGAATGTTGAGGACTTCGGACAAGCGAGGGAGGCACTCCAACGTCGTGCGGCCGATCAAGGCTGTGAATGCGTCCGGCCCTTCCATCACGAGCTTGATCTCCTCGTCGCTCAGGATGCGGATCCGCTGATCATCCACTTTGTACGCGGTGACGGCGCGCAGCGGGGAGATCGCGAGCCTGCCCCACTCGACGGCCTTCGAGAAGCAGCCGCGCACGATGTTTAACTCGCGGTTGACCGTGGACTTCTCCACCTGCTGCGCCCGCTGCTGCTTCCACCGCTCAATGTGGAACGGAGAGACATCCTTCAGGAGACGATCCGTGACGGACTTCTCCAGCCGCTCAAGCACCTTCGCATCTTTGTAGGCGGTGACGTTCGCCGTCTTCGTGTGCGCGGTGTAGTCCTCGATGTGTTTCGAGAGGCGGATCGCGTCCGACGGCTTCTCGTCCTTCCCGTCGAGGATCGCGATGCGCCGCCGCTGCTCTGCGCGCTCCGCCGTCTGCTTGTTCGCGGTTTTCGTGGAGCGCCGGTAGCGACGCTTCTGCAGATCGAATTCGTACCAAAAGGGATGCTTGCACTTCGACGGGTCCACGCAGCCGCACCGTTTGTAAAGCATGGTGTCTGGAGGCGCCCCAAGGCGCCGACCCTCCGCAGCCTATTCGTATCTGTACTGATTCGCTGTCTCGCTCCTGATCGCGCCCTTTCGGGCGCTCAGGTGAAAGCGACAGCCATTCGAATATGTACGAATTCGAATAGGCGTGTCAAGCACTACAGGGATTTGCACGCATTTCTGCGATCTTCTGAGCGCTCGTACGCCAATGTGGGGAGGGACACCTTGTGAAAGGAGGACGCCCGCGAAATTCCGGGCCACTTCACAAGAGCGCCCTCCCCACAATGGCTATTTCCGCCGCTTGCGTGGTCCTGGCTTCGGCTGCTTGTGCGAGGGGATGCGTGCGCGCTCGACGGCGGTCTGCAGCACCGTGTTCGTGGACATGCCCACGATGCCGGTGAGCATTTCGAGCGCTTTCTGGTCTACGTCGCGTTCCCATTGTCGCGACGCGAGGTAGAGGGATCCGTACTTCTCCTGGGGAATTTCGTCGATGTAGCGCCGCGCGTCCTCGCGCTTCAACCCGGTGGCCGCCACAATGAACCGTACGACCGGCCATACGTCTTTCGCGTCCATTACTTCCTCCTGCGCGCTTAGAAGTTAGCCGAAATTATTGCTCTGTTTAATAGGGCCACAACACTTTCTGTGCAAGTCCTTCTGAGTGCGCCGCGATCTTCGCCTGTATAAAACAGAACAGTTTCGCGTCTCCCCACACCAATTCTAGCAGGGAACCTGAGCCGTTCCTTCGCCTGTGCTGAATTGCACATTTCGCCCTTGACAGATAATTTCCACGGTCGTATATTCCCTCCTGTTCACTCACACGGTCTTACAAGCTCTCAGGAGGCAGCGAATGGGCAAGCAGTCTGGTTTCTCCCCGCGCACCAAGGATGCGGTAGCGGGCGGCGGCATCGACGGCGCACGCGCCGTGATCGCCGAGATCGGCACGGTCGAAGAGTTCACGTACGGCGGTCGCTTCAAGAGCGATCCCCAGGCGGCGGTGCGCGTCGTGTACGAGGTCGAAGGGCTGGAGAAGCCGTGGGAGGACCACTACACGTTCGGCAAGTCGGGCGGGTTCGAGTCCATCGACGACGGCTACGGCATCCGCAGCACGCAGAACAAGAACGGTGTCAACAAGGGCAGCGGCGGCTTCTTCTTCAACGAGTCCATCGAGCAGGCGGCGGAAGCCTCTGGTGTGGACATCGACGATCTGATCGCCATCGACGGCGACGGCTTCACGTACCGGGGGCTGGAAGGCCGCTCGGTGATTCTCGGCAATCGCAAGTTCACGCCCGTGGACGGCGAGCCGAAGGATCGCGCGGTGCCGATGCAGTTCGTGGATCCCGCGAGCGGCAGCAAGAAGAACGGCAAAGCGAACGGCAAAGCGTCGAAGGGCTCCAGCTCTGACGACATCGAGGCGAAGACGATCGCCGTGATCAAGAAGCTACTCGAAGAGGGGCCGGTCAAGAAGGCGGACGTGGCGAACGAAGTCTACGCCGCTGCCAAGAAGGATCCCGATGCGAAGGCCATGATGCAGTGGGCCTTCAAGGAGTCCAACCTCGTCGCGCAGTCGGAACTCGAAGACGACGCGCCGTGGTCGTACGACAAGAAGAAGGGCGTCCTTCGCTCGGCGGACTGATGCCCCGCGCACGGGGGAGGCGGCGGTTCAAGTCCAGCCGCCTCCGCAAACGAGCACAACGAAAAGCACGCATCAGACGACAGGTTCGTGAGGTTGTCGCGCGGTTAGATGGTCGTCCGATGTTGTGGTCGTCGTTACAGTCGGAATGGCGGTGGGAGTTTGACGACGGATCGGCGCACCTTGAATACGTCAGCATCACAGAACAAGGAGTAGAGGGTCAATGAGCACACGAGACAGAGGCTTCGCGTCGATGGACGCAGCCAAGCAGCGCGAGATCGCATCGAAGGGCGGCAAGGCCGCGCATCAGAAGGGCACCGCGCACGAGTGGACGACGGAGGAAGCGCGCGAGGCCGGACGCAAAGGAGGGATGGCGAGTCATGCCGTGCGCCGCGCGTCGATTCAGCAGAACACGGAAGCGACGGCGTAGTCGTGGATTTTAAAAGTCGCGTGCGTCAGGGGAAAGAGGTTCGGGAAGCGGTTGCCGAACTGATCGTCAAGTGGAATGCCCTGATGTCACGCGGCTTTTTCGGTCGCATGAAGTGGCTGCTGTTCGGGAGATAGCGATGTCAGACAAGAGCATGGGTCAGGACTACGCGAACATCCTGCGGCAGATGCAGGCGGCGGAGATAGGGCAAGGACAGTTAAATCCCTACAAGGTGCCGACGCTGCCGACGCCGGAGTCGCTTAAAAAACGCATCGACGAGACGCGCCGGCTCCTCATGCTGCTCGAAGACGCGCATCGCATTCTCCTGCAGCATCCCGACCTCGAACGGTTGATCGGCACGCTGCACAAGTTGGGATCGCTGTGAAGGTGCTCGCCTGCGCGCCGGACCCGGAACTCCTGATGGAGAACACCGGGGAGGACCGCAAAGAGGGCGTCCACCTGTCGGACATTCTCGTACGCATGGCGTGGGAGCGTGATCGCAAGTATCACCCCGACGCCCCCAAAGATTTCATGGTGTTCGAGCAGGGTTTCACGTGGGAGACCGTCCTCGAACGCGCCCTAGCCGCGCGTCACAAGAACCGCGCCGGGCATCGACCGCCGCAGCTCGAAGAAGACGGCATATGGATCTCGCCGGACTGGATCGGGCCGGACGGGCACGAGGAGTGGAAGTCCACGAAGAAGTCACTCAAGTCCGCCGAAGAGAAGGTGCAGGAGTGGTTGCCCCAGGCGAAGTCCTACGTGCGCGCCCTGCTCCGGCGGAAGTTGATCAAACGGCCGGTGACGACGTTCCGCGCGTGGTTCATTAACGGCGACTACAGCTACGAGAGCAAGGGCAGCGACCTCACGTTGTTGCGTGACTACTTGAAGATTCAGGTCGAGTTCGACCGGCGCGAGCTGGATGAGAACTGGTCGGGCGTGATCAGCAACGGCATTCGTTACGGACTACTGAAGCAGGAGAGCAAACCGTGGGACGACAGACCGAGACTGAATCAGCGGATAGCGGCAAGAGCAAACGTTCGTGGAAGAACGCCGGATCGCTCGTCGGCGAAAGCTCAAGTCGTTACGTTCCCTCGTGGGAAGAGGACACTCCGCCCAAGCGGCGGCGCCTGATCGTCGCCAGCGCGGCGAAGCAGAAGCGCGGCAAAACGCAATTCGGCTTCACGATGCCACTCCCGCTTGCCTACATGCAGCTTGACGCCTCTGGTGAATTCAGACTGGAGCAGGCACGCAAGAAGGCCGGGAAGCGGGCGAAGGAGATCAAACACCTGAAGTATTTCGCCGACTCGCGCGGCGACATCAAGAGCAACAACCTCGCGGTCTGGGAGCGGTACATCCGCGACTTCGAGTACAACGTCCGCAACTTCCGGTCGGTTCTCGTGGACACCCTGACCGAGCTGCTCGACGTGCGGAAGATCGCCGAGCACGGACGCAACTCTCAGATCCTGCAGATTTACTACGGCAGCATGTACGCCGACTTCCGGTGGATGGTGAAGGAGGCGCGCAACAACGACGCCAACGTCTGCTTTCTCCACCGCATGAAGCCGGAGTATGTCGGCGGCGAGACGACCGGCAACGAGGTTCTCTCCGGTTGGCCGGGCATCGTCTACGAGACGCAGGTCTACATTGAGCACGACCGCGACGACGACGGCGTCTTCACCACGACGATCAAGGAGTGCGAGCAGAACGCGCTCGTCACCGGGCTCGTCCTCGACAGCAAAGAGGGCGACAACGACTTCCCCTCGCTCGCAACCAAGGTGTTTCCCGACACGGATCAGGAGGACTGGCAATGATTCCGCTTATGTATGCCATTGCGTGCGTCGTCGCGTCGGCGTTCCTGCTCGCGCTGCTCCCGAGGGCGAAGTGAGTCTCTATCGCGTCGTCTTCAAGACGTTCAAGCACACGATGCCGAGCAACCCGATGGTCATTCAGGAGGCGGTGTTGGAGTGCGACGAGTGCGCTGTCATTGATGGTGCGCTCGTGTTCCTGAACGGCGACAAGGTGCTGAAGGCGATCCCGCCGGGCGCGTGGATCGACTGCGACGAGGTTGAGAAGGAAGAAGCACCGTCGGGGCTGGTCACGCCGTGAAAGAGACCGTCGCGATTATTGCCGGACAGATTGCGGCTTCGCTGCTGCTGCGAAAAGGGTTGGACGGCCGCAGCTATGAGCACGCCCCTTACGGCAACTCCTGGCTGGTCAAGCAGTCGGTGGAGGTTGCTCGCGCGATTGTCGTCGAGGTTGTGGGCACGGAGCTGCAGAAATGATCTTCTTGGACCCGCGCTTCGGCGAGACGAAGCAGGCACCCGGCAGCGAGCGGCTTGCGGCCTTCAAGAAAGACCTCGAAGGCTTCGGCGCCGATGTAGTCGTGCAGCAGATGGAGTTCGGCGACGCCGCCTTCATCGGCAACGGACCCGACGGCCCGATCAAGGTCGGCATCGAGCTGAAGACCATCAAGGACTTGATCAATGGAATGCAGACGAAGCGGCTCGCGGGGCACCAGATCCCCGGTCTGCTTGAAACCTACGGTCGCACGTATCTCGTGGTCGAAGGGTTCTACCGTGCCGGTCGGCCGAGCGGCATCCTCGAAATGCCCTACGGGCGTCGGTGGCGCGGCTTCTATGCCGGGAAGCGGCCGATCTTCTGGGCCGATGTCGAGAAGTTTCTCACCGGGCTAGAAGAGGTCGGCGTGCGTCTGCGCCGGACCCGCACACCCCACGAGACAGCGCGTGTGATCGCACAGGTGCTGCAGGGATTCTGGAACAAGGACTATGCCGCGCACCGCTCGCTCGATGTCGTCTACACCGCACAGCCGTTGCTGAATCGGGACGACGAAGCGACAGCGCGGATCCGGCGGGTGCTCGTGGCGCTCAAGTCCGGCGTCGGCGACGGGCGGAGCAAGGATGTGGCGAGGGCGTTCGGGAGCATCTACGGGCTAGTCACTGCTGATGTAAACGCTTGGAGCGGCGTGGAGGGCATCGGCAAAACGATCGCGGCAAAGACAGTGCAGGCCATTCGTGCGGAGATCCCAGGTTCTACAAGAAGCAAGTTACAGAAAAGCGGTCAGTCTGCTCCTCCGAATCTACGAAATTCTCGGCGGCGTGAAGACAAGGGGGTACGTGCAAGCCGTCGTACTTCACGAGCTGTACGCACTGCTCGCCGAGGCCATCGAAGCGCTGATTGATGTCGAGCCTGCGTGGCTCGCCAATGACGTGAAAGCGAGGCTGAAACGTGCCGGATTTTTCAACTGACCTCTACCCGTTCAACCTCGAATACGTCCCCGAGGAGGATCTCGAAGACGACGACCTCGAAGACGTTGAGTGGGACGACGACTACGAGGACGATGACTACCTGATTGATGACGATCCCGCTGACGAGGACGACTGATGCCTATCTACGTGTACATCTGCGCGCCGTGTGAAGTCCGCAAGGAGATCATCGTCTCCTCGGAACACATGCCGCTGCCGCCGTGTCCTGTCTGCGGCAAGGACATGACGAAGGACTTCACCGCCGCCAGTTTCACGATCAAGTAGATGCCCCGCACACCGCTGGATGCCTACATGACGCCGCCGCATTACGTGGCGGCGCTCCTTTCCGAAGTCAACGTCTTCGGGGAAGTGTGCGAGCCGTGCGTCGGCGATGGCGCCATCAGTGAGCCGCTGCGGCAGCTCCCCCAGGTGCGGAAGGTAATCACCAATGATCTCGATCGAAGACGGGTGGCTGACTATCACAGTGACGCTCGGACCCTGGCGTACGGCCATGTGGATTGGGCGATCACAAACCCACCTTTTTCTGACGAACTGGCGATCCTCGAAAACGCGCTGGATCAAGCTGCGAACGTGGCCGTTCTCGCGCGGCTCTCGTTTATAGAACCGACCGAGGAGCGGGCGCACCTGTTCGAGAGCAACCCGCCGCAGCAGATCATCGTGCTCCCGCGCTACTCGTTCCGCTGCAACGACGAAGGCAAGAAGCAGACCGACAACGTCACGTGCTGCTGGTTGGTGTGGTGTGCAGACAAGCAACCGCGCCGCATACAGGTATGGAGTCGAGGCCGCGCGCAGGCTGCAGCGGTCCTCCGGGGGCTGACCAATGACTGAGGACGTGGGCGGGTTCGAGTCGATTGAAGTCAACACCAAGGCGCCCGGCGTGCATCTGGCCGCACGGGATCTCGTCAACAGTCTCGTAGATGCCGTCGGCGTCGGCGATGCCACGGCGATCATCGTGGTTGCTGCAGCCTTCGCGCTGAAAGACATGGTCACGATGCCGTCGCCGATGCCCGAGGTCAACACCGCCGGGGCCTACAAGCTCGCGGAGATGGTGAAGCGGATCGTCGATGCGACCGCAGCGGAACTGCCCAAGGGGCCGGTGCAGTGAATGCGACGGCCGGGCGAGTGGGGCAACACCGCAGACCACAAGGCTTACATGCAGGACTGGAGCCACGCGTGGTACTGGCGCCTCGTGCTCGACGGTCGGTGCGTGCGCTGCGAGACGCCGCTGGTGAACCCTACCCTGCGAACGTGTGGCGGCTGTCGCGCGAAGGAGCGGACGAGAGACCGAGCGAGGTACCGCTCCCGCTTGGCGGCGATCTCTGGCGCAGTGACGGGGACTACGGCACGTGTTGGGTGATGGTCTGGTAATGATTCAGATCCTCTGCGACAAATGCGGCTCGGCGGCTCTACCTGATACCGCAGTCCTTGTGCGTGTACGCGTTACCGGATCGCTGAACGAGAACCTTGTCCCGAAACGCTACGACGCGGTGGCTGACGAGAGTTTCAGTTACGAGGTCTGTCAAGTGTGCGCGGAGGATCTCCCGCTGTTCTTCCAGTACCACCACACCCGCACGCGACTGGAGGGGCGGTGAGGAATCTAATGCTCGTCGGCGAGCAGGGACCGCCATTCGTCGGCAAGTCTGGTATTCAGCTCTGGGCCGACATGGAGCGCTTCACCGGCCTGACGAAGAAGGACTTCTATGCCACGAACATCATCAAGGAAGCACTCCCCAACTTCCGAGATCCAAAACCTGCGGAAGTTGCTGCGGCGCTGCCAACGTTCCTTGACGAACTCACATCGGTACGGCCTGATGTTGTCGTCACTGCCGGTGGCTTTGCCACGCGAACAATTCTGGGAGGTGTACGTCTTGCTGACGTACATGGGATCCCTCATTCGGCAGAGATTGCAGGCCATCAGTTCGTCTGCTTCCCGACGTACGACCCAGGCGCCGGGCTCCACAACAAGAGCTTCCTCGCGGCGTTCGCATATGACCTCGGCAGGCTAGGAGCCTTTCTGCGGGGCGAGCTGTCCGTCTGGGCTCCCTCCAGCCGTCCGGCGTCCTCCGAGTGGCTCCTGGGGCCGCCTGTGTCGGCGCCCGGCCCTCATATCGTCGCTCTCGACACGGAGGGATGGGTGGAGAACCCCTGGGGGCTCAGCTTTACCCCCGACGGCCGTACGGCCTACGTCGCGGCGCCTGAAGTATTCCCCGAGCTGGCGGTGTGGCTGCGGAAGCAAACGCTCGTGCTCCACAACGGCATCCACGACCTGCCGGTGCTACGGGCGATGGGCGTCAACATCGAGCGCTATCACGACACGCAGGTACTCGCGTACCACGACCTGATGCGAACCGGCTCCGGCATCCTCGAAGCGGAGTCGCAGAACCTCGGCACCCTCGCCTATCGCGAGTGCGGCCTGCAGCTCCGCGAGCTGTCGGACCTCCCCGGCGTGGACTTCGACACGCAGACCATCCCGTACACCGATGCGGTGCGCGACTACGCGGGGATGGACGTGATCGCGACGTGGCGGCTGTTCGACGTGTACCGGAAGCGGGGGCTCGTGGACTACCCGCCGTACCGGATCGACATGGCGCAAGTACCGCTCGTCGAGACGATGATCCGCAACGGCATCCCCTTCGACGTGGATGCGTCGGTGGACTACTACGCAGAGACGCTCGACAAGATCGAGACCTGCACCGAGGAGCTGCAGCAGGCCGCGCGCCGCTACGGGATCCGCGACTTCAACCCGAAGTCCCACCCCCAGGTGCGCGACATCGTGACGCGGCGGATCGGGCTGCGCTCGGGGAAGCGCACCAAGGGCGGCAAGCCGTCCACGTCGGAGAAAGCGCTCGCCGAACATCAGGATCACCCGTTCGTCGCGAAGCTACAGGAGCATCGCGCGCTGGTGAAGGAGCGCGGCACGTACGCCGGGCCGCTGCTTGAGGAGTTGCTGTGAGCATCGTCACGAAGATTCAGCAGGGGACGGGGCAACTGACCGGCGCGTCGCTCTGTCTCTCCTGCACCCACGGCTCAATCCGGCAGGACGCGAAGGGCGAGCATCGGCGCTGCGATGTCTTCCGGCGCGATCTCTCCAGCGACGTGCGCCAGTGCTCGGAGTACTACAACAGCGGGCTCCCGAAGCTCTCGGACATGCACGCTATCGCGTGGACGTTGGTGACGGACAAGACCAAGAAGATCGGCTTCAAGCCGCCGAAGAAGTCCGACGACGCCTCTATGCCTTCGGATTGGTGGGATTAGTGCATGACGCTCACAACCGAGTACGAACTGATTCAACAGGAGAGACGCCGGAAGGATCAGTCACGCCGGATGAAGCGCGTACTGCTGCACGCCCTGGCCGATCAGGTCTATGCGGCGAGCTTCAACCGGGCACCGAAGGAAACGATCGAGGCGCTGCTGCAGGACATGCGAGCGCTGGTGGAGGGCTAGATGCAAACCATGCTCGGAGCCGCGTTGGGAGCGATCGGGATCATGGGCCTGCTTGGCGTCTACTTGCTTATGTGCGCCAATCGCCGGGATACCTCTGATTCTGTGCCCATGACAGACGAGCGGCGCCGGATGCTGATCGAGGAGGGACGGCGGTGACACCCGTCGATGCGGTGATCAGTCGTCTTCTGGGGATCTGGTGGCGCTCATTGGATCCGACGATGGGCGACACCCTTTGGTTCTGGGACGGGCGAGAGGGCCACCACTACTCGCGTGGGCGCGTCGGACCATCGAGCTTCACCGTTGAGCAGATGGATGCACCGGACTCCGGCTACGAGCGTGTTCCTGCGCCGAGGTTTCCCCTGTGACCATCGCGCGCCTCCACCCGCAACTGAAGCTGACGCGAACGCTCACCGGGCGACTCGCGACGAGTGGCTTCCCGGTCCTCGGACTGCCGAAGTCGAGCGAGTTCCGGGGGCTGGTGCGCGCACCGAAAGGCTTCAGCATCTACGAGGCGGACTACTCGCAGATTGAGCTGCGAACGGCGGCGGAACTCTCACAGTGCGACGTGCTGATCGACGTGTACGTGCGCGGCGAAGACCTCCACGCGAAGACAGCGCATGAAGTCCTCGGGGCTCCGAAGGAGAAAGACAAGCAAGACGAGGTCACACAGCGGCGCCCGGCAAAGGTCGGGAACTTCTCGATGTTGATGGGCACGACGCCGAGCGGGCTGACGGCGAGCGTTCACGCGGCGGGCAACCTCGAATGGTCGAAGAACTGCCCCGGCTGCAAAAGCTGGAAGGCGAAGCACGTCAACTGCGACAGCGAGAAGTTCATGGATGGTTTCTTCCGCACGTTCCCCGGCGTGCGGCAGTTCATGAACGACCGGCGCGAGCACGCCCTGAAGACCGGCAAGGCATACGGGATGTGGGGCATGGAGTGGTACCTCCCCGGCGCGTGGAGCCCGCACGAGGAAGTCCGCGAGGCGACGCTGCGCCAGTCGCACGCGCTGCCGGTGCAGGAGGGCGCACAGCGGCTAATCAAGCAAGCGATGGCTGCTGTGTCCTCGAAGGATCTGCCGTGGGCGGCAAAGCGGAAGGCGCGCGTCGAGCCGATCCTGCAGATTCACGACTCGCTCGTCTTCCTCGTGGAGACGGACTTCGCGAAGGAGTGGCACGAGCGGGTGACGAAGACGATGTCCACGATCGTGAAGTGGGCGGTGCCGATTGAGGCCGACGGCAAGTTCGGCCCGACGTGGAAAGAGATGTCGAAGCTATGAGAGCAGCATTTCGCGTGACGTTGACGCAGCGCGACGACGACCGCGTGTACGACTGGAAGAAGACGTACATCGTGATCGCACCAAACGCCGAGACAGCCATGAAGCGCGGCTACAAGGCGGCATTTCGCGACGGGCCGGACAACCGCCACTTCGTTGTTCTGCTGTCGCTCGAACGACTTTCAGAGGTAGTGGCATAAGCGCCAAAGTGGGGAGGGCACTTGTGAAGAGGGGAACCGGCGCCGCCCTTTCACAAGTTGCCCCTCCCCACAATGGCCGAAGGGAAACGACAGTGTTCAAGAAAGTGCTCTGTTCATTATTTCTGAACGCCCTGCTCGCACTGAACGCGAGCGCGGCGGATCGCACGCTGGCAATCGCATTCGCACCGGGCGGCTCGAAGGTCGAGATCCACACGAAGACGAACCCCGACACCTGGGCGACGACGATCGACGGGGACAAAGACGGCTATGTCACATTCCAGATCGACGATACGCTTGGTGACAGTGACATTCGCATCACGGCGGCGGGCTATCAGAACTACACGGTTCACTTCCGGTTCCGCAACGTCCGCGACAATGCGAACGATCCTCGGCCGCTGAATCAGCAGGTCAACGTCGGGCAGGACATTCCGGCGCTACAGCTCCAGGCGCCGCCGATCCCGTTCTTCCAGATTGCCGGGAAAGACTTCGTGGACGCCTCCGGTCAGCGGATGGTGCTCAAGGGCGTCGATCAGTTCCGCGCCTTCCGCATGTTCCTCGACGGCAACGCGTCGGGGCTCGCCGCGCTGGCGCAGGAGTCGCACGAACTCGGCTTCAATCTGTGGCGTGTCTTCTTCCAGGGCAGCGCCGCGCAGAACGGCATCCTACAACTCTCGCCGACGGAGCCGGGCTACTACGAGCACGTGCGACCGTTCACGGACTGGCTGAACGCGCAGGGGATCGTTCTGCTCGCGGAAGTCTACGTTGACAACCAAGACATCCACTCGCCGGTCTCGCACTGGCTGCAGATGGCGGAGCTGCTGCGGGGCTCGGGGACGATCCTGAGTGGCGGCAACGAGTACCCGAAGAACGGCTTCGATCCCGGCACGCTCGCGGATCCGGGGATGCTCTGGTCTCGCGGCAGCTCCCTCGGGGACCAAGCGCCGTACCGCCCGACCGGCCCGCTGATGGTGTTTCACCCGCGCCGCGATCTCCCGGCCGCGAAGATGGACACCGTTGCGTCACCGACCTATCTCTACGGGCAGGCGGGCTACCCGCCGATCCCGCTGTTCATCGACGAGCCGCCGCGCATGGGCACCAACGGCAGCTTGCCGGAGTACGCGAGTTCTCGCACGTGCTACGAGTTCGCGCGCCACTACGCGACGGAGGTTGCTGCCGCCGTCTTCCATAACTTCTTTTCGATGCGTGGCCTGCTGATGGATGCCGTCACCAAGGCGTGCGCGGTCGCTTGGCAAAGGGGAATGACACTGTGAAACCGCTTCTAACTACTCTCGTCGTTCTGAGTCTCACGTCACCTGCGTTCGCGCAGCCGATCATATCGGGGCAGTGTCACTGGACTCCGAGTGACGCCGTGATCCCACTCGACAATCCGACGACTGGTCACACGCATCTGGATCTTCAATGCGAGAAGCCACCGTATAGCACCTTCGACGCGCCGATGAAATGCCGGTTCACCATCAAGCTCTTTCAGACGGCCGGGGAGTCCGTAGACTTCTACGCGAAGATCCTGCAAGAGCGCGAGGCGCGCAACGTCGTTTGGGATGATACAGGGACTTCAACGCCCCCGATCCGGCGTGGCGGCGCGGGGCATCACGAACTTCACCAGTGGTCGGGTTCGTTCGTGATTGACCCAGACCCTGCGGTTCCGCATGGGTGGGTCAATGTCGCAGTTTCGACGTTGACGAGATACGACAACGGCGACGCGCAGCGGATCGCCACGCTGGTGCCGTACTTTCAAACGCTGGACGTAACCCAACCGCTCCGGGGCGGGCAAGAGGGACAGGTCGTACTGGCGGCTCGTTGCAATCCGGGGAGTCCGCGCCGACCGGATGTGCAGTGGGGCTCGAATCAAATCGACATCATCAACAACCAGATTCCCTTTCAGATTGCCGCGCCGCAGTCGTTCACGTTCGATGCGATTGGCTACGGTGCGAATCAGTTGCCCCCGGCGGTGATGGACGTGCTTGTCGATCTTGATCTGCACAACGACATTCCGGGGAGGAACATCCAGCAGATCGTGTTTCCGGGGGACATCATTTCCACGGTCACACTCGATCCGGCCGACCTCGGGGCCGGGAAGCACAAGATCGCGATCCGTCGCACACAGCCTGACGGGGGGCTGGAGCAGGTTGCGACGCTGCTCGTCTTTGATGTGACAGACGGCACCGTCGTGACGGAACCGCCGCCCCCTCCTCCGCCCCCTCCTCCTCCTCCGCCCGTCGTCACACCAGCGACGCTCGTGTCGCCGCTGACGGTGACGATCTGTGATGCCGGAGCGCCGCCGAAATGTACAACGCTCATGGTGCGGCCGTGAGGGTGCTTCTCGTTCTGCTACTGCTCGCGGCGCCGGTTCACGCGCAGGAGCCCGTCGTCCGGTGGGCGGATTGGGCGTCGTGGGGAACGGCAGCGGCCAACCCGACGATCGCCGTCGTGCGCGCGGCGCGGTCGGAGTCGCCGAAGTGCCGCCTCGCGCAGCTCGCGCTCAGTGAGGCCGTCGGCAATGGTGCAACGTTCGCCGTCAAGCATCTGGTGGCGTCGCCGAGGCCGTGTCTCGGATGCGCGCCGGACGGGATGCCGAGCGGCCACACGATGAACAGCACGATCGGCTACACCGGTTGGCGCTACGGAATGGCGTTCAGCTTCGCGACGGGGCAGCTCCGGCAGGACGCGCACCGGCACACGCTGCCCCAGGTGCTCGCCGGTCTCGGGATCGGCATCGGCGCCGAGTTCGCCGGGAGGTTGGTGAAGTGTCAGTAGTGTGCATGTGCCGCAAGTGCGGAGAGCGGCCGTGTCAACCGGCTAAGTGTCGTAAGCACGAGCATTTCTGTTCTCGTTGTAACGACCTACGACCGAATAGACAGCGTTACCTGCGATCCGCGAAAAAGCGCGCGAAGGATGTACGTTCGAACAAACACTACCGACAGTCCGCGCATGGGCGTGTGAAGTATGCACAACAGTGGGCGCGGTCGAACGCGCGTCAAATCTACGCGGGCGCTAGATACATCGGAACAGCGGCGTCCGCCGAGCAGGCGAAGTTAATCAACGAACACCTCAGGAGAAGGATCGATGAGTTTAAGCAGGGACAGCAGACAAGAGCGAAAACTGAAGGCGCTGAGGCGAGCACAGTTCGCCCTCAAACAGCGCTTTGAACGCATCGACTTCGAGGAAGACGTGTTGATGCCGGAGGTTGAGGCGCTGAAGGCGGGCAAGTCCGTCCTCGGGCTCGAAGCGGGTACCGCCTTCGATATCAAGGTGGGCGTCGAGTGAAGATCCGGGTGATCCCACACCGGCCTGACAACACGTCGATCGTCGTCGAGCCTGCGACCGTCACCGTCAGCAACCGGCCGCTGCGCGTGTTGGACTTCGACATCGAGAACCGGCCGCTCTCGTATCTCGGCTCGGACTTCACCACGGCGGAAGTCACCGCGATTGCGTGGGCGTGGACGGATCATCCCGACGACGTGACGGTCTACCTGCTCGGTGAGACGGCGCTGCCGGACATCTTGCAGGCGTTCCTCCTCGCGTACGAGCAGGCCGACGTGGTCACGGGCCATTACATCCGGGGCCACGACCTCCCGATGATTAACGGGGCGCTGATGGAGTTCGAGATGGCTCCACTGCCCGACAAGCTCTCCCAGGATACGAAGCTCGATCTGATGCGCTCGAAGGGCATCAGTCTCTCCCAGGAGAGCCTCGGCGCCATGCTGCGAATGGACCACGAAAAGGTTCAGATGAATCAAGGGAAGTGGCGCTCGGCGAACCGACTCACGCCGGAGGGACTCGCGGAGGTCCGCAAGCGCGTGGTCGGCGACGTGCAGCAGCACATCGAGATGCGACAACGGCTGTTGGACCTGGGGTATCTGGGCGGTCCGAAGGTCTGGAGATCGCAGAGCACCGTGCCTGCAGCTCCCTACACGCCATGAAACCAGCACCGCTCCCTCACTCGAACTTTCCCTGGTACGTGGCGAAGTCCGGTACGAAGTGGCTGCTCTGCAACGACACGGACACGATCGCGAAGTTTTACAACGAGCACGATGCGCGGTACGTGCTGGACGCCGTCGTGAGGAGGCAGGCCGACGAGGTTGCGGAGCGACTGAAATGATTCAGCCCGAATGCTTCGACGGGATCCCGGTGCTGGAGCCGGATGCGGTCCCCAATCCGCAGCTTCTCGGTATGTGGGTGTGGGGGCTCCTCTTCCTTGCAGTCGCCATCTTCGAGGCGTGGGCTGTCCTGACGAAGCACCGCACGCTCTCGCAGACGGTGCAGCACGGCCCGCGCTGGTTCCGGTGGGCGATCGGCGTCGGCTTCATCGCACTACTCGGCCATCTCTTTCTGTGAGGTTTCTATGATCGGCATCGGCGGCGCACCGACACGCGCCACAACATTCCCCGACGACGCGAAGGGCCGCAAGGAGCGTCCGGTTGCAAGCGGGGTACTCGACTACTTCCCTGACGCGCTCGTGGAGATCGCCCACGTCTCTTACCTGGGGAACGAACAGCACAACCCCGGCAAGCCGCTACATTGGGACCGGGACAAGTCCAGCGACGAGGCGGACGCGCTCGCGCGGCATCTGCTGCAGCGGGGCACCCGCGACACCGACGGGCAGCGACACACGGCAAAGATGGCATGGCGAGCCCTCGCCCTGCTGCAGAAGGAACTCGAAGGAGAGCGGGAATGAAAGTGTACGTCGCTACCAAATTGGAAGAAAAAGAACGGGCTCGCGCCGTGATGGCGGAACTGCGGGCGATGGGTCACACGATCACGTACGACTGGACGACGAACGATCAGGTCAACCAAGAACAGGCGATGAACGACTTCGAAGGCGTGCTCGAAGCCGACGCGCTCGTGCTGATCGCCGAGAGGGATCTGCCCTACTGCGGCACGCTCGTAGAGTTCGGGATGGCTCTCGCGCTGAACATCCCCGTCTACGTGCTCGGGAACGCGCTCGATCGGTGCATCTTCATGCGTCTGCCGGAAATCTACGACGGACTGCCCCATGTTGAAGAGGCTGACGCCGAAGTGCGAGCATGACCCATGAGGGCGACGGCCGCTACCCATAGCGTCTCCTCGCTGCCGGTCTCCCAGACCACCGGCCGTCGTTCTCTTATCTCCGCCGACGATTACGAAATGTCGCTCGACGGCATCACAACCTTACCCGAGTGGATTGACCCGTTTGATCACGATCCGCTGGAGGATCGATGCGGGCAACACTCTTCGCGGCACTCCTCGCGCTGACGGCCGACAGCGGCATCAACATCCGCCTGAATAAGCAAGTGGTGATGCACGGGGGCGAGGTTTGGCTCACGTGCCGCGTCACGCCGAACAAGTACAACCGCACGCTGATCTTCGGGATCGGGGGCACAGAGCGCGAGCGCTCGGAGCGGCAGCTTGACGGCTACGACGCGCCGATCACCTGGGGGCCAATGCCGATCAAGAACATCCCCTGCAATGCGGGACCGGCGTACTGCGTCGTGGTGCGGGCGGATGGGACGAGCGCGCGGGCGATGCTGACGATCGAGGTCGCCGGGTGTGAGCCCTAGTTATCCTCGGCGTCTTGCTTCTTCTCGATGCGCTCCAATCGCCGGATGATCTCAGCGTAGCGCGAGTCAGTCACGTTGATCCGGCCTTCGAGGCGCACCAGCCATACCACGCCCGGTACGATGGTGACGAGGAACGCAAACGCCTGCGCCAGCGAGATCATTCAGGAACCTCGAAGCCGTACTTCTTGAGAGCGGCGGCCACTTCCCGCGCAACATCACTGTTCGCGACGCCGCCGTTGCGCTTGTATTCCTTCGTGACTTGGACGAGGCCCCGGAGGAACCGGCCCATGTCCTTGATCTGCCCCGGATTCTTGATGTGTTCGAGCAGCGCCTTCTGCATCACGTCAGGGGCCGCTGACGGGGCGCCGGTCGCCTTGACGATCTTGCCGACACCGACCTCCGGCGCATCCGGCGCTGTGAGCTTCGCGACACGATCCGCGCCGAACTTCCGCCGCATCTCCTGCAGCGCTTTCGTAAGCGCCTCGGGATCCGTGCCGTTACCCTTCGTCGGCGCGTCCGACCCGTAGACATCGGAAAAGTGCTTCTCCAGATCCGTCGTGTTGCTCTCGTTGATCTTGACGTTCTTCGTCCCCGCTGTTTTGCGGGTTGTGGGGAGGGCCTCTTGTGAAGAGGAACCGTCCCGCGCCGCATTGCCGGTCTGCTTGGGGACGGGCTTCCCTTTCACAAGGCCCTCCCCACTTGGCTGAGCGGCTTTCGTGCCCTGCAGCGCGTCGTACTCAGCCTGGGTAACGCTCGGCTTGCCCCCGGCCGTAATGGTCCGAGGCGGCGGAGTCGTGCCAGAAGTCTCCACAGGAGCCGGTTTCCCCGCGTCAGACACGGCATCCGCGAGGACTTTGACCAACCGGGGCGCCTCTGAGGCGTTGGGCGCTGCCGGAGTCGCTCCTACGGCCTTTGGTGCTGTCGGGCTACCCGCTGGCTGCACCCGAGCGGCCGAGGTCGGGGTGCGGCTCGGCGCGGCCCCCTGATTCGGCATGTAGCGGTCCACCAGATCTGCGACGGACGCCTTCAGCGGCAACAGCCCTTCAGGCCCCGAAGGGGCCGGGGGAATAGGCCCGTAGTCGCCGGGGACGTTGGGCATGAAGCGATCGAGCCCCTTCGGCGGCGGGGGCTGGTTCGCCTTCGCCTGCTCCGCCTTGAACGCCTCAACCGCCGGGCCGTAGCGCCGCACGATCGGCACGTCCTGGGCGACCACCTTCGCGGCGGCCTTGGTCCCGGCGACGACGCCCGGCAGACGCTCCGGTAGCGGCCCGCCGGAGGGACGGCCGAAGGCGCCCATCCCGATCGGGAGAAGATCCTGAACGAGCTGCTGCCCCGGTGTCGGATTCTGGATCTGCTGCGCCGAGCGTCCGAAGCCTGCGCCGAGACGCTGCAGGAACGTCGGCCCGCCCTCGGGGGTGTCTTGGCCGGATCCGGCAGCGCGGTGCTTCGCAAGGGAGAGGCTACCGGGGCCGGTCTCGCGTGGCGCGGCGAGTGCCTTGTCCACGAGCGCATAGAACTGCTCGCGGGAGAGTCCTGCCGGAGCCGTGGCTGCGACTTGGCGCGCAGCAGCGTCGAATTCTTCGCGGGAAGGCGGACGCTTCGGCCCGCCTCCGTGCTGGAAGGGGAACTCGTCGGCGCCTTCAGCAGCGGGATAGACGCCCGGCGGATATTGGATCGATTGCGGCATTTACTTCTTCGTGCGCGCGAGATACGCGGTGTAGGCGTCGTCGGTGCCCTGCGCGGCCGGAGCCCCGCCCCCGAGTGCGGGAGGCACAGCGGCAGGCTGTCCACCGAAGTTCATGATCCGGCCCCGGATGAATCCGAGCTGCGTGTCGTACTCCGCGCGCCGGTTGTCCATGTCCTGATTGAGAATCTTGGCGGCTTCCACGATCTGCTCGAATGTCGCATCGGCGGGGATCAGGTGTGCGATCTCCGAGCGAGCGGAGTCCGACAGCACGCCGGTCATGTTCGGGTTGTTCAGCACTCGGCCGATCTCCACGGTGGCGACCTGACGGGCGGCGTTGTACGCGGCCATGTCCTTATCGCCCATCCCGCGCTCGCTTACGCTCCGCAGCGGTTGATTGATCCAGGGCGAACCGCTGTCCACGACGTTGGCGGCTTTCGAGAGGAACAGCGCGAGGTTCTTCTTGCCGGTGCGCTCGAAGGCGTTCAGTGCATCGTTGCGGACGGTGAGATCCCCGAGGGACTTGGTGTTGGCCGCGTGCAGCGCCTTCTGCGTCGCGAGGTCCAGCGACGGGAACATATCCGCAGCGCGGTTGATAATCTTGATCCGCGCGTCGGCGGCCTTCTTGCCGAGGCCCATCGGCGGGAGGTTGCCGCCGGACTTCAGGAAGTTCATCGCGGCCATGTCGAGCGCCGGGCCGGTGAGGTTCACCGCTGCGTCGTCGTCGGCGACCTTCTTCGCTTCGGCGATCTTCTTGTGATACGCGAGCCGATCGGCGAACGTGAGCTGCGAGACCGTCTTGCCGAGAGCTTGCGCGTACGCGGCCAGTTCGGGATCCGGTTTCTCGGGATCCTTCCCGCCGATGTAGTGCTTACCATCCGGCGCTAGGATGGCGTGCTTGTCCATCAGCTCCTTGAGCGTCGGCGTCGCCTGTCCCGCCTCCACGAGCGCCGGGAGGTTCGTCGAGGCGACGTACTGCGCGGCCTTCTCGGGATCCTGATCGACCATTTCGTTGATGCGATCGATTCCGCCGCCCTGCTGGAAGTCTTTCCACGCCTGTGCCCACGTGCTCGCGCGGGCCTTGTCGGTGAGCGCTTTCTCCTTCGCCTGTGCTGCAGCTTCGGCCTTCGCATTCGCGGCGGTGAGTGCGCGTTCCTTGTACGCGGCGAGATCCGCCGCCTGCTTCTCCTGCTGCTGTTGGTGCAGGATCGTCGCGAGCCGGAGATCCTCCTGCGCCTGCGAGTTCTCCATCTGCTGCCGCTGCATCGCGCCCTGCTGCCACGATTGCGCGAAGGCTCCTCCGCCGCCCTGCGACATCGCGAAGGCCCCACCGATCAGCGGCGCGAGCTTCCGCAGCGCCTGCTTCCATGGCGGCTCCGGCGCGGGCGGCTGGAGGCGTGCGAGGACGGCTGCGAGGCGCGGATCCTGCACGGGGACGGGCGGCAGACCCTGGGCCGGGGGAAGCGGGCTCCCGCTGCCGCCGCCAGCGTCCACCGGGTTGTTGGCGCCTGCGTAATCGAATTCAGACATTTATCCGAGCACGGTCTGGAGCAGCCACGCGAGGGCGCCCATGTTCGAGTTGGACTGCTGCATCTGCAGCCCCTGCTGCCCCTGCCCGAGCTGCGCGAGCGAGAAGAGGGCTCCGAGTGGGTTCTGGTTGGAGTTGCTCGCGTTGAGCGCATTGGCAAATCCCATATTCGTCAGATCCACCGGAATATTGGCCGTCGTGAGCTGTTCACGCTGGCGGTTCTGGTCGATGTTGAATTGCTGGTTCTCCAGATCAGCCATCTGCGCCGCTGACTGGAGCGCCGCGACATCGCCGCCCGCGAGCGCCTGCGCGACGAGTCCCTGCAGTTGCGTCGCCTGATTGCGGCGCTGCTCGTCCTGCTTGATCGCCATCTGCTGCAGTTGCGCGTCGATGTTGCTCTGCGCGCCGACGTAGCTCTCCGCGATCGAGCGGTTGGTGCCTTCCTGCAGGCCGCTCGTCGGCTCGAAGCCGCGCGCATACAGCGATTCCTTCGCGTTCTTCAGTGCCGCGTCGCGCTGCGCGAGGAGGTTGTTCGAGGCGAGCGCGTGTTGCTGGACGACATCACCCTGACTGAGAAGCGGCTTCTGCAGCTCGGAGATCCGGCCGGTGAGTTGGTCAGCGAACATCTGCGCCCGCTGCCGCGCCTGTGCCTGCTGCTGCTGCAGCATCGACATGTACGCATCGAGCTGAGGGAACGACTGCGGCTGATTGAGCGCCGCGAGACGCTTCTGTACGAGATCGTTGAGCTGGTTGTACGCCGGGTCAGCGAAGCCGGTGCCGCCGCTTGGGGCTCCTCCCCCGCCACTGGTGCCGCCTCCGCCGCCCCCACTGCCCTGATCGTTGCTGCCCCACTCGTACCACGAGGCGCCGGGATCACCGAAGTTCCCGCCGCTGACGAACTTCGTTTTCTGTCCGTTGATGAGGAGTTCGTTGCCGCTCGGCGTGTCGCCGTACATGTACGGAGCCGCGTTGTAGCCCTGCGTCGTGTAGGCGTTCAAGAGCTGACGTGCGGCATCATCGGTCGGGCCGGTATTCGCTTGTACGCCTTGATAAACCTGCAGCAGCGATTGCTGCGGCGTGTCGTTGCGCTGGCCGTAGTTGTTATAGAGCGGCCCCGGCGTGCTGATATAAGTGCCCGTCGGCGACTCATGGGCGAGTCGATAGCCCTCCTCGGGCGAGAGGTAGCCGGGTGCGTTGATCTGTGGACCCTCGGCGCGTACCGGAGGATCGGTGACGCCGTAGCGCGGACTGCCCTGATCGCCTCCGAAGAAGTCCCCGAGATAGTTGTTCAGACCTTCGCCGGTCTGAAAGCCGCTCGGATCGTCGTCTTGACTGTAACGCGCCACGGTTATTCCTCGCTCGGATCCGCGAGCGCGGGCCACGATCCGCCGTAGCCCGGTAGGTTCTGGTAGGGATTCGCCTCCGGCAACGGCGTGCCGAAGCCGGGGAGCTGGCCGTAATCGACACCGCCGCCAACCGGATCATTCGGATCGAAAGCGAAGGGATCGAAGTTGTTGCTGTACGACGTTTTGCCGTACGGGTTCGACGGATTCCGGTTGAAGAGTCCTACGAGCTTCGACAGAGCACCGCCGAGCGGGACGCTCCCGCTGCTTGGACTGCTGCCGCCCCCGCCGAGGAGCTTGCCGAGCAGCGCCCCACCCCCGGCCCCTGCCGCGAGCAGGCCGAGGATCTTCGCCCAATCCGCGCCGCCGCCCGAGGGCGCAGGCGTCGAGTAGTTGGCCGCCGGGATCGCTGACATGTTGGGCCGACCGAACGCGCTGTTCGGCAGCATATTTACGGCCTGCTGGTTGATGGCGGTACGCAGCGGCATGTTCTGCCGCTGTTGCGTGATGCCGTTGTTGACGAGTTCTTGCAGACCGGGGATCTGCATCAGCGAAGCAAGCGACGATCCAAAGTCCGCCATTGAGCTATCCTTCCAGAAAGACGAATCCCGCCTGATCCGCGTCTGGACTCTTTAAGTACACGTTGTTGTTGTCCGCCACGCGCGTGACGATGAGGCGCGGCGTCCCGGCGTTCACCTGATCGAGCGGGATGCAGGGAACGAGGAGATACGGCGGTTTCCCGAAGTTGTGCGGGACGGTGAACTCCGTATTAGCAACCGCGTGCGTGCGGAACGAGAAGAACCCCGCCCCGAAGTTCTCCGACGGTGCCCCGGAGCTGGCGGCGTTCTGTTCGAGTCCCGCCGTCGCTCGACCGAGACGGAGATTCGCCAACAGGTACCGGAAGACGCTCTTGAGCACCCGCTGCGTGGTGCTGTCAGAGATCGCCGTGAGCTGGTTCTCGATGTACCCAGGAGCCGCCATTTAGTTATGCAGCTCCGTGTAAACCGTGTGAACGCGCACGTCGATGGCGGCGTTGGCCGTGCCCATCGTGGCCGTAACGACGAGATTCTTCGAGGCCGTCGAATCCTCGGCAATGGCATTGTGAACGCCGTACATCGTGTAGGTGTTCGTGCTGAGAATTGATCCCGCGGTGCCTGCCGCGTTGTTCTGCGTCGAGTCGCCGACCTGCAGGAACCCCTTCGAGCGCTGCGCGTTGGTCGCATTCGCAGCAACCAATTCGAGATCAAACGTGAACGCGCCACGATTTGCGCCGTTGTTGATGGAGGCGATCGTGCCGTCAAAGATCGTCGTTGCGCCGTATTTCGCCTTGATGCGAAGGCTGTCCGGTGCTCCGTTGTTGATCAGGTGATCCCCAATCACGGAGAGCTTGATGATCTTGTTCGTGCCGAGAGTGCCGCCCGGCACAGCAAACGAGTAGAGGGTCTGCTCCGCCGCCGTGTTAGAGAACGACACGAGCGTGACGACGCGATCGAGCACGCCGACAGTGCTGGATTGCGCGATCGTGATCGCCCCGGCTGCGGGAGTAATCGTGATGCCCGCTCCGGCCGTGAGCCCCGCTGCAACCGGCGCGGCACCGGTACTGCCGATCAGTAGTTGGCCGTTGGTGAGCGCTTGCTCGACGAGCTGCTTCGAGGCGTTCGAGACGAGTGGAGCACCGACGCCCGCGTATCCCAGGTGCGTCAGATTGCGCTTGACAAAGAGATCCCGCCACGCCAGTGAACTCGTTCCGAGATCGTAGGTGTTGTCGGTGAGCGGCTTGACGACGTGCTGAAAGCCGCTCAGGAGGCCGGTCTCGATCGCGATGATCTCGGCAACCGGATTGTCAATCTGTGACGCGTCCGATGTGTCGCCGTTGTTGATCGGCGTGAACGCGAAGAGAGATGAAGGGTAAGAAGCAGGCATCAGAGTCCTCGGGGCAGGGGTTCAGCCACGATGTTGTGACCGTAGGTGTAGAACTTCGGCGAGCCCTTGCCGATGTACCGGAAACGCACTTGCGCGGAGTGGCCGTCGGCGCCGAGCGGCCAGATGATCGGCATGGTGAGACGGACGGCGCCGCTCCCCCACACGCCGGTCCCCCAGACAAACGTCCCCCAGACAGACGACGCCGCGCCGACGACGCTGAGCGATTGCGGGCCGAATGTCATGCCGTCCACCACAAGACTCACCGAGAAGGAGGTCTGCGGCGCGGGCTGGTATTCGAGGTAGCTCTCGACGATGCGACCGAACTGAATCCCGAGCGGCAGCATGTAGCCCTGGTACTGCATCGTCATGTCGGCGCCATTCGCTGTCGTGCCGACGCGCTCCTCAAACAGCGACACCTGTGTCGGGCTCCACGAGAAGATCCGGCCGTGGTTGTTCGAGTTGGTCTCCTGCCCGTCCCACTGGATGTAGCCGCCGACGGTGCGATCCGTGGCGAACCACGCCTGCTCCGTCGTCTCCCCCTGGGGCGCTGGAGCATTGGTGCGATTTAGGTCGAGCACCCACTCCCCTCGGTTGCCGGTTGGGTAGACGTTGGGCACCGCAACGCGCAGCTCCTTCCGCAGCTTATGGTACGCGACAGGCAGGATCGCCAGCTCCGCTGACGTAGTGGCGCCCATCATCTGCTGCCATGCGGTGTCAATCGGGAAGGACAGGAGCTGATCGTAGGCGCCGTTGTAGATGTAGACGCCGGGGGCGCCTCCGTGAACAATGGAGTTCTCCAACACGTCAACGGCACGGAAGCCGAGCGCTCCGGTCTGCGCGCCGAGGCCCGGCCGCACTTCGAAGTCGAGCGAGGTCTGCCCGAGAATCAGGTAGAACTTCGTGTAGCCGAAGACGACGAGAATGTCGCCGAGCGGGATCAACGCTTGAATGCTCTCCCCGCGCTCGAAGGGAATGTCCACGTAGAACGTATCCGGCCACTGGTTGTTGGCGAACACCTGGGAAAAGCGAAGCCGGTTGCCGACTGAGGCGTCAGCGCCCCACCAACGGTTCTTCCAGATCACGCCGAACTTCATCGGGAGCGCCACGGAGGCCATCCCGATCCCCGGCGGCACTGCACCCGCGCTCCACGTGTTCGCCGCGATGTCTACGTTGGCGTTGGCATTGGCGTTGGTCGAGTGCAGACGACGTGACGCCTCCCCCGCCGTGAGATCGCGGAGATAGAGCTTGATGTTCGTGACCTGGGGATCTGCCGACGCCACGGTCGGAACACGAATCGTCAGGTTGGCGCCTGCAGGCACGACGGTGGCGACGGGGCTCTCGTTCGACTCCTGCCCGGTCGCTGAATTGAGGTACGTGGCGGTGACTTGGTACGTGTTGCCGTTGACGAGTGTGCCGCCCGCAACCGCCGAGGGCACAAGGACCGCCGGAGCGGTGATCCCGAGCTGCGTCCACGTCGTACCGTCCGCCGACTTCTTCGGCACCGTAGCACCGTCGAAGATGGCAACCTGCTCGCGGTCGTACGGGAAGTCGATCGCGTTCGAAGCATTCCAGCCGGTCGAGACCGCCGCGCCCCAAGCCGAGCCGTCGTCGGGCGGTTTGTAGACGCTGCCATTGTCGCCGGTCAGCGTAAAGTTGGTCCCGTTCTTGAGATAGATCCTCTTGCCGCCCTGCGCGCGACGGCTCCCGAGGTTCGTGCTCCCGAACGCGAGCCAGCCGGGATACACCCCGAGTTCGCCGACGTTCGAGATCAGCGTGTTCTGCAGGAACAGGGATTGATTCGGTTTAATCGTGGTCGGCGTCGGGCGCATGTTCACGCCCGCCGTCAGATCCTTCACCTGAAAGATCGGCCCGCTGATGTCTCCGAACTCTTGTCGCTTCTTCGGCATCGATCAGACGTAGCGACTTTGCCGCCCGCCGCCGGGGCCGAAAATGTTGCCCATCATGTTGCTGAACCCTTCGCCGGGACCGGGACCAGCCGTGCCGCCGGGCAGGCCCACATCGGCGCCCGGCTTCGGCTCGTCTTGGAAGTGGAAACTCGTCTTCCCCGGCCCGCCGGTCGTCGTATCCGGCCCAAGGTCCGGCTGCTGCCCGCCGAACGGGTTGGACGGTCCCGAAAACAGGCTCGAAAGACTCTGAAGCGGCGAGACCACGTCCGGCGTCGAGAGCGGCGACGAAGGCGGAGCCGAGATCGGCGCATCAGCAGCCGGAGGCGTGACAGCCGCTTGCGGCGGCGCAACCTGCGCGCGAACCGCTGTATCAGGCCGCAGGCCGCCCACAGACGGCCGCAGCAGCGCGTCGGGTGCCGGAGTCGCCCCGCCGAGGAACCCCGGCAGACGCAGCGCGAGCACCTGTAGCGCCTGTGACTGGCCCGGCGTCAACGGCGATTGCCCGTTGATCGAGTTGGCGAACCGGCGCTGAAGCCCCGGCGTAAACGAATATCCGAACATCTCAGGCATGGGACTCTCCGCTGTTGTGGGGAGGGACATCTTGTGAAGTGGATTCCCCGAACGTGACCGGCTTTGCGGGCAGATCCTTGAATTCCGCGTGCGGGCCGGTGACGCAACCGATAAAGCGAGGCAGCGGCGCTGCTAACGCCGCTACCCGCGTCTCCCCGCAGGCGCACTGCAGCGACTGCTCGCTACCGTTCGCCGTCTTGCTATGGCCGCACCCGAAGGTGATGGTGATCATGGGAACCGGCGCCAATCGACCGCCCGCGAATTCGAGTCTCGCGCGTCGCGGAGATAGTTGCGACGCTGCGTGATCTGGTTCGGGCCGTCCTTCCGCTTCTTCGTTTCGTACTGCGCGATGTAGCCCGCGTAAAGCGACATCTGCCGCTGCGCGCCGGAGTAGTTCTTGCGGAGCGGTTCGAGCAGACCGGCGGCGTAGTGGACGAGCGCTTGGTGATAGGGTGCCAACACCGCGAACGGCACACCGTTGATCGAAAACGGACTGTCGCCGTCGTTTACCAGATCGTCAGACGCAGCCAGGTAAGGGACGTAGAGCGTCCACACATCGCCCGAGACGGCCGCCGGATTCGGCGCCGGGTCCAGCCCGACGTAGGTGTGCCCTGAATCGTTCCGCAGGTACCAGAAGGACGGCGTGCCCTTCGGGTCCGCCTGCCAGCCCGGATCCTCCCGATCAAGCCACGTCGGCGTACGCCGCGCGAGGTTCTCACCCTCAATCCAACGCGTGTTGCTGCCGTTGACGATCTTGATGGCGGGCTCGCGCTGATCCTGCAGGCTGATGTAGTTCGGGAACGCGAGCAGGAGGTCATACTCCGCGACGTTGTCTACGACCGCGATCGTCCCTTGGACCGGCGTGCAGGACGTGATGCGCTCGAAGTTGTGCATCGCATCGTTGATCGCCTTCTTGCGCCGCGCCGTGGTAAAGAGCTGCGTGCGGTCGGCCGAACCGAGTTCGATGTCGAGCTGTGTGCCGTACAGGTCTGTGAAGATCACGGCGTCACCGGGAGAATGATGAAACCAACCTTGCGAATCTCACCGGCTGCCGTCGTGACGGTGCAGTAGACGGTGTAGGGCGTGCCCGCCGCGCCGCCGCTGATGCGGGCCTGTGTCGTGGTCGTCGTGTTCGACGAGGCGCCCAAGGTGAGCCCCGCCGGAACCGACCACGCGGGCGTAGCGATGGTGTCGTTGTTGATGCTCGTCAGCCACGCGGACCAATCGATCTTGTAGGTGCGCGCGTCCGCCGGATCTTTCGTGCGACTCCCGAGAATCATGATCCACACCCCGGCACGGTGAAGGCAGGCGCGTCGGCGGCGACGGTGAACGCCCCGAGGTCCGCTGAAACGGTGAAGCTCGAATCCGCCGCAACCGTGAAGTTGGTATCAGCGGGGACGTAGAAGGTCTCGCAGAGGTCCGCGAATAACGTCGGCGCGACGCCTTGCCCGAGCTGGATCAGCCAGTAGGGGATCATGCCGGATCACTCTCGCTGACCGGATTCCCGGCCGTTGTGGTTACGGTGCTCGTCCACGCCGTTGTGGCGTCGTCTTCCTTGTAGACCGTGAGCGCGGCGCCGCTGATGCGGAAGCGGTTGCGGAGGAAGCGCAGGGCGTTCCGCACGGTGCGCCCGCCGCTGTCGGTGCCAGTCGCCATGTTCCGATCGAGCAACGCATCGGCCACCGAATCACGCTCGCCACTCGTGAGCGTCATGGCGGAACCAACGGCGGCCGGACTCCCAGGCAGTAGATCCGTCTTCGTCTTGATCGCATTGATGCTGCGATTGGCGAGCGAGAAGGATCCGACGACCATACCAACCACGGACACACCGCCCACCGTCCCGGCCGTGATCACGATGTCGAAGTCGTTGCCGTCGGCGAAGAAGGTTCCATCGCTGGCGGTTGTCACGCGGACGTGGTTCAGACCTGTGAGGCCGTCAAAATCCACCGTCACGCCGACGCCCGTTGTCGTCTGCGTGGTGCTGTTGCTCTTGTACGCGCTCAGTGTGGCTCCCGACAGCGTCGTCGGTGCAGCAGACGTGTTTACCGTCGAGAACTTGAAATCGACCGTATCGCCCGCGCGGTAATCGCCGTGATAGCTCATGCCGCCACCAGTCCGATCCCGTGACCGGCGAGGATGGCCGTGCCGGTGCCTCCGCCCGCTGCCGCCGTGTAGTACGGCGTTTGCAGCGCGTTGTACCAACCCGTCGCTGCGAAGGACATGCTCGCATCCGTGGTGAAGTGGTAGCTGCCGTCGTCGTCGCTGCGGCCGGAGAAGTCGGGGCCGGTCTCACAGTCGTCTTCCTGCTCCCAGGCCGACCCAACGGCGGCCCACAACTCGGTGTCGTCCGCCAGCGAGATCGCGGTGCTGTCCTGCAGCTTGCAGGGAATGAGCTTGCAGCCGAAGTCGGCGCGCACACCGGCCGCGACGGTGCGAAGGTGTCCGAGATACGTCGAACGCGACATGCCCGCGTCGGATTCCCCCTGCCACCACAACGCGGCGCGAATCCCCTTGCACGCCGCCGCCGCTACACGTGTCTGTGCGTTGACGTAGTTCGTCTGTCCCGGCAACCATGTCGTGATCGACGTGCCGCCCACACAGCAGTTGATGAAGCCGACCGGCACGCCGCCGCTGCCGACGACGCTGTTTCCCAACAACGGCCACGGACTGCCCGTGCTGGATCCGGTGATGCCGACGGGATCGGTCAGTGGAACCCAGGCGTTCGACACGTCCAGCTTCGCGGCCCATCCACTCGTCCCGGTGTAGACCTGATTGTTGGTCCCGCGCCCGTCGCCGTTGGACTGCCCGAGGAGCAGGTACACGTCACCGACCTTGACGCCCGACTTGCTGGTATTGGTCGAGGGATCGTCCGTGAACCGGATCGCGAGCGTGCCCGAGTTGACGAGTTGCCGAGGGAGTTTGGTAGTAAACGCACCGCCGGAGGGGTTGCTAACCACGGTGACATACCCGCCGCCGTTCCAGCTCGCCTCGATCGCCGAGGGACTGCCGGTGTAGGTGCCGACAATCGTGAGGTCCGCGCGACCGACACCCGCCCCGACGCCTTCACGTTGAAAGATGTGATTGGTAGTCGGTACCGTCAGCGTGATCGAAGAAGCCGGAGACTTCGATCGAGAGAGGAACCGACGACGCCGACGAAACGGCGGGCGCCGCTGGACGACGTTCGGCAACTTAGTCTTCCTCGACCCACAACGTTCCCGCGAAGGTGATGTCGTCGGCCACGGTCGTATTCAGTCGCACAACCAGAGCCGAGGCTTGACGCGCGGTCGGCGCGAAGCGAATGTCGGGGTACCAGATTTCGCAGGGTGAGTTGCGAATATTCCACGCGATCGACTCGATGGTTGTTGCAGTGCCCGAGGTCGTCGCCACAGTCGTGCCGTTGATTTCAGCAGCGAATCCGGCCGCGACGTTGACACCCGGATCAACAGGTACGGGAGTCACACCCGTGCCGTTGCCCGAGGTCACAGTGGCCCCCAGGTGAATGATGTCGATGTTGACGCCCTCTTCCGCCGCGTCAGCGACCTCCGAGGTCTGTCCCAAGCGAATGCCGACGATGTGGATCGGCTTGTCGTCCGCCGGGGTGATTTCCCAGAGATCCGCGTTGCCGCCCGCATTCGTGACTGTGCCCGACACAAAGGGCACCGTATAAATCCGTCCCATGATTAGAACCTCCTCGAAAAGCGCACGGCGCGACGTTGATAACAGCCGGGCGCTTTCGTCGCCCCGCCCCCGGTCGAAAAAATCTGATACGGATTGCCAGCGAGCGAGGTTGCCTCTGCTCCGCTCAGGGTGCGATTCGTCCAGTAGCCGATATAGCTGATGGTTCCCTTGAGCCCAAACTGGGCCGACGCCACGTCATACCCATTCCCGAACGTGTCAATCACCAGCGAGCCGGTAATCGAAATCGGATTGTTCGCATCTGCAGACCCGTTCACATAGGCCCGCGCATTGGTCCCATCCCAAGTGAGGACGTAATCCTTCTCCGTCGTGAAGACCGTCGCCGCAAAGTCCGCATTGGCTGACGCCGTGTTGCGGTAGCGTAGGAAGGCCCCACCGTCGTGCCAGACGAAATCCGCAGTATTGGCGCTGTTCCCGAGAAGCATCCCATCGGTGTTGCTCGTGGTCTGCTTCATACGCCACGCCAGCGACCACGGCGTCGAGCCGCCGCCAAGGGTAATCGTGCTCGTCAGCGGCAGCGGCTTCGCAGTGTTATTGGTCGAGAGCGAGATGCACGGGTCGCCAGCCGAATCGACACCCCACGTCGCATTGCTGAACGTGCCGACATGGTTCGTGCCAAACGAATCGTTTGAGGTTGTCCCTGAGTTCTCTAGGAAACCCCAATATCCGGCAAGATTCGGATACAGCGCATGGCCGGTGTCGAGAGCCGTGCCGGAGGCGGGTTTCGCCACATCAACCCGCGCCTTACGCGAGAACCATCATGCTCTTGGCGATGGCATCGATCTGCAGCACTGTGCTGCCGCCGTAGGTGCCGACCGTCGTGTATTTGACGCGAACACGATCCCCGATGAATCCCGCAATAGCGGTATTCGCCGTAAGCGTGCCATCGGCCGGTGTAGTCGGCGTGAGCACGGCGCTCTCGCTGATCACGGTCATGGCCTTCTTCGCCGAGGCCAGCGCGAAGCTGAACTCGAAGATGTCCATCCACGTGTTACCGCCGTCAAGCGAGGTCTGCACCCAGGCGTCCGCCGTGGTGCCGCCGGAGCCGTAGGTGAAGTTCGCGAGGACACTCAGGCCGATGCAATGCGACGGCAACTTGATGATGTTGCCGACCTGGGCCGCCTGCGCTGTGGTGATCGGAAGGGTCAGCAGGTTGAGATGCTGACCTCCCGAGATAAGGGATGTAGCCACGGCTTAGAAGACGACCGTTCCGAGGCTGTAGAGCGTGTAGGCGGCGTTGCCGTCGCGCGTGTCGGTAAACACCGCGAGGAAATCCTTCGCGTTGTTCTGCGCGATTGTCATGGTGCCCGAAAGCGTGACGCCGGTATTCGTAGTGACGGTGATCGTTTCCGCTGCATCCGCCGTGTTGCGGATGTGGAAACGGAACGATGTACCGACCGGCGGCGCAACACTACCGGTGCCCCCCGTGGACGTGCCGGGGATGCCATTCTTGATCGCCGCGAGCAGTGCCGCAGCCGTCGGAACAAGGTCCGCTCGACTCGCGCCGTTCGGATCGCGAAGGATGATCCCGCCGAGTAGCTGTGTGGCCGAGTAGGTAACAGCCCCGACGGTCGTTTCGGTCGCAGCGTTCTGAACTTCGAGGTTCTTCCGGCCCGTGGCGAGGATCGCGTCTACTTTTGTGTAACTCATTGGGTTTCCTCGGGGAGAGGGGGCCGAAGCCCCCGACCCAATTACGCGCCGACGCTACCGAACGTGCCCTGCCACATCCACGCGCCCCAGGACTGCCGGAAGCGAATCTTGTGGATGAAGTTGCCGGTAAACGGATCCTGTTGACGCGGGGCGAGCTTGACCGGCACACGCACATACGACGTGAGGCCGTGCATTCGCTTGTTGGCCGCGTTGAGGTACCAGGAGTCGGAGTCGGTGATCAGCGGGTTGACGACGATGTTCAGCCGCTTGCGGTTCTTCACCGGGTTGATGTCGTTCTCCGCCGTGCCGGGGAGCTGCGAGGACGAAACGAGTCGCTCGGCGAGCATTTCGTTGCCGGGCGGGACGACGAGGTTGAAGGAGTCGATCGGCGCGACGAGCTGACCGGATTCCATCTTCGTCTGCAGTTGAATGTCCTGCAGCGCGGTCGCCAACGAATCAATCGACAGGTCGGCATCGACCGCCAGCATGTTGCGCGCGGTGCCCCCGCCCTTCAGGACGTGAGCGGTGTTGTAGATGGAGACGCCGTCCGGCGTTTGCGCCGAACCCGAGGGACCGGCGTTGTTGAAGAACGCGTCGGCCGCCTGCTTCTCCT
>Ga0070686_100000199_pt1 | contig 41781 bp, 62 predicted proteins | sample KBSS23LmetaG_FD_65654 | JGI IMG/M metagenome (GOLD analysis project Ga0070686, IMG submission 65654) | Switchgrass rhizosphere microbial communities from Kellogg Biological Station, Michigan, USA - KBS S2-3L metaG | ecosystem: Host-associated > Plants > Roots > Rhizosphere ...
TTAATTTGATTTTTACACAGACCAGAACCAAAAGCATGTATCATATTATGCTTTTGAGTGCACCACTCTAGATTTTCAATCCTATTGTCTGTCTTGATACCATTTTTATGGTTTATTACCGGATAGCCCATTTTATTTTCCTTAAAACAGGAAGCCACTAATCTATGCAGTTTTATTCTATGGGGGACTTTAACAGACGCATAGCCCTGTTGATCAATATTTGGGATTAAGAAAGATCCTGCTGAAATTGAAAACACACGCCCGTCTGAGTATACGATGTATTTTCCTAATTGCTTGTGCTTCATTCCCATAATCTGGATTTTGTTTTAATTTTTTATACAGGAAATCCTTTTGCTCTCCGTCTGCTGATCACCTCAAGACCCTGGTTCCAGTTATTCTCACTGCGGGTATACGTTTCATCTCTCGGTGCCTTTCCGTTGGAATAGTGATTGTGCGGAAACTTCAAGTGAGGCGCATATTTAATCACCCCGAGTCGTTTGCATGTCTCATACAAATCGACATCCACATGCATCGACAAATATTCAGGATGCCAGAAGTATTTTAACAATTCATAGAGTTGTCTATTCATCATTGGTATTGTACACACTCCAACATTGAACGGCTGTAAACAGTCATCAACCTTCAACAACATTGGTTTCTTAACATTGGCAAACTCTGCCTCAATTAGTTTATCCCAGTCTTTAGGGCAGTCAAAGTCGTCGCTTAGGTATACCAAAATTTCGCCTGCTGATTTCTCGGCCGCAACATTGGTTGCCTCAACAACACTTCTGTTTTGATTTATCAGAACCACCTGCCACTTGAATCCTAAATAATTTTCTAACTCAGGATCGCTTTTATCCAATGATAGGATGTGCTCCACTGCGCCTGTAGACGAATACGCCCATCGTTGATAAGCAATGTCAGCTTTCAACGGACGGCCACGACTTGGATGTAATAGGCTTATCATAGGTAGTGAACTGGTATTCTGTGAAGTGTTAGCCAAAGTGATGGACAGCGCTCCAGTACAAATGGGCAGAGAGGATAGTCAGTCATTCCCAACTTCGCCTGCACGCTTTTAAGGTCTGCGTCGCGTGAAAGTGTTCCATACTTTGAGGGCTTTATCATGAGTTCGTGCAGTTGCTCATCTGTTGTTATCACGTCAATGGCGGGTTGCAAAAACTCCTTCACGTATCGCTTGTAAATGTCGGCCTTAGCCGCGAAAGCGTTCTGATATATCGGATTACGCGCCTCTGAAGGCATCTTCAGTCCGACTTTATCCCACAGTAGCGTGATAGCCTTCATAAAATCCGGGTGCCACTCTCGGGCCATTGCAAGCATTTGGTGGCGGTGGCTGTTTCGGGTGAAAGACAGCACGTCAAAATCTTTATTGAGTTTTTCAAAAGTTATCGGAAGACTACCCCAAGACTTTTTACCTAATTTCCAGCTACATACTGCAATCTTTTCCTCCTGAGCGACCGGTACAAGGCGACTTATCACCTCGTTTTCAAAGAAAATAGTCAGTCCCTTGTTCTCGATGGGCTTAGCGAATGGATAAAGCTCGTTCAGGTGCTCCTGCTTGTACCAAATCTGATAAAATCCTACACTCATTTACGGCTGCATTAACCATCCACGGACTTTTGTCCAGCAAGTGCCGCAGGACATGCTCAACTTTTGCCTTGTTTCTTGATAAAACAGGTTGAAAGCCTCCTTCCAAAGAGGATCTGAGCTATTACTATCGAATTTTCCTTGTGATTTTAGTGCGTTGCGAAGTTCTATCCTCGTCATGGACCAATATTAAAAAAATTTAACGTACCATGAAAGCAAAAGCCCCCGGATTTCTCCAGAGGCTTCTATAAAAATTAGGGAAACTAGATCGTTTAGAACTGTAACGCCTGCACCAGGGCCAATGTTGTGGCGTAGTCAGTCTTTAAAAGCACCCTGTAAGGCAACATCTCCTCACCCGTCAGTGTGATTTCGCTAACTGTGTTTTCGCCCTGAGCCCTGCCTGTTGGTCCTACCTCGCCTTCAGTAGCCGTCAATCCGTTTTGAGATCCATAGATTCTGAACTCGTTGTTGTTGGTCAGAACAATGGCTCCCACGGTCGCTACAGTAAGATCTGCGATGGTTTTAACCTCAGCAGGTGTATCTGCCACCAGTCTCAAAATAACGTTCTGTAAGAAGGTCACAGAGCCGGAGTCGGTGTTATAGTTTATTGGTGATGTGGCAGAATGTGAAAACTTGCCAGCGTCAAACAAATACAATCCATCGTATCCGGTGAACTCAAGACCTGTTACGTATCCGCTCCCGTCAGGGTCTATCGGAGAGCGTAACAGATCGAGATTGAATAGCCATACCTTCTTAACCCCTGAAATTCGGCGCTTGGCAAGGCATGAATAATCAATGCCTGATCCTATGCCGCAAAGTACTTCTGCCATAGCCTTATTGTTTAGAGGTTAGAACTTATTTTGCCCATGCAATCAAATCACACTGTGCGAAGTTGTAGCCGAAACGCATCCGGCCTTTGATAAGGTTGGAATTTGTGCGGCAGTCGAAGCAGCTTGTCAGGTTGTTCAAATCGCTTGCACGCTCAACACCCAAATAGTGATTGGCTTTTGTGGTGTAGATAGCGAAGTGACGAATCTTATCGTACCAGTTATGTGTCGAGTCGTTTTCAAGCGCGTCGTCAAGCACAGGCAGCGGCAGCAACTCGATACCACGATAACGGAGTCTTTCGATACCATCCTGGCCAGCCTTCCAGCTACCTTCGTTGCAACAGTTTTCAAGTACTGAAGTCAGGTAGTTTTCAAATACCGACTGAGTAACCCAGAATACCTTTTGGCTATTAGGCAGTGACTTTAGACGGATATTTGCTCCGTTGTAAAGTTCCTTGAGAATGTCGCGTGCCTGGTCAGTTGATACAGTCGAGTTGTGAGCATTGTTGAAAGCGTTTGACACCTGCTTTACGCAGTATGCTGTCTGTGCATCAAAGAACTTAACAAACACGCCGTCAATTTCTCCCCACACGTTTGTAGATGGCAGGCTATTATCACCCAAGAATGTCTGTTTGATTACATCTGCCTTTGCTGTCTCGATGATCTGTTCGAAAATCAACGACTGAAGGTTTGACTGGATTTGGTAGGCATCCACTCCCATTCCAGTGTACTTATCAGTGATGAAAGTACAAATGGCATTGAATTCCTCTTCGCACCACTCATGATTAATCCGGAAGTCTCCTGTCATCAGAAGTTTATCGGTCATTGATCCGCCCTGAGTATAAACAGGGTCGCAAGTACCGCTTGCACGTGTCAGCACACTGCTAAGAGCGGTTAGGTAGTGCAATCTTTCGCCGCATCGCACACCTTGACGAATTGTGAATAATTCACTCAATGCCGGGACTCCAATCTGGATCGGCTTTATGAGTTCTTCATTCAGCTTGCCATTGTAAGTGTAGGTAAAGTTCGGAGTATAATCCGAGTTTACAGGACGAGGCGCGAACGCCTGGGGAAGGTTTGACTTTGTCATATTTAGTCGGTGTTACGAACGTCTGCAATGTTTTTCTTGTACCACGCCTGCATAGGGTCGGCTATCTGGCCTTCCTTGTTAACCGGACGCGTTGCCATCTTGGGAGGCGTAGGATCTCCGGCCGTTTGGGCTTTGATCTTGTTAAGTTCTTCCTGGATGTTTTTAATATCCACGTTTGCGCGTGCTTCAGCCTTTTGAGCGCGATCCTCAGCGGCGGCAGCGGCTTCATTCTGTGCGCCAAGTGCACTTTCAAGCTCTTTTATGCGGGCCTCAGCAGCCTCAAGTTTTTGCTTCAGTTCCATATCGTCTTTATTTTCGATTGCGTTTTCTGGTTGGTCTGTGGCTACTGTCACCGTCTCAACAACTCCTTCCGTTGCTACGGTGAATGTTCCGGCACCTTCAGCGAGTTCGTAAGTACCTGGAGGCAGTTTTGATCCATCCTCAAATGTGACCGACTTACCTTCCCAGTTGCCATCTTCAGCGTCCACCTGGATGATTTTACCATCTGCGAGGGTAGCGGTGAGGTTTACAGGGGCTTGGTTTTTGGGGCTGATAAATTGGCTGAGTTTCTTACCCAATGCTTCTATCGCCGCCAGGATTGTATTTTTATCTTCCATCTCAATAAGGTTTTTACCTGCGAAAGCTACTGCCCTTTGGGCGCTGACAACCTGATCTACAAACCCCAGTTCTTTGGCCTTCTCTGGCAACATCCAGTTGTCTGTGTTGGACATTTGCCATAATTGATCGTCGGGTAGCTGTGTGCGTTTTTTGTAAGTTGAAACTAAAAGTGCTCGTATCTGGTCGAGCTGTTCGGCACCGGTGCGAAGCTGATCTGCTGTTCCTCCGTAGCTTGGAAAGCTAGGTTGGTGTATCATGTAGTGGCTGTTCTCCTGAATTACCAGCTCGCCTGGTGAGGCAGCCCCCGCAACGAGGGTCGCTATCGAAGCGCAAAGTCCCTCTATTTGTACTTTTATCTTTTTTCCTGTGTTCTTGAGTGCATTAAACATCGCCAGCCCTTGATAGACGTCGCCGCCTGGACTCATGATGTGGACTACATAATCGCTGGCTTTGGGGTCGAGCTCCTTGCGGAAGTCCTCGAAAGAATAATACTTTTCCGTCGCCCCTTTGGGCTTATCTCCAATAATGCCGTAAAGCCAGATGTTGCCCGTCACGCATGTGAATTACGGTAGGCTTTGGATAACAATAGTGAAATAGAAATTTCAGAACTTCTTAATGATGAAATAGACCATCCTTTCAGATAGCCGGTATTCCTCGGCAGCGTTGGCGATGGCCTGTGGTTTGGAGAGTCCTGATTTTATGCCGGATTGGTAAAGACTGTAAACCTGCTCGTGTTTGGTCACGTGACATGGAATAATCCCGTCGCGGATCATTCTTTTGATCGTCTCCTCATTCAGGCCGTATTTGTCAGCAATGTTCATCGCTTGGATATTTGCTCTTTGACCTTGATACGATTCTGGACTTTGGTGACCTCCTTAACTGATACTTCCATAGGAGGCATGTTTTTAAGTACGTTCGCTATCGCCAGACTTTGATTTGCTCCCTGCACTGAGGTGTTTGTCGTGAATCCTCCGTCCGCATATCCTATCCTCATGCGTTCAAGGCTTGCTATGTGTGGCTGTGCTGCCGGACTATTAACGAGGCGTTTTGGTACAACGTATTCGTCAGCGTGAACAACTCCAACGGCTTTCATCTTCTGCCCTGGTCCTGTCCATCCACCTTCGGCGAACTCTACACCGTTGATCTTTGCCACGGCCTGAAGACCTACCAATATTGCGTTTGCATAAGCCAGCGCACCGTATATGGGGCTTATCTCAGATCCTGAAGCCAGAGCAGCAGTAGCCGCGAGGTAGGTGTTGACCAAAGCCGAAGCCGAGGCAAGAAATTTATTTGCTACCGATCCCTCCTCAGCAAGTGTTGACGCCGTGCTTAAAAACGTAGCCGTTAAAGCCAGTTTTTGTCTTTCAACCTGCTCAGTTACCAAAAGCCCTTTCTCTTGTCTCAGCTTTTCCTCATCCTGAAACTTCTGGTTCATCTTGGTGAGGTCCGCATTCATCCTCTTGTTAATGTCAGTGATCAACCTTGCCCGGGTGCTAAAAGCATAAACAAAAGGATCGCTCTGCGACTGTGTAGGAATATTTTGTGCCCTGCGGTTTGCGGCTTCCAGTGCTGCCTGTTCGGCAAGTGCTTCGTTTTGTTTCTTCAGCGCCTCAGCCCTTTTCTCAGCATTTGCGGCAAGTTGGTTGGCAATCTTTTCCTGGAAAGCAAGTGACGAGCCACGCGCTTGCTCGAGCGCCTCGACCTTCTCGACAATCTGGTCCATCTGATCGCCTCCAAGTTTGGAGGAAGACAATAGACGGTCTATGTATTGATCGAAAGTCTCATTTGCCTGCTGCTGGAATTCCTTGTCAGCACGTAAGCGACGGGCGGTAATAACCAGATCACGACGAGCCAAATCTTCCCGTGTACGCACTAAATCCTGTTCGAGCTCCAGCGCACGGTTTAGTAATTTCTCCTGCTCGTCAAGTGACAGATTGCGGTTCTTCGCAGCGACTACCAGACGTTTAATCTCGTTCTCAGTCTTTGCGGTTTCAATTCTCAGTGCCCTTTGTGAATCCTCCAATTCCCGGCTGGCGTCCAGAAACAGTTGTTGTTGTTTAACAGCGTTTCCGATCTCCTCAGCAAGCCCCGAAAACGCCTCTCCTGTTTTAGCTATTGCCCCGTCAATATCACCACTGAATAAAGCTATCAACGCCTCACCCAAAAGTGCAACACGGTTTAACAGGACTTCAAAAACTACGGAAACGGCATTTGTGACGTTCTCCAGCTTGTCCATCAGCGCGTCGTTCTTTGACAGCGCCGTTGACAGCAGAGCGAACACAGCCACGAGTGCAGCGATGATCGCACCTATCGGCGTAGCGATGAAGGCAAGCGCCTCCAGCGTCATGGCCTTGAATCCAGACGCGCCTTTTTCCAGTCCGTCGGCCAGTTTACCAAATGCAGGGTTTACCCCCTCAAGTGCTGACTTATAATTACCAATGTTTATCTTCTGCTTTTCTATCGCAGATACATTGTCCTTTATCTTGGAAGTGTTGGCGTCTATCTGTGCGTTGAGTTCAGCGGCACGCTTGCGCCCCTGCTCAGATGCAAGGTTTAAGGCATTTCTTTCATTGCGCAGTTCCTTGTTGGCCGCCGTGAGCGATTCAATTGACTCTATAGATTGCTCTACGTCAATTTCGAAGTCAATTACGACTGTCTCTTTACGGTCTGCCATATCAAATCTTTATCAATTCTAAAACTGCCGGTAAAAACGAATCCTTATACCCAGTGATCCGGTTCAAATAATACCTGTTCTGTGTTTCCTCAGTCAGCACCCGGATAGGAGAAAGAAAATCCATGTCATTGTAAACCGATAGCGGCAAGTGAACCGTACAAAACAACTTAGCCGGATCATTCAAAACCCGCATTATCAAACGATAATATTTGTCGATCAGTGTCTTTTGATAGTCACCTTCCGCAAAAGACATTGACTCTGGGTAGTCCCGGTTTATCTGCCTGTCCATCTGCATGAGCCTGGAGAACGCCGTCGCTATTGTCGTGTAGTCTGTAACCTCCAGCCTGAAACTTGGCAACGAACTAAGCCCTGATACCGGATACAATGGCACCTGATGCATTATGAATACCTCGTCGCTGCCACCGTATTCATGAAGCAGTCGCGCCGCCTGGCCTGTAGCGTCGGTGTTAAACTCAACCCCGTAAATTTCTATCCATCCCGTTACGTCCGTTGCGATTACCAGCCAGTCGCCGTTGTACTCTGGGTTGGTGCTCTCTGTGATTCGCACTAAATCACCCTGCAAAAATATGTTCTCTTCGACTGTTATTCTGGGGCGGTTTAAAGTGCCTGCCACAACCGCTGTAAATCCTGTGCTGCCTGTCTCCGAGATCTTCACGATGTCGGTTTTCTGCATGCACATATCAAACACTGGGTTGATGTAGGTTATTGGAAGGGTGAACTTGCTTTCGATAACGGTGACGGTGTCCTCAAGGAATCCATTGTCAATTTGAATCACCCCGTTACTGAATGGCAGCGTGCGGAGATTCAATGCTCTAAACTCGTCTGTCTGGTCAAGTTCCTGCATGGTCAGCAGGCTATTCTTTCCGTATGAGGAAATGAATTCGGTATAATCGATCTCAGTCTCTGAAATGTACTGCGATATGTCTATTGATGGCTTGTCACCGACCTTTTCAAACAGATTTAAGGTTAGCGTCTTTGTCCCTGAGTTGTAGCTTGGGATGACATTAAACAGCTTCATGATCTCAGAGACGTATTCCTGCTGCGTCCAGTCAGGCACCACAGATGCCCCGGTAACCGCATATACGAATCGAGGCGTGATCTTCAGTGACCCCGAAAGCACATCGTTCTGTGTAGATCCGCCAGACTGTTGCCATTCTGAATATACCTCAAGAGTGTCACCTTTGTTCAAAGTAATAGTCCGAACCATTTTGAAAAAGTCGTTGTCTCCTGCGGTGGAGCTGTTGTAAAGCCCCCCGGTTCCTGAAGCCAGACCAATGTCAACGAATGTATAAACGCCGTTTATGTATAGGTAAATCCTGTTGTTATAGCTGCTGTTAACTATCTGAGGTTGCAATATTACCTCCAGGTCAATGACCATTTTAAATGGCGCTGTGAATACGTCTGTAGCCAAATTAAACGGCGCAAGATCGCCCATGAAGTACGGGAACGATGACACCGTGTCGAATGATACTTTGTATTTGACGTTTTCACCCGGACGGGCTGTTGTTGTGTTCTTGCCTGCGTAAACAGACGCCCCGTCGATCAATTCTTTAGAGGCTCCGTTCTTTATGGTCACCGCTGTGTCGTAGTCCGTGCTTTGAAGTAATTCACCCTGTACCTTAATCCCATGCGCATTGAATACACGTTCAAACACAGACTTAACATAAATACCCGCAACAAAATCCTCTACTTTAAGCTGCGCTGTTCCACGTGAAACAAGTCCTGAATTGTCGAGCAACGGAAAGACAATACCCTCCTTTGCGAATATTGCTGCTGCTATTGTAGACTGACTTAGTTCTGTATCAAATTCGCTCCAGTCCAAATCTGTCATATCGCCCGACAGCATACCGAACCAGTTGTTATTTCCAGCAAAGAATGAGCAGTCTATAACCTCTTTTAACCGTTCAACCCTTAAATATCCCTTAAATAACTCTGCACCGCTATCGTTAAGTAGGGCCGCGTCGATCCTTTGGTATACAGGCTTTGAGATGTTGTCAGGCTGAGGGTTGCCGAGGATCTTAATATTGTTGATCGTTCTGGGTAGACTAAACTGATAGCTGAAGTCGCCGTCCGCTGTGTCTATGGACTCGAGCAACTTGACTTGCTTTTCCACCTCGACAACGTCGTCGAAATCCAGATATTCGTTATTTACCCTTAGCATCATACGGTTTGCCCTGGTAAGTCGTCTGTATAACTTGCGGTGAACGCAAAGGCGTGCAGCTTGTCGCGCTCACGATATATCGTTATCGAGTCAGTGTCTACAAGCACTGTCCTGCGGTTCTTTTTTGTGTCTAGTATCTGAACCAGAACGCTATTCTTGATTCCCTCTGACAATTCCGTAGCCGTTGTCTTATCTATGGCGTGAGTCCTGAGTACGATAGACTTTCGTGTCTTCCTGAATGTTTGTTTTCTGATGGTGTCGGCTTTGTCGTCGTAAGACTTGCCCCACCGTGGAAATATGTTAGTCTTCGTCTCCCCTGAATCAACTACCTCATGGTTATAGTCTGCCTTCCCGACCATAGGCCAGTATTCAAACCCTCCCAGATTGTTAAGCCATGTGATGTATATCATTGCCCACAGAATATTTGAGGATTGCTTCTGGCCTTCAATATCAAAGTAGTTTCAGCCATTTTATCCGCAATGGCTTTATGAACCTCGTCAGGCATTCCTTCAGGCCATTCAATAGAAGCCACCAAATCAAGCCATTCCTGAAGTTTAATTTCTAGTTCAAAGTCTCTCATAAATCATTCCTCCAAAAGTCTAAATCCGTCATCTTCAAGTAACCTGAATCCATCGTCTTCGAGCAATCTGCGAGACAATTCTACCACCTCGCCACCGTCAGCCGTCTGCACGCAGCGACCTATAATGTCAATGCACAGTTCCGTAGTCAGCGCCAGCGCCTCACCTGCCGGAGACCCTGTGAAGTCAAAGTCTGTCAGCGTGTAGGTCTTCGTGTTTGGCAGGGTCAGGTTCTTGATATAAACACCTACACGTGAGGCATCGACCGCCGCGTTGAGTGTAACCGACCCCGTTATTGTTCCTGAGCTAAAATGACTTCTTTGCTCGTAATCCAGCACATTGCAATTGTCGTCAAGTATCGCAATCCTAACCTGTGTGATAGGTGTTCCGGCACTTGAGTTTATGAATATCTCGTATGTAAACGAATGATCCAGCCCGGCACTTGTTGCAAATGTCCTGTACAAATACCCCGACTCGCCCCCACTACCTGGAAGTGTGATTGTAGGTGAAGCTCCAGTAGTCCAAGTAGCACCTCCGCAATTCTGCATCAACAGCCGGATGATGTTCAGCTGGTCTCGGGCAGGAACTGCTTGCTTATAGGCCTGCACGCAGTACTGGTCGTAAATGTCGCTGAACTCCAAGGGTATGCGGTAAACGCCTATCCCCTGATCGTCGTATAGTACAGATTCAGTTTCATAGAGGTAATCGTTGGCGTATTTCTTTATCCTTATCTCCAGATCACCGCCCAGGTTCTTTATAAACGAAGCATCGAAGTACTTGCCCGCAAGGCCGATAGGATTGGAAAGGTTGGTGAGCCATTGCGCCGGATCGCCTGAAGTGTAGACGTAGTTTGAATAAAACCCTGAATACACATTCTTGAACGGCAGTTTCCCCGCAATAGCGTATCCTTGAAAACTGTCCTGCTGAAAACTTGAGGTGCTTGTGTTGATTGAGTAGTTATCAGAGGTGTCGTAAGTCTCAGCCGTGGCGATATAAAACCCTGTGGAGAAATCGATGTTCAAGGGCTGCGAGAACACCAGAGGGTTGTTTTTGATCGATACCTGCTTGCGGATGTAGTCGGCAACAGAGAACATCACCATGTTGTCTTCGTCAGGGGTCAGCGACAGCGTGGCCACGAGCTCTACAGGTTTCTTGCTCTCCCACGGATGCCCTGAAGGAAGCCCCGCGTAGATGTTTACTAGTACTTGGTAGTTGTTGTAGTACTTCTGAACTGTGGTGAACGTGTTTGCAGCGTCATACGGAAGATCAATAGTGACTACCGATCCTACTTGTTCTACTACTTGATAAACACCGGCTGCCGTTCCGCCTATGAGTTTAATGTACTCAAAAGCCTGCGTCCCTGCCGAACCAGATAATGTTAGTGAGGTGTAGCCGTTGTCGTCGGCCTGACTTGATACCGTCCTGATTGTGTCTACAGTGTTTGTGGGCCAGTGGTCGTTAGTGGCTTTGTAAACTATGGGCAGGAATATAGAGGACCATTCGTGGGCTGTGGTCTGGTAATAGGTGATCGTTACCGCCTGATAGAAGTCTACGTAGTCAGCAGCGGCGTTTTCTGAGATAAGGAATTCAGCGGTAGTGGTTACTGTGACGTACCAGAATCCGTTGTACTCGTCGAGGTCTGAGTCTATGTATACGTAATCGCCTGTGGTAAGCCCATGCCCCGGAAACACAACGACAGCCTCGCCACTCACTGCGGTAGAGACAGTGGCGGTTAATGCCTGGTCAATGATGTTTAACCCCTGGGGACGCTGTACTACCGTTACCATTTCATATTCTTTACTCTCAGTATCAGATCATCGGCACCGCCTTCAGCAAGCGCCAGACTAACGTTATTTATGAATTCATCTACTGCCGGATCTACTATGTCTGTCCTGCCTCCCTTCAGCCACAAATCCGTACCTCGCCTTTGTATCACCGTAGCAATGGCCCACACCGATTCAAGATCGATTCCCCGTGCCTCTACCCATCTGGTAATATTGGAGATCATCTCACGGCTAGGCTTCTTGTTTGGTGTTGGCTTTCGCCCCGTCTGCACCGTCATGAAGTACGGCCTGCCTATGAGCTCAAGATGAAATTTTGTCCCCTCCTGCTTTACCTGAATTCTTAACGAGCGTCCTGTTTCACCTGTTGCCCACATACCCGCCGCGCCGATGTTTGCCCGGATGTTGTTGGTGAGCTCTATACCCTCGTCGTTGAGTAGCTTGTTAATGTCAAGCATACAGTTCTTCGTTATCAGGTGTGCAATACTCGAAAGAGTCTGAGGTCACCATCTGGAAAGTAAAAAGCCACCCTGAGTCTATGTCGGCGTCCTCCTTAATGATAGTAGTTTGGTTGATGTTCTGGAGTGTCAGCGTCCCCACAATATCCCGTTCGCTTTGATACCAGTCGTCTATACGTTGTATGATCTTGTCCCCCAGGTCGTCCATTTCGTCGAGGATCACATTTATGTCCTTGTGCTTGTCCCCCGGCTTGTCCATATCCAGGATCACGATAATGCAATTCCAGGTCTTTGTGCGGGAGCCTTCTGAAGAGTTTAGAACAGTTGACGCTGTGAGCGGCAGCAGCCACACCATAGGGTAGCTTTTGTTCTTTACCAGGTTGAAGTCGGAGCGGCGACCATACCCGAATTGTATGTTATCGCTTAGGGATTTAACTACATCCCGAATAAGGAGGCGGATTGACTTATGGGACACGATTGCGAATATAAAGAAAAAAGCGGCCCAATATTTAAATCGAGTCGCTTTTCCGTTAAGAAGCCGAAATAGGGTACTTTTGCATGCACTCCCTCGCAAGTGCGAATATAATCTATTTGGACGTTTTTGCCGCAACTTGCTTTTGATATTCTTTCTCGTAGTGCGACTGCCAGCTTAGAAACAATACCCGCTCCCAGAATTCCATCGCAGGACGCTCGAGACATAGTCTGTAATCGATCCCCAGTGCTATGGCTGTCTGTGTGAGGGTAGCAAGAAATCCAAAGTCCTCTGATAGCCCGGAAATACCCGAAGCACTCTCTTCAGCCGTTGGAATATTCTGCGGGAAAGAGTCGTTGATGGTGGTGATATATTCCACGCTTTGGCTAAAAAAAAACCGCCGTTGGTCAGCACCTCGATAGCTGACTGATTACGTAACTGATCTTTTACAGACTCAACCTTTGACAGGTCGTAGTAGCCATCACGTAGCTTCTGGCAATAGATAGCGCAGCAGGTGAGGTATATTTCAGCTTCCTTCTCGTAGTCGGTGTAGTCCCATTCCTTGCGGTCCTTGATGGGGTATTGCTTCACACACTTACGCAAATCTTCGAACTGTGCGAGGCTTTCAAGTTTGGGGTCGCCGGGCATGATGTATGGGCCGACTATCTCTGTTCGCTCCATCTTTGGGGACAGTGTCATGAAGGAAAGCGCCAAGCTGATACGTTCCAAGTTGGTGAGCTTGGCAGACGTTAGGGTTTCCAGAGGTATGCCGGTAAAGCAGTGTATCGACTCCGTGAGAGTGCGTGGGAGTATGTGGTATACGTACTGCTCGTAGGTGACGTCGTTCCAGTGGGTAGGAATGAGGTGCTTTGCTCCGGCTATTTTGAAGGTTATCATAGTGTATCTAAGTATTGATCCAGTTGATGAACATTTATTCTTCCCTTGGTTATTAGTCGCAATAGTTTAGTTACAACTGGGATATGTTCATCACTAATCAACATGCTTTTTGTTTGAACATGGAAGTAATTATTAAAAAGCGTATAGCCATCCTCGACATACTTTTGTGCAAAATCTCGCTCCTTCTCCAACATTCCTTCAGTTGTTAGCTCTAGTATTTTGAACTCGAAACGTTCTGAATAAGAGTTCCAATACTTTTGCATCTCTTTGATCTCACATTTGTTTTTTCGCAACACATGTCTATGCTGAGACCAACGGGATTGGATATTAACACTTTGTCCAATGTAAACGCATTTAAACTCTGGTATTTCAATCGCATAGATACCACTTAATTTATGCTCTGGTTTTTTGACTCTTGGTGGAAGATCATTTGCCACCCATCTCTTATTTTTCCAAATCATACCATCTATTTTCATACTCGTTAGATATATAACAAATATAATTAGATGTCTAATATTACCAATTCATTTTCGCGGTTTTTTTTTACCGATGGAACGTTAAAGCGAGTGTTGACTTTGGCTTCTTTAGAGCTATTGATGCGTATCTACCGGCATCGCAGCAGTCGTCGTTGATCTTCACCGGCACATCAGTAATACCGAGTACCTTTGTGGCGAATTTATAGCTCTTTAGTTCCTTTATCAGGTCGGCAGATCCATTGTGGACGTACAATTTGTGCCCCTTTACGAAGTCAATGCCCTCTTTTACGTTCTTATTAGCCATCACTGCCTTAATACCGGCCCTTTTCATGTCCTCGATGAGCTCCGGGCGTGCTGAGTCACAATAAACTGTCTCATGAGACTTTACCGACTGCTTGACCAGCGTTATAATCTCGCCTATTGTGAGGTATTTCTGGCAAAACATCTGCTGCCAGTACAATTCATCATCTCGTTCAGTGACCTTTATTAGCGCCGTGGGGTGGTTATATCCAAAGTCAAGCCCAAACGACGTTCTACCCTCTGGGATGTCCCTGGTGAGCTGCCAATGGGTATAAATCAGCCCTTCAGAGTGCCCCCGCTCTCCAAGTCCATAGATACGCCAGAAGTTTTCGTCTACGTTCTTCAGGTTCTCTATCTCTCTGACCTGCTCGATCGGTAAAAATGGATTGTCCTTGTAAGTGGAGTGAATAAAGGCGCAGTCGTCCCGTGTTTGGACGTGCTCGTATAGCCAATGGTATTCGTCTGATGGGTTAAAATCAACAAAAACGCACTTTCTGGTACGTAAAATCAATTGTTGGAAGGTATCGAAGTCAATTAGATTGGCCTCGTTGATGAAAAGAATATCACGACCAGGTCCGCGCACCTTCAGGTTGTTATCGACTGAAAAGAATTCCATGTAGCTGCCCTTGTGGTATTCATAAACCTGTTCGGTCTTTACGTGCTTCTCAGGGTCGTAAATATCCAGGTTTTCCATTATTTGACGCCAATCACGCAATGATCCACGGCGAAGGTGAGGGAATGCGCAGGAAGTTACGCTGATAGTAAGGTTCTCAGACACAGCGATTGTGATCAAAAGCTGCATTATCGAGAATGACTTACTGGATCGGCTTGAGCCCTGATTCATGATAATTCTATAACCTGAATCGTAGGCTTCTTTGTTCTTTTCAAATACTGCTGACGCCTTCAGAAGTGCCTGCACTGGTTGCTTTTACTATTTCGACCGTTATTTTATCAATCTTGTGCTCCATCTCTCCCTTGAATTCTGACTGTATGGATTGCTGTTTGGGGATAACATAAGGTAGCACGGCGGTGATGAATTGCAGCTTTTCAAGTGGTTTTAGTTCCTCAAATGATTCCTGCACACGGTCCATGTTGAGATCCAGGAAGTCTACCAAAGCCTTTTTGATCTTGGTTGTGGACTTCATTATAGCTCCTTTCGGCTTCCCTGGATTGCCCGGAGCGAATTTTCCATTTTCGTTATGTGTCACGTTATTTTCGTGCTCAGCCATAATTGCGAATCTAGTGCTTTTTAAGGTATTTTTAAAGTACCATCTTAGAAGTTACGTAATCCTTGCTGGTGATTTCAGGATCGCTTGGGGTATCGGTAGGGATCGTATCCATATCAGTGGCGAATGCAATTGTGAATACAAGATTAGGATACTTCTTAGTTTCAAATACTTTATCCATCATGTCGTAAATCATATCGCTCACCTCAAACGGAACTGGATTAGTTGCGGTTATCGTAATTCTTGTTTCAGTCTCTGAAGTAGATGGCTCCATGTCTTTAGAAGGTTTTGGTATCCAGATAATTTTATGGATTATTTCGCTATTTGGGAAATACTGTGTTGTGTGTTTGTAGCTCATTGGTTAGGGGTGTTCATTTTGTCCACATTTGAATGATTGCATAGTTCGCGTACTGGTTCTCATTCATCACTTTCATGCGCTCCTGTGCGAGTTCAAGCGATTCAAAAACCTCTTCAATCAAGAATGACTTATGCCAGATGCCACTCACCGAAACGCCGTTCAGATCCATTGGCTCTCCCCATTCAATTTTAATTATTGCGAATCTCATAGCGTGGGCGTGTTCTGTTCACTCATGGTCTACTTTTTACGTTCTATGGTGAAGCGTTCCATAATCATTTCAATGATTTGTTCTTGCGGGACGAATGCCATGAAAGCCCGATGCTGATTGTCCAATATTTCCTTCCACATCTGGCGCTGCAATTCGTCGTATATTGGCGATTCGTCAGTGATTTTGAAGTCAAAAGGTGTTTCGCTCATGGTCTGACTATTTTTCGTTCGTCTATTTCTTGAATGATTTCATCGTCTACTGGAACTTCGTTACCGCCAGCGAACCACCAATAGCCCGGAGCTACATTCTCCCACTGAGCGATGTACCACTTGTCGGCAGCCTTTATCCAGTAGTATCCGTCTTGTCGGGGCGGCGTGTTCTGTTCTTGTGTGGACATAACTGAATATCAATTAGTTACGGTACGTTATTGGATGGCCTCTGTAGGTCCAAATACCCTGTTTGAATTCCTCAATTATTGTTTCCAAGTCCTGACGACGTAGGAAGAATCCATTGAGGTACATCCAGCGTATGTTCTTTTCAGTTACCCAGATCTTCATACTATTGGCTCTTTGCGGTTCTCGCTTTATAATTTTCCACGCTACGGCAGCTAGTTGCGGCCAATAGAGTAAGAACTATGGCTATTGTGATCAGTCTACTCATACCTTTAGCATTTTAACTTCGATCAGTTCATTCAAAAGTGGCACACATGGCTGGGTAAGGTTATTTGCCGCAACCAGCTTTTTACCGTGCTCCACCAGGTAGTCGTTAATTGACATCTGTGCCGCGAACGCCGGTTGGATGTGGCGAAGCACCTCTTTTGCTGAAGATCGCGCTGACGACTTTAAACCGACCTGTTTGCCTATCTTCTTGATTTCGTTCGGTTCCTTGCCAGTAACCAGCTTGCAGTGTTCGCGGTTGTACCTGATTGCGGTTTCAACGTCCCAATTGCGAATCAGGTGTCCGTTGATCTTTTTGGAGTTCTCCACCTGTACCGGCCGTTTCGTATGCTCTGCCAGCGCCTCAATGTCGGTCAGGGGGTTGTCGAGCGGCTTTTCTGGCTTCTCCAATTGCTCCCAGCGGATCACAAGTTTAGCCCGGGCCTCGTCGTTGAATTTGGTTGCGATGTAAAGGCATTCGCTTTTGCTAAGTAGGTACATGGGCAATTTACGACCACTGGCGTCCTCATATTCACTGAGCGCAAATTTGCTTTCAGTAACTTTTTCCCATGATGCTTCCATTTTACGAATAGCGCGCAGGATGTCTCCGTGATTCTTACCGGTTAACTCCGCAATATCCAGACTCGACATGGTTCGTTTAATTTCCAGATTCATATTAATACCCCTCAAATGTTTCAAGCTGGTTCTTCACGAATTCGCGTGCCCGATCCATACCGCCGATCGATTGCACGTACTTTGTTTTAGTGTAGAAATTCACCTGAATAACCTTTTCTTCCGGTTCTACAGGCTTTCTTCCACCCTTTCCTTTCCTCTTTGCCATGCACGAATGTACGAATATTTATTAATATATTGCAATACGTAAAAGATATTTTCCTGTTTTATTTGTTCGTGTTGTTTTTCATATTACATTTGTTCATCAACAATTCACAACACCATGTCAGCACTCACCATCGCCCTAGTTTTCGCAATGACCATGATCGCACTCGCCATCGATGCTAAGGATTGCGATTCTCACGCCCTTAAAGTACGCAGGCTGTATCGCCGCATCCGCAAAGTGCAGAAGGCTAACCAGCAAACTGAACTCGATAATTTGTTTTACGCTAACCAGGTTTCCAAATGACAACCATTAAAGTACCCGCAACTACGCTAAACTTCGATGATGAAGGCACGCTGTTAAAGTCTGAGTTCATGGGCTTCACAATAACTCAGGATTACATTGAGACGTATCCAGACACCTATGTCGCCTATCAAGAAGACGTTCAGTTTACTGATCCTACTCTTTCTGGGTTGATCGCATCTATCATCGAACACCTTTACGAAAAAGCTATATGATCACAGAACTACTGAAAGCCAGCATCGAGAGCGGCAAGGGACATCAGTTTAAATCTGATTCCCGCAGATACAAAGCATTCGTTCAAGCAATCGACGAACTGAGCGCACAGCTTCTCATAAATAAAAGCCCCTTTGAAGCAGATGTGTTTGATAGGCTGCAAAAGATTCGCCTCGGTCTGCAAATTCAGATCGATGTTATTGAAGATACTTACAATTCACGTGATTAACCCCCATAACCATGACAACAGTTACCATTGACCGTAAAGACGTGGACCACGCAAAGCAAGCATGTGCCGCCTACAGTATTGACGTTTACTTTTCAGAGTGTACCGATGGATCAGACAAAACTCTGATGATCATTCCTGCCCAACTTCCAAGCCATGAGCTTTGGTATCTCGCTAGGTACTTTCAGACTAACGTCATGGAGTCAAGATTTAAGGCATTGCTTTAGACATAATACAACTGAAGAGAGAAGAAACTATTAACGCTAATTGATATGCGTGAGATAAAATTCCGTCACTACTTCTCACATACAAAAGTAATGACTGCTGGCATTAGTATGCAAGCATTGTTGATGTACGATGATGGTAAAGGTGATCATTGGAAGTATGCTACGTGGATGCAATACACCGGCCTGAAAGACAAGAACGGGAAGGAGATTTACGAGGGTGACTTGTGCTGGACTTACGAACATGGTATAGGCAATTTAATACGGCAAGTTGTTTTTGATGGCGGTTCTTTCTGCTTCAGGCATCCGTACATGTTAACCACTGAAATACGTGGATGGAAAGCAGATTTCATAGAAGTGCGTACCAACATTTATGAAACTCCTGATCTAACACAGGCTAACCCTGAACTATTACAGCCATGAGACTTTTCATCTTCTGCTGCCTCCTTCTATGCTTATTGGTGTATTTGCTTATAGCTGAAAGAGATGAGGCTTTTGAACCTACGAAAACTGAGTTATGACCAATAAATTCTATATCAAGTCACGTGCTTTTATTAACCAAATAGAAACTCACGACTGGCAACCTGAAGGAACGGACTGGAGCGGGGGTGAACCAGGCCCACATGATCCGCGCTGCGATCTAAAAAAGAAATACGTAATCACTGTAAAGGAAGTCCGTTGACATTACCTGTCAATCGTTCACGGTAAATTAAAGACATGGAAACACTACAAACAAAGGTCGATCAAATGGACTATGCAAAACTCTCCCTGACTTATGGGTGGAGTGATGTTGAGATAGCCACAATACAAAGCACAGTCGCCAAAGGAACAACGAAAGTTGAACTGGCATATTTCCTATCGCTGGCAAAATCTGTCGGCCTGAACCCGTTCAACAAGGAAATTTGGTGCTACAAAGACAGTAAGAACAATCTCCTGATATTTTCCGGACGTGATGGGTTCCTAAAGAAGGCGCAACAAAATCCAGCGTACAACGGGATGAGGTCATGTGAGGTATGTGAGAAAGATACGTTTGGTATTGACATAGCCAACAACGTAATAAACCACACAATTGGAACTGATGAACGCGGTCCAATTATCGGTGCCTATGCTATCGTGTTTCGTAAGGACGGTGAGCCTACCGTGGAATGGGTGAAGTTTAAAACTTACGACAAGGGTTATAATGCATGGAAGACACACCCTGAAGAAATGATTAAAAAGGTTGCTGAAAGCCATGCCCTAAAAAAGGCTTTCGGGATCACTGGTATCCAGGTCGAATATGACTACGATACTAAAAACGAAACTTTCGGTTCAGCCCATTCATTACCTAAACTACCTGAGCAGTACTTCCGGAAATTGATGATCACCATACCATCGAATCCGGAAGCTGTTCGGGAGGTGATTGACCAGGTTGATTTTGATTTAAGCCAGAAGGAACAATTAAGATCAAAACTCAATGAATCCGTTACTCAGTGAAATTAGGGCCGTCGTATCAGATCAGGGTAGCGACGGATGGAACCTTGCAAGGGTAGGCAGGTTCACAGCTTCCGAAATGTACAAGATCATGACTGAGCCAAAGACCAAAGAAGCCAGGGAGGCCGGAAAGCTCTCAGAAGGCGCTATGACGTACGTTCAACAGAAGGTGGCAGAAATACTCACCGGACAGCCTAAAAGTGAATCCTACGCGTTCCCATTGGTTTATGGAAAGGAATTGGAACCGCAGGCAGTGGAGTACTTTATCAAAAAGACTGGATTCAGTTACGAGCCTGCCATGTTCGTGCCGTTTGGGGATCACTCCGGTGGTTCTCCTGACGGTTACATAAACGAAACAGACTTGTTAGAGATAAAATGCCCGTTCCAATCCGAGAACATGGTTGACTACCTGCTACTCACAGACCAGTGGGACATCAAAAGGAACCATCCAAACCACTATTGGCAGTGTATGAGCAACCTTTTGTTCACCGAAAAGGAACAGCTTCACTTTGTTGCTTACGACCCCAGGATGGAGAACGAGAAGCACCGTATGGTACACATCGTTATCAAACCAATCAGTGAGGATTTTGACCGCATCGCCAAAAAATTGGAGCAGGCCGTAAAGGAGAAACTTTCACTATTAAAAACACTGAATACCTAAGCTGTAGATTATACCGGGGCAGGACAAGCAGACGGCTGGTGTACCCCCGGTTATTAAAAAATGTTGATGTGGCGGAATTGGTAGACGCTGAGGGTTTCCGGAGACCGGATATAACCAAATTCCATAATTGACCTAGCACGAGGGATGTACCGACTAGGCGGGGTAAGCAGATAATCAAGAGCACCGACGGAGTACACCCATGCAGGTTCGAGTCCTGCCATCAACACAAAAACATCGAAACTATGAACGAACTAACTGAATTCTGGCGCTCACTGAATCCTGTGGCTAAACACATACTTGGCGGCATACTGCTGGGCTTTGGCCTTACTATGTTTCTGATGCTGATTATCGTTGCACTTTTGGAGCATTGGTTTTGAAATGTCAGATAGAATGACGTAATTAGTTAATACAATTTACTCGCAAAGTTATTGGTGGAGCTCTAACTTTGCGGGGAAGACGTTAAGGAATTCAAACGCTTTAACCTCGGACCCGGTCGCAAACTCCACCTGCACCGGGTTTTTCTTTTTTATGGCAGATCTTCAATGGTTTAAATTCTCGCCTCTTAACTGGATGACTGGAAGGATTCGTAAAGAGTCACCAAAAGTTCAGATCGCTTTTCTGGAATTGTGTTGCCAGTATTGGAAGAACAGATGCAACATGACCTATGTACAGGCATGCCTTGAAATTAGCGATTCGGTGGCAATTCTTGAGAAACGTAAGTTGATCAATATCGAGGGTGATCACATTTACATTTTATTCCTGGATGAGCAAATGAGAGAGATTGAGGCTACAAGTGCACAACGTAGCAATGCAGCAAGAAGCAGGTGGAGTGCAAACGCAAAGCAAAATAATGCAGGTGCTATGCAAGTGCATGCAAGTGCATTGCAAAATGGTAACGGTGCAATGCAAATCGATGCAGATAAGATAAGACAAGAACAGAAGAGAGAAGAAGAGACGTACCCCACACGCCAAAAGGCATTTGAATTCATTACCAAAAACTATCCAGATACAGAGACCGCAATTAAAATACTCGCCAACAGAGGGTGGAAATCTGCGCAACAACCGCAAGTGGAGGCGCTGCTGTTTCACTTTCTGGAGCTGCACTGGGCGTCGGACAAGTCAGCGGCAGACACACGCAAGCATTTTAGGAACTGGCTTAACCGTGAAAACTTAGACAACCTCACCAAACTATCGATAACGATCCATGAAAGACTCAAGGCTTAAATACTTCGAACTGTTTGAAACTTTTGAATACCAAGCCAATGAGATCAGGATGGCTTGTAAGATGTCCCAGCGCGCATGTGAGGCTTTGGCTCGTCGTGTCGGGACAGTGCAAGCGAGAAGCGCAGGTGAGTTTGAGAAGATCGAAAAACTGAAAGAATTCATAACCACTACAAGCGTCACAAACGAGCGTGTGATTGACATGATTTCATTCACTCAGCAAAAGTTGATAGAGATCGCCAGCGACTGTACCGACCTGCTTGAGATAGCAAAACTGAAAGATACCCTGAAGTTTCAAAGTGACACAATCACTTTACTGATTCAAGAGAACGACAAAATAACCAGCCTACGTGATGAAGTCCGCAGAAGAAATCAGGCAGTTGCTTAATAGCCCCGCAGATCCAGGGTTAGAGTACATCGCCGAACCAGCACAGTACGAGCGTGAAATCCTGCAAGGCTATAAGATGGACGTGTGTAAGTATGGATTCGACTTGGATAACTTCGCGCCTGCAAAGATGGGACAACTAACGGTGATAGTTGGGCATACCAACGTAGGAAAGACTACCGTAATTTTGTTTCTTCTATCGCTCCTCATGAGACAAAACAAGCGCGTGTTGATTTACTCTGCGGAAAATAGAATTTCAACCATTCACCGACAGCTTGCTCGTTTCTTCTTCGAACACGAACACGTAACCGCTGCACACTTGGATAAGATCAGACCATTGGTAAGGTACATCAAACACGAAAAGCACTTCAGTTACAGGGAGATGTTGAACCAAGCAACGTATCTGCTAGACGCCGGATTTGAATTTGATTTCTTTCTGATTGATCCATACAACTCACTCAGACTTGACAACACACAACGATTAAATACTCACGACTATCATTATCAAGCTGCTGAAGAAATGCGTATATTCACTGCGGCCACCAACAAAAGTATATTCCTGAACTGTCACACAGTTACAGAGGCGCAGAGAGTAAAGCCAGACATCGACGGACACAGACCGGCACCGCTTGACTCGGACGTGGAAGGAGGTAGTAAGTTCCCTAATAAGGCCGACGACTCGATAGTGATTCACCGGCAGATAAGTTCAAAGGTCACAGGCACAAAATACATTTCAGAAATCCATGTGCGTAAGGTTCGTAACCAGGAATTCGGAGGAGAGCCAACGCCGTTTGATAGCCCAGTGAAATTGAATTTCAGACTTAATCGAACAGGATTCGACAGACTTACTACGATGGCCTTCAATGGTCAATCAATAAACTATTACGAAAAGAATTAAATAGTAGGTGAGACTATACACTAAGATGATATGAGAGTACTGGTAGCATGTGAAGAAAGCCAAGTGGTTTGCAAAGCGTTTCGTGAACGTGGTCACGAGGCGTACAGCTGCGACGTTCAGGCATGTTCCGGCGGACATCCTGAGTGGCACATCATGCACGATGCTGTTGAGGTGGCGTACACTGGATTGTGGGACTTAATTATAGCATTCCCTCCGTGTACGTACTTGTCAAAAGTCAGCAACGCGTTTTTTAACACAGAAAAATATGGCGATAGGGCAGTCCTTCGGAAACAACTTAGCGAAAAAGCAAAACAGTTCTTCATAACTCTTTACGATGCACCTGTTGACAAGATTGCGATTGAGAATCCTGTTGGTTTTATGTCTTCTTGGAAGAAGCCATCGCAAATAATTCAACCTTGGTACTTTGGAGACCCTGTGCAGAAAACAACATGTCTTTGGCTTCGCGGCCTGCGTCGACTTAACGGAAATCCGTCTTACAAAAAACCAATACCAATCAGGATTCGCGAGAACCATAGGAGTAAAAATGTGACATGGGCCGAGAGTCTGCTTAGCACGATTTCATGCCACAAGGAACGCGCAAAAGTTCGTTCAAAAACATTTCCAGGAATAGCAAAAGCAATGGCAGAACAATGGGGCTGACTAAGCAGAAATCCCTCTCAAGCCTGATACAATGAAAACACTGCATTTGACTTTGAAAAAGAAATGGTTTGACATGATTGCCTCCGGTGAGAAGACTGAGGAATACCGGGAACTGAAGGACTATTGGGCACAGCGGTTGTTTAATAGAATTGAACATCCTCGGAGTGGGTACTTCTCGCCATACCCAGACTTTTGGAGTAAAGACTATGAATTCAATGGCTGGAATAATTTCACCGGAGGGGCTCCCGTATTCATAGAATTCGATGCAGTGATATTCCGCAACGGTTACTCTGGGGGAGCGCCGCTCATGTCATTCAGAAACCCGACTATCAGCATTGACACAGGTATTCCAGAATGGGGAGCTGAACCAGGCAAGAAGTATTTCGTCATCAAACTTGGCGAACGTGTATGATAACAAAACAGAAATCACTATCCGCCCTCATGCACGAACTGGATGACTTGGTGTCGGAGGTTGTTCGCCGCAATGCAGCAGACGAGTTCGGCCGGTGCGCGTGTGTGAGCTGTGATAAACGTGAACGCTGGCAGGACATGGATTGCGCGCATTTGATGGACAGGGGAAACATGGGTACGCGATACGACTTGAGGAACTTGGCGCCCGCCTGCAAGCAATGCAACCGCTATGACGAAGACTTTCACAAAGAGGCATGGAGAACTAAACTCGGGCCGGAAGTCGTCGAAGAGCTTGAATTTCGGGCCAAATCGACAATGAAATTCATGCGGTTCGAGATGGAGAAAGGCATTGAACTTATGAAGGAAAAACTAAAGCAACTACGATGAATCAGACTACGGAGGCAAGCAATAGAAGCACATGTAAGGCATACTTAAAAGATCATTTCCCAAACGGATTTGTTGGAGGTGAGATGAGATTCAAAGTAATATTACGGTGGACCTTTTCATGGTGGTATGGTATGCCCCCTGAAAGGTCAGATTTCGTACTTGAACCAGGAAAAGAATACTTGATAATTGAATGGAACGATAAGGGCATACTAACAAACCACAGCGGATTAACTAATGATATGTGCGTACCGTTTGATTTTATTAAATCAATTGGGCCAATTAAAAGATAACCAACTGAGCCATGACTACGGAGGCAAAAGACAAGACAGACAACCCAAGCGACAAGGCTGTGGTTTGATGGTAACGAGGTGATTGAAAACTACCTGCTGCACAGAGGCGAGGACATTTGCGGAATCCACAAGAAACTAGGAATCAAGGAACTTGTTGACATGGCTCTAGTTGTATATTCCTTAAAGGTTAATGCAACTAATCGCCTGAGAGTAAAATTCGACTTAGAAAAATATTTCATGCGGCGCAATATGATTGACAAAAAGGGATGGATAAGTGTGCCCGAAGCCATCTATATGAAAGTTAAAATTGAAAACGATAAATACAGACAGCATGACGAGCGCATCTGAGCAAACATCCGCTAGCAAACGAGAGCCGGGATTCTACGTTGTCAAAAAGAAAGATAAGTACACTGTCGCCGAATGGAACCGTTCGACTCATGATGACGAATATAGTTGGTTTCAAACTGGTTCGCGTCTTGAGGTGAGTGATGAATATTGGGACTACATCGACGACATACGGCTTATAAACTTTCATGGAGAAAGGCACATAGAGCGCCCCTCCCCACAGGACGAACCTGATTGGAATAAGATACTAGGCCAGCCGGACACGCCAACTTGGTCTGACATTGAAAAGTATCATGAGGAAGGTAAGCCCTTGGGCCAGCCGGACGAACTGTCTAAAGCCCCGGAAGGCCCAGACCATTGCGGCGGGATAAGCTGCCCATTCGAATACTCGTGCGTAGACGGGTGCATGCATCCTCCATCCAAAAGAACATTAGACGAATCAGTTATTGCACAACTACGCGCTGAGGTGGAGAGACTGAACTTTGCCTATGAAGTACAAAGCGAAGCATTCAAAATACAGGCTGAGGAAATCAAGCGTCTGAAGGAACTTCTCGAACAATTCGTTTACTACGGCATGATCCACAGCGTTACTGGCGTTTGCCCTGCCGGCATGATGACTCACGGAGAACTTATAAACGCAGCCCGGAAACATGGCAAAGCTTGACTTCACACGTCCTTTGTTGGCTGGAGCGGCGGTGCTGTTCCTGATATTGTATGTGCAGGAATGTTCACGTCCAAAGGTAGACAACAGCGTAGAGCAGGAGAACGCGGCCATGAAAACACGGATCGCGGAGCTTGAAACCGGGCTACAGGAAGCCAATGACTCACTGACGCAAATAAACGCTCTCAGATCAATCGAAAATAAAAATGCCCAAAGGGACTCTTCGAGGCTTTCGATTGAAAATAGGCGCCTTTCTGTGGGCTACAGCATGGCAAAACATGACATTGAGCATTTGCGCGACAGTTTACCGGCCCTGAATCGCTATGTTGAGGCAGCGGATAGCCTTATTTCAGCAAAAGACAGCCTGTATTCAGCAGAGGTCAGACACCGCATGGCATTGGAGGAACTTTATAAATCAGAAACAGCAGCACTTGCGCAGAAAAACGTTATCCAGGTGCAGCTCAGTGAGAAGTACGCTGCCCGTGTAGATGAATTAGGAAAAGAAAACCAACGTTTGGGAAAGAGACTCGAGCGAAAGCGGAAGTTCAACAACATGCTTTTGGGGATCAGCGGGGGATTATTGACGGCCGTGGGTATAATGGCATTAACAAATTAGGGCCAGCCATTCCCACAAATGACCGGCCCAGTTATACAGATCTAGGTTAGGCTTGCGGTGATGGTTCGCCAGGTGTTGGACCGTCGGCAATAGTGCCTTCCAAGTCCGACTGAATGCTATCCAGTTTAGTGGCGATTCTTTCCAAGGCCTCCTGATCGTTAGCGCCTGCGGCGATCTGATCTCGGAGATCCTGGATGGTTGTGTTCAGGCCATCGATAGACGCCTGAATTTGGGCTTGTTCATTGTCCAAAGCGGTCTGCAATGCGTCCACTTTTGCTTCGATGTCGCTGATTGATTTTGCCATTCTATTAATTTTTATGGTTATGAGATTTTGATTTACTAGAATCTTGTCGAGCTTCTTTTCAAGCGCCGCAAGATCCTGCTTTACATTGATTGTGAAGTCGAGCATAATAATTTCGAATCTACAACTTTTATACCGAAACTAAACGGTTTGTTGCGGTGAATACAATACCCCAGAGTACGAAGTAAACCAGCGCATCCCATATTCCAAACCACGGCCGGTAGGAAACGATTGCCAGCATCAGGGAAAGTTTAAACATCAGTTGGGAAAAATGATACCCATCTGTAAAGCTCACGAAAATAGTCCCAGATCCAGGAAACCGTTCTTTGTATTTCAGCACCGCAAGTTTATAATACCAGATTGTCGGCGCCGGTTGTAAGGGATGCTTGTATTTACGGTTCCAGTTCTGCCAGAAATCGCCTTTAAGCCTGAATTTTCCAAAGGTGATACTTTGGCTCATCCCGTAAAAGAACACGGCTAATGCGAAATAAACGTAGCTCATCGCTGTGATACCTCAATGAATATCGCAATCAACAGAACGAATCCAGTCCACCACAGTGGCTCACCTATCATCTGGTCCGGGTAAAGCAGTTGGCTAACCCAGGCAAAGGCTATCAGAATGGCGTATACTATGTATCGTGCGCGTTTACTCACCTGTCTTTTTGATTTCTTCCGTTACTGTTACCTCTGCGTTAGGATCGTCAGACGTGATTGTCACTACTTTCTGATGCTCGTACTCGTCTTTGATCTTACCGAAAAACAGCACGGCTTTTGAAATTACAACCTGGAGGGCCAAGAATATCAAAATGAAGTACTTTGGAGTTGTTTCCTCTATGATTCCGTAGGTCTGGATCGCTAGTACGATGGCTTCAAGTGTTTGGAATATCCAAAATACATTTGCTGGGGTGGCCTTCAGGACATTTCGCCAACTGAAGTTTGTTTCGTTCATACATTGAGGGTTATTGTGGAGGGTTTGGGTATCATCACGAATCCGAGCAACTTCAGACTACCATTAGATTCCAATTTATGGGCGTTCTCAGCCACTATCCAGCCCTCCCTTACTCCAGCACCAGCCGTGTTGCCTTCGATTGATTTAAAGCCGTCTGGCGTGATCTGTGAGACAATACCAGCGTGCCCAAATCCAGTCTTCTTTCCGTTCTTCACCTGTTCCCAACACACTAACGAATCAATCTGCGGTAAATTGCCGATCGGATATGCCGCGTCGCGCAGGTTTCGGAAAGTATTCAGCACACCTGGTACAAATAATTTGCGCAGTTCGGCGGCTTTCTCAGGGTAGCAATTCATGTAGACCAGTCGGGAGAATATCATGCACCAGGCATAGCCTTTCATCCAGCCCTCTTCCTTCATTTCTGCCTCAAAAGCCGGATCAGTAAAGCCTTTGTTGCCTAAAATTTCAGTCTTGCCGATGTATTTCCGGGCCTCTTCGCTTGGACGACTCATGTGGTAATTCTGAAAATATGAATAGTGATATAAACGCCGCCGTGGATCCAAAACTCCACCATCCTACAAGCTGCTCGATCAGTATTGGATTGGTTAAAAACTCTACTAATTGCCCTATTTTGAATATAGCGATTAAAGATAAGGCTACCCTTATTTTCAAAGCTCCGTTTACAGTCCTGTATTTAAAGAAGTTCCAAATCAACTTAGGAACCACGTATAAAACAATCGCAAACAACTCAATCAGAAATAGATAATAGGTCATCGCCTGGTGGATTTCTCAATACTTTTGATCAGCCATTGAATGTTAGTTTCGTGTTCCTGCAACATCTTCTGCATACCTCCTAAAATCTCGTTTGTCCTCTCCAGAACACGCCCCATTTTGTCAATCTCAGCGTCCTGTTCTTCATCCTTCTTTGTCTGTCGCGACAGTTCCCGAATGATAAACCACGCTATGATAGTAAGCATAACCCCGGCAGCCCACATCAATGCCTGCATGATAGGGTTTTGAAAAACGCTTGTTGCTACTTCCTGGACCATTCCTTAAATTGATAAATCTCAGTTGTTATTCCCATTATTGCGGTTTTCACCACATTCCACGGCAAGGCTTCTGAAAACCATCCACGGTAAAACAAAAGGAACAAACCAAAATCCACAATGGCAATCACCAAGTAAATGGCATAAGCCCCCATAAAACGTCTTTCAACGGGCCAAAATATGGCGCTGATGAAAATCACCGCACTGATAATGGCGATAATGTGCTCAAATATGTAGTAATAAAACACATCGCCAGGGATCTTCTCCACAACCGTCATCTCGCCATTTATCTCCATTGTAGGCGGAAACGGTATCTTTACCATCTCATCCGTCCGATGAAGAAGGAAGGCAACACTCAGTGCCGTCATAAAGAACAGCGCCCAGACTCGTGTCATCCGTGAGGTGGCGGGAATGGTTGCGGTTTACCGCTGTTGAACTTAATTCGCCCTCCGTCGTTGGCGTTGATGTTGAACACACCGCCGTTTTCGACATAGATGTTGATTGTGTAAACCAAATTCTGTGTGTACTCTTCTGGTTCCTCGGCAGTCACAGATGCTACTTTGGATTTTTCTTTTGCCATGTTTCTTCGATTAGTAGTGAAAACTCTTTAAGCCTAAGTAAATACTGATCTAAAATTATTTCTTTCCTGTCAAATATCCTGTTCTCCCTTTGTCTTTTCCATCGCAAATACAATAACCATGATCCGGTAATAACTGAGATCATGCCAATGCCTGCGTAAATTAGCAGGCTGACTTCTGCTTCGGTTGTTGTGTCCATCGGGTTTGGTGTTTACACAAGTTACCTTTTTGCATTCGTTTACACCATACCCCGCTGGCGGGGGTAGTACAGTATACCCACGAATGGGTATCAAGGATTGTAACTCACGGGATTATAGCCTGCTAGCCACACACCTCCACTTTTCTCGTATGCGCCGATGTCTGGAAGCGCACCAACGTAACCGTCTGTTATCCCTGGGATCACCGTACCCGCGTTTATACCTGGGCTTCCTGTGTTCAATTGAAAGTACGTCTGTGGACTCGACAGCGACCCACCAACAAACTGCGGATTCGTTGTACTAGTGATACACGTCTGCTGGTTACCGGTTGCCCCGAACACCCCACCAATATTAATGGGGTGCCGGTAAATGTTGTTTTTCTGGCGGTCCTGTACAGTTGCATTCCAGTTGATGTACGTTGCGTAAACAGGCGTAGACCACATCGTATTGTTATACAAATTGTGACCGCCAGTATCATTGGACGCATTCTTTGGCTCTGTATACCAATCACACCCAGCAACAGACGTCTGTGGCCCCCAGTGTACGTTGTGGTCAAGTGTTATCGGCCCCGAAGCCTGATCCATATAAGCCCCTGTCACCTGCAATCCGTTCAGCGTTCCAATCGCCTGTGTGCCGATGTCATGGAACCAGTTGTGATGTATCCGCGTACCGGTCAAATTAACGTGTATGCCTCCGTAAATTGCTCCGTTGTCGATGTTCAACCGCGTGTGGTTGAACATATCGTTATAGGAAATGTCTATGTTCAGGTGACTGACTACGTTGTCGGCCAGGTTCACGCACGACCTTCCCATCGTATGCATCGTGTTTCGTGTAATCACCTGCCCCGAGGTTGAACCTTCCCACGGCATCACACCGCATCCCCACATCCCATCGTAGGCTATCGAATGGATCAAATTGTTCTCAGCCCGGCAGTTGGTCCCAAGCCACACACCATGAGCGCCAGCGTAAGCAATCTCACTGTTACGTAAAATGCTTCCTGATCCCAAAAGCTTTAAACCTACCTGCTTTGCGCTATAGAAGTAGTTAGCTCCCGGCAGCATTTGCAGGAAGTTATGGTTCATATAGTTTGCCTTGATGTTGTCAAGGGTCGTCGCCGTGCTTGCTGTTGAGGTGGTGCAAGGGTCGCAGCCCTCGAAACGTATCCCGGTTATCGTCGTTCCTGTCTTTCCTACGAGGTTGAACGCCCAGTTGCGGGATTTAAACTCGACTCCTGTAGGTGATCCTCCTCCCTGCTGCCAGAAATACAGCGTTCCACCTGAATAAAACCACTCTTTTGCCTGTGTGAGCAGTCCCAAAGTGCCGGTGACGTAGTAAAACTGCCTGAAGCTATCACCTGCGTCGTTGTTGGTGGTCGCAAATGTGATCGTGTTGCCAACATGCGTCAAAATCTGGCGTGTTTGAGTCAATATCCACCCCGAGAATGACACCCACCCACCTACAAGGCTAGCCGGAAGTCCCGCGTCAGTGATTGTCGTGGTGTTAAATGTCGTTGTCGAGCTCCGGGGGCGGAATTTTGTGCGGTCGAACAGGTCACCCATTGTAGATACTTTGGGCCACCGTGCCAGATGCTGCATTTCTCCGTCTTTGAACACCTGGTTTGCCAAAAGGGTCGTATTGCTTCCTCCTGTGTCCTGGTTGAAGTTACTTGCTGCCGGTAGTGTTACAGTAGCTTTGTAAATATTGCCGCTGTGGACGCTCCACGCGCCGTTAGAGACCGCCGTAAGGCCTGAGATGATAACCGTCTCAGTAGGATATGCGATGAACCTGACCCCGTTATTTGTTGGGGTGATAGTCTCACGATAAGTTCCTCCACGGATAGCCACCGTCTGTCCTGTGGTCGCCAGTGTTGCCGCTTTCTGGATAGTAAGAAATGGAAGTGCAGCGCTGCCGTCGCCGGTTGTGTCGTTGCCTGTCGTCGCTACATAGTAATCGTATTCGTCATCAACAGGAGGCGGGATAGGGCTTGACTGTGTGGCGTACGTTTTAACCGAGTCGTAAACAAAATAGAACCCTGTCGAGGCTGGGTTTTTAGTTCCTGATACTGTGAACCGTACCGTGTGCACGCCTTCGGTTAGGTTGCCTGTGCTGTACGCCAAATATTGCTGAAGTCCGGCAGGGTTGGCGTTGTACATATCGATAGTGCCGTCAGACACACCGTCGATAGAGACGTTAACAATACCGTGTGATGGGTAAACTTCGGTGATTAGATCCAGCTTGTAAAAATATCCTTTGAACTCTACATAACTTCCTGTAGTGTTGCTATACGAGTAGTCGCCCTGATACATTCCGGTTTTCGTTCCTTGCGCCCACGTACCCGAGAATGTGTTTTGGTTGTTACCTGTGCCTGTGACCGTGTTGTTGATCTGGTTTATTACAGGTGGCGTCAGTGGCGGTCCTACTCTTCCTAATGTTGTTGCGACTGCTGTCATCATATCGTTTGCAATTTTCAGTGATCCTTGTGCTGCTTTAATCTGCGCCTGCATCTCTGCAATTTCCTTTTGGGTAAAGTCTTGTTTTGCATCAGCCATTTAGTTCAACATTATGGGGTGCAGGATTTCTCATATGCCTAATTCAGATTCTATTTTCGAGATGTGCCACGTCGGCATTGTCGTAAGGTTCAGTTTGTTTGTCGTGCCTCCGGCCCCTGGAAAGTTGTCGTAAGGGTAGATTCCCACAGCCTTAATAGTGTCATCCAAATGAACTACGTCACCATAGTGGTAGTGCCAGGGGGCGAGGTTGGTTTTCCACCACATGAGTTTGGTATCCAAGTCCCACCCGGAAACTCCTGAAGCAATGATGCTTGAAGCCTTTGCGTATGTGACGAAAGCAGTATCATTATCCCGATTGGTGATGTAGGCCGCAACGCATAGCACTCCGTTGTGTGTGAATGTCTTCAACATTGGTGGGTTCGGGTTGGTCGCAACCGTCTCACCGAATGTGCAATCACCTTGACTTGTCCATGTCTGGCAGTTATCCGAAGAGTAGTATTGCGTCCATTCTTTTGTTGATTCGTTTCGGGCTAACACGACCCAGCTGTTGCCGCCGAGGTAAGCAATCGACGATTCGTTGATGTACGTTCCGCTCGCTGCTTTAACCGTGTACGTTGTAGGGGCAGAAGCAAATCTGTTGGTAGACACCCAGACGTAAATTGCGCTGCTGGTTGTATCGCCATGGTCGGTAAGTTTGTAGAATGTTTTTACACAGATACCATTAGCTTCAACCATGTTGCCGTACATTCTCCACGCAGCAAGACCGTCAGACGGTAGCCATGAGGTTACGTCGTCATTAGTCCAGCTGGACAAATCATCGGAATAACTATGGGTGACGCCGATACAACCACCCGCCGAACCGGAGTTGATGACGTCTGAGAAGATGTGCATTCGCCCGTTTAGGTCGAATCCACCACCACAATCTTGAATAGATGCTGGATCTGTTGGGTTGTATATGGTTGTCTCTGATCCAAAACTTCCAGAATCAGCATACCCTTTGTTGTTGCTTACACGGATGGCTAGTTTCTTATCTGCGTTGTAAAGGTGGCTTCCTCCGACGCTATACGCTGCACAAATCTGATTCTTATTGGTTGGATTCTGGCTGATGATTCCACACAACTTATAAGTAGCAGCAGAATCTTGAATGAATATCTGCGGTACTGTCGAAACGTCGAGATAGTTCGAACGTGAACGAACAATGCCGTGTTTGTTCATTAGCGTCCTGATGAACCCAAACATGTTTGCTGATGATGTAGCCTCACCTGCAATAACCACCTCTTTGATGTTCCCGACGAGTGGCAGAACAGCGTTTCCGACTCCACCGATCTCCAGTGTATACGTCGGAGTCGTTACCGGCGTGACGTCGTTGTTCAACATCTCAATGAATAGCAACGGTTCGTCATTAACGAACAATCGCATTCTGTTTCCGGAAGAGCCACCATCCATCTGGGCGGTGATGACACAAAATTGATTTGAAGGGCCTGACCCAGGCACAAGGAAACGACCGATGTACTGATTTGATGAACCTTTGGTAACCCCTGCTACAAGCGTGTCCTCGTTCGTCGAATTGTTTGCGTAGTTTAGAGAAATACCCTTGCTAACGGATGACCCACCATTGGTTCCGAACAGTCCGTAGCTAACAGTCGACGGTTTTATAGATGTCCCTATCTTGCAAACAATGTATGTAGTGGACTTCACACTGGAGAGCCCTGAAGCGTGATACGACAAGAAGTCCCATACACTTGACGCGCTTCCTGAACGGAGTCTGCCCGAGCCGTTGAAAGCAATTGATTTCGTAGTAGGGTCATACGTCACACCAGAACCATTGACAGTAAAGTCCCTGCCAGTAGGTCCCGGCGCAAGTGATTTAATCGAGTTGATGCCGTTGGAGCCGTCGATGTCGCCGTATGAATTGTTCGTACCAGTGGCGAGTCCACTGGCGTCGATAATCAACTGGATGTTCGACAACAGCGGGTAACGGGCGTTTCTCTTTAGCTTGGCTTTAGTTACTACCATGTTACACAGTTATGTCGCCACCTAAAACCCATTCATTAGTCCCTATCTTCTCAATCCATCCCATTGAGTACTGCGCATATGATTTGTTCGCACTGTTCGGTGATCGCATCGTCACACCTGTGTCAGGAGCTATTGTCAACTGTCCGGCGCCGTATTGAAGCCATGAGATTCGTCTGCCCACTGAGAACGCCTGCGCTGAATTTGCTGGGATAGTTAATGTCAACCCTGAAGCTGAGTTCATGATCATTTCAAGCTGACTTCCTGCTTCTACCGTAGACAATTCCGCAGAACCGAGTGTGTAGCTTCCTGTTTTCGTTGTGTACGAAACCGAGCCACCCAAACCAGCGACAGCTGTTGAGATTGATGCGTCTACATAAGTCTTGTTTGTGTAGTCGTTACCTGTTGATGGAGTGCCTGAACTGGTTATCTTGTTTGCGCCCATGTCAACGGCTCCCGTCATCGTGCCACCTGCAAGGGCCAGTTTCTCAGTTCCTAATTCTGCAATAGCTGCCTGTACGTCAGTAGATGAAACACTACCTGTAGCTGAGAATGATATAGCAGCCGCCGCATGTGCAGCCGATGAATCAGTTATGTGCGCCGTCAGATCGGTGTCAAGTTCCGCCAATGCAGCCTGTACGTTTGTGGCCGATAGGTTTCCTGTTGCCGAACTCCCTATGTTTGTGGCCGTCAATGTTACCGTTCCGGTCTGACCGTTCACTGAGTCTACCGCACCACCACCACCGCCGGTTGCGTCACTCACCAGGTTCCAGGCCAGCGTACAGCTTGAAGATTCACCGCGTCCCACGGCAGTTAAAAAGAAATCTGACTCATCCGGCCCTGACAATGTGTATGCACTAACCGCCGATTGGTTAGCCATGTCTATGTTGGTGTAGGTGGAGTCAAGTGTGACCACAAGATCACCCGCTACTTTCTTCTTGATCCAGAAAAATAGCGTACTATAAGTAAGGTTAACGTTGTTTATCCTTAGATCAGTGATGGCAAGTGTACGGCTGTTTGATAGTTCCAGGTAGAACTTTGGCTCTTTTACAGGTCCGCAGTCAACGGCTATCGGCGCCGCATCTGTGAGAAGTGTGTAGTCAGCAAGCTGGTTAGATCCAGACGCAACAGAGTCAACGTAGGTTTTATTGGTGGCGTCACTTCCTGCCGATGGTGCGGGAAGTCCGGTGATGGCGATCCCTGAAGCATCATTGCCAGCCGTCAATACGCTTGCAATGTCCTGAGTCACTCCTGCCAGCACACCGTCAACATATCCCTTTGTGGCCGCATCCTGTGAGGAGAACGGTATACTTAGGTTTGTGATGGTGAGTCCTGCCGCGTCATTACCCTCGACAAGAACTTCAGCCAAATTAGGCGCTGTATTAGGCGTCCCTAAATTGGCAATTAGCTGTGTTGTGGTTTTTTTGTTGACGCCACCTTGAACAATTTCAACTGACTCTGTCCCGGTCAGCGATGAGGCGTCGGACATTCCCGAAATTTTCTGGTCAGTAGCCATTATTCTAAAATTCTAAGTTTACCGTCTTCAGTTAATCGTCTTCCCCCGTCCTCGAGCAACCGATAGGCTACTGTGACAGGGGTTGTTGCGTTCAGTTTGATGTTTATCACCCCGTCGTTCAGGTATATTTTTATCTCCTGATCGTTGAGGGTGAAATTCACAGGTCCATCGTTGACATAGTGATAGGTCATATGAATTTAGCTTCACCATAAGCCACCAAAACACCGTATCCACCAGCTATCGAATACTCGATCTCATAGTAATATCTACCTATCGCTATCGAGGTATCTGTCGCAGGGGCGTTTAAAACCAGTTCATTGCCACTCCACGTCAGGTTAGTGGGTGAGGACCAGGATATTTTTTGCAGGCCTCCGTCGCGTTCCTCCCATACCTTGAAAGTAAATCCTGTTGCGTCGTTAAAACTCCAGTCGCTTCCGTCTATGTCGAAGAACTTGTGAACCTTATTGAGCACAGGTTTCCCGGCATAGAATACCAGTTCCTTCTTTTGCGCTATGAATTCATTATGAATGTCCATGTCTGCATGAATTACATCCGCATCCGTGTTTGTGTCCGCCTACTGCCGTAATATGAAACCCTGTTCCTGTCCGTTTCTGGGAGTTGCAGAAGAAATCGTACAGTGGATAGCTGTCGTGGTTCGTCTCCAGGTACGAAACAAGTTTTTCCTTCTGCGTCTGGCACCACATTTTAGCGTCCCTGATCAATGTCGCCATCTGCGCATCACTTGCCGGATCGCTGTTATCTTCCCGGTGCACCCTTATGCCTGAGTTATGACTTTTGAAGTTTGCCTTTGGTAGCCAGAACTGGTACGCCTGCCATGCCAAAAACTTCTTCACGTATGGGTAAAGTGTAGCGTTGGTAGTACTGAAATTTGGATTCTGAGTGACGAGCTCGTTGTACAAAGCCGTACCGATCACCATTTCAAGCATCTCCTCAGATCGCTTGATAGGATTGTCCAGTTCGTCGTCATCCACGTTTTGTGTGATATCGACCTCTGTCCTCAAATACTGGTAGTTAATCAGCTTTGCCACTTAGCTCACGTATTTTTTCGTTTGCCCATACCATCATTTCACTGCCACCCCAGCCATAATACTGCAAGGCGTTGCAACTTTCGTCGAAAGGCTTTGCCTTATCCAGGGTGTTTTTGTTTAGAAAATTGGCTATACGCCTTATCTCCCCTTGAGACAGAGGCGTACCGGCCAATATTTTCTCTCCTAGCTTCACTCCAATGCCTTTTATGCACTTGGAATTGAATTTTTGTTGCCACTCAAGCGCTAGTTTCACGTTATCCCTTGCCGTTTTAGGGTAAGAGTTGAAAAACATATTCTGTGGCGCCTTATTTTGTGTCGGTGCTGGCTCCTGAGACGGTTCTGGCGTCGCGTTAGGCTGCTGATCGGTCACAATTTCTATTTCCGTATGGTCAGCAATCCATTTCCGGCGTTCTTCAGGCGTTAACTCTGCCCAAACTTGAGGATCTACGTTCTCAGTCTCAGGGAATGCGTTATACGGCACTATGGTTACAGACTCAGTGCTACCCATGAGCTTCAAAAGCATGTCGTAGTGGTCCGTTAAAATCGCTTGGAACGGTTTTACACGCTGCTGCATGACCTTTGTCGCTGCGCGTAGAGTATTCCCATCACCCCCTAAAGAAACACCTTCTGAAATATTCGCCAGTATCCCCGGCACCTTCATTGCAATCGTGATCTTCTTTGTAGCCTGGTCGTCCTGTGTTCTGAACAGATCAGAGTTTGCGGAGTTTGGAATAGCCATGATCTCTGGCCACTCTTCCTTATTCGCTCCCCATGCCGCAATCATCCGGTGACGGGTTTTAGCACCCTTTCCGAAGTTCTTTGACATCTCGTCATTGAACGCCTGGCCTTTGGGAATGTCCTCGCCTGCGCTATTCTTCAGTCCACTGGGGTCGTTAGGGTCGCCAATCATCTTCATCACCACCTCCTGGAGGAAACCATTCTCAAGGTTGTTGTCGAAGTATACCGCCGCGTTCTTTTCAACGTTCATCCACTCCTTTGCTGAGACATAGTCAGGCATCGGATAAAATGGATCTTTCCTATCCCTGATTCCGAACCAGAATATCTGACCCTTCCAGTTTTTGTCTCCTGCGAACTGAGTTATCGCCTGCTCAGGGGCGAATGAGTCGTAAATCTCAGTGTCCTGTGATCTGTACTCACCTGTCCCAAAATATGGATTATAGTGTATCTTCGAAATTATCCCCGCGTCGTCAGGCTTGCCCAGTCGGCAGTAGTTAAAAGGCACCGGATAGGCAGCCGCGAAAGCCCCGCCTTTGGTGTACTTGATAATCGCCGCCATACCCCAGTAAGTAGCTAGAGTATTCCCCATAATGGCGTGATACTGAAAAAGCGTTAGCCCTTGCGGATTAACTTTCTTTTTCTCCAGCTCCTTGCCTTTGTTGAAGCCCTCGCCGATTATAAAGTCTGAGATGGTGGAAATACACGCGGTCGCCGTTGGGCTTCCCTCGATTAAGTCTGCAAGTTTGTTTGGAAATGCGTTGTATGGCCCGAAGGGCAGGTAATGTCCCTGGAGGTCGATCTGCGATGAGTACGCAAATTCACGCTGGACAAAATTGAGAACCTTAACGAAGGCGTGCTTTATATCCATGTTATCGGAGGCGTCGAGCCTGACAACCGAAATATAACAAGCCTTAAAATCGGATTATTGAAACAACGAGTTCAATCCGAACCGGTCGGGTACCTCTTTTAGAATTGATTTGTAAAACTCGCAGTAATATCCTGCGCGTGCGTTCTTCAAGTCGTTGCGCATGCTTGACCTTTCAATATTATGTCTGGCTGTGCTGTTGCGAATCTTCTTTTCGTAATCCTTCCTCACCCATGACATGTGTTTCATGACCACATCCTCAGTGTAAACTACGCCTGAATTGATGTTATACGATCGTGTAGGGTCAATCCGGATCTGTCCATTGATCCACGCGAACGGATAGGACCGATTAAAAAAGTGCATCAGGCGCGGTGTCAGTTTGTGGATGAAAGGGACCAAAGTAACATCCCGGCCTGTGGTCAGGGTCGGAGATTTAAAAAACACATCACACGGACAAACGACCCCATCTAAATTCTCAGCCTCAATACGGGCCTTTACTTTCAAGAATTGTTCTGGTTCATAGAACTCGTCGGAGTCCAGACAAAGTGCATGTGTGGCTCCCATTTCACGGGCAAACTGAAGCCCTGCGTTTCGTTTGGCAGTTTCATTTCCAGGTACAGAAAGGCTTTTATTTGGCTCCAGTTGCCGAAACCACACGGGCACATTGGTTATTTCTAACTCCTCGGCGCTGCCATCCGGGCCTGTGGCACGCTCATAGTAATTAGATTGCTTGCTGATGATGACAATCACCATATCAACCAGTGGTCGAATGTTTTTAATCGAGTGCTGGAGCATATCCCAGTCATCCCACGAATTGTAATAGGCGGCGAGCTTCATTTTTTAATTAGCATTAAATTTGCTTAAATTGCGGTGTAGGCGCTATCCTGTACGCGTCTAGTGGACAATCCACAGAGATATAAAGGGCTGTCGGGGATAGACAGCCCTCATTGTTTCCACTTATCCCCATCTGGGTGTGGACACGGCTCATCAATCAACCTCGCTTTAGTTTGCAATGGGCAGCCGCAAACCCCACATACAAACCATTTTCTTTTCTCGCATCCTGCGCATATCTTTAAACGCTGCTGCGCTATTTTATTATTCCGGTTGGTGATAAAATACCACCATGCTAAGGCTATCCTGAGTATAGGCATACGCTGTCGCTTACTTTCATTACTTCACGATGGGCATAGTACGCAAAGAAGGTATCCTGCCCTTTTAAAAGTTCCTTTTTGGTATTGTGTAAAACACAGCTCATCACGGCCTGATCGTGCCTGTGACCACGTACACGCCTATCCTGACTCTCTGTAAAATCCTCATTGTCCCATTCACCTGGATACAGGTCTTTTGCGACGTCTTTATACTGATTAAAAGTATTTGTCACTGACAGGAAACCAAAATTAAAGCCCATACAGCAGGCCATAATCTGTTTTATCTGAAATGAATTTTCACGGCCTATTTTGAAGTAATTCAGCGTGCGATCATTGCACCACATTCCCAGTGGGTGGCCGATGTTCTCGAAGAATACATACCCGTGGTTTTGGATCCAATCAAACACCGGCTGAATGCTTTTTACTGCCCATAAAGGAGAATCAGCCCACAGGATCAAATCGTAGCCCATATCACGGGCTTTCTGTATGGCGTAAGGTTTGAATGCGTATGGAATTTCTGAGTGTTTTGGGGAGCCTATTTGCGCGTAATCAGTGAATCCTATAAAGTCTCCATCAAAGTTACCCTTTAGTGACTGTTCAAGGCGCTGGAGTTTTTTCCTGTATGATCCCGTAGAATCAGCGAACGAAACAACGGCTTTTTTCATCTTGCGTAAATAAGATTCTCCCCTGACGTGTAAATCACTCTGAATCCTTCCATGATCTTGTCGTACTCTGCCTTTACTTCGGGCTTGCTGTTCCACTCAAGTACTACAAGTTTTGTTTCTGTAAAGTCAATGTCCTTCAGGAACGAAAGCTCTGCGCCTTCGCAATCTATCGAGAACATATCAAACGTCTTCAGCTTCCACCGGTTAAGCGCCGTTTTCCATGTGTAAGTCTTTACCTCGATAGGATCATATTGAACAGTGCGATCAAATCTCGCTTTCTCGTGAGCATGAAAAGTACTAACCAGGCCAACGTCGGCAGGACTACATAACGGACCGGATTCGTAAAGAGGCGCTGTGCCGTTTTTGTTTGAGATCGCATAGGGGTAGCAATAGATTCCTTTGTGTCCGTCGTATAGTTGTTTGAGGCGTTGAAAAGCACGCGGTGACGGCTCCACGCAGACGCCTTGCCAGCCTTTGAGAGCCAGAGCACGGACATTTGAAAACGTGGTTCCATCATTTTCGCCCAACGAGGCGAACGTTCCGACGAAGTCACCGAAGTAATCGAGTATGTACTTTTCTTCTTGTGATTGACTAAATGGCATAGGCTTGCGGAAATTGTTCACGTTCTATAAATCCTTCTTTCTTCTTTTGGTACAGGCAAAACACATTATTCCCTGTCTCGTAGTTGTGCGCCGATACTGTGTTCTTCAGTTCGATGATGTGATAGCCTGACTGTATTGCAAAATCAACGTGAAACTTTTCGTCCATGTAATGTCTACAGTGTGATGGCCAGTTTTTGGTTCGGGGATTCTCATGCAGCACAAATCCGCCTACCTTCGTCAGCTTGTCGATGTTCGTATAGCACTGATACAAGTCTTTGACGTGCTCAGAAAATCCAGCGTCAACAACGAGGTCAAATTTCTTATTAGTCTTGATTGGCTCCGCCATATCCCACTGTTTGGAATCGTTGTTGCCGTTCAAATCTATTGACATATACTCCACGTTGAATAGCTTATACCATTCCGATACGTACGGCTCAGGCTGCTTGTGTGAGGTGTAGTTTATCTGATCTCCGAGATCGCATATGGATCGCACCTTATGCTTTTCCATTAGCATCTTTACCGCCTCAATAGTGCTGTATAAATAACCCATTTATTTGTTGATGACGTAATCGTAAGTGTATATCTTTTCTTGGATGTGGTGTTCAGTCTTCAGCAGGCGTTTGTCGTGGATCATCTTGGCCCAAGGGTAATCCTCTCCTTTTGTTTTATCTGGAAATTTAATGTGATGCACTAAATCACGTCTAATACAAGACAAATGATTGGGAAATCGATAATATTTGCCATCCCTCTCCTCGTATGATTCACCCAATTTTATAATAAAATCAACCTTAGACACAACAGGTGATCCCGGCCTATGCCTTGTGTGCATCTCACCACAAAAAGTAATAACATCAACACCTTTATTAATACCCTCCATTAATCTGTCTACATACATAGGGTGAATAATGTCATCATCATCAATGAAAACAAAATAATCACTATCAGTATCTCTGATCATTTGATTTCTTTTCGCACCTGTTGAAATGGATCGCCCTTTGTCATTGATGTATTTTTCTATCTGTCCTGGGTACTTAGCTATTTGTGGGTCTATAGCTGAGTTAAGCCTTCTCAACATTTGTACATTGAATGGCTCATTGAGAGTCGGTATAAGTATGGATAGTCGGTACATTTTATGTGGTAGCTAAGTGTCCCCATGAGATACCATCTCTTATTTTGTAAACAGTTGCTCTGTGCACATTAAAATACTTTGCTACTCTGTATCCTTTATGCCCATTGTCCATGGCTTCCTTTATTACGTGCACTTGAATATCTGTCAGTTTAGACCATGGATGAGATTGACCTTTAATTTGATTTTTACACAGACCAGAACCAAAAGCATGTATCATATTATGCTTTTGAGTGCACCACTCTAGATTTTCAATCCTATTGTCT
>Ga0070686_100000203_pt1 | contig 41060 bp, 38 predicted proteins | sample KBSS23LmetaG_FD_65654 | JGI IMG/M metagenome (GOLD analysis project Ga0070686, IMG submission 65654) | Switchgrass rhizosphere microbial communities from Kellogg Biological Station, Michigan, USA - KBS S2-3L metaG | ecosystem: Host-associated > Plants > Roots > Rhizosphere ...
GCCGAATAGCGGCCTTCGGGATATTGCGGCTGGCGGCCGAGCAGGACGCGCCCGTCATGCTCGGCGAGCATGATCACGACCGGATCGACGCGCGGGAAATGCTCGGCGCCGCAGGCGGGACATGCGCGGCCCCAGCCGGCGCGGAAGATCGCGGTCTCGGTCCCGCAGATCCCGCAGAAACGGTGGCGGTTGTGCCATTCGTTGACGCTGCGCGCCGCGCCCCAGATCGCCGCGTCGCGGGGACTCATTATGGCGAGCAGGCGGAACACGCTCCACGCCCGCTGCCCGAGCGCCTGCATCCGGACGAGCGGCGCGAACAAGGGGGCGCCCTGGTCGAGGCCGAGGAAGAGATAGTCGCCGTCCGCGCCGCCCAGGGGGTCCCAGGCGAGCCGCCCCTCCTCGTCGAGCACCGGATCGAGCTCGGCGAGCCGCAGCAGCCGTGCGTCGCCATTGGCCATCATGCCGGCGAGCTGGTCGGCGTCGAGCCGGACATGATCGGCGCGGTCCAGCCCCGCTCCGGTGAACCCGGTGATGCTCACGCCAGGCTTCTCCCTTGAAGGGGAGCGGTTTAGCGCCGGAACAGCGCGTCGGCAAAGGCGTCGGTGAGCACGGTGGCAGGGTGGCCGGGCTCGCCGAAGCGGCGGAAGATCTCGGCATGGCTGCCCTCGACCGAGACCACCTCGGCGGGCGTGCCGGCGCCGCGCAGCATGGCGCCGAGCCGAACCGACTGGGCGCCCGAATCGGCGCGGCTGGCGATGTGCAGGACCAGGAAGCGGCCGGCGTTGGGCGCGGCGACATGCGCGATCGGCGAGACGCGCGCCTGGAAGGCGGGATCGTCGCCGAAGGCGCGGCGGTACATCCGCCCAAGCAAAGGCCCGGCATAGCGCATCTGCGCGGCGACGTCGTAGCCGGCGCCGTCGAGCAGGACGACGCCCCTGATCGTTCCGATGGCAAGATGGTGGGCGCCGAGATAGGCGGGATCGGTGCCGACCAGGGCGGCGAGATGGGCGCCGGCGCTGTGGCCGATGACCATCACCCGGCCCGGGTCGATGCCGAGCCGGCGCGCATCCTCGACCAGCCGGGCGATGGCGGCGGCGACGTCCTCCGCCTGCCGGCGCGGATCGGCATCGGGGACCAGCCGGTAATCGACCGAGGCGAAGGCCTCGCCGCGTGCGTGGAAATGGACCGCCATATGGCCGGCCATCCGCTTGTCGCCCAGGCTCCAGCCGCCGCCATGGATGAAGACGACCAAGGGCGCAGCCGGGCTCGCGGCCGGGGTGAAATCGAGCCGCTGGCGCGCGTCGCCGCCATAGGCGATCTCGACCGTGCCGTCGGGAAAAGGCGTGCGCTGCGCCGCGACCGGGACAGCCAGGACGAGCAGCAGGGCGAAAAGCAGGACAAGGCGGCGCATGGCAAAGACCCTCAGACCAGAGCGTCCTGCCTAACGCGCGCGGGCGCCCCATCCTTCTGCCGCCAGGCGAGGCCGCGCGCGGCGAGCTTGGCGAACAGGGTCGGCAGACCCGCATCCGCGATCCGCGCGATGGGCCACCAGAGGCCCTCCCCGTCCGGCCGCTGCGCCGTCTCCGCGCAAAGCAGATTCATGGTCAGCGCGAAATGTGTGAAGACATGATCGACGGCGCCGGCGTCCTCCCAGTCGCGCGCCATCGGCTCGGCCTCGGGAAAGGCGAGCATGCCGCCGAGCAGCCCCTTGGCCGGACGGCGGACGAGCAGGACCTGGCCGTCATGCTCGAGCCAATAAGCGCTGCCGCGCCGGTGGGGCCGTTCTGCCTTCGGCGCCTTTATCGGGTAACGCGCGGGCTCGCCCTCATCATAAGCGGCGCACCACGGCCGGACCGGGCAGCGGCCGCAATCGGGACCCCGCGGCGTGCAGATCGCCGAGCCCAGATCCATCATCGCCTGGGCGAAATCGCCGGCGCCCAGCTCGGGCGTCATCGCATCGGCGAGCGCCCTGATTTCGGCGCGCGCGGCGGGGAGCGGCGTCTTCACCGCATGGAGCCGCGCGACGACGCGCTCGACATTGGAATCGACCGCGACCGCGCGCCGGCCGAAGGCGATCGCGGCGATGGCGGCGGCGGTATAGGGCCCGATGCCGGGGAGCTGCCGCAGAGCCGCCTCATCGTCGGGAAAGACGCCCCTATGCTCCGCGGCGACCGCGCGGGCGCAGGCGAGGAGGTTGCGCGCACGGGCATAATAACCGAGCCCCGCCCAGGCCGCCATCACCGCGCCGTCCTCCGCTGCTGCGAGCGCGTCGACCGTCGGCCAGCGGGCGGTGAACGTCTCGAAATAGGGTTTCACCGCGGCGACCGTCGTCTGCTGCAGCATCACCTCTGAGAGCCAGACCCGATAGGGGTCGGAGCGCGCGCCCGCCTCCGCCCGCCAGGGCAGCGACCGCTTATCCACAGCATACCAACACAAAAGAGCCTGGGAGGCATCGACGGGCATGGGGCGGCTATGCCATGACCGCGGCCAAGGTGGAATTGGTGACGAAGCTTGTGGGAACGAGGGCGAGGAAGGCGACGGAGCCGGCGCGGTCGAAGCGCGCGCGCGCCGTCTCCGACCTGCTGCAGGCGGCCGGCGGCGCCGCTTTCCGCCGCTTCGGCTTCGTCCAATCCTCGATCGTCAGCCGCTGGCGCGAGATCGTCGGCGCGCGCTACGCCGCCGTCTCCTCGCCCGAATCGATCCGCTTCCCGGTGGGCAAGAAGAGCAAGGGCGTGCTCAACCTCGTCGTCGAAGGCGCGCACGCCCCGATGATGCAGCATGTCGCGCCGGTGATCGTCGAGCGGGTCAACGCCTTCTTCGGCTATCCCGCGGTGGCGCGGATCGCCTTCCGCCAGGGCGCGGTTGAAGGATCGCGCAAGGCGCCGCCCTCGCTGCGCGCGCCAGGCGCGGGTCTGGTGCCGGCTTCGCAAATCCCGGCCGAGCTCGGCGATTCCCTGCGCGAGATCGTCGATCCGGAGCTGCGCGCCTGCCTGGAATCCCTTGCGCGCGGGCTCTCGCAAGGCGATGGGGCGGCCGAAACCGCCGTGGAGGTGGTGGCGGCGATCCCGGTGGTCGGCCGGATTGGTGGAGAGAAGAAGAGATGAAGGCATTTCTGACCGCGGGCGCCGCGTCGCTCGCTCTGGCGCTCGCCGGCTGCGGGAGCTCGGACGGCAATTCGAGCGCGACCGCGAACAGCGGCGCGCCGCTCAACCAGATCGCCGCGCCCAACAATGGCGACTGGACCCAGATCGTCGACCGCACGGCCGAGGGCGGCTACCGCATGGGCAATCCCAATGCGCCGGTGAAGCTGGTCGAATATGGCTCGATCACCTGCCCCCATTGCGCGCATTTCTCCGAAACCAGCGCCCCGCTGCGCGAGCGCTACGTGCGCAGCGGCCAGGTCAGCTACGAGTTCCGGCCGTTCCTGATCCATCCGCAGGATCCGGCGGTGTTCATGCTGCTCGAATGCCAGGCGCCCGCCGCCTTCTTCCGGCTCTCGGACCAGCTCTTCGCGACCCAGGAGCAATGGCTGGGCCGGCTCCAGAACGCGCCGCAGGACCAGCTCCAGCAGCTCTCCAGCCTGACCCCGCAGCAGCAGGGACCCGCCTTGATCCGGCTGATGGGCCTCGACCAGTTCTTCAGCCAGCGCGGCATGCCGCAAAGCCGGATCGCCGCCTGCCTCGCCGACAACCAGGCGCTGCAGGCGCTGACCGCGGTGACCCAGCGTGCGTCGACCCAGGAGGAGGTCAACCAGACGCCGACCTTCATCCTCAACGGCAACAAGCTCGACGAATCGGAATGGCCGGGCGTCGAGGCGCGGGTGCGCGGGGCGATGGGAGGCTGAGATGAGGTTGCGCGCAATCGCCGCCGCGCTCACGGCCCTTTTCCTGCTGACGATTCCGGCATCGAGCTCCGCCCAGCGCGCACGCCCTCGCGCGGCCGTGGCGCAGCGCGACTGGAGCCTGATCGCGGTGCGCACGCCCGAAGGCGGCTTTCGCGTCGGCAACCCCGCGGCGCCTGTAAAGCTCGTTGAATATCTGTCGCTGACCTGTCCGCACTGCGCCGAATTTGCCCATCAGGGCAGCACGCGGTTGCTTCAGGATTATGTCCGGCGTGGTGGCGTCAGCGTCGAATATCGCAATTACGTGCTCAACGCCTACGACCTCGCCGCCGCCTTCCTCAGCCGTTGCGCCCAGCCGCGCGCCTATTTCGACATGAGCCACGAGCTGCTGCTCACCCAGGCGCAATGGATGGGCCGGATGCAGTCGATGACCGATGCTCAGCGGAATGAGTTGCGAAGCCTGTCCCCATTGCTGGCCATGCAGCGAATCGTTGCGCTGCTTGGCCTCCAAGCCGTCGCCGCGCGCCACGGCATCAGCCCTGCCCAGCAGAATGTCTGCCTCGCCAATCAGGCCGGGCTCGACCAGATCGGACAGGTTCATGAGGCAGCGGAGCGGCTCGGCGTCACCGGCACGCCGACTTTCTTCATCAACGGCAACAAGCTCGACGTATCGGCATGGCCGGGCGTCGAAGCGCGGATACGCGGCGCGATGGGAGGCTGAGATGAGATTGCGCGCAATCGCCGCCGCGCTCGCGGCCGCCGCCCTGCTGGCGGTCCCGGCCGCGAGCCCCGCCCAGCGCGGACGCGCGGCGACGGCGCAGCGCGACTGGAGCCTGGTGGCGGTGCGCACGACCGAAGGCGGGGTGCGGATCGGCAATCCCGCCGCGCCGGTGAAGCTGGTCGAATATGGCTCGATCACCTGCCCCCATTGCGCCGAGTTCAGCGCCGAGGCGTCGACCGCCTTGCGCACCCGCCATGTCCGCTCGGGCCGGGTGAGCTGGGAATATCGGCCCTATCTGATCTTCCCGACCGATCCCGCCGCGTTCATGCTGCTCAATTGCCTCCCGCCCTCGCGCTTCTTCCCGGCGGCCGAGCGGCTTTATGCCACGCAGCGCCAGTGGGTCGGCCGCGTCCAGGCCTTGCCCTCGGCCGAATTGGAGCGGCTGCAGGGGCTTGCTCCAATGCCGATGTCCACCGCGCTGATCCGCGCCGGTGGCCTCGACGCCTTCTTTCGCGCGCGCGGCCTGACCGCTGCGCAGGTCAATGCATGCCTTGCCGACCGCGCCGGCCTTCAGCGGCTCGGCGCGGTCACCCAGCATGCGGGCGAGCTCGGCGTCCAGGGCACGCCGACCTTTCTGATCAACGGCCGCCTGGTCGGCTCGCTCGATTGGGCGCGGCTCGAGCCGATGCTGAGGGGCGGATGAGCATTAACGGGGGCGCGGCAGAGACAAGGTGAAGGTCAGGCGGCTCAAACTTTCCGGCTTCAAGAGCTTCGTCGAGCCGGCCGAATTGCGCGTCGAGGACGGCCTGACCGGCATCGTCGGGCCCAATGGCTGCGGCAAATCGAACGTGCTCGAGGCGATTCGCTGGGTGATGGGCGAAAGCTCGCCCAAGTCGATGCGCGGTGCCGGCATGGACGACGTGATCTTCGCCGGCACGGCGCTGAGGCCCGCGCGCGACTTCGCCGAGGTCAGCCTGCTGGTCGAGCGCGAGGGCGGCGACGTCGGCGGCGACGTGACGATCGCGCCGGGCGAGGTCGAGATCACCCGCCGGATCGAGCGCGGCGCGGGCTCGGCCTATCGGGTCAACGGGCGCGACGTCCGCCAGAAGGACGTCGCCCTGCTGTTCGCGGACGCGGCGACGGGCGCCCACTCGCCCGCTTTGGTCAGCCAGGGCAAGATCAGCGCGGTGATCGCCGCCAAGCCGACCGAGCGCCGGCTGCTGCTCGAGGAGGCGGCCGGGGTGGCCGGCCTCCACGTCCGTCGCAAGGATGCCGAGCAGAAGCTCCGCGCGACCGAGGCCAATCTGATCCGGCTCGACGAGATCCTCGCCGACATGGAGCTGCGCGCTTTGGCCCTGAAGCGGCAGGCGCGCGCGGCCGAGCGCTACCGCAAGCTTTCCGACCAGATCAGGATCGCCGAGGCGCGGTTGATCTTCGCGCGCTGGCGCGAGGCGGCCGCGGCGGCCGAGGCCGCCCGGGCCGAAGCCGAGGCCGCCGAGCAGGCGGTCGCGCGCGCGGCCGAGGCGCAGCGCGCCGCCGCCGCCTGGCAGGGCCAGGCCGCGGCCGAGCTCGCGGAGAAAAGGCGGGCGGCCGAGGCCGCGCGCGAACGCGCCTCGGAGCTCGGCCACAAGCTCGCCGCGCTCCGCGCCGAGCGCGACGGCGTCACCCGCCGCATCGCCGAGCTCGACGAGCATCGCCGCACGCTCGCCGCCGACCGGCTGCGCGAGGAGGCCCTGCGCGAGGACGCCGCCGCCGCGATCGCCCGGCTCGAGGAGGAATTGGACGCGATCGCCGCCCGGCTCGCGGAGGCCGAGAGCCGGCGCGGCACGATCGACGTGCGCTCGGTCGAGCATGAGGACGAGGCGCGGGCCGCGGAAAGCGCGCTCGGCCAGGCGCGCGCCGTCCAGGCCGCCGAGCAGGCCGAGGCGCGCGTCGCCATCGCCGCGCTCGAAGCCGCGCGCACGAAGCAGGCGCGCGCCGAGGCCGAGGCGGCGCGGATCGAAGGGCAGATGTCCGAGCTCGGCGAGGACGACGCGCTCGGCCGCGCGCTCGAGGAGGCGCGGGCGCGGCGCGAGCGGGCCGAGGCCGTGCTGGCCGAGGCGAGCGAGACGATCGCCGCCGCCGAGACCGCGCGCCAGCAGGCGGCCGCGGCGCGCGACGGCGCCGAGAGCGAGGCCGCCGCCGCGCGCGCCGCTCTCTCCGCGCTCCAGTCCGAAGCGCAGGCCCTGATCAAGGCGGTCGAGAGCTCGGGCGGCGACCGCGCGATCAGCCATGTCCGGGCCGCGCCCGGCTATGAGCGCGCGCTCGCCGCGGCGCTCGGCGAGGATCTCGACGCCAGCCTCGCCGGCGACGGACCGCGGCGCTGGACGGGCGCCGAGTTGCAGCCCGGCGATCCGGCCCTGCCCGCGGACACGAGCGCGCTCGCCGATCATGTCGAGGCGCCAGCCGCCCTGTTGCGCCGCCTGAAGCAGATCGCGGTGGCGGACGAGGATGGCGGCCAGGCGCTCGCGGTCGGCCAGCGCCTGGTCACCATGGACGGGCGCCTCCGGCGCTGGGACGGCTATGTCGCGACCGGCATGGGCGCGGCGGCCGCCGAGCGGCTGATCCGCGTCAACCGGCTCGCCGAGATCGAGACCGCGCTTCCCGCCGCGGCCGCGACGGTCGAGGCCGCCGAGCGCGCCACCCGGGAGGCGCTGGCGAACATGCAGGCCGCGCGCGAGGCCGCCGACCGGGCGCGGCGCGCCGAAGCCGAGGCCGGCGCCGCGATCCGCGAGGCGGGGCGCGAGGAGGACGGGATCGCGGTCGAGATGGAGCGGCTGGCGCTGCGGCGGACGGGCCTCGGCGAGCGCGCCGCTCTGGCCGCCGCCGACCTCGCCGAAGCGGCGCGCGCGCTCGCCGAGGCCGAGCGGGTCGCAGCTTCCTTGCCCGACGCCGATGCGACCGAAGCCAGGGTCGCCGAGCTTCGCGCCGGTGCCGAGCGCGCCCAGGCCGCGCTCGCCGAAATCCGCGCGGAGGCCGCGACCCATGCCCGCGCGGTCAGCGCCGACAAGCAGCGCGCCGAGGCCGCCCGCAAGGAGCAGGAGGATTGGCGCGCGCGCGCCGCCGAGGCCGGGCAGCGCAACGAGGAATTCGCCCGCCGCATCGCCGAAGCCGAGGCCGAGGCGCAGCGGCTCGCCGAGGCGCCGGCCGCGCTCGACGAGCGGATCGCGGCAATGCAGGCGGAGTCGCTCGCCGCCGCGGAGGCCGCCCAGGCGGCCGCCGCCGCCGAACGCGAGGGCGAGGAGAGGCTCCAGGCGACCGAAGCGCAGCTCGCCGAGGCGGGCGAGGCCCAGGCGGGAGCGCGCGAGGCGCGCGCCGGCGCCGCCGCGCGCGCCGAGGCCCAGGACAGCCGCCGCGAGGAGATGGCGCGGATCTCGGGCGAGAAGTTCGAATGCCCGCCGCCGCTGCTGCCCGAGACCGCCGGCTTCAAGGAGGAGGCGATCGAGCCGGTCGCGCAGGAATCGGCGCGGCTCGACCGCCAGACCCAGGAGCGCGAGCGGATCGGCCCGGTCAACCTCGTCGCCGAGAGCGAATTGAACGAGCTCGAGGACAGCCGCCTCGCCAGCCAGGCCGAGCGCGAGGAGCTGGGCCAGGCGATCCACCGCCTGCGCGGCTCGATCGGCAGCCTCAACCGCGAAGGCCGCGCGCGCCTGCTCGCCGCCTTCCAGGAGGTCGATCGCCATTTCCGCAGCCTGTTCACCACCCTGTTCGAGGGCGGCCAGGCCCATCTCGAGCTGGTCGAATCCGACGACCCGCTCGAGGCCGGGCTCGAGATCATGGCGCAGCCGCCCGGCAAGCGCCTCTCGGCGCTCACCTTGCTCTCCGGCGGCGAGCAAGCTCTAACCGCTGTGGCACTTATCTTCGCGCTGTTCCTCACCAATCCGGCACCAATCTGCGTGCTGGACGAGGTCGACGCGCCGCTCGACGATGCCAATATCGAGCGCTTCTGCGACCTGCTCGACCGGATGACGGGCGAAACCGATACGCGCTACCTGATCGTCACCCACAATGCGGTGACGATGAGCCGCATGCACCGCCTGTTCGGAGTCACCATGATCGAGAAGGGGGTCTCCCGCCTGGTCAGCGTCGACCTCGGCGGCGCGGAGCGACTGCTGGCGGCGGAATGACCGCCATGGCGCCGGTCAGCATCGTCTTCCTCGTCTATCCCGGGGTCACCCAGCTCGATTTCACCGGCCCGGCGCAGATCCTCTCGCGGCTGGGCGAGGCCAAGGTCGACTATGTGTGGAAGACCAGGGATCCGGTGCCGACCGACGCAGGCTTCTCCATCCTCCCCACCGCGACCTTCGCCGAGATCGGCGCCGCGGACATCATCTGCATTCCCGGCGGCATCGCCTGCGTCGAGATGATCGAGGACGATGAAGTCCTCGCCTGGGTCCGGCGGGTCGGCGAACGCGCGAGCTGGGTGACGAGCGTGTGCACCGGCTCGCTGATCCTCGGCGCGGCCGGCCTGCTCAAGGGCTATCGCGCCGCCTGCCACTGGGCGTGGCGCGACCATCTGCGCCTGTTCGGCGCCGAGCCGGTCGCCGAGCGGGTGGTCCGCGACCGCAACCGCCTCACCGGCGGCGGCGTTACCGCGGGCATCGACTTCGCGCTCTCGCTCACCGCGGCGGTGCGCGGCGAGGATCATGCGCGCCTCATCCAGCTCGCGCTCGAATATGATCCCGCTCCGCCTTTCGCCTCGGGCAGCCCAGAGCGCGCGGACGAGTCCCTCCTCGCCGCCTATCAGCGGCGGATGGCGATGCTGGCGCCCGGCCGCGACGAGCGGATCCGGGCGGCAGCGGCGCGCCTTGGCTGAGCCCGCCCCTCCGGCCGCCGCCGATGCCGCGACCGGCCCGTTCGGCCACCCGCGCGGCCTCTATTATCTCGCCTTCACCGAGCTCTGGGAGCGTTTCTCCTATTACGGCATGACGGCGCTGCTCGCGCTCTACATGGTGGGGCAATTGCTGCAGCCAGGCCATGCGGAGCACGTGCTCGGCCTCGGCGCGCTCCGCGGCCTGTTCGACCTGCGCGGCCCGGTCGGCGACCGGGCCTTCGCCTCCCTGATCTTCGGCTGGTATTCGGGCCTCGTCTATTTCACGCCGATGCTCGGCGGGCTGCTCGCCGACCGCCTGCTCGGCACGCGCGCGACCGTGATCCTCGGCGCGCTGCTGATGAGCGCCGGCCATATCGCGATGGCATTCGACGCCAGCTTCCTGATCGCGCTCGGCCTGCTCATCGCCGGCTCGGGCTGCCTCAAGGGCAATATCTCGGCGCAGGTCGGGCAGCTCTACCCGGTGGCCGCGGAATCGCTGCGCACGCAGGCCTATACGATCTTCTCGGCGGGCATAAATATCGGCTCGGTCGCCGGCCCCCTGGTCTGCGGCGGCGTTGCGGCCGCCCGTGGCTGGCATGCCGGCTTCGGCTGCGCCGGCGGGCTGATGATCCTCGCCCTGCTCGTCTATCTCGCGGGCCAGCGTCATTTGCCGGGCGGCCGCGCCCGCGCCGAGCGGACCCGCTATCCCCCGCTGACGCGGGACGAACGCAGGCGGACCTGGCTGCTGATCCTGGTGATCCTGCTGACCGTGCTTCCCAACATCGCCTATCCGATGATCTGGAATATCGGGATCCTTTGGATCGACGAGCATGCCAGCCTGGCGACGCCGCTGGGGATCATGCCCGCCTCCTGGTTCAACTCGGTCGATTCCTTCTTCAGCATCATCGCCGTGCCGCCCTTGATCGCCCTCTGGCGCTGGCAGGCGAAGAGGCGGCGCGAGCCCGGCGACGTCGCCAAGATCGGCATCGGCGCGGCGCTGACCGGCGCCTCCGCCTTGTTCATGGTCGCCGGAGCCTTGTGGCCCGCCGCCGACGGGCGCGCCCCGGTCTATTGGCCGCTCGCCTGCTTCGCCGGCATGGGGATCGCCTTCCTCTATTACTGGCCGGTCCTGCTCGCTTTGATCTCGCAGGCGGCGCCGCCCAAGGTGAACGCGACCCTGATGGGCGGCGCCTTCCTCTCGCTGTTCGTGGGCAACGTCACCATGGGATGGGTCGGCAGCTTCTACGCCGAGATGAGCCCGGCCGCCTTCTGGACGATGGACGCTGCGATCGGCCTCGCCGGCGGCCTGATCGTGCTCGCCATCAACCGGCCGCTGAGCCGCGCGCTGGCGCCGCGGGCGGAGAAGGAATGAACGCGCGCTTCGTCCCGCCGCATCCGCCGCGCAACAGCGGCCCGGTGCCGGTCTGGCGCGGCTTCTTCGGCGAGCGGGCGCGCACCGCGGTCTACGGCTGGTCGGAGACGGCCTTCGCCTCGCGCCACATCCGGCGCAGGGTGTTCGGCTACAACGTCCACATCCCGCTGACGCCCGAGGCGGTGCAGCATGTGCTGCTCGACAATGCCGCCAATTATGTGAAGCCCGACATCGTCAAGACGATTCTCAGGCCGACGATCGGGCGCGGCCTGCTTTCCTCCGACGGAGAGCTGTGGCGCGAGCAGCGCCGGATCGTCGCCGCCAATTTCGCCCCGGCCGCGATCGACGCGCTCATCCCCGTCTTCGCGGGCGCCGCCTCGACCCATGGCTGGCGGGAGGGCGCGCGCGACATGGCCGCGGCGGCGACCGCGACGACGATGCGGATCATCGCCGACAGCCTGTTCGCGGGCGATCCCCGGCTGGTCACGGAGGCGGCGATGGCGCACATCAGCGCGGCGCTGGCCGGGGCCGGCGAGGCGCGGCTCCAGGCTTTGCTCGGCCTGCCGCTCATGCCGTGGAGCCTGCGCGGCAAGAGGGCGCGGCGCGGCCAGGCCTTCCTGCGGCGGACCCTGACCGAGGTGGTGGAGGACAGGCTTCCGGACGGCGGGCCCGACGATTTCCTTGGCCGGCTGATCCGCGCCTTGAACGCGAAGTTCGCGCCCGCCGAGGCGCTCGCCCTCGCCGTCGACAATGCGGCGACCTTCTACCTTGCGGGCCACGAAACCACGGCCAATGCGATCACCTGGACCCTGTTCCTGCTCTCCGAGCAGAGCGGGCTGCAGGAGGAGGCCGCGGCGGAGGCCCGGGCCGCGCTCGACGCGGGCGAGGCGGATGCCGACCTGCCCGAGCGGCTGCCTTTGCTCCGCCGCATCATCGAGGAAAGCATGCGCCTCTACCCCCCGGTGCCGCGCTTCGACCGACAGGCGGTGGCGGCGGACCGGCTCGGCGAGGAGGCGGTGGGGGCGGGCGACATCGTCTCGATCTGGCCCTGGCTGCTTCACCGCCACCGCGCGCTCTGGGACGACCCCGACCGGTTCGACGCCGAACGCTTCCGCCCCGAAGCGAAGGCCGAGCGCCACCGCTTCCAATATATCCCGTTCGGCGGCGGCCCGCGGCTCTGCGTCGGCGCCCGCTTCGCGACGATCGAGGCGCTGACCGTGCTCGCCCATTGGCTGAGGCACTGGTCGTTCGCGCCGGCGCCGGGGCGGGCGGTGCGGCCCTCGGGGATGATCACGTTGCGGCCGGCGGGCGGGCTGCCGCTGATCCTGGCGCGCCGTTAGCTCTTCTTCCGGCCGATATCGTAGCCGGCGATCATACGGCCCGCGGCGCTGTCCTCGATCAGGGTGGCGAGGCGGCGCGCGCGGGTCTCTGGCTTCTTCGCGCTGCCGATCCAGTGGAGCACGGCCCTGCGATAGGAGGGCGGGCGCTTCTCCCAATCCTTCCAGGCCGCCTTGTCCCGCCTGAACGCGGCGGTCTCGGCGCGGCTCAGCTCCGCCAGCGCATTCTCATAGGAATAAACGCCCTGGCGGCCCTTATTCTCTTCATAGGCGCGCACCCCGGCGGGCGTCATCCGGCCCTCGGCGGTCAGCGCCTCGTAGCGCGCGACATTGACCTTGCTCCAGATGCTGCCCTTGCGGCGCGGGGTGAAGCGGATCGTGTAGCTGTCGGGGCCCATCGACTTGCGGATGCCGTCGATCCAGCCGACGCAGAGCGCCTCGTCGCGCGCCTGCGGCCAGTCGATCGACGGATTCCCCGTGCCCTTCTTCCAGAAGCCGACGAGAAGCTCCGGCGCGGAGGCGTGATGGGCTTCCAGCCAGCGCCGGAAGTCGGCCGCGGTTGGGAAGAAGGTGGGTTCCGTCATCCGCAGAACCTAGCCGACGCTGCAAACCAAAAGAAGAAGACCCTCACCCTGCCCTCTCCCGCAAGCGGGAGAGGGTAAGAAAGGGATGCGCGGGCTGGCCCCTTCTCCCGCTTGCGGGAGAAGGTTGGGATGAGGGTCTTCCTTCTTATTCCGCCGGCTGTGGGGCCAGTTTCCCTACGCCGCGCTTCTTCGCGAGCGCGGCGCGCCAGCCTCGGCTGCGGAGCCACATGACGATGCCGGTGACGGCGAGGAGAGCGGGGACGAGGCCGGCGAGGAAGATGATCACGCGCCAGACCGGGCCCATGCCGGTGCCGTCGTGAAGGCGGCGCATCAGGCGGGCGTTGGTCTCGGGCCGGGGCGGCTCCGGCGGCGCGACCGCGGCGGTGGCGGCGTCGACGACGATCTCGGCCGGGCCGCCATCGCCCGCGAAGCCGATCCGCCAGGCGCGCGACTGGCTGGTCGGCCAGGCGATCGTGACCAGCGGGCCGGGCGCGCGCGGCGCCGCCGCGGCGAGGGCGGCGTCGACGGTCGTCGCGGTCTCGGTCAGCGGCACGGCGCGCTGGGCGCGGGCGCGGTCCGCCGCCTCCCCGCTTTTGGGCCGGCTGGCCTCGAACGTGCCGAAGACGCTCGGGAAGGAGATCCAGAAGCCGGTGAAGCTCAGCATCGCGAGCGGCAGCGCTACCCAGAAGCCGGCGAGATGGTGGAGGTTGGCGTTGGTCGAATTCTGCCTTTTCCAGCGCAGGCCCCGCCGGACGCTGCCGGTGAGCGGCCACCACAGCCAGAGACCGGTGAGGCAGGAGAAGAACATGAAGACACCGACCCAGCCGACGATCGTCCGCCCCCAGCCCGGCACGGTGAGGCTGCCGTGGAGGATGTGGACGAACTGGATGATCCCCGCATTGCCGGAGGCCTTGTCGAGCACGCGCCCGGTGCCGGGATCGAGCCAGAGGGTGGTCCGCTGCGGGCGGGCCGCGGTCATGCCCTCGCGGGGCAGCTCCACCGCCGTGACCAGGATCGGCCCGCTTTCCCCTGCGTCGGGATAGCGCAGTGAGGCGATCCGCTCGCCCGGGCCGAGCGCGGCCATGGCCGAAGCGGCATAGGCCGAGGGCGGCAAGGCGGGCGCGCCACTCGTCACTTGGTGGCGCTGCGGATTGAGCGCCTCGTCGAACCAGTCGTGCCAGACCAGGATCGCGCCGGAGAGAACGATCGGAATGATCAGGATGGCGAGGCTGAGCCCGATCCATTTGTGCAGGCTGAACCAGAGGCCGCGCAGGCGCATGGTCGTCGATTTGGCCACGAGCTTCTCCTTGCCGATTGTCCGCAGCTAGACGCTATTGCGAAACGATTGCAAGACCGCGGGCCGGGTCAGCTGTCCGCCCAGCGCCGGAGCAGATTGTGATAGACGCCGGTCAGGCGGATCACTTCCTTGTCGTCATGGCCGCGCCCGGCGGCGATCGCCTGGATCGCCTGGTCGAGGTCGAACAGGATCGCGCGCGCGCCGTCGTCGCGGACCATCGACTGCACCCAGAAGAAGCTCGCCAGGCGCGCGCCTCTGGTCACCGGCTCGACCCGATGCAGGCTCGAGGCCGGATAGAGGAGCAGATGGCCCGCGGGCAGCTTGACCGCGCCCGCGCCGGCATCGCCCTCGACGACGAGCGCGCCGCCCTCATAGGCGTCCGGCTCCTCGAGGAAGAGCGTCGCCGAGAGGTCGCTGCGCACGCGAAACTGGCTGGCGCGGTGGATACGGACGGCATTGTCGACATGGGTGCCGAACGCCTCGCCGCCCTCGTAAATGTTGAACAGGGGCGGGAAGATCTTGAGCGGCAGCGCGGCGGCGATGAACAGAGGCGACCTGCCGAGCGCGTCGAGCACCAGCTTGCCCGCCTCCTGCGCGGCCTTGCCGTCCTCGGGGAGCTGACGGTTCCTCTTGGCGAGCGCCGCCTGGTGGCCCGAGGTGGCGTTGCCGTCCTGCCAGTCGCCGGCATCGACGATCGCGCGGACGCGGGCCACGCCTTCCCTGTCGAGCACATCCGGTATGGCGAGCATCATGGCGCCGTCACCATAGGCCGAACGGGAGGAGAAGCGAGATTCGTGCGCATCAGAAGCTGTAGAACAGGCTGAGCACGGCGGAGCGGCCCTCGCCCGGGGTCGCCCAGCCGCCGCTGATCGCGCCCGTGGTCGCGTTCACATTGTTGCGGATGCCCGTGAAATAACGCGCGTCGCTGACGTTGGTGACGTTGAGCTGCGCGGTCAGCCCCTCCCCGATCTCGTAGGAGAGGAAGAGGCGATGGATCAGCCAGTCCGGCGCGAAATATTGGCTGCGCTGGAGCAGGGTGCGCTGGTTGGTCGCAAAGCGTCCCTGATAGGTGAAGCCGTAGCCGACCTGCAGCCCGAACGGCAGCCGATAGGTGGTGAACAGGCTCGCGGAATGCCTCGGCGTCTGGATCAAGACGTCGCCTCGCTGCGGATCGGGGATCGCGGCGCTGTTGAGGCAGGCGGCGCGCGGGTTGGCGAGGCAGAAGTCCGAGACGCTCTGCAGCACCTCGCCGTCGAGCCAGGTGTAATTGGCGAAGATGGACCATCTTCGGGTGAGGTTTCCGGTCGCGCCGAGCGCGATCCCGTCGACGCGCGAGCGCCCGTCCACCACCTGCAAGGCGGCGGGCTGGGTCGGATCGTTGGAGGGCACGCGGAAATTGCTGCGCTCGTTGCGGAACAGGGCGGCGGTGAGCTGGAGCCGGCGCCCGAACAGGTCGAGCTTGCCGCCGATCTCGTAATTGCGCGCCGTCTCCGGCGCGGCGGCGCAGGGATCGGCCGCGCCGGGCGCCGCCACCACGCCGCAGCCGAGCCGCACCGTCGCCGAGGTCGGCGTGCGGGCATTGCCATAGGCGATGTAGAGCGCGCTGCTCGCGCCCGGCTTGAACACCGCGCCGATCCGGTAGGAGAAGAGAGTCTCCTCGCTGACCTGCGGCGCGAGCTGGAGCGAAGTGAGCGGCACCGTGCCCGGCGGATAGGCGGAGAGGGGGAGGTTGCGGAAGGTCGCGTCCGCCCGCTCCAGCCGCACCCCGCCGTTGATCTCGAACCTCGCGCCCAGCTCCAGCTTGTCGAAGGCGTAGATGGCGGCGTCGCTGCTTCGTCCGCGCGAGCGGGCCGTGACCGTATAGTTGACCGGGCCGGCATAGAGGCCGGTCGGATCGGAGATGCTCTCGATCGGGTTGAGCAAAGCCGCGCCGGCGGGATTGCGGATCAGCTCCGCGGTTTCGATCGCATAATCCTCCCTGCTGAGCGAGCCGCCGACGACGAGGATGTTGTGGAGCGCGCCCGCATGGCCGCTTTCGACGCGCAGGTCGGTCTGGCTGTGGATGAGGTCGTTGCTCTGGTCGCGGACGCGGCCGCGCGGGCCGTTCGGCTGCCACAAGCCCAGCGGCACCACGACGTTGATCGTGCCGATCGCCGGGCCGCTTCCGGTGGTGACGTTGGCGACGCCGACGGTGCAGGGCAGGCCGATCGTGTCGCTCGGCCCGGCCGAGATCGGCTGCCGCCCGGTCGTCGCCAGGCAGAACGTCCCCTGCGGCGCGCTGGTCCGGGTGAGCTGGTCGACCCGCTGCCAGCGGGTGATGTTGCGCACCGAGACCTGGTCGCTGAAATCGTGGCGGAAGGTCGCGGTGGCGCGGTCGACGGCGATCCGCTGGCGGTCGAGATTGCGATAGCCGAAATAGTCGCTGTCGTCGGCGCCCGGCAGCGGCCCGTGGTTCAGCTGGCTGAGGAAATAGGGCACGCCGTAAACGGGCGTGTTGTCGTCGCCTTGGTGGACATAAGCGAGCGTCAGGCTGGTCGGCGCGCCGATGCCGAAGCTGATGGCGGGCGCCACGCCCCAGCGATGGAAATGCTCGACGTCGCGGCCGGGCACATGGTTGCGGTGCCACATGGCGTTGAGCCGCACCGCGATCAGGTCGCCGACGCGCTGGTTGATGTCGGCGGTCGCGCGATAATAATGGTCGGTACCGGCGGCAGCGGAGAGGATGCTCAGATCCTCCGCCTGCGGCACCTTGGAAACGAGGTTGATCGTCCCGCCGACGCTGCCGGAGCCGTTGAACACGCTGTTCGCGCCGTTGTAGATCTCGATCTGCTGCAGGTTGAACGGATCGGTGCGGCTATATTGGGCGCTGTCGCGCACGCCGTCGATGGTGACGTCGTTATTGGCCGAATAGCCGCGCAAATTGATTGAATCGCCATAGCCGCCGCCCCCTTCGCCCGCGCCGAAGGTGATTCCGGGCGCGGTGGCGAGCGCGTCGCGCAGGGTCAGCAGATTCTGGCGGCGCAAGGTCTGATCGGAAATCACGGTGACCGTCTGCGGCGTGTCGAGCAGGTCGCTGGTCGCCTTGGGCGATTCGAGCTCGCGCACCCCCCGCGCGCCATGGACGACGATGTCGGCATCGGTGCGCTGCTGGACGCCGCTCTGGACGTCGTCGGCTAGGACCGGCTCCCCGGCGAGCGCAGGCGAGGAGAGGAAGCCGACGCAGCCCAGCGCCAGGAACATCGGCGCTTTGGCGGCGGAGACGGAAACTTGCATGCAACTGAGCCCCTGCCGGACCGCCGGATTTCCGGTCGGCAAAAAGGCTATTGCAATTCATTCGCAATAGGTCAAGAAGGATGCGAACGGTTCGCAAAAAGACGGGCGTTTCCTCTTCCCAAGGCCCCGTCTGCGCCGGCGCGAGAGCAGCCCTTCGCGCCGGCGCCTTGCGTTCCGGGCATTGTCGATCGGGCTCCGGCCGCCCGCCGGCGGACGCTCAGCCCGCGCCTGTTCGAGCAGCCCCGGGGCCGAGCCTGAACAAGGCGGTGTAGCCGATATGGTCCGACAGCTGGGTTCCGTCGGGTTCGCGGCCGAAGGGGACGTCTATCGCCAGCGCGTCCAGCGCCGCGTTCCGCCCCGAGCTGAAGAGCTGCCAGTCTTCCCCGCGGCGCAGGATGGCGTGGATGTCGGCGGGCAACGGCGCGCCCCTTGCGATGCGGCTGTACGCGACGTCGCTGATCGCATCCTGGAACGGCGCCGCGCCGCGCCAGCTGCGGATTGCCTGGCGAAACGCGGACCAGCGCGGCGCCGCCGTGCCGGCATTGAAGTCGCCGGCGACGATCAGGGGATAAGAGGGATCGTGCCAGCGATTGATGAAGGCCGAAAGAAAGGCGGCCTGGCGGCGGTAGGCGTAAAGCGAGCGTTCGTCGCCGACCCCGGAGCTGTGGCGGCTGTTGAGATGGGTGGTGACGATGTCGACCGGCGAGGGCGCGCCCGGAATGCGCAGGGTCACCAGCAGCGCGCCCTTGTTGGCCAGGCAGTCGTAGCCCGCGCAGGCGAAGGCCGGATAGGCCAGGCGCCGGACGCGGATCACCGGATAGTCGGAGAGCAGCATGAGCCCGCTGCCCAGCATCCTGCCCTGGGTCTCGCCCCGCCACCAGCTGGCCGCCGCCGCGAACCGATCGTCCGCGATGCTGGCGGGCGCGGCATTCGCGTCCGAATCCGACGGGCCTTCGACGACATAGCGGTAACCGGCTTCGCGGCCGATCGCCTGGGCGCCCTCGGTGAATGCCTCCTGCAGCACGACGATCTGCGGGTTCCGCCCCGCACGGCGCAGCAGCCGCAGCCGCTCGGCGATCCGCGCGAAAGCCGGTGGGCGGTTCCACGCGAACGGCCAGGGCGCGCCTTCCACATTATAGGTGAGAAGCGAGAGCGTCCCGTCGAAGGGTCTCGCCTGCGCGACGAAGGATCGCCTCGCGGGCTCGCCGCAGCCGGAGGCGAAGCAGAGCAGCGAGCCGCAGACGGCCAGCAGCAGGTTCTTCCAGATCGCGCGCATATCCTCATCCGCCGACTGCTCATGGGACGCCGCCGGAACGGGATCGCCGCAGCGGGCCGGGGCGCGCAAAGCTCTCGAGCGTCGCGATTGACGCCCCGGCCTGCGCCCGGCAGTGGCGCCTCCTCGTTGGGCTGCGGCCGGAGACGCGGGTGATTGCGAGACTGATCGGGACGATTGCCATGGCGGTGTCGGCGACGGCCGCTCTGGCCGGCCCGCCTTATGCGACCGACGATCCCGAGCCGACCGACACCGGCCATTGGGAAATCTATGCCTTCACCGCCGCCAGGAGCGCGGACGGAATCCTGGACGGCGCGGCCGGCCTCGACCTCAATTACGGGCCGGTGCCGGAGGTGCAGCTCACCGCCACGCTGCCGATCGACTTCAGCGATGAGGGCGGCACGCATGCGGGGGCGGGCGACGTCGAGCTCGGCGTGAAATACCGCTTCCTCCACGACGAGGCGGCCGGCATCTCGGTGGCGATCTTCCCGCGCGTCATCCTGCCCACCGCAAGTCGGCGCTTCGGCAGCGGCCGGGTCCGCCTGCTCCTGCCGGTCTGGGCGCAGAAGGATCTCGGCCCCTGGTCCCTGTTCGGCGGCGGCGGCTATACGATCAATCCCGGCGCCGGCAATCGCGATTTCTGGCAGAGCGGCCTCGCCCTCACCCGCGACGTCACGCCCCGCCTGTCGCTCGGCGCCGAGATCACCCATCAGAGCCCCGATGCGATCGGCGCGCGCAGCACGACCGCGCTCGGCGCCGGCGGCATCTACCGGATCCAGGGCCCCTATTCCCTGCTCTTCTCGGGCGGCCCGGTGTTGGAGCATCGCGGCGGAACCGGCGTGAGCCTCTATGTCGCGCTAGGGCTGAACTTCTGATGGGCGCTTGTCGGGGCGGCGGGTTTCGGCGCACAGCGGCGTCAGGGAACCGTCACCGCCGCATGAAGATACGATCCTCCGCAAGGGCTCCGGCATGATCGAAGACAGAAGCGAACTGCCGAGCAAGGTTCCAGCGATCACCCTGGGCTTCTGGATCATCAAGATCCTGGCCACCACGCTCGGCGAGACCGGCGGCGACAGCGTCTCGATGACCTGGCTGGGGGAGACCACGCCCGAAGCCGGTGAAGCCGGGCTGAACGGCTATCTGATCGGCACCGCGATCTTCGGCGCGGCTCTGGTCCTCCTGGTCTGGCTCCAGATTCGCGCGCGCCGATTCCACCCCTCCCTCTACTGGGCCACGATCATCGCCTCGACCACCGCGGGGACGACCCTGGCCGACTTCGCCACGCGCAGCCTCGGCATCGGCTATCCGGGCGGATCCTTGCTGTTGCTCGCCTGCGTGCTGGCCTCGCTCTTCACCTGGCACCGGTCGCTCGGCACGATCGACGTCAACACCGTCAGCACGCCGGGCGCCGAGGCCTATTATTGGATCACGATCACCTTCTCGCAGACCTTGGGCACCGCGCTCGGCGACTGGGTGGCCGATTCGGGGCCGGGCTTTTCCGGCGGGGCGCTGATCTTCGGCGCCGGGCTGGCCGTGCTTGCCGCCCTTTATTTCTGGACCGGGATCAGCCGCGTCTCCCTGTTCTGGGCCGCCTTCATCCTCACCCGGCCGCTCGGGGCGACCGTCGGCGACTTTCTCGACAAGCCGCTCGACGCCGGCGGCCTCGCCCTCAGCCGCCCGATCGCCTCGGCGGCGCTGGCCGTGACGATCGTCCTGCTGGTCCTGGTCCTGCCGCAGCGCGCGGGACGCCATCCGGCCGCCCCAAGGCCCGCGAACGATATTGCGCCATGAGCCTCCGGCGCCGCCTGGCCTCGGTCGACCGCGCGCTGCTGCTCGCGGTGCTGCTGATCGGCGCGGCCCTGTTCGCCTTCTTCCGGATCGCGTCGGAAGTCTCGGAAGGCGACACGATGGCGTTCGACCGGGCGATCCTGACCGGGCTCCGCACGCCCGGCGACCCGGCGCTGCCGATCGGCCCGGCCTGGCTGTCCGAAGCGATGACCAGCCTCACCGCGTTCGGCAGCATGACCGGGCTGCTGCTGGTCTGCGCCGCCGTCGCCGGCTTCCTGCTGACCGCCCGGCGGGCCCGGACCGCCCTGTTCGTGCTGGCCGCGACCTCGAGCGGGATCGCGCTCGCCGGCCTGCTCAAGCTCGTCTACGCGCGGCCGCGCCCAGCCCTCGTGCCTCACCTGGTCGACGTGACCTCGTCGAGCTTCCCGAGCGGCCACGCCACCGATTCGGCGATCGTCTATCTGACCCTGGCCGCCCTGCTCGCGCGCACCGTTCCGGAGCGCGCCGTGCGCATCTACCTGCTCGCCGCGGCGATGGTGCTGACGCTGCTGATCGGCGTCTCGCGGGTCTATCTCGGAGTCCATTGGCCGAGCGACGTGGTCGCCGGCTGGTCGATGGGCGCGGCCTGGGCGCTCGCATGCTCGCTCGCTTATTCGCGGCTCCGGATCAGGCAGTCCGAGACCGGCTCCTGAGAGAGCGTCTGGCCGGGTTCCCGGCGGCCGGACGATACCATCCCATGCCCGTCCTGGCCATCGCGGGGCCCAGAGTGCCAATCAATCTGCAATTCCAGCCGCCGTTCGGCGTCCGTCCGTGCGTGCCAGCATTTACCGGGCCAGGAACGCCCGCAGCTCGCGCCGGAAGACGTCCGGCTGGTCGAACATGATGAAATGGTAGGAATCGGGGATCCGCTTCAGCACCGCCTGCGGTGCGCCCGCATAGGACAGGCGGTAGAATTGATCCATCTGCTCCGGCGTCACCGGGGCGCCGGCCGGGAGCACGTAGAGCACCGTCAACGGGACGTGGATATTGGCGAGCTCCGGGCGAAGATCGCTGACGATCACGTCATACATGCCCTGGCCCGAGACGACCGGGTCGCTGGCCAGGGACTGGGCGACGACCACGGGCCGCAGGCCCTCGGTTCGGACCATGGAGGCGATGGTCTGCTCCACCTGGCGGCGGCGGGCATCGCCGCCCGAGGTGGCGATGCCCTGGCGGATCCGCTCGGCGATCGGGCGGATGGTGTCCGGCGTCGCCCCCGGCCCGCCGAACATCGCGCCGAGGAAGGGCAGCATGTCGACCACCATCACCTTGCCGGCGAGCTGGGGATGGCGGCCGGCGACAAGCAGCGCCCAGCTGCCGCCCATCGAATGGCCGACGATCGCGGGACGGCGGAGGTGCGCCGCGCCGATATAGCGGGCGATCTCCTCGGCCACCGGGACCAGCAGCGGACCGGTCGCATTGGCGCCGGCCGGGCGGCCGTCGAAGCCCGAGACGTGCACGACATGATAGCGGTAGCCGGGGATGGCGGCGATGGTGTCATCCCAGACCCGAGGCGACGAGCTGAGCCCCGGGATCAGGACGACGTCGCGGCCGGCGCCATGGACCTCGACGCTGATCCGGTCGCTGGTGAAGGGCGCCGGGCGGGCCTGCGCAGCGGCGGAAGCGGTGGCGAACGAAAAGAGCAACAAAGCCAGCTGGCGAAACATGGGGACCTCCGATCGATTGGCGCCAGGATACAGCAACCTGTCCGCAGCCGAAGTCATTTCGGCGCGGCCGCCGGGCGCGAGAGGTCAAAGCCCTTCGGTATAGCTCGCGCAGGCTTGGGCGTTGCCGCCGCGATAGCCGCGCATCAGCGCCTCCTGCCTTTGCGCCGAGGTGCCGTGGGTGAAGCTCTCGGGGACGACCACGCCCTGCGCGGCGCGCTGGAGCGTGTCGTCGCCGATCGACGCGGCGGCGCGCATCCCTTCCTCGATGTCGCCGGGCTCGAGCGCGCTCTGCTCGCGCGCCGCCCAGACTCCCGCATAGCAATCGGCCTGCAGCTCCATCCGCACCTGGATCGCGTTCGATTGGGCCTCGCTGACCCCGTCCTGCGCGCGCCGGACGCGCTCCTCGATCCCGGTGAGGGTCTGGACGTGATGACCGACCTCATGGGCGACGACATAGGCCTGGGCGAAGTCGCCCGGCGCGCCGTAGCGCCGCGAGAGCTCGTCGAAGAAGCTGGTGTCGAGATAGATGCGCCGGTCGGACGGACAATAGAACGGGCCCATCGCCGATTGCGCCGCGCCGCAGCCCGACTGGCCGCTGCCCGGGTAGAAGACCAGGGTCGGCGGCGCGTAGGACGAGCCCTGGGCGCGGAACAATTCGGACCAGCGGTCCTCGGTCGAGGCGAGCACCTGGCAGGAGAAATGGCGCGCCGGATCGGCCGAGCAGGTGCCGGTGCCCCGCGATTCGACGCCCGCCGGGGGGGCGCCCTGCTGCTCGCCGCCGGTGAGCCCGAGCGGGTTGCCGCCGAAGAAGAACATCAGGGCCAGCACGACCACGACGCCGCCGATCCCGAACCGGCTGAACACCAGGCCGAGCAGCATCGCCGCGCCGCCGCCTCCGCCGCCGCCGAAGCCGAAGCCGCCGCCGCTCTGGCTTTCGACATTGTCGCTTTCCCTGCGTCCGCCGAACCGCATGTCCGCACTCCTCATCGTCTCGCCCTCAATGCGCGGGGCGCATGGAGGTTGCGCGCTTGCATAAAGGCGCGCGCCGCGCGAGTGGGGCGGCGATGGCCCATTCCCCCGCACGGCGCCGGGCGCGCACGCCCGAGCGGCTCCCTCTGCCCGACCAGGTCGCGCTCGTCCTCCAGGGCGGCGGCGCGCTCGGCGCCTATCAGGGCGGCGTGTTCGAGGGGCTCGAGGAGAAGGGGATCGAGATCGACTGGGTCGCCGGCATTTCGATCGGCGCCGTCAACGCCGCGATCATCGCCGGCAACCGCGCCGAAGACAGGCGCGCGAAGCTGCGCGGCTTCTGGGAGAAGGTGAGCTCGGCGCTGCCCGCCTTCCCGATGGCCGGCGGCGACGCCTGGCGCGAATGGGCGCATCTCATTTCGGCCGGCTACGTCGCCCTGCAGGGCGTGCCGGGCTTCTTCAGCCCGCGCCCGGTGCCGCCGACCCTGGCGCCGCCGTACACGGCCTCGGCGCTCAGCTTCTACGACAGCGCGCCGCTCGCGGCGACGCTCGACGCGTTCGTCGACTGGAAGCTGCTCAACCAGGGGCCGGTCCGGCTCTCGGTCGGCGCGGTCAATGTCGAGACCGGCAATTTCCGCTATTTCGACACGAGCCGGGACCGGATCGACGCGCGCCACATCATGGCCTCGGGCGCGCTGCCGCCGGGCCTGCCCCCGGTCGAGATCGACGGTGCCAGATGGTGGGACGGCGGCCTCGTCTCCAACACGCCGCTCAGCCACGTGCTCGATCATCAGAAGGAGGACCTGCTCGTCTTCCAGGTCGATCTTTTCGCCGCCCGCGGCGACGCGCCGGCGACGATCATGGACGTCTATGCGCGCGAGAAGGACATCCGCTATTCGTCGCGCACCCGCCAGGTCACCGATCAGCTGTTGCGCCTCAGGAAGGAGCGCGAGGCGATCCGCCGGGTGCTCGACAAGCTCCCGCCCGCGCTTGCCGCCGACCCCGACGTCGAGCGTCTCGCCGCGCTCGCCGCCGAGCATGCGGTCAACGTCGTCCATCTCATCTACCGCAAGCATGGCTGGGAGGGCGGCGCCGCCGATTTCGAATTCTCGCGCGCGACCATGGAGCATCATTGGAGCGCGGGCCTCGCCGCGATCGCCGAGACGATGCGCCACGATGCCCTGCTCGCCCGCAACATCGTCGACGGCCGCACCGCCGCCTTCGATCTGGCCGCTTAGCAAGGAAGGAAAAGCCCCTCATGTTCCTCGAAGGCAAGACCGCCCTCGTCACCGGCTCGACCTCGGGCATCGGCCTCGCCATCGCCCGCGCGCTGGCCGGCGAAGGCGCGAGGCTGATCCTCAACGGCTTCGGCGACCCGGCCGAGATCGCGAAGCTCCAGGCCGAGCTCGGCGCCGGATATAGCGGCGCCGACCTCACCAAGGTGGAGGCGATCGAGGCGATGATGGCCGAAGCCGGCGCGGTCGACATCCTCGTCAACAATGCCGGCACCCAGCATGTCGCGCCGGTCGACCAGTTCCCGGTCGAGAAATGGGACCTGATCCTCGCGCTCAACCTCAGCGCCGCCTTCCACACCACCCGGCTCGCCGTGCCCGCGATGCGGGCCAAGGGCTGGGGCCGGATCGTCAACACCGCCTCGGCCCACAGCCTCGTCGCCAGCCCCAACAAGTCGGCCTATGTCGCTGCCAAGCACGGCATAGCCGGCTTGACCAAGACGGTGGCGCTGGAGACGGCGCGGGACGGGATCACGGTCAACTGCATCAGCCCCGGCTATGTCTGGACCTCACTCGTCGAAAACCAGATCCCGGATACGATGCGGACGCGGAACCTGACCCGCGAGCAGGTGATGAACGACGTCATGCTCGCCGCCCAGCCGACCAAGAAGTTCGTCACCGTCGACCAGGTCGCGGCTCTGGCCCTGTTCCTGTGCCGCGACGAGGCCTCCTCGATCACCGGCGCCAACCTTTCCATGGACGGCGGCTGGACCGCCGCCTGAGGCCCGGCCCTAGAATCCGCCCCAATAGGTCCGCGCCAGCGGCAGGGTGAGGACATGGCCGACGCGCGCCAGAGCGGCGCTGACCTCGGGGCGATCGCGCAGGGCGGCGAGCAGGGCGAAGAGCCGCCCGTCCTGGCCGCTCTCATGGCTGAGCGTGTAATTCTGAAGGGCGAGGATCGCGGCCTTCGCATCGTCGCCCTGGAGGCGGTGGACCATGAGCGCCGCCGCGGCGTCGCTGTCGCCCAGGCACAGATAGGCGCGGGTGAGCGCGGCGGGATTGACGTCGCTCTGGGCGCGCATCCGCTCGAGCTCCGGCGCCGCTTCGGGCGACCGGTTCAGGCCGGCCAGCGCGCAGACGGTGGAGGAGGAGATCCACATCTTGCCATAATCATTGGCATAGCTGGCGTCGTCGCGCGCGAGCATCCGGGCATGATCGAGCGCTTCGGCGTGACGGCCGGTGGCGTTGAGAATCTCGGCATGGTTGATGAACGGGCCGATCAGCGCGCCATTCTGCGCAACCGGCAGCGCGACCAGCCGGCGCATCAGCGCCACCGCCTCGTCGTTGCGGCCGAGGGCGATCAGGGCATAGGCCGCTTCGTTGACGATCCACATCCCCTCCCGGCCGGCGGCCACGGTCGCGCGCACGTCGCGGGTGAAAGGCATGGCCAGTGCGAGGGCGTCCGAGTCGCGGCCGAGGCTGCGCAAATATTGCATCCGGTCGAGCACGCGCCGCACGTCGCGTGGCGCGCCGGCCAGCGCCTCGGCGGTGGCGCGGTCGCGCGCCGCCAGCGCGCCGCCGAGCAGCTCGAGCCGGTCCCGCCCCGGCGGAAGCGCGGTATCGAAGCGGGTCTGGACGATCATCGGCAGGATCTCCGATGGCGTCACGATGCCCGCGGCCAGATCCGCGGCGCCCCGCTCGTCATGCTGGCGCAGCCGGTCCTCGACCAGGATCGAGCGGATGAAATCGGCCTCCTCGGCATCGCCGCCGCCGGTCCAGCCGATATGGAACAGAGCCTGCGCCATCCGCGCGCGCTTGTCCTCCTGGTGCAGCTCCTGGAAACGCCGCAGGACCAGGCCGACCGGGTCGACCTCGAATATCTCCCTGAGCGCCGCCCAGCGCACGCCGGGCACGTTGCGGCTCGCCGTCTCGACCACGGCGAGCGCGCGGTCCATGTCCTCGATCGAGAGCGCGCCGTACCAGGCGCCGACATAATGGGCGCCTTCGGTCGGCCGCTGCGCCAGCACCGAATCCACGCCGGCGCGGACGTCGTCCGGCCGCTCCTGCGTGATCAGCGCGAACAGGCGCAGATTCTCGATCGCCAGCCTGATCTCCGGATCGCTCTCCGCCAGCGGGGCCAGCCGATCGAGATGGGCGAGCATGGTCGCGGCATAGGCGCGGTCGTTCAGGAGCCGGCCGACGTCCGCGCTGCCGACCGCCCGCCGCGACGCCTCGATCTCCTCCGCGCTGAGGGCGGGGGCCGCCGCCGGGGCGGCCGGAACGGGCGCTGCCGCGGGCGGCGGCGCGGCGGGCGCGGTGGAAGCGGGAGCGGGCGGCTGGGCGATTCCGACGCCGGCCGCCGCCGGGGCGAGGCCCAGAGCCGCCAAGCCGGTCAGAAAGAAAGCTTTTTTCATCCACGTCCCCAGGGTTGCGCGGAGGCTTAGCGCTCGGATGCGGCAAGGCAACAGGCTTTTGCGCGGCGCGCCTTCATGGGCGGAAGGGGATCGGCCCTGTTTCGGCGGGCCGACCGCTCCAGGACAGGTTCCCATCCGACCGGGAATCGCTCTAGAAGCGCATCCGTGCCGCGCCGCCTCGCTCCCCATTTGCTGCTGCTCCTCGCCTTGGCCGGCTGCACGCATTCGCGCGAGGTGGTGGCGCCGCCCAATTCCGACCGGCCCACCGACACCTGGCGCAGCCTCGTCACCGAGGACGACCGCGGCCGCCTCAGGCACTGGCGCACGTCCTGGACCGACGCGCTCGCTTCGGCCCAGCCCGCAAACGCGGCCGCGATCGGGCGCGAAGGGGCATTGCTCGATCCCGACGCGGCGCTCCCCGGCGCGCGGCTGCCGTCCGGCGACTATCGCTGCCGCTGGATCAAGCTCGGCGCGCAGGGCGCGGGCAACGGCGCCTTCACGATCTACGAGCCACGAACCTGCCGGATCGCGGCCGAAGGGTCGCGGCTCCATTTCACCGTGCTGGACGGCCCGCAGCGGCCGATCGGCACGCTCTTCCCCGACACCGGCCGGCGGATGATCTTCCTCGGCACGCTGCAGCTCGGCGACGAGGCCCTCTCCTATCGCTACGGCCGCGACCGCGAGCGCGACATGCTCGGCCTGCTCGAGCGGATCGGCGAGCGCCGCTGGCGGCTCGTCCTCCCCGCCCCCCATTTCGAGTCCCTGCTCGACGTGATCGAGCTCGTCCCCAGCCGATGAGGTTCCCATGCGACTCAAGCTCCTCGCCGCTTTGCTCCTCGCCGGCGTTACGGCCGCGCCCGCCATGGCCCAGGATCTCCGTTCGGCGATCCACGGCGACATGGCCGACCTGATGGCGCTCTACCGCGATCTCCATGCCCATCCCGAGCTCTCGATGCAGGAGACGCGCAGCGCCGCGCGCATGGCCGAGGAGGCGCGCCGTGCGGGCTTCACCGTCACCACCGGGGTCGGGCGGACCGGCGTCGTCGCGGTGATGGAGAACGGGCCGGGGCCGATCCTCCTGCTGCGCGCGGACATGGACGCGCTGCCGGTCGAGGAGCAGACCGGCCTGCCCTTCGCCAGCCATGTCCGCGGCACCAGCCTCGCCGGCGTCGAGAGCGGGGTGATGCACGCCTGCGGGCACGACACCCATATGACCGCCTGGGTCGGCACGGCGCGGCGGATGGCGGCGATGCGCAGCCAATGGTCGGGCACCCTGGTCATGATCGCCCAGCCCGGCGAGGAGATCGGCGCCGGCGCCAAGGCGATGCTCGACGACGGCCTGTTCACCCGCTTTCCGCACCCGACCCACGCCCTCGCCTTCCACGATTCGGCGAGCCTGCCCGCTGGGACGATCGGCTATTCGGTGGGGCCGGCGCTCGCCAACGTCGATTCGGTCGACATCGACGTGCGCGGGGTCGGCGGCCACGGCGCCTATCCGCACACCACGCGCGACCCGATCGTGCTCGCCAGCCGCATCGTCACCACCCTGCAGACCCTGGTCAGCCGCGAACTGAACCCGCTCGACAGCGCGGTCGTCACGGTCGGCAGCTTCCATGCCGGGACCAAGCACAACATCATCTCCGACGACGCCCGGCTGCAGCTCACCGTGCGCAGCTTCACCCCGGCGATACGGCGGCAATTGCTCGACGGCATCCAGCGCATCACGCGCGGCGAGGCGATCGCCGCCGGCGTGCCCGAGGACCGGATGCCGGTGGTCACGATCCGCGAGGCCGAGTTCACGCCGGCGACGGTCAACACGGACCGGCTGACCGAAAGCACCGCGGCGCTGTTCCGTTCGCATTTCGGCGAGGCGCGGGTGACGCGGACGCCGCCGGTGATGGGCGGCGAGGATTTCAGCCGCTACAATCTCGCCGATCCGCGGATCGAGAGCCTGATCTTCTGGGTGGGCGGCGTGCCCCAGGCGCGCTGGGACGCGACCCATGGCGATCCGGCGCGGCTGCCCTCGCTGCACAGCCCCTTCTGGGCGCCGGACGCGGAGGCGGTGATCTCGACCGCGACCGAGGCGATGGTGGTGGCCGCGATGGGGGTGCTGGGGCGGCATTGATCACGCCGCAGCGTCACCACCCCTCCTGCGTCATCCCGGACTAGATCCGGGATCCATGAACACGGTCTCGTCAAGCATGTACGGCGCAGTGTTCATGGATGCTGAATCGCGTTCAGCATGACGATTGGGCTGACGGCCTGCTCAGTGCGTCGCGGCCTCGGCGCCCCACACTTCCCTCAGCCGCGCGTCGCGGCCGCAGCCGCGGCGGTAGAGGCCGTAGGAGACCGGGTTCCGCCGCGCATAATCCTGGTGATAGGTTTCGGCGCGATAGAAGGGGCCGGAGCGGCGGATCGGGGTCACCACGCGGCCGTGGAGGATGCGGTCGGCCTCGGCCCGCGCCGCCTGCGCCTCGCGCTCCTGCGCCGGGTTCATGGCGAAGATCGCGGTCCGGTAATTGTCGCCGCGGTCGCAGAACTGGCCGCCGGCGTCGGTCGGATCGATCGTGCGGAGGAAACGGCGGACGAGCTGGCCGTAGGAGATGCGCGCCGGATCGAAGCTGACCAGGACCGCCTCGACATGGCCCGTGCCGCCGCCGCTGACCTGCTCGTAGCTCGGATTGATGACGCGGCCGCCGGTATAGCCCGACACCGCCTCGATCACGCCCGGGACATGCTCGATGTCGGTCTCGGCAGACCAGAAGCAGCCGCCGGCGAAGATCGCCCGCTCGACATGGGCGGGCCGGGGCGCGCGCTGCGCGGCGTCGGCCTGGTCGGCGCTGCCCTGCCCGCAGGCGGCAGCGGCGAGAGCGAGGGCGAGCAAGACTCTTTTCGTCATGCGCGGCCCATAGCGCATTGCGGGATGAAGCGCCGCTGAATCCGTCAGCCTGATCTGCCCCGTTTGGCCGATCGGCCCGCGCCGAGCTCGCGCGCAAACTGCGCGAGGAGGTCGTCATAGCGGCGCCGCACCTCGTCAAGTTCGGCCGCGTCTTCGTTGCTGGTGACGAAGCCGCTGTTCCAGTCCGCTTTCCAGTCGCTGCCCCATTCGGGCGTGAGCGTTTCGAGTCGAGCCCGGATCAAAGCCGGCCGGCCGCTGCCGCCGCCATAGGGGAGAAAGCAGGTGTTGATGAACGCGCTGTAGCGCTCCTTCAGTGCGGGCGAGAAGATCGGAAGATAGATGTGGGCCGTGCGGTCGAGCGCGCGCTTGTACGCGATCAGCGTCGGTGGCGGCAGGTTCTTGAAATCACCGACAAGGAAGAAGAAGCACAACAGGTCGTTAAGCTTCGGCGCCATCTCGTCGTAGATGGCCAGCCGCTTGCGGATCAGCTCCTGGTTCGCGGTCTTGCGTCGATCAAAGGAAATCGCAATCCAGGCCACGGCGATGGCCAGGACGGTACTGAGGAGCGGGCTAGCCCACCAGGAAATGCCATCTTGCATCGGTCGCCGCTCCTTTTGCTCCTATTCCGATGCTGCGCTCAATCTTTCCACATGCTCCGCGTTGAGCTCCAGCGTCAGCACGCCGAGCAGCTCTTCCAGCTGCTCCAGGGTTCTCGCGCTTGCGATCGGGGCGGCGATTCCGGGCTGGACGGCAAGCCAGGCCAGGGCGACCTGCGCCTGGGTGGCCCCTTTTTCCGCGGCGACCTCGTCGAGCGCGGCGAGGACGCGCAGGCCCCGCTCGTTCAGGAAGGCCTCCATCCGGCCGCCGCGCACGCTCTTGCCGAAATCCGCTTTCGAGCGGTACTTGCCGGTGAGGAAGCCCGAGGCGAGGCCGTAAAAGGGCAGGACGGCGATGCCCTGCGCGACGCAAAGGTCCTGCAGCGCGCCTTCATATTTGCCCCGCCTCATCAGATGATATTCCGGCTGGAGCACCTCGTAGCGCGCGAGGCCCTCGCGCGCGGAAATGTCCAGCGCCTCGGCGAGCCGCTCGGCCGCGTAATTGGAGGCGCCGATCGTCCGCACCTTGCCAGCGCGCACGAGGGCGTCGAAGCCGGCCAGGGTCTCGGCGAGCGGCGTCTTCGCATCGTCCTGGTGGGCATAATAGAGATCGATCGCCTCGACCCCGAGCCGCTTCAGCGAGGCGTCGGCGGCGGCGCCGATGCGCGGAGGCGTCAGCTCCGGATCGCCGGGCATGGGCAGCATGCCGACCTTGGTGGCGATGGCGATGCCCTTCGCCCCGCCGCGCCGCCTCAGCCATTCGCCGATCAGGCTCTCCGATTCCCCGCCTTCATGGCTTGGTACCCAGGCCGAATAGACGTCGGCGGTGTCGATCATCACCCCGCCCGCCTCGGCGAAGCGGTCGAGGATCGCGAACGCCTCCTCCCCTTTCGCCGTCCAGCCGAAGACGTTGCCGCCCAGCACCAGCCGCGGCGTCTCGATCCCGCCGGAACCCACTGCCCTCATGTCCATTCGCTTCGTCCCTGCTCCTTCAGCGCCTCGACCGCCTCGCGCACCCGCTGGCTCTGCGCCTTTGGCACGATCAGCACCGCGTCCGCGGTCGCGATCACGACCAGATCCTCGATCCCGATCGCGGCGACGAGCGGACCTTCGGAGCGGATCACGCAGCCCCGCGTGCCGAGCGCCAGCACGTCGCCGGCGATCGCATTGCCGGCCTCGTCGCGTGGGCTCACCTCGTAGAGCGCGTCCCAGCTGCCGATGTCGGACCAGCCGATCGAGACCGGCAGCACCGCCACCCTCTCGGCCTTCTCCATCACCGCATAGTCGATCGAGAGCGCGGGCGAGGCGGCGAAGGCCGCCGCGTCGGGGAGCAGCCGGCGGCCCTGGCGTTTCGCGCCCTCCATCGCCGCCCTCGCCGCCTTCGCGATCTCCGGCGCGTGCCGCTCGAGCTGATCGAGATAGGTGCCGGCGCGCATCAGGAAGATCCCGCCGTTCCAGTCGTGGCGCCCGCTCGCTGCGTAGCGGCCCGCGGTCGCGGCGTCGGGCTTCTCGACGAAGCGCACCGCCTGGTGGACGCCCTCGCCGAGCGCCGGGCCGCGCTCGATATAGCCATAGCCGGTCTCGCCCCGCTCGGCCTTCATCCCGAAGGTGACGATCCAGCCCTCCAGCGCGAACGGCAAAGCCCGGCGCGCGGCGTCGCGAAAGCCGGCGGGATCGCCGACCATATGGTCGCTGGGAAGGACGAGGAGGACGTCGTCCGCGTCCGCGGCGAGCGCGGCCAAGGCGATCGCGGGCGCGGTGTTGCGCGCCTCCGGCTCGAGGATCAGCCTCCCCGCATGGGGCAGGGCCGCCTCGATAGCCTCGGCCTGGGCCGCGGCGGCGACGAGCATCGGGGGGGCGAACAAAACATCGTCGGTGACCCGCGCCGCGGTCACGCCGAGCATCGATCCGCCGCCGAGCAGGTCGAGCATCTGCTTGGGCTTGGCGCGGCGCGAGAGCGGCCAGAGGCGCGTCCCCGAGCCGCCGGAGAGGATGACCGGGACGATCGGACGGGCGGGCGCGTCGCTCATGATGCTGCCCTAGCGGCGATGACGCAGCGGGACCAGTTCCTCCTTCCGCGGCATGTCCGCAGCGGCAGCATGAAGCTGGCCTGAAATGCCTCGGGAACCAGCGGCGCCCCTCGCGCGCTTTGTCCGGGCATGCCGATCTTCTTCACCCGTCCCTTCCGCGCGGTCGATCCGCCCGGCCTGATCCTCAGCGCGGCCCAGGCCGCGGCACAGCGCCGCGTCGACCGCGAGCCCTGGAAAAGGTGAGGCGCCGCTCGTCCATCCCCAAGGTCAGGCTCGTCATAGGATCGGCGTTCGTCCTGCTCGTCCTCCTCGCCTTGGCGCTGTCGGTCCACCGCTACCGGCAGCCGGCGGGCGCGCCGCCCGAGGCGCTCGACCATATCGCCGAGAAGAATCGCGACGCCGCGGTCGCCGCCGCAGCCCGCCAGCGCGCGGAATCGGCAGCGAGCACCAACGAAGCCGAGAATCTGGCGGAGGCCCGACACGCCCGCCATGGCGGGGCGAATGCGACCCTCCCTCGCCCGGCCGACAACAGGAACGGCGCGGCGGGCCAGCCCGACTGATCCGCGGGCCCGGCGCCGGCGGCCCTATCCCGGCGGCGCAGGCGGAGCCGGCGCGCCCGGTTGAGTCCCGCCGTTGCCGCCGGCCGCGCCGCCGGTGGCCGCCGCGCGGCGGCGGCGCGCGAGCGCCTCTTCCTCAGCGGTGAGGCCGGCGCGCGTGCGCTTGGTGATCGAATCGAGCACGTCGGGTACGAGCCGCTCGGCAAAGCCGGCAAGGAAGGCCCAGAGCAGGAGCTTGAAGAAGTCCATCCGGCTCGGAAAGCCGAGCGCTTCGGCGAACTGGGTGAAGGGATCGCAGGCTTCGTAGGCCTTGCACTGCTGGGACGGCCCGGAATCGATCAACGACCAGATTGACCGTCCCGCCTGCCCCACCACCGTCACCAGGCCCATGACGACGTTGCTCTTCTTGCGCGCGTCCGGGCCGGACGCGTTGCCGCTCTCGACGGTATTGCCCGCGGCCGCGTCCGCCGTGGCGGCAGACGCCGCAACATTGCCTCCAGCGGCCGATCCGGCGCTATTGCCGGCGGTGACGCTCTTGGCGGCGACGCTGTTGCCGGCGGCGACGCTGTTGCTTTCCGCGTCCGCGAGGCTGTTGCCCTCGCCTCGCGTGTCGGCAGCGGGGCCGGCAGTCCCGGAGCCGGCCGGGCCGCCGCGCTCCCCGGCCGTTTCCACGGGCTTGGCTTCGGTGCCGCCCTCGTCCGTCTGCGCGGCGCCGGTCCGGTCCCCGGCATTGGGAGTGGTCGCGACCGTCCGCGTCGCGACCTGCGGAAACAGCCCGTTCTCGAACCCGAGCATGGCCGGCGCGCCGGTCGCGAAGATCGCATAGAGGAGCAGGGCGAAGACCGCGCCCGCGAACAGAGCGAGGTTGATCCCGTTCTTGCCCGTGCGGAGGCGGGTGATCTCGAGCAGGGAATCGCCCGACAATATGTTGGCCGAGACCGCGGTCTGGAGCCGCTGGAGCACGCTCATCGTCGCCCCGATCCGGCCGACGGCGGCGATGAAGAACAGGCCGACGACGAGATTGGCGAGCTGCATGAGATTGCTGTTCGGCATCATCTTGAACAGGACGACCATGAGCAGCAGCAGGAGCACCGCAAGCAGGTTCGCCGACCAGAAGCGCATGACCAGCCAGCGCATCAGATCGCGGACCGCCTTCTCGCGGCCGATCGACATCATGTAGCTCGAATGGATGTAGCCCAGCAGGGTCTGGGCATCGGCATCGATCGCCGAGCCGGCGGCCGGCGGCATTGCGCCCCCGCGCTGGACGAGCAGGGTCTCCGCGGAGTCGAGCTCGTCGAGCGCGGTGCCGTGGGCGCGGCGCGCGGCGTCGAGCGCGTTCTGGGCGGCGGCGCGCACATCGTCGGCGGAGGTCGCGGCGGCACGCGCGCTCTCCGTGGCGGCCGCCATGACCCGGCGGGTCCGGTCGACCTCGGCATGGGCGCGGGCGACGTCGCGCTCGGCGGTGGCGCGAGCGAGCTCGGCCTGCGCGGCGGCGGTGGCCGCCTGATCGGTCCCGGCGCGCGCCGCGGCGAGCGCCGCTCCGGCAGTCTCGACCAAGGCGTCGCAGCGGCGCACTTCCTCGGCGAGCACTTCCGGTCCGCCGGCCTCGGGCGGACGCGACGCCCAATATTCGGTGACCGCCCGTTCGGGGGCGACACGTTCGAACCGCTCGCGCAGCATCCAGGCGCGGCGGCGCTGGATCGCGGGCGGATAGAGCGCGTTGATCCGGGCCTCGAACCCGAGAAGGGCGGCGAGCCCGGGGACGGGTTCGAGCAGCTCGCGCTCGAGCTCGTCGTCTATCCGTGCGGCCTCGGCGAGCGCGGCGCCGGTCAGGACGGCCCGCGCCGAGGCGATTTGCGCGCGCAGCGCATCGCCGGCCGCGTCGATGACTCCGAGCAGATCCTCGTCCGGATGCGCCCACCCGTAGCGCCAGGCCAAAGCGAGACGGCGAACCCACCCTCCGCCATGACCGGGGCGCCGCAGCGGCAGCGGCCGGGTCGAGATGAGCGAGCCATGGCGCTCGCGATGTTGTTCCCTGGCTTCTACGGCTTCTTCGTCGTCCGGGCCCGGCATCTTATCCTCCCCCAAGAAAGGCCGCGTCAGATTCGGTAATGGACTGGGACGAAAGCTATTCCGGGGCCGGGGAAAAGGCAAATGGAGCCGACAATTAGCGGCGAGGCGGACATGGACACTTGGCCGTTATTGGTGCCCTTGGGGGCAAACCGCTCCAGGAGGCCGACGCTAGGACAGGCTGGTGAGCGGCCTGCGCCTCAGGCGGGCCTTGAGCTCGCTGAGCGTGACCAGCTCGACCGCCTGCTCCTTGTCCTCGGTCGCGACGACCTGGGCGAGGTGCGAGAGCATCTGCCTGATGAGATCGATCGACTGGAGCTGCGCGGCATGGCGATGGACGAGCGCGGGATCATTGGCGAGCGCGCCGACCAGCAGGTCCAGCCGCCGGCCGATCGTCTCGAGCTCCTCGGCGATGCGATGGTCGAGCGGGTCCTGCGACGGCGCCGGACGCGGCGGCGGCGGCTTGAAGATGGACGGGCGCGCGGGCCGGCCTTCGGCGCGGATCGCCGCCTGGATCGCGTCCACCTCGCGCTGGTGCGCGGGCGCGGTCGAACCGGATTCCTCTGAACGTACCAGATGCAGCATGGCCACCCCGCCGCGCCTGTTAAACCTCGCCGGTAAACGTCCCGCTAACGATCGTTTCGGGGCACCGACGATGTGTCGGGCGCAGAGGCCCGCCGGTCGGGCAGGCCGGACGGGGGCTCGGGCGTCAGTGCGGTCCGCTGTCCGGATCGCCGCCCGGTCCCGCGCCGCCGCCCGGGCCATGCGGCACGAGGTCATGATCGCTCTCGACCGCGCCCTTGGCCTGGCCGCCCTTCTGGCCGCCCGCCGACGGAATCTGTCCAGACACCATGGTCATGAAGGAGCGCCGGCTGACTTTTCGGGTTGGTTTCATTCTTTCCTCGATCGGCCGCGGGTCTTAATGGCGCCGGTCCTGAACATAGCGGCGTATGGCATTACGCGCGATTGTGTGCACCTCGATCATAAAATGATCGGTTCTGGTCTGGTCGCCGCCAAGCATCCTGAGCGCGGCGGCGCGGGTGAGGGTCTCTTCCGCTTGGCAGGCGCGGAGCGCAGCATCGACGATATCCTGACCGCGTCCGCCAGCGGGCAAGGCCGCATCGACATAATTCTTCTGGCACTCGGCAAGCGCGGTAGCAGCCGCTTCGTATGAAGGCTCGGCCTGGGGTGTCGACGTTGCCGGAGGTTGCGCCGCCCGCCGTCTCGTTTCACGCACGCGATCGGCAAGCCCTTCTCGATCTCCGGAGAGCACAGCCGCCATCAGCTCCGGCGCGCTCGCCTCACCCGCATTAGCGATCACGGCGCGGCGCACGGCCTCCTGCTCGGCCGCGCACGCAGCGAGGGCCGCCGCTGCGATTTCCTCGGCCCCGCGCGCCGACGCCGCCTCCCTGTCGGACACCCGATCGGTGCAAGCAACCAAGCTCTCATGCGCGGAAAGAAATGCGCGATCATCGAGCAAGGGCATGGACTGAAGAGCAAGGGCGCTCATGACGGTGAACATGGCGGCCACCGTGGCGATGCGTCGGCGGATTGGCAACATCGCGCGGCTGGCCAGCCTGCCGCGTCCCTTCCCCCTGAACTCCCGCCTTGCTAGAGCCGCGCGGACTCAGCGCATCGCGACAAGGGGCAGACAATGACCTCGACCGGCCACGACACTCTCGGCACACGCTCCAGCTTCGACGTCGGCGGCCGCTCCTATGCCTATTTCTCGCTCGCCAAGGCTGCGGCGAAGCTCGGCAATGTCGACAAACTGCCCTTCTCGATGAAGGTGCTGCTCGAGAATCTGCTCCGCTTCGAGGACGGCGTCACGGTCACCGTCGAGGATATCCAGGCGCTGGTCGACTGGCAGAAGGAACGCAGCTCGACGCGCGAGATCCAGTATCGCCCGGCGCGCGTGCTGATGCAGGATTTCACCGGCGTTCCCGCGGTGGTCGATCTCGCCGCGATGCGCGATGCCATGGCGAAGCTGGGCGGCGATCCGCAGAAGATCAATCCGCTGGTGCCCGTCCACCTGGTGATCGACCATAGCGTGATGGTCGACGAGTTCGGCACGCCCAAGGCGTTTGAGGCGAACGTCGCGCTCGAATATCAGCGCAATATCGAGCGCTACCAGTTCCTCAAATGGGGCCAGCGCGCGTTCAACAATTTCGAGGTCGTGCCCCCGGGCACCGGCATCTGCCACCAGGTCAATCTCGAATATATCGCGCGCGGCGTCTGGAGCTCCAGGGAGGTGAACGGCTCGGGCGACGAGATCGCCTACCCGGACACCCTCGTCGGCACCGACAGCCATACGACGATGGTCAATGGGCTCGGCGTGCTCGGCTGGGGCGTGGGCGGGATCGAGGCCGAGGCGGCGATGCTCGGCCAGCCGGTCTCGATGATCATCCCCGAAGTGGTCGGCTTCCACCTGACCGGCGCGCTCAAGGAGGGGATCACCGCCACCGACCTCGTCCTCACCGTCACCCAGATGCTCCGCGCCAAGGGCGTGGTCGGCCGCTTCGTCGAATTCTTCGGGCCCGGCGTCTCGGCGCTTTCGGTCGCCGACCGCGCGACCATCGCCAACATGGCGCCCGAATATGGCGCGACCTGCGGCTTCTTCCCGATCGACGAGAAGACGCTCGAATATATGCGCCTCACCGGCCGGCCCGAGGCGACCATCGCGCTCACCGAAGCCTATGCCAAGGCGCAGGGCATGTGGCTGGAGGCGGACGGCGCGGACGATCCGGTGTTCACCGAGACGCTGCGGCTCGACATGTCGAGCGTCGAGCCGAGCCTCGCCGGGCCGAAGCGGCCGCAGGACAAGGTCCTCCTCTCCCAGGTCGACGAGGAGTTCCGGGTCAACTTCACCAAGGAATATGGCCATCCCGAAGCGGAGCTGCCCGAAAGGTTCGCGGTCGAGGAGCCCAATGCCGACGGCACCAAGCACGATATCGGCCATGGCGACGTGGTCATCGCCGCGATCACCTCCTGCACCAACACCTCCAACCCCTCGGTCCTGGTCGCGGCGGGGCTGGTGGCGCGCAAGGCCCGGGCGCTGGGGCTCGATTCCAAGCCCTGGGTGAAGACCAGCCTGGCGCCGGGGTCGCAGGTGGTGACCGACTATCTCGACCGGGCCGGGCTCAGCGAGGACCTCAACGCGATCGGCTTCGACCTGGTCGGCTATGGCTGCACCACCTGCATCGGCAATTCGGGGCCCTTGCCCGAGGCGATCAGCACCTCGATCCACAAGAACGACGTGGTCGCCGCCTCGGTCCTCTCCGGCAACCGCAATTTCGAGGGGCGGGTCTCGCCCGACGTGCGCGCCAATTATCTCGCCTCGCCGCCGCTCGTCGTCGCCTATGCGCTCAAGGGCACGGTGATCCAGGACATGGTCGACACGCCGATCGGCCAGGCGACGGACGGCCACGACGTCTACCTAAGGGACATCTGGCCGTCGAACGACGAGATCCGCTCGCTGATCGACCAGTTCGTCAATGGCGACATGTTCCGCGCCCGCTATGCCGACGTCTACAAGGGCGACTCCCGCTGGCAGAAGATCGCGGTCACCGGCGGCAACACCTATGGCTGGCCGGCCGGATCGACCTATATCGCCAATCCCCCTTATTTCGAGGGGATGACGATGACGGCGGTGTCGCCGGCCGACATCGTCGAGGCGCGCCCGCTCGCCATCCTCGGCGATTCGATCACCACCGACCACATCAGCCCGGCCGGCGCGATCAAGCTGGACAGCCCGGCCGGCACCTATCTCTCGGAGCATCAGGTCGCCCGCGCCGACTTCAATTCCTACGGCGCCCGCCGCGGCAATCACGAAGTGATGATGCGCGGTACCTTCGCCAACATCCGCATCAAGAACAAGCTCGTGCCCGGGATCGAGGGCGGCATCACCAAACACATCCCTTCGGGCGAGGTCATGCCGATCTACGACGCGGCGATGCGCTACAAGGAGGAGGGCATTCCGCTCGTCATCATCGCCGGCAAGGAATATGGCACCGGCTCGTCGCGGGACTGGGCGGCCAAGGGCACCAACCTGCTCGGCGTGCGCGCGGTGATCGCCGAGACCTATGAGCGCATCCACCGCTCCAACCTGGTCGGCATGGGCGTGATCCCGCTCCAGTTCGTCGAGACGCCGCCCGCGTTCGACGGCACCGAGACCTTCACGATCCTCGGCGTCGGCGAGCTGAAGCCGCGCCAGGAGATCGCGGTCAAGGTGACCAAGGCCGACGGAACGGCCGAGCATTTCCCGGCGCGCGTGCGCATCGACACCGCCAACGAGCTCGAATATTTCAAGGCGGGCGGCATCCTCCATTATGTGCTGCGCCACCTGGCCCGCGGGGCCGCCCACTGAGCGCCGCCGCTTTTCTGATCGAGCTGGCCGGCTGGGCCGGGGCCGTGCTGATCCTGATCGCTTATCTGCTGCTGTCGGCCGGGCGGTTGACCGGCCAGTCGGCGCTCTATCAATGGATGAACCTGGCAGGCGCCGCCGGCATCGCGATCAACGGCTGGTGGCATCGCGCCCTGCCGTCGACGGTGCTCAACCTCATCTGGCTGCTGATCGGAGCATTGGCCTTATGGCGGATCTGGCGGCGGGGCGCGGCATCGTCAGCCTGATTCCTGTCCGTCATTCCAGCGAAAGCTGGAATCCCACTTCCTTTTTCGGCGGCAGCAATGGCAAGGAGATTCCAGCTTTCGCTGGAATGACGAGGGGCGCGATGGAGCTGATCGACCTCAGCCATGTGATCGAGGCCGGCATGACCACCTACAAGGGCCTGCCGGGCCCGGCGATCTGCGACTATTGGGAGCGCGAGGCCTCGCGCGCCTTCTACGACGACGGCTCGACCTTCCAGATCGGGCGCATCGACATGGTCGCCAATACCGGCACCTATCTCGACGCGCCCTTCCATCGCTTCGCCGAAGGCGACGATCTCGCCGCGCTCGGCCTCGCGCAGCTCGCCTCGCTTCCAGGCCTCGTCGTCCGCAGCGACGCCATGGCCGTCGACGCCGACGCGTTCGAAGGACGCGAGCTCGCCGGGAAGGCGGTGCTCGTCCAGACCGGCTGGGACCGGCATTGGCGGACCGAGGCCTATCAGAGCGATCATCCCTTCCTCACCGAGGGTGCCGCGCGCCTGCTCGCCGAGCGCGGCGCCAAGCTGGTCGGGATCGACAGCCACAATATCGACGACACGCGCGGCCGCTCGCGCCCGGTCCACACCATCCTGCTCGGCGCGAACATCCTGATCTGCGAGCATATGACCAATCTCGGCGCGCTCCCCGACGAGGGCTTCGCCTTCACCGCGGTGCCCCCGAAGATCGCGGGCATGGGGACGTTTCCGGTGCGGGCGTTCGCGCGGATTCCGGGCTGAGCTACGTCATTCCAGCGCAAGCTGGAATCTCCCTGCCTTTGTGCGTCGGCCGGGAAGACGTGGGATTCCAGCTGTCGCTGGAATGACGGGGAGCGTGCCGGTTCAGCGCGGGGAAAGTTTCGGCCCCATATCGATCGGCTCCCCCCCCAAAGGAGTGCGTATCATGCTCCAATCCCTGTTCGCCGCCGTGGTGCTCGCCGCCGCCCAGCCCGCCGGGCCGTCGGCCCTCAACCCGCAGATCGATTATGACGGCTACCGCACATTGATCGAGGAGGTTCAGCCCTATCGCCGCGCGCGGCTGATCTCCTGGGATGCGTTCGTCGCCGCCGCCGACGATCCCGGCGTCCTGATCCTCGACGCGCGCTCGGCGGCGCAGTTCGCCGCCGGTCATATCGCCGGCGCGGTGAACCTGCCCCTGCCCGAGTTCAGCGATGAGCGCCTCGCAGAGGTGATCGGCCGCGCCGACCGCCCGATCCTGATCTACTGCAACAGCAATTTCCGCAACGACCGCCCGCCGGTCATGCTCAAGAGCGGGCGGCTGGCGCTCAACCTGTCCACCTTCACCCATCTCTACGGCTACGGCTACCGCAACATACGCGAGCTCAACGACGTGATGGACATGGAGGACCCGCGCGTGCGCTGGGTTACGGGAGCGGCGGGCTGATCTCGTAGAGCCGCGGCCAGTTCTTGCCGGTCACGAACAGGCGGCCTTCCGCCTCGTCCCAGGCGATGCCGTTCAGCACGTCGCGAATGCCGCGCCGGCCGGACCCGGCGACGATCTCGGAAAGGTCGATCCGCGCCGAGACCGTCCCCGTCTCGGGATCGATCCGCGCGATCGTGTCGGTCATGAAGACGTTGGCGAGCAGCTCCC
>Ga0070686_100000204_pt1 | contig 41048 bp, 60 predicted proteins | sample KBSS23LmetaG_FD_65654 | JGI IMG/M metagenome (GOLD analysis project Ga0070686, IMG submission 65654) | Switchgrass rhizosphere microbial communities from Kellogg Biological Station, Michigan, USA - KBS S2-3L metaG | ecosystem: Host-associated > Plants > Roots > Rhizosphere ...
CCGCTAACTTGGTCGTAAACTTGGTCGCTAACTTGGCCGCTAACTTGGCCGCTAACTTGGCCGCTAACTTGGCCGTAAACTTGGCCGTAAACTTGGCCGCTAACTTGGTCGTAAACTTGGTCGCTAACTTGGCCGCTAACTTGGCCGCTAACTTGGCCGCTAACTTGGCCGTAAACTTGGCCGTAAACTTGGTCGCTAACTTGGCCGCGAACTTGGCCGCTAACTTGGTCGCGAACTTGGTCGCTAACTTGGTCGCTAACTTGGCCGCTAACTTGGCCGCTAACTTGGCCGTAAACTTGGTCGTAAACTTGGTCGCTAACTTGGTCGCTAACTTGGCCGCGAACTTGGCCGCTAACTTGGTCGCGAACTTGGTCGCGAACTTGGCCGCGAACTTGGCCGCTAACTTGGCCGCTAACTTGGTCGCGAACTTGGTCGCGAACTTGGTCGCTAACTTGGCCGCGAACTTGGCCGCTAACTTGGCCGCTAACTTGGCCGTAAACTTGGTCGCTAACTTGGTCGCTAACTTGGCCGTAAACTTGGTCGCGAACTTGGTCGCGAACTTGGTCGCTTTTACCATGCTCTATAAGCAATATGTTAGCTGCATATTGAGCTGCGAGCGGACTATCTACCACAATAAACTTAGGAGCCTTAAGTCCTGTCAGCTCATACATCCATTCAATACCTGCTTGCGCTGCATCACGATCAAGTTCGTCACCAGCCAATAAAGCTAGATTGATCCACTTATCCCGTACCTCAGCCATCAAGAACTCTTGATCTTCAGTAAGTTGTGTAATTTTATCTTTCGCCATAATGATACTTCCCTATTCCTTTGTTATTGTTTACCCGTTATCAGTCCCAAACTTGGCGCATAACGTTTAAGAAAGGATCGTATTCCTGCTTCTGAATAACTTGGTAAAGACCTTGCATAACATTCAGATCATTGTGTCTATTAACTGTTTTCTGGTGAACCATTTTACCGGGCTTGAACAAACGTACATACAACTCTTTTTTGTCTTTAGTCGTCATAACATCGAATGTCTGACTAGACTCAAGTACGTGGTGGTGACCAGTTTCACTATGACCAACAACAGAGCTCTTCACATGCTTCGTGTCGACAGCTTTACTGCATTCATCAACAGGTACAAGTAATACCTCACCGTGTCTTACTGCTCGTAATATTGTTACTGAATCTTTCATGTCGTTCTCCTTATGTTATATCTCTAGTATACAGCTACTTACTACACACGTCAACATCAATACTATTAAAAACTCCCCAGGTATCAATCTGGGGAGCAAACAAGGAATAAGGAAGAAACGTTTGGATACTCTTCGCGTTTTGCCTTAGTAGAGTCATCACACCGTACTAAGAACTGGTTATAAGTTAGCGCTCGGATTATGGATCTCATAATCGTACTGACCAGAGGCGAATCACCGAGTTTCACAGAGTATCACATTAAGAGTGAAACAAAAATAGTTGTATAAGTAAATACTTAACTGTATTATTGAGATAAGTTTATCAAAAGATGTCAAAAACTCTTGATAAGCCCAGAAATGAAAACGACCCCTGATTAAAGGAGTCGCATCACTCAAAAGATGTCATAAATATATGATATACCTTCAAGTGATGTTTGTAAACAACATTTTTCATTTTGCGCCTAGGAACACCACTTTTAGGGTGAAAGGGGGGCGTAAAAGAACCTGGATCATTTTCGGCATGTGCTGCAGATGATCACTTAACAATTAGGTAGATATGAGACTGGAAGAGCTTTCAGGGGCAAGTACAATGACTACCCTCGTTAGTTTAACGGGTAAAAACAGTCAAAAGGGATTGAAAGACGCTAGGTTCGAGTCCAGCACGAGGGGCCAAGCATAACGAGGCGTCCATGCCACGCCTACAATCCAGTCTCTTGCCTGCCTAATTGAAGAGCACAACTAAGAGACAACGTTTTCAGCTATCGTATAAGCTTCGCCGGGACAGTGTAGTTAAACCTCTACTGCTCATTAACAAATTGAATACGTAAAACATCTATATCCTTATCTGCGCCCAAATCATATCGATAGGAGAATCATATGAAATACAAATGGGAAGATACTAGAGAGAAGTTATCAAAGATAGAAAAAGAGCTTGGCATAGACTACAGAAAGCTTGAAAAAGCCTGTGAGTTTGCAGCCTATAGAATATACCCAGTCTACCAAGCCTTTAACCTAGAAATAGGTGATAGAACACCAAGCTTGCACTACTTGTCACAAATCATATTTGAACTAGCTGTAAGTCAAATAAACGATCCTACCGACACCTACTCATGGGGGGGTATCAATATTGAAGCCTGTGAAGTTGGAGAAGAAGAGAATGATTACTATGCTATAAACGTTAGCTATCACCTAAACTCTGTATGGTACAAAGACATCAAGAAGAACCAGTAAACTAATTATTGGGCGCAGTTATGGGATATAGATTGTGTTACTCTTACTACCGCGCTATCGCTTGCTCACGCTCCGATAACTGTCGTAATAAGATGAGTATTTAAAAACACGACATACGTACACAGAAATAGATTTCACTGTTTTGGTGTTGATTGTAAGGTTCCCTGATAGAATGTAGCTCCCTGGTTACACTAAATCTATGAGGGTTATTTGTCGTGGTATCATCTAGTTACTATGCCCACAATACCTATCTGGCCTCAAGGACCTTGGAATAATCGAAACTACAAATACAGCCCGTTTAAACCTAGTAAACCATTCAAGATACCTAAAGTATCTACTAAGCCCCCTCGTCCTATATCCATAGATGAACTCTTCAGTGAGCCTATGCCAAGAGATTGGGCGAATGTGACACATTATATTGGACCGAGACGTAGACTCTATTAAAACAAAAAACCACCCGGTTGCAGGTGGCTCTTTGGACAATATAAATAACTTTATTCTACCCAGAACAATACCTATTCTACTACTTCCCTTTCACACTTACCAGTCCAATGCTCTCAGCAAACTGTTCCTGCCTACGTTGTTCTACAAGCTCATGCCTCACCTGACGAAAATTGGTGCGGTGTACAAGGTCAAAAGCAAACATACGTACTTCTAAGGCAATATTGCTCTTAACGGCTGCTACACGGCTTGCTAGGGCTTCTGTAGCTATCTCCGCGACTGATGGTATTGCCTGGTAGTAGTGTTCACCATCTTCTGTTACGAGGTTGATATATTCTGTTTGTGTTTGTTCTTTCATGATGTCATAGTAGCATTATTACTACTAACTTGTCAAGAGGGAGTTACTAATGTATAATAGTGTGGAAAGGAGAAATGATTATGTCATACCCAAATCAAAATGAAGTGATTCAATATTTACATGACAATTATTATGACGATTGTGAACGTATGGCGCATATACAGATGATAGGGGCTATTGCTAATAGCAAGGACGTCATAAAAGGCATTCCATCTCTTATAGATAAGGTTGCACTATTTAATAGCATTAAGAAGACATATCCGCCTCCTAAACCTGAGAAGACAATTGGCAAAAAGATTATAGAAGGTATTGGATTTATATTATATGGAGCGTAAGTAAATGAAATTATTCAAAACAAGAAATGAAGTAAAACAATTACGTAAAGAAGTCGAATACTTAACCGAAATGCTTAAGATACATTTCGATATTAAAACAACTATGAAAGACTTTTCTACTTGGCAGAATCGTCACCCAAATGCGTCGACTATACCAGTAGCTGAAGGGGAGTGGTGGCATTATGGATCAATTATGTCACGTAGCGGTGAAGACACTGCTACGCCGGCTACTCTTATGTATAGAAATAAAAAATTGGAGATTAAATAATGGCACAACCACGAGGATATAACCCAGAAAAGCATTCAGCTCTTCCCTATATTGATAAAAAATATAAGGTATTACTCGATAAGCTAGCAGATAAAACAGGGAGAACACGTAAGAAAGCGCTTGAGCTTGCAATTGTAGATCACGCCCTTGCTAATAATGTTAAGTAAAACCTCTTGACTTGTTAGTACACACGTAGTAGTATTAGATTATCACCAAACGAATCGAGAACGGGCAACATCAGCCCACGATCAACCGGGGATAACCATTAACAACTAACTCATTTGAAAGGACTATAACCAAATGAGCGAACACTACTACAATAACTTACAAAAAAACCGTAAGCACGTTATCTACTTGTTAGAGCGTGACTGGCCAATAACCCGTCACGGACAACGTAACGGCCGTAAGCTTAACCGCTTAAGCACAAAGCAATTAGTTGCAAAACTACGTCGAATGCACAAAATAGTAAGTGGGAATCGAGCCGGCTTCGTAAGCTTCCTTGATTCAGTGGTAGCGTAATGGATTTCCCTAAAAATCTCTCAACCTACTTCCGTGAAATAAAAAAACAAAATGATCAGTTAACCCGATTACTTAAGGAGAAATCACTGTGAACGACATTATAGAAATCATGATGCAGTTCGGTTATAGCCGCCAGGAAGCAAAACGGATCACAGAAATGCAAAATCCTGGATTAGCTAAACTAGAGAAGATCAACCGCAAATTGCAGCGAATGGTGCGGAAAGGTGTAACAGCATGACACAAGAAATGCTTAATACAATTGTTCGTGAAGGATATACGGTAATTAGCTTATGAGAAATCCTGATCAATTCATACGAGCACAAGCAATGTTTAAAGCAGGAACAATCAGCTTTGGACAGTATCATCTAATGTTACTACCCTGTTACGAAAAATAGTATCAGCGTCCTGGATAAGACGGAAAACGATCCAATATGGGCGGTATCTCGGGAAAACTGGCTAGATACCAGAGAGAGGTTCGATTCCTCTGCCGCCCAAGTCTTAACAATAACAAAGTGCGCTTATAAGTAATAGAAGGAGTGAGTATGATATCAGATTATACAAAGATGAAGAGTTTTCTCGATAGTCACAACATGACTCATGAAGACATGGATAATAAATGGACAGAAATTGGAAAAACAAACAAAATTTAATGAAACATAAAAGAAATTGGACTGATCTGCCAGAACACTTGCTAGTTGATTTAATCAAAAGATCTGAAGCAATAGTATAAACCCTCCCCGGTGCTTGTCGTGCTCGACAGCTAAGTAGAACTTGAGTTACAGCCGGGAATAAGGTAGAGCATCGCTATGGGTAGTAAGTACACGCAGAAGTAGGATTGGTGTCACTGAGGTCGCTCCTCATCCGAAGTACAGTTGTTTGGAACTAGGCTGGACACCGAGGCTCTGACGAGAGAGGGTCAAACAACCGCTTACTACCCTTACAGGTGCTTTACATAGAACAATAATAAGGAGAACGTATGAACCAAATCAATAAAAAACTTGTAAGCTGGGCTTCAATACTTGAAGAAAATACAAAAGAACAAGCACTGCGCACTACAGCAATGCCCTTTATTACCCCACATCTAGCACTCATGCCCGACGCTCACTTAGGCGCTGGGTCAACGGTCGGTTCAGTCATCCCAACCAAAGGTGCAATTATGCCCGCTGCCGTAGGGGTGGATATTGGTTGCGGCATGATCGCTGTGCGTACACAGTGGAATAAAACAGACCTAGAAGGTAAAAACCTTTCACAGCTCCGCTATAGCATCGAGCGTGATATTCCACTAAGTGCCGGGAAGAGTAACACTAAATTAACTGAAACAGCGAAAGCAAGAGTTGACGAGCTTACTAAGATGGCCGGTAAGAACCTGCCTTTCTACGACAGTTTTAAAGGTGACTGGCGATTGCAACTCGGTACACTTGGTTCAGGTAATCATTTTATTGAAATCACCCTCGATGAAGAGAATAGAATCTGGTTATTCCTACACTCTGGATCGCGGGGTATCGGTAATCAGATAGCACGACACTTTATAAATATTGCTCAAGCGAATATGAAAAAGTGGTTTATTAAACTCGATGATCCTGACTTGTCATATCTAGTAGAAGGAACACAGGAATTTGAAGATTACATTGCAGCACTTAATTGGGCTCAGCATTATGCATTATTGAACCGCGAAGAAATGATGGATCGTGTCATTTGGGACATGGAACATTTCATGCGAGCAGATAGTTTTTGTCCACCGAATAAAGTAGTAGAGTTTGAACGAATTAACTGCCATCATAACTTCACGCAAAAAGAGCATCACATGGGTCATGATGTATGGCTGAGCCGCAAAGGCGCAATCCAAGCTGACAAAGGACGAATGGGGCTTATACCTGGCTCAATGGGAACCGCAAGTTATGTAGTAGAAGGTAAGGGCTACGCTCCATCATTCAACTCAGCGCCACATGGAGCAGGACGTGTATTTGCGCGTAACGCTGCTAAAAAACGTTTTACGATGGACGACATGGATAAAGCAATGCGCGGTATTGAATACAATCGTTCTGCTGCATTTCTTGATGAAATCCCTGCTGCTTATAAAGATATCGATGTGGTTATGGAAGATGCTAAAGACCTAGTGACAATTAAGCACACACTTCATCAGATTATTAATGTGAAGGGAGACTGAGTAATGCCAAAAGTCCCAGATCGGCCATTAAGCAAAGGTGAAACACGCAAATCTACTATCATGTTTGTCTGTATGCGTGGCAACAAACCATTACCAAAAGAAGATGAAGAACAACTTGATAAATACATTGCCTTCCGTAAGGCTCGGCATGAGAAAGAGAAGAGGAAGCGATCATGAGCACCAACCCCTCCAAAACAACAATCATTAAGCTAACCTATAAAGAACAAACTCACCTCCTGCAACACGTATCTGCTGACTTAGAAGGCACGCGTAAGTTCGATAACAACCCGGAGATGGTGAAGTTTCTGGAAGAGTTAGAAAGTAAATTGGCGGTAATGAAACCATAAAAAATACTGTTGGTGCAGATAACATCCCCTTCCCCATCAATAAATACACCCCTTCTACATCCGTTAGAAGGGGTGTATTACGTTATTATGGACGTCTAAGCCAAGTAGAGTAGTGACCGCGACCAAGCCAAACAGTTTCAAATATAACTGCAACAACAAAAATGATACCTACCCAAGCAATGAAATGTGGATCAATAGCAAATTTACCGAGATCATTTAGACTTCTCAGAAGCACCCATAAAGCGAGAACGAATAATGAAAACATTGGCATAGAGTCTCCTTAAAAGTGCAACACCTCGGTGCTGCTTATGTGGTGAATAAAAGGAACAAAGGTACCGACCTCATACAACCGATGTACCGGCTCCTGTTCTCTTTCCTCATCAGTAATAATATGAAAATTACGCATATCCCTATTGTACTACAAACGTCAAAACATAATAAGTGACATAGTAGATAAATTACTATTGCATTTTATCTACTATGGTAGTAATCTGTATATAGTAAGATAAGGAGGAATATGACACAAATAAACATCACTCAAAGGAGCACAAGCCGTGAAGTACTGGTATATAAGCGAACATTACCTTTAGAAAGCTGGGCAATGTATGTCGCTTATTGAATGTAATAACACGATACTGTGCGAGTGTGATGATTGTAACGGTTCACATGATAGATACTGGAGTTTCTTAATCCGCAGTATCAGATGGCGCAGAGATAATCATATATGGGGGAATAAGGCATGAGCGAAATAAAATCAGAATTAACAACAATAATTAAAGATCAACAATTAAATACTAACGTAGAAAAACAATTGCTCGAAGCATTTGGTGTTCCATACAATGAATCAAAAGAGATTCTTAGTAGTTATGAAAACATTGTTGTAACTAACGAATCTCAAACTAGTCTTATGGAAGAAGCTCGAAAAAAACGATTATTCTTACAAAAGGTTCGTACTGGAATTGAATCCAAGCGTAAAGAGCTCAAAGACGAATCTCTTAAAACAGGCCAAGGTATTGATAAAGTTGCTAGCTATTTAAAAGACAATATCAAAAAAGCTGAAGACTATCTTGCAATACAAGAAAAATTCGCTGAAAATCTTGAAAGAGAGAAAAAAGCTCGTATATCAGCTGAACGATTGAACATATTACTTAAATTAACTGACACTCCGTCCATGTACTCATATGAGATTATGGAGCAAACAGTATTTGAAAAGCTTGTGGCAGACCTCACACATGATAAAGAAGTCAAGGCTGAGGCAATCAGAAAAGCCGAAAATGATCGTATTGCTGCAGAAAAAGCTGAAGCAATGGAACGTGAACGTATTAACAAAGAAAATGCAAAACTACGTGCTGAAGCTGAAGTACGCGAAAAAGCAGCAGCCGAAGAACGTGCCATAGCTGCATCAAAGCAAAAAGAGATCGAAGAAAAAGCAGCTGCTGATCTTGCTGTAGCCAATGCTAAACTTGCTAAGGAACGTCAGGAACGTGAAGCTGCTGAGAAGATTGAAGCTGATCGCAAAGCGGCTGAAATTAAAAGATTGGCAGAAATCGAAGAACAGAAACGTAAGGCATTACTAGCACCAGATAAAGAAAAATTACTATCTCTTGCTGATTTAATAGATGCAATAGAATTACCTGCACTTTCAAATCACAATGCTAGTAAAATACTTGATGAAACAAAAGATTTTCTCAATCGTATAACAAAAAATCTTAGAACAAAAGCAAAGGATTTATGATATGAGTCGTGAAGAATATGAAATGAGTGAAGAAGCTTATTATGAAGAATTTTTTCCCAGAGGACCTGGGGATCCAGACGCCTACGGATATCCCGGCGAATCAAAAGCCACCTCCCAAAAAATATTGGATAGGGAGGAACAAACCGAAAATACAATTCACGGTCGAGTATTTTAGCAAGCCTACCTGGTGGGAATCTTCGGATAACCGAGCGGACGATCCAGAACAGGCAGACAGGGACGAAATACATGGGATTAATCATAAGCAATAAAGCAACCAAAAAGCAGAAGGAGGTACTAACAAAATTGCAGTACTGGGGAACTGGAATATATGCAATAGATAAACTAACGACAACCCAAGCAGCAAAGCTTATTGATGAGCTGTTTGAAGAAGAACGACTAGCAAACCAAGGGCTAGACAACAATATGTTAAGCGATTAAAAAAGGAGATAATGTGGGACTTATAGCTAAACAAAATGGACAGGGAGACTTCCCTATCACACCAGAAGGTACATATGTTGGACGTTGTTTTAAGATTATAGATATCGGCACACAGACACAGACCGGTATGTATGGAACAAACGAGCAGCACAAGGTCATGATCAGCTGGGAACTACTCGACGATGACGTAAAGATGGAAGATGGCCGACCATTTGCAATCAGCCAATTTTATACCGTCAGTCTGCACGAGAAAGCAACCTTACGAAAAGACCTTGAAGCTTGGCGCGGTAAGAAGTTTACCGATGAAGAGTTAGAAGGTTTTGACCTTAAAAACGTACTGGGTGTCTACTGTATGCTTCAGGTAGTACACAGTTCAGACGGTAAGTACGCGAATATGAACTCAATTATGGGGTATAAAGGAGAGAAACCGGCTCCGGTTAACCCTAATGTCGTCTTCGACATTGACAACCCGGACATGAAACTATTTGAGTCATTCAGCGACAACATGAAAGCAAAGATCATGGCTGCCCCTGAATGGAATAAAAGACTCGATCCACAGCCTACACCAGCGACCGCACCTCAGGAACAACCTAAAGATGTCGTTATAGATGACTTCGGTGATGAACCGGTAAATCTTGACGACATTCCATTTTAATGTCTATAAGTACCAAAACCACAGAAAGACTATACATTTATGAGTAATTACAAACCTTTCGCCATACGAGATGATGGCCTTAAAAAATATCTCGATCGAACAGCTAATATCCATAATGGCTTCAACTACGATCAATTCGTAACAATGGTTAAAGCCAAGGTCAATACTACGGGGCTTATGAAAGCCTTTGGGGTAGCTCGAGCAACGATGGATAAATGGCTTAAAATTTATAAAGAAGAGGAAGGAGTAAAATGAGACTATTTGGCAGATGGAAGCCAACTGGCCGCCAAATAACTGATATTATGCAGCTTAGAGATGGCCAGCAAGTTCAGGCAATCGCGTTTTATAAGGATAAGAGAATTAGAAAGAAATTAAGAAAAGCGCATATTAGTATTAAAAAAAATGAATACTTTCCCTACGCTAAAGTGTTTTTAATTGGCCCTCATGGTTTTATAACAATTTTGGGTTATCAACCACGAGACGTTAAGTTTAATTACATGGATAGCAGTAAAATATTTGCAGTTAATTTAATAAAGGAGAATCAATCTATGGCAAACAAACTAATGGCAATGGTCCGACTTAACAAAAACCAGCGTAAACTTTCCAAAGCTGGTATCTACGACGAAAATGGTAATCTGACTACAGATGGACAAGAGGTACTATTAAACCTCATAGCTAAAGAATATGAACCAAAGTTAGTTGAGCTCGTTAAAGATTGGAAAGAAGATAAGAAAAAGAAATCAGACGAAGACGACGACTAATTGGTATTGTGCTGTCTGGTATAATAACCATATGACAACACAAAATAAACATCTTACTCTAGCAATCCTAATCAGCCTTACCGTAGTGGGACTATCCTGCTACGGTATTGCTGTTTATGAGCAACATCAACTTAAAGTAGCCGCTAAACAAACAGAGTCTGCACAGATCATCCTTGAGGCTGCAAATAAGACCAATAAGACGCGTACCGATCATTTAATAGCATTATCTACCGAAAACACAGAACTAAAGCAACAGAAGGCCGCATTATGCGCCAAACTAGGTACCTACAGTACGACTAAAGTACCTGTTGTCTTACCGTCCTACTGCAATGTGTAACGAACCAAGTATTATCTATATTGTTTTCCACGACTGGTTACTATCCGGTATCATCATACCTGCTATTATTCTCTACCCTGCCAGAAACTGGATAAACCGGCTATGGACCGGGTGGTACGTATCAGATAGCAAACGCTTTGCAAAGTATCTGCATAAGCATCATGAACATGATCTACCCTTTAACAAGTGTGTTATGGGTCACTGTAATCTGACTCCTAAACGAGGTCGTCCATCGTAGTACCTGCGGGCTTCTCTGGTGCGATCGGCTGAACAGGTGTAATCTCAGGTAACCGAGCAGTACGTGCAATTTCAGCATTCTTACTATCAGCTAACCATGCGTTAACGGTAGCTGCTATTTTCTTATATGTCTTACTCATACCAAAGTGATACAGCACGAGCGCAAAACCCATAATCTGAAATGTGTTACTACCTAAGAAGCCAGGGTGAACGTTACCATACTCTATAAAACTGGATATATAGGTAAATACAAATGAGAGAGTCGCCATAACAAAGACAATTGCCCGCTTGGTAATCTCTTCTAGCTTCTTACGTTTATGACGTTTGTAGAACTCGAGTAAGATTGTCGTAAGACCAGTGCTAGCACCAAACAGAGCTAGATTACGCCAGGTATCAGGAGGTAGGGCATTAAACCAAGCAATGACATAAGCGAGTGCATTTAGTATGTGGTCCATATATTCCCCTATCTCATGATGCTATCTATATATTTTGTAAGTGGTCGTAACTTTTTAATTATCTTCGGTATAAGTTTCTTGTCAGCAGCAGTGTTTCTAGCGATACCCTGTTTCAGCGTTTCAGATGCTGCATAGATATGATCAGGTTGCAATATTTCCATAGGAATGCCGTACCACCAGCCTTGTGTAGCAACTTTATCAGTACGACCATAGCGTATGCCGTCTTTTTCGAACGTACTAACAAGATGGATAATCTCATTATCACAATACGGTTCAAGTGTACGATCACCCTGCCGGCCATCGAGATCTCTAATAGTAATCGCTCTGGGATTAGTTGCGCGATATGGTACTGGCTTCCACCCTAAAATTAGTGGGGCATTTGTCGTCTTCCAAGCATTCGGGTCTACCTCTATACGAGGAGAGACTTTAGGGGGTATAGGTGGGGTAGGGAGCTCAGAAATAGGAGATGGTGTAACAACGACTGGGGTAAGTGGTATATATGGTTCGATGACATTATCTGCTGGGTTAATCCAGGCTCCAGGCTGTCCAGAAATAAGGGTCACGTTATCCATACCGTATTTACTTGTGAATAAGAAGTAGTCCGAACCAGCACGCAGAGTTGATACCGGATTCGTATGGTTCGCGGCATTAGTAGCTGTCATATAGCCAGGTATGTCTTTCACGATCGGAGCGTAAGCAGGTGAACCAGCATTAACTGCTCCGGCAGGTGGTACATATACCGGCGCAGGTGGTGTGTAGTTGTCACAATCCCCAAGTTCATAGCCAGCGCCAGAGTTAGGATCGGTCATGTAATAGTTTGAACCTAATTGGTGGTGGCAGATTGCAATAACTGTTCGGATTGACCCTCGGGCAGTCGTTTCAATAGGGTGCGCAAACATAGCCGTATAGTTATCGTAGTTCATACCAAGTAGGTGAGCATCTTTGTTGAGCATGACCTGTTTAGGGTCAATGAGTTCTACTGTGTAGGGGTGGACAACTGCGGCAGGAGCTGGAGCTGCTACTTGTCTCGTGTATTCAGCCCAGCCCGTCGGTTCACCGTATGGTGTTTTCTTTAATGCACCATCCCAAGAATCGATAATAAGATGAGCATTTGCATCTGCAACTTTACAGAAATGATAAATCATATTAGGCTGACCGTTTGCAAGTGTTGGATGAGAAACACTTCTGTAATAGAATCGAACAATAGATTGATTAGTAGACGGCCAACCTGCACTACGGTCAGTGCCATGATCTGATGTATGACCGGCTACTATACTACTGTCATATTTAGTGATTGAATCCCAATATAAATCATCTAAACCAATATAAACACCGTGACCTTTAAAATAACTATTAAGACTCAGTGGATCAACGTTGGCACCAAAATCTTCACTTAAATTGCAAAAAGAAGCAAGAAAACAACCGGCATTTGCAATAGTTTCATCTTTACTGTTCCCAAGTAATTGCGGGTAATTGCGTTGTGCATAGCTCATAATTTTGTAAATAAAAAGCCCTCTCGGGCTATCCTTATGTTTATAGTATAATACTATGTATGAAAACCCGCAAAGCTTCAACTTTATTAAGCGACACATCTAGCTTTGCGGTAATGGTGTGTCGCTTAATGTAGTGGAGATTAACTAATGGCATTACACCCTGTAAATGATCGTTTTAAAGTAAAAAAAGATAAAGACCCCTATGGTTTCAATAGCGGTGACATACCTGCCGAAACAGGTATTGTTGTAGAAGTACCTGACATGCTTCTCTATTTATCTTTTCATTCGTTTGCCTTTGAAGATTCAATCGCTAACGATGAGAAATTAAAGAAGATACGTGACTACTACAACACATTTCTTGGTAAACGTATATTCTGGGAATCCTTGCAAGATAGAGGCCGTACCATTAAAGAATCAGATGACGAAGAATATGTGTATCTACAAATGACTGATCTATTGGCTTTTTCCGATACTACCGAGGAAACTGGAGAAGTCGTTGACCACGTCGGTAAAGCCGGTTCGTTTAATCTATCATGAGAATTTGTAACGTAGAGAAATGTGAAAGACCTAGTCGCGGCAAACTTTGTTATTCTCATGAAGCACGAAAAAGAAAATATGGAGACGTCCACTATGGAGAACGTGAAAGTATTTATGGAAATGTCAGCAAGCAAATAAAAGATGGAAGGACTAGCGAAGCATTTTATACTGTCTGGACTAATATGAAGTCTCGTTGTTATAACTCAAAAACAGCATCATATAAACATTATGGATATAGAGGTATAAAAATATGTGATAGATGGCTCTATGATGTTAGAAATTTTATAGATGATATGGGAAGTACATATTTTAAAGGAGCTACTCTTGATCGTATAGATGTAAATGGAGACTATGAACCAAATAATTGTAGATGGGTAACATATACCGAACAGGCAAACAATAAAAGATCGAATCGTTTAATAACTTATAAAGATAAAACACAAACACTCGAACAATGGATACGAGAACTAAAATTAAAATCTAGTTCTATCAGACAACGCATCTATTGTTTAGGATGGAGTGTGGAAGAAGCATTTGAAATCCCTAAGGGAAGAAGGAGGATATCATCATCGCAGAATTAAAAGAAGGGCGCGTTGTCGTCTATGAACAAGAATTACGTGAAAGAATGCTCGAAGGAGCTAGAGCCGCCCATGACGCGGTAGCTATTACCTACGGACCAAAAGGTAAAAATGCCATCTTAGAGCGCGGGTTTGGCCGCCCTACCTACACCCGAGATGGAGTAACAGTTGTAGAACAAGTGTTCTTCTCTGATCGCGTAAAAAACTTTGGTGCACAAGCACTAGCTGAAGCTTCACGAGCAGCAAATAACATATCTGGTGACGGTTCCAGCATGACCGTAGTACTTGGTTACAATCTACTTGCTAACGCGGTACAAGCAGTCGCAGCCGGACAGCATCCTATGGATATTAGCGATACCATTACCAAAGACAGCTATCTATTACTTAATCGACTTAAAGAACTATCTATCGCCGTTAAGGACAAACAATTGCCAATGGTTGCTACCGTATCATCAGGTAGTGAAGCCATAGGACAACTTATTGCCGAAGCAGTACTACACGTCGGACCTGACGGTGGTATTATTACCGAAAAAGCTCCTATCAGTGAAATAGAACGTGAATATGTTGATGGTTATTACTTACAATCTGGTTTTACTGCTCTACAAGGTGGTAAAAAAGAATTACTAGAACCATTTGTAGTCATATCAAGCAAACGTCTAAGCTCATCTGCTGATGCTGTTGAGCTACTTAACGGTGTCATGAAATATAAAGAGCTCAAACAAGGTCAAATACCTCGTATTCTCTTTGTCGGTAACTTTGACGATTTAGCTTATACGACAATCGTAAATACTATTAACGCTGGACAAATTGATGCAGTCATCTTAAAAACACCTCCTATGTATGGTGAGTTCGGTAAGTATTTACTTAATGATATCGCTACCTATGCAAATTGCCGAGCCATTACCGATAACACTAGTCTTAAGCAATTCAATGGCAACTACATTGGTTTTGTCGACAAAGTAATTGCAGATAAAAATGAAGCAACTATCTTTGCAGATAATAAAACAGGTATTGTACAAGCACGTATTGCTGAGATTAAGGAACAACTGGAAACAGAAGCAATTCCTGCTATTGCAGAGAAATTACGCGACCGTGTTGCAAAACTTGAAGGTAAAATTGCTATCTTCAAAATCGGTGGTGCGACTGATACCTCAAAAGAAGAGGTCGAATATAGGATTGAAGATGCTATTAATGCAACTCGCCATGCTCATGCAGAAGGTATTGTCGCCGGTGGTGGTGTTACACTTCTTGAGCTGAGCAAACTTGATGTGTCAGATATCACTAAGAAAGCTCTACAAGCAACCTTTAAGCAACTCCTTATTAATGCCAACTTACCGGCTGAACTGAAACTTGATGAAGCTCTGAAAGCTCCAAAAGGATATGGCTATAACCTGCGCGAAAACGATCAGCTTGTTGATGTCGTAAAAGCCGGTGTTATTGATCCTTACCGAGTTATCCATGAATCAATCACTCATGCCACTAGCGTAGCTGCTGAAACGATTAAAGCCGGTATCGGACTACCTTTCGAAAATACTGAGAAATAAGCATGTTATGGGTGATACCTACCTGGATCGCTTCGTTGATAGTCGTTTTCTATCTCGGCTATTGGTTCAGGGGTATCAAGAACCACATAGAAAAGCTGGAACAGGTCGTAAAAACTAAGATAGATAAACCGGTAGTAGAAGAACCCCAGAGTGAATTACTTGATCCTGACGACCCAATTGCTGAAGCTCAATATCAATATAAGAAGATGATGAAAGAATTGAATGAAAAGTAAACCTTTTAAGCGGGCAGTTATACGTAACGGTAAAATCATCTATGGAGACGATATTGCCGCCGCAACTGTACTGCCTAATGAAACTGAAGCAAGAGCCAATAGGGAACAGACAAAAGTAAAATTTCGAGGGGAACTATTACAAAAAAACCAGGTAGATTACTACAAGAAATATCCTGAACAAGCCAAAAACCTGAGTCCCGAATTGCGCCGACAACTGAGTTAACTGTACTGTAACTGTCACTTCCCCCCTAATACACCTGCCAGAAGTACTGTTTGTCTGAGGTGCCGATATAGATGCAATTTACGGCCAGATTAAGCGTCGTAACGCGGCGTTCATACGGCTGCAGTATGATTGGCTTAACTGGCACTGAAACGACCGTATACGGGTCGTCTGTGGCTACACAGCCTATAGTTACTGCTTCTAGGTCAGACCCACTCAATGTATTTTGTTTATTCAGGGAATTGTATAGCGTGACGATAACACTATTCTGACCGAGCATAGCATCATGAGAAGTGTTAACCGTGCCCTTGTCTATATTGAGGGTTATATCATGTATGGTATATGTTCGGTAATAGTTAGCCTGTTTTCGAGCAGGAGCCGGATATTTAGGATCAAGCGGATTTGTGGCATATATACCGGTTGTATAGAGCTCGTCGTTATAGTTATGAAAAACTTCGTTTTTTGGTAGTATAACCTCTTTGGGGGCTGGCTTGAGCTGTATATATAGAAATACTAGGCAAACACTGAGTATGCCTAGTATGCAAACAATAATCCAGTCAAAATGCGGGCGCAATAATCTCAATAATCTTCGGTTATTATATATCATACAAAAGAAACTCAGAAAAAGTTAACAACTATTTAATAATTAAAGCACACCCACCCATAATAGTAGCTATAGTAGTATTTTATACAACGACATCGGCCTTTAATAGGTAACTGAACAACTTTTTAGGGTCCTTACCGTCACCTCTAGCCAGGGCTGCTAGTTCAAGCACCCGATCCCTACCAAGGGCGTAAAAACGTTTACAATACCATGCCTTATATTGAGGGTTCACCAGATCCATTAAACATTCAAACAGATCGTCAACTTTAGTACTCGGCCATGCGCTTTTAACAGAGGTCGCACTCCTCTCAGTTGTCAGTTGTCTGTCAGTTGGGTTAACAAAGTTAACTCCAGTTGACAGTTGATTGGAAACCGCGTGTTTTGAAAAATCCACTTGTTTTATCTTTCCACCCCAGGTAGACTAAGGATATTCAGGATATACATATAGAAGGCCTCAGCTAACACCTGGGGTTTTTCTTTATACACTTAATAATCTGACAGATCAGGCGTGTACTTAGCTTCTCCGTGGGCTTTGCATATTTTTCAGGATATACAAATACTTGCTTCTATTTAACCATAAGTTAAGGGGTGAAGCAATTGTCTTTTGTCACTTCCCCCCTAATACACCTGCCAGAAGTACTGTTTGTCTGAGGTGCCGGAAAATTTCCGAATAGATTACATACTATCTTTATCTGCATCAACAACCGGCGTTTTCTTTTTACCTTTCTTAAGCTTCTTACCGAAGAACTTCTTATTGATCATTCCCTTAAGACCATTCATTGATGCTTTCATATATACTCCTTTTATTGTGCTATTGATGATTGTAAATCTGAACCAGCAGACCCAGTACGATTAGCAACCATTTCAAACTGATTGCGTAAATAATTAATCTTTTGTGCTCGAGTTTCAGGATCATCGAATGCTTGTGGTATAAACGTTTCAAAACGTTTTGCTTCACTATTAGTTATAGCTGCCCCAGTACGTAGACGAGCGATTACATCTACTATTTGTGTAGCAGCAGCATCAGCCCCGTTAGTACCAAGTGCATTACCGACTAATCCGCCAAGAAATCCACGACCTGGTATAACTCGTTTGGCTGCTACTGATGGATCATCTTGTAATGCTTGCTCGAAGTCATCAAGCGCTTGTATACCTGTTTTAGCATTACTGACTATCTTACTAGCTTCTGCACTGAGAGGCTTCTCTGCTCCACCGCTTGCAGCAGTTAAATCATTGACTGTCTTAGCATTGGATAAGAACTCTGCTACATCCTTTTGGGTGCCACCTTGGGCAATGATACTCTTCACCGTTGCCTGAATATTAGCAGGTGAATATGGATCAGTATCTTCACTACCACCGGCAGCTTCTTGTGCAGCCAATACATCATCAGCAGTGACCGCTTTAGCTTGGCTGCCTATATTCTCAGATGGCATAGCCTCTGGCTGTTCTAAAGCACTTGCATCTTCTGGATTAAGAGCACTATCTACTCCCCTGCCCGCAAGTATACGGCTTGCAAAGCCGGTGGCTCCAGGCAAAGGACTTTCAATACCTGATTGCCCTTGTAGCACACTACCTAACTTACTCTGTACCGCGCTTGTAGCTTGTACAGGAGACTTGAGCTTTATACCACCTAAGAATGGTGTACTTAATCCTTTCTCAGCCTGTTTCGCTACTTGTGGAGTAACATCAAATATTTGAGCCATATTCTTTTTTAGGGAAGATATCTCAGGAATGGTGCCGAGCTCTTCATCTATGACCTTCTTGGTGGCAAGTGCCGCAGTTTCGTTAGGGGTAAGTGCTCGGCCACTACCGTTTGCTAGCTTATCCCGAGCGGCTGAAGCAGTAGGGTTCAATGTCTTTACAAAATCATTAAGTTCTTTTGCATCGGTTTTACTCTCTAATATTTTCATATTCTTTTCAAGAAGTGTTACCGCGCGCTTTTGTGTTAGATCAAGATTAGGAAATACATTCGGGTCATCTATAGCATTTCTAAGTTTTGCTGACATATTGACACCAACAACTGGCACCTTATTAGCTGCTAATTTCTCATCAACCTGCCTGCTCAGGTCTTTCATATCGGTTTCCATCTTGACTCGTTGCTGGCGAGGTGAACCAGTATATTTAGACATAAACTGAGCATTCTCATCTAATTTAGCGACGCCACCAGCAGTAGGATCAGCCTTTAAGCCACTTCCTGCCTCTGTTAATCGTTGTCCAGCTTGTCGAGTTTTATCAGTAAGTTTATTTAAAATAGGTGTTTTAATAGCCTCATTTGCACCTTCGACGCCACCAGTAATAGCACCCTTACCAGCCTTAGCTAGTTTGATTGGTCCGGCACCTGCTATACCACTGATAGCACCTTCTTTAAGGGCGTCACCAAGACCAATACGATCATCGCGTACCTTATTCTCTACTACTCGACCACCTGTACCACCTAAGAAGCCACCGATACCAGCACCAAGCAGCGTTCCGACACCAGGAAGCAACGCCGTGCCAAGTGCCGCTCCTCCTGCAGCACCACCAGTACCACCAGCTTCTGAAATAAGAGAGCTTATAAAACCGCCTCTACCTTTGGTCTTTTGTGGTGCTTTAGGCTTAACCTCGTTTTTAATAGAAGCTAATTCTTGTGCAGAAAAATAACCCATTAGAATGTGCCCGCGTAAACTTTACCAGTTCCAGTATTTACTGGCTTATATGTTTGCTTCGGATTTATACCGCTATTTACCTTAAATAACTGTGGTGCCAACTGTTGCAATAATTCCAGTTTAATCTTGTCTAATTCATTACCTTTCGCAGCTGACGCAGCTACCGCATTCTTATAGTCAGCTGCATTGCTCTTACCTATAACGCTCTTAACATCTTTAAGAGCGGCCGCTTTATTGGCAGCAAGCGCTTTATCTGCGGCTGCTTGCTTATTAGCACCTGCCGCTGCATTATCCTGAGAAACACCGTAATTAAATTGTCGATTAGCAGCAGCTTGTTGCGCATTAAATTGTCTGATTTGTTCCTGCCGATCGGCCTCAGCTTGCGCAGCAGCTTGGGCGTCACGTTCTTTTTGGTAGAGCGTGTTATACAAATTCTGAGCGTAACTAAGCTTATCCTGCTGTCCTTGGTAGATACCACTAGCAGCTTGCTGAGCTTTATCCTGTAATTGTGTTAAATCTTCACCTGCCTGATTATACTGAGTGCCTTGATCAGTTAATGTTTGTTGGATTGGTGCCTGTTCATTACCTATTTGCTTTGTAGCTTGCGCATTAGTAACTAAAGAACTACCAGTACGACCCATAACAGAGGGAGCCACTTGTTTTAATAATTGTGTTGTATTGTTAATAGCCCCTCGAAGACCGGTAACGGTGTTTTGAGCAGCATCAACACCTAATTGCTGCCGTTGACCCGATAGAATACTATTTGGGTCTTGTGCAGTAGATTGTATTTGTTGTAGTTGCGCGAGAGCTTCTTGAGAATTAGCAGGGTTAATTATTTCATCCTCCACTTGAGATTATGGCCCCAAGTACTTCCTTCTGGAAGCTTACGCTTAAATGTAACATAATAATGACAAGCCATACAAAGTGTTCGACAATTACTCTCAACAAATCTTAATTCTGGATAGTCACACCATTTTTGTATATGATCAACCTGTAACCTACCGCCATACTGATTACATATCTGACAAGTATAATTATCACGATGTAGTATTTGTGGTTGTAAGATTTTTAAAAATCTTACTCTGTCTTTTTTATTTTCAGCGACAACTCCTCCTTTCCAAGCTGAATTTTCCGATCCAAATCGTGGTTTAGTAGTAACTTTATATCCACTTTCAATCAATTTTAAACGACTAGCACTCATTTTTGCTTTCATTGCTGGTGACCACTTTTTACCTCGGTTCCATGCTGGCCTACCTTTTTTATTTGCATTGCAACAAGTTAACGAACAATACATTTTCGTGTTTATAAGATATCTTTTAACATAAAACTGTTTTTTGCATTTCATACAATTTTTGTAAATACCTTGTCGTGCCAAACTTACTTTTCCACGATTATGTCCTAGCTTCGCTATACGACTGTCATCAACAATCTTTTTGTCTTTATTCCAGGGTGTATATCCTTTTTGAAACGCCATCAGATAATAGTCCTTATATAAATAAAAAAGCCCATGTAGGGCTGTCCTTATTGGGATTATAGCAAACATAGTGCCTACCCACAATTACCCATTCCTACCCACTAATATGGTATTTCATATTGCACTACTGATATTGCTATTGTTTGATTAACAAGTGTGATCGGTCCACCAGTAAAATTTTCTACTAATATATCTACCTGAATGCTTGCAACACCATAGGTAATGATTGAATTAACCGCTTCAGTACTAGTACGCTGGTAAATTACCGGAAAACTTGTATTGCTAAGTAACTGTTTCGTGTTCGTATTCTGATTAGTTCCGTATACATCAAACCGGTTATTTTGCCGAGAAGTAGCAATAGTAGTAGAAAACGTCGCGCTAAAACCATCGGCAATACTTCCAGTAATAACAATACTCCCCGGTGTATTACCAATATTTATATAATTTGGCAACGTCGATAAAAAATTGATTTGATCAGGTCTAATCATGAGTCTAAATAAACCCTATACCATACACGAGTAGAGACAGAACCTGCGCCACCCTGCAACACCATATTAAGTATGCTTGTGGTAATCGTAGCTTCGCATTCATACTGACTGCTTGGATCATACAAGAAGTAGTTATTTGTACCACCGGCAATACTCGGCCATACTTGGCCTGATATAGATTCAAAGAATACTTTTGCATTTGGCGTATACCCAAGTCCATGTATATAGCTTAATGTGCCAGATGAACTATTCAACGGTAATGTATCTTGTTTATATATTTTCTGGTAATTCTTACGACTGTCAAAATAGAAATTACTGACCGTGTTAAGCACCGGCGCTATTAATGGATTTGTAGTGTCGTAGTTATCAATCCATGAAGCGATGACTTTATAATATATAGTACCAACGTTTAAACCGGTTGTTACATATATATTCGTAGCGTCGGAATAGGCGATACCTGGTACTCCAGATAACAAACCAGATCCCCCATCAGCATATGTAATTCCATCTAACGACCATAATAATTCACAAAAAACAGGCCGTGTGAACGGGTGCGAAAAAGAATATTGATAGAGATAGCCACCAATAACGGTAGTCTGGGTAGCTGCATTAAAAGAACCGACATAGACACCGACAATTTTATCGACTGCATACTCAGTTGCAAAAGCTACATTCTGGTAATTGCTTGCAAGACTCATACAAATAAATCAGCAACGTTAATACCAGGTTTAGCGGCTACGAAACCACCGCTACCATCTGGTAAGAGTCCATCTTGCGTTACGTTTGCATAGCCATGTGCTGGATCATATACATACTTCGTACCATTAATGATCTTCATGATTAATTGTCCTGAGTTATCTAAAGCAAAAAATCCATATTCATTGGTTGTGCTACCAGGTATTGCACCCATACCAATGGTAGACCCATCAGGAGCACCAATAGTAATCGTATTGTTAGTACCGTCTATCTTTGTCGTACCATAACCTACAGTTTGCGTGCCCCTTGTTGAACCTGAAGATAATTGCCTAGGTAACATTCGAGATATATTACTTCCTGGCAAAGAACCTTCTGATGTATGACCTGGTGTAATAATAGTGTTACGCCTACCCGGTGTATATGGTTCAGACATTATATTAATGCCTCACTATCTAATCCATCGAAGATAGCACTAACTCCGACAATAACCGGAGCAGTCATTACCGTCACATCGCAATAAATATCTACTCCCACCTGCAATTCATAAAAGCGAGCTTCTTGCTCGGGATCGGCAATATCGAATTTAGCATAACCAGGACTATCATCAGGTGACCATAAATTACTATTACTATACCGTGGAGAATAATTCCAATCACCTCTATTTATGGAATACTTAAGTACTATTTCGACGCCATCTTGTATCTCTAGCCAGTGTGCCTCAACATATGAAGCTAGTTTTTGCTTGGTAACAATCTTGTTATCTTCAATGAGTGATTCCCATTTAGAGAAACCTGCTGGGACAGAATTAGCATCAACAACATCAACACCATAATCGCTACCATCACGCCAGGATATATGCAGAATATTTCCAAAGTTTTTAACCATGCCAATCGTAAGATTATTAGTATCTGTATGAAACTGACTACCCGTACTAAGCAAATATGAATAACCGAATGAATTTGGTTGTGAATAGTCTACCCTACCCCATGAATAGACACCGTAAGGTATTTCAGGATTACCTGTTGTACTCGGCCAACCAAGCAAATGTATACCATATCGAACAGTACCAACATATGGGTATACGCGTGTCTGCACATTACTTGCCGTATATATATTTTCTGAGCCTGGTAAGCGCCTAATCTTCTCAGGCGTAGCAGCAACAGACGTAATAACGTACCAGTTACCACCAGCTACATAGTAGATCGCATTATTATGTTCATGGATTGCTTCAGGACTGCCCTCGGGTATACGAGTAAAGTAATTATAGGTACTTGCTAACCCATCCCAGTAAAAAATAATACCTTCCTGAGGCGTATTATTACCTGTTGTCGTACGCTCACAAGCAATTGCCGCATATTCATTGAATATAGTAATACCACATACTTCATACCCTGGAGGGAATACTAATTTTTGCCGTTGCCAGGCAGTGTTAGACGGCGCTGCTTCTCCTAAATTCTCCCAAACAGATAAATATCTGCCATTGCCAATAAGTTCAAATTGCTGGAATGTTACTTGTGGATGAATACCGTTTTTAGTGGCTACTAATCGATTCCCCCATAATTCCATATCTGCCGATGACATATCATCAGTAACTGTTGATGATATTTTTGTCGTGGCATTAACCGTACTTGTCAGATGAAAATGATATGTTTGTGCGGCATTCGGACCAACATTGACTTGTATAGGAGTTGAAAAAACAAAATAGTTTATACCTACTCTTACGTTCGCGGCCAATATAGTAGCTGTACCCAGTTGATTATTAAGACCATCATGTACAACAAGCGTCAAATCACCTGCACCAACTGTAACCACGTTAACTCCTATTTTAGATACAGGCTGTATGTCTGTTTGCCAATATCTGAGTTGCGAAGGGGCTTCTGTATATGGCGCAACAAGAATACTAGTAGTTAAAGTACCGCCTGATTGATTAGAGTTAACATTAAAGGTTGCCTGGGCGTTATTGTTATAAGTAGATTGCGATTCATTGTAATAACCCGGTATTAATGTCGGATTTGTCGAGACAGTTATTATAGCGCTTACCGTAGTAGTACCGGTAATATATATAGCGTCTTGATCTTGCCTATAATTAATACCAAATGTTCCCACCGTTCCGATATTACCGAATAAACTCCATACTCCAGCTGCTGTACATGTATATACATTACCGGTTGAACCTATAGCATAAATAATACCAGCTTCAGTCATTACCTCGTTTTGTATAAGATCAGTCACAATCTTATTATCTGCACGTCGTGTACCTGGTAATACGCTCATTTGTGATGGTGATTTACGAAAATCTAGACTCTGGGAATCAGCAAAAGAACTAGCTAAACCGACCTTCTTATCAGTCGCTTGCCCGCCTACAAAACTATTGTATACATATGCTTTTCCAGACATTACACAATTCCAGCAATAGGCGTAATAAACCAAGAATTTAAGTAGGCTTCCCCATCAGTAATAACATTGCCCTCGCTGGAGCTACTATATTGTTTAATAGCATCTGCGACAGCGGCATCATATAGCCCTTGATGCAATGTTGCCCGATTTGAATTACCTTTACCAGCAAAATAAAGATATAAAGCATAATTTACAATCGCATCATGATACTCTCCAGGAATAATTGGAAGTTGACCAATACGAAAGGCTAAATTATTACCACTTATACCTACAAATGCACTTTTAAGAGTTAACGTGCTACTCGTTGGCACACCAACAATTTCATACCAGGTTGTATCAGTAACACCCGTTAATTGGAATTGTAAGCCCGTCAGCTGCGGTGTAAACGTACTACCGGTACTTGTGACTAGATTACTACCATTAGCCATAGTAACCGTCTGTACGGGGGTTAGGGAGGAAGATACGATATCTTCTACCGATAAATCATGATCCTGCTGTTGATAATAAAACCGAAGACCATCGGTAACATCTTGTGAAGCAGTCGGCCATACCTGAAATTCATCATTACCGAGCATGTAATAAAACGCCGGCCAGTTAGAACTATAAGGGTATGAAGTAATCTGCCGCCATTCAAATTCACTTCTAATTTCTTTAACAGGTGTCTTGTAGGTATCTGATACTGATACTGTCATACCAATAATACGAACACAATCTATCGGTGTCTGGTAAATGCTTTGCCCTTCTATAACATCGGTAAATTGCTGTTTACGAGAAAAATACCGAGATAATTTAGCATTAAACATAGTGTAGCCAGTGTTCATATCTTCTTGTAGCTGGAGCAATGTTCCAGCAGTAGAATCACGAGATAATCTTACTGCTTTTGCTTGAAGTTGTGTCCACGTCAACATTAAGCCGCCTCGTAGAATCCATTAAGATCAAGTACATCACCCGTTGCCCAAGTCATTGGTATAGTTGATGTTATGCCAGAAGATACTGCATAGGTACCAGATACGTTGGTAATATCAGGTTCTACAGTTGTTGTGTTAGTCCAAGCACTCACACCTGTATATTGTTGTGCGGCACTTGCATCAAATGCTGATACTTGTCCAATAACCTTCGTGTAAGCTGTCGTATAGTTAATTGAAGTGACTGGCAGAGAGATGCTAACGGTACCGGTAATGGCACTTGTTGATCCAAAAACAAAACGAGCATAGAAAAATACTGTTTTACCTATCTGTATATATTTACCTGTGATAGTTCCGTTACCGGTTGTAACATTAGTAAATGTCGGCGTGTATGATTGCCATGTCCAACTTGAACCGGTACCAGATTGTAACTTAGCAGGAGTGATTGCTCCATCGGTAACACTTGCTGTGATAATACCATTGGTACCAACCTTACTACTTGCAATAGATAATCCGTAAATAGTACCTGATGTAGCACTCGACTGACCAATAATTGCATCAGTAGTAATAGTTGAGCCGGTAATGCTACCGCCCGTAATAGTTGGACTCGTAATCGTCTTGTTGGTAAATGTCTGAGCGGTAGAGATATCGGCAATAGTACTCGACGCATTCGGTAGGGTATAGGTACGAGTCGTAGCAGTTGTTATACCAGACAATTGAAAACGTGCCTGTTTAGTGGTATCACTATCATCTTGTAAGGTAAAGAGCGTGTCCTTGACCGTAATGGTATTTGTGTTATCAAGACTCTTGTTCATAACCCCTTGAGATGTTGAAGTGTCCATAGGCTGACCTGTAATACCAAGGAGTACATTACGATTTATCTTACGGTATGCAGTAGAACTTGTACCTGGTTGGATTAACAGATAATGTGTGCTGCCGTCAATGGTAGCTGCTGCAGTATAATCGCCAATTACTTTAGTTGCCATTAGATTGAATTATCCTCTGTCCACACAGTCTGTGGAATTAAAGTTGCTAAGACACCGGTATCTACGATGTTATCCCCGTTCGTATCTACTAGAAAAGTATCCGTTGTATCAACAATATAATTAGCACCTTCACTGGTATATTCAGTTAATCCGCTCTGATCTCGGTAGATAGTAACAGGAACACCAACGCTCATTACACTGCCCTATTCAAGAATGATACTGTAATGTCAGTCGTAGCACTTGGGTTAACGGTAATAGCACCAGCATTTCGTAAGCCAGTATATCTAAATTGACTGCCGACTGTAGGGTTTGTAATAACTGCAAAGGTAGTGCCACCTGCCGCTAGAGTTATGGTACCGGTAAGGGCGGAGTTAACCTGTACAAGGATCCCTGTAACAGCTGATGCAACCGTTGTTGAGCCAGATGCAGTAATATATTTCAAGAAATTTCTCCTTATAAAATAAAAAGCCCTTCCGGGCTGTCCTACTAAAAGTATACCATTATTTCCAGCTTACAGTAACATCTGGTGCAACAGTGCCTGTTGTCACTACTGTGATTGCAGTAAGAGCAGCAATATCATATCGAAAGCTACCTGATAAATTGAGAGAATCAATAATAGCAATAATTGTACCGCTCGCGGTCGCGCTATCATATACAGTAATTGTACTTGCGACAGTCCCTTTGCTATTTACTGATATCGTGTGTAAGGTACCTGATGAACCTTTGATAAGCGTTGTAGTAGAAGTTGATATGTGAGTATATGTATATCCACCTACGGCACTTGCAGCCAAATAGCTAGTAACTGAATCGTAGACACTATCTAATGCAGCAGTGTTAACTAACAATCGTTGTTTAGCATCAAATCGAAGTCCATACAGTTGGTTATTGGTAAGTGTAGGGTCGGCAGCTATATAGCGGCCACCGGCAATCGTTATTGAAGCAGGTGATGTGGTAGCACCTTCAGTATAGGTAGCACCACCTCCGGCGATAGTAAGTGCACCATTAGTGCTTGTCAGATACTCCTGATTACCGGTAATAGTTGATCGAGCACTTAATATCTCTCGGTGATTAGGGCTTATGGATTTGCTTGACATAAATAAAAAAGCCCACTAGAGGGCTGTCCTTACTGGGAATTATAACATATTACAAATTCAGTAAATTGCTATTCTGTATAAGCTTGCTCTCACCTGTTTCTACATTTATTTCCCTAACACGCAAATTCTTATCTCTAACGTCTAACTGTTTCTGCCAAGTAGCAAGGCGATCCTTTTCTATAGTAAACTGATCACTATTTTGCTGTAGCTGGTTAGCTCTATCAAGTAGTTTTGCATCAAGTAATGCCAGTGATTTTTCTTTTTCAGCTAACTTTGCAGTATATTCCTCTTCCAATTCAGCCATACGCTGTGTATGTGTAGCTTCTTTAGCTTCGAGTGATACTACAGAGTCAGTAAGAGCTGTTAGTTTATCACTAAGAATAGAAATATCAAGCTCTAATTGCTGTTTTGAGGCTTGTTGGGTTGCCACATCTGCTTGTAGTGACTGTTGTGTTATTTCTAAACTGGCTATTTCAAGATGAGCAGCTTCTATGGAAGCCTGAACAGTTGCAGATATCTCTTTTTTATTGGTTATCTGTTTAATCAACTCACTTTTATATGATTCTAATCCCAATAAACTATCTTTAAGTGCAGCTACCCGAGCCTGATCAACACGAATAGCCTCTTCTAAATCTTCTCGATCTACCGTTAATCGAGCCTGCTGATTAGCTAATAACCGGGCAGTTTGCTGCTCTATATCGCTCTGGAGAGAATCAAGCTTTTTTTGGGCGGCCTGGACTTCGGCGTTCTTGTGGTTCGCTTGCTGTTCTGCTGCCGTTGCCTGCCGCTGGAGTTTGTGTAAGTCCTCCGAAAGGTTGCTCATCGGGTACCTCATTAGATTCTTTTAGGGCTTGATCTATTTGACTATTCACCGTTTGTAAGTTTCTTCCGGCAAGAATATCTTCAATGCTACCTCTCGCAATAATAATACGATTTTCTACTTCATTACGAAGGCTTGGGTCAGCCATAAGACGAGTCTTGCCTTCGCGTTGTAGTATCTCGTTCGTTAATTGTCTAATAGCAACTTGTGCATCATTACCGCGCAAATTTATCGTTTGACCAGCAGGAATAATAGTATCGTTTGTAATATGTTTACGCCCTTTAAAGTCTTTATTCTTTAAGGATAATCCATAGATTTGCTTGGCATCTGATTCACTATTTGTAAGAGTTTCAACTTTACCACTGGTATCTTTACCAATCTGAAATGGCATATTCACGGGTATATCTTGAGCTACACGAATAGCAAAATCATCAGTTAATGGATTAAGTAGCGTAACATATTCATATTCACTTGCGCCATTTAATAGTGGTTGTACATCAGTATCAATTTGTTGCGCGGCACCAGGTCCAACAACAGCCATTATTTAGCGACCTTCTCTGGTTTAGCGGTAACAGTTAGCGCCGGATCAGCTTCTTGAGATGAACTCTCTTGTGATCGTAAATCCGTAAGAACACGATATTCACCCTGTAACCGATTCATCTCAGTTAGACATTCATCAGCTGCTGCTAAATGTTGTTCCCGTTGCTCTTTTTGCTCATTAAATTTAGTAGTAGATTCTAGTATGCGGTCTTCTATATTCATAAGTGCATAATATCATAAATGTTGTAGAAAACAAAAAAGCCCCCTAAGGGACTCATTGCCGTATAGTTATACGCTATTTAACTGATTTACGGTTGAATAAACTACTCTTAGAAGATGTTTTGCTATCTTCTGGTTCATCAGCAGCGGGTACTTCAGCATCAGATGCCTCCTCAGCCTCTTTAGCTTCTAGCCGTTGCTGTGCCGCATCAAGTTCTGCTTGAGCCTCTTCAACCTTTGCTTTTGCAGCGTCTACATCTTGGTAATATGCATTAATATGTGTCATAACACTCCTTAAATAACTTCCTTTATAGTATACCTTAAAATTTACCTGACCGTCGTACGATTGAGTATAGTAGTCCTGTTTAACACCGTAGTACGGTTAAGTACTGTTACCCGATCCAAATCAGTAATACGACTAACATTAAAGAATAAAGCCGCTGAATCCCAAGCTAACTGATGTCGCGCAGGGTCCTCACTTAAGTAATAGGGAAGTATAGGATCGGTTTGTATATACTCATGGGGAACCGGATCGATCGCTTGCTCGATTACTATTCTATTCTGTAAATGAGTTAATGATGTAGCATCAGAATACTGCGTCCCTAACCATTCGGCCATATATTCATACAAAAACCATGAGCCCCCATTCTGGTAATCTCCGGTTGGGGCAGGTGGATTAAATGCAGCATCGGGTAAACCACTGCCATCAGCGTTAGATAATACTTTCATACCACCCGCTGTGTAATTGTAATCATAAAGATGATGCAAGGTATTAAGTACGATTGTCGGTGTTAGCATTCGCTCACCAAATAACTTAATACTTAAAGCTTCCCCTATAAGTACATCAGGAGATATAAGTGTCGACCCTGAATAAAAGGACATATAGCCCTGTGCAGGAACATATAATGCTCGGTATTGAGTAATAGCATTATCAACCATTGTCTGCGTAATACCTGTTGCCCCGAGCGCTAGAGCGGCTTTAAGCGTCACACAATACAAACCCTGCATATACCCACAATATGTACCGCTGGTGTATATATAGTTATCCATCCAAGTAAAACGGGGAGCAGTAGCATTAAACCGATATTGACTGCTTGTAATAAACGTAGCAATGTATGTCATACACTTGTTTACGACGGTCATATCCGCTGTAACACCCCTATGTGCTTGGTCGTTCCATTCACGAATAACATGCAACATCGTACTCTCATCGTCATATGCTGCATTAATCACTTCACTACCATTTAAGGCAGTTGGCATTTGTCCACTTACTGCTTGGAAGGTTCGAAACTTCTTTACGGTATACTCTTCAATAGCATCAGAATACGCCAAGCACGCCCAAAAAGTGTCACGCTCATACATACGTTGTGGGTATGCATGTGAGGGTCGTAACATGAGATTACCAGAACCCGCAAATATAGAGAGATTCACATATCCATCTACTAACAACATCGTATCGTATTGTGTAGCCCCAACAAATCCTTTGGCTGCAACAATGCTTAACTGGCACTGTAATATAAAGTCCGACAATGTGCCGAGAGATTTAAACAAAAACTGAGTATATGAATACGTTCTATTAGCCGTCAATGTCGTATATGCGGTACCGCCAATAGCCACACCAATACAAGATATACCTGCGCCAGCTGATCGGCGCATTACATTATAATCATTATTATTGTAGTTATTATCAGCTACACAACCATACACCGGTCCAGCCGGAGCAAGCTGTATACCAATACCAAGCGGCATATCGTTAACACCACCAGTCGTAAAGTTAGTAGTTTCGGCAGTAAATACCGCAGTAAACACCGTATTACTGTTCTGATTAACGAAGTTCACACTACCACCACTCGCATTTGTCGTAATAGTGAAAACATCTTCAACCGCATAGTCAGATACAAACCTGAAACTAAGTGTACGGGTAAATGTTACCGAACCATTCGTATTAACTGCACCAGTAAGTGTTAAAGTACTTGTGCTCGCATCATAGCTATAAGCGGTGAACCTATTAACATAGCGTACGATTGTGCTGCTTACCTGTGTCTGAAACTCATTTGTTAGTCCAAAACGCTGAAATATCTGCGTAGCACCATCACAGACGGCAGCAAAATAGCCACCTCCGGCTAAGTCATACACTTTCACATTGTAAGCGCTGACATTACCATAAGTGGCTACTAGTGCCATAAAAACCCTACGCTGCTGTGGTTAAAGCAGTCCAGGTTGTACTACCGGTCGTATTTATATATGCTCGGTCATTTGTTGTCGTACCGTCACGACGTAGATATAGCGTACCTTGAGCGGCAGCAACTGTTGGTGCACCAGTACCACAAATAATACCGAAGTTAGCAGTACTACCGATGTAGATACCCGTACGCAAGTTTCCACCTGCAGTATAGCCAACGTCTGATCGGAATGTTGCCCAACCATTACCTTTAGCATTGATGTTTACGTTTTCGTCAGTACCAGATGACACAACTCCAATGGTGACACCAGCAGCAGCAGCAGCACCGGTAATAGCGATACCGGTAGCAACAGAAGCCGTAGAAGCATTGACACGAAATACAGGGTTTGTCGTACCGGTTGGCCCAACTATTAATGCTGTAGACGAAGCAGAGGTAACAACGAATGGTGATGTGGTACCGAAGTTACTAGAACCCTTTGCGTTAATCGTAAGCGGCTCATTCGTACCTGAACTGGTTGCCGTGATCGTTACACCAGCAGCAGCAGCTCCACCCACAATATTAATACCCGTCACTACGTTAGTCGCAGAAGCATCAACATTTAATACCGGTGTTGTTGTACCTTGGCGGCCAACACTAAATGCATTCGCACTCGTAGAAGTGATTGTCTCCGCACCAATGATCTCTTGCCCTGCGGTCAGGGTGCCGGTGATGGTAACATTACCACCGAATACCGCATCATAGTTACTGCGTATACCGCGGTTAACCTTGACATATTCTATGTAGCGTTCAATAAGGTTATTTCCAACTGCCATAATTATTTACCTAGCGTTAGTACAAATGGACTGTACTTAGTCGTAACCGTTAATTCAGGTGCGTAACCGATAGCAGATACCACTGTAGCATCGACACGGATTTCAACCGCACCAGCCGTAGCATCAGATGGAATTCCTTCAGCATTCTTTGTAATAGCACCATCACTCAGGACAGATGCATAACCACCTGTCTGATTCCAGAACCAATAACCCGAAGTAATATTAATTATTGGAACACCGGCACAAGGGATAGCAACTACTGCAGTATGCTGAATTACCGTACTCTCTTGGTTTGGATAGATACCAACAACACTCGTTGTATCAAGAGCGACATTAATAGCACCAGACACACTAATGATTGTCGTATTGCTATTACCAGCAGTCGCCGCCGTATTACCCGTAATGTAATAAGTACCTTGACCTTTACCCGTACCATCAGTCACAACCAGCCAAAAGCCGATAAAAGCGTCTTGAGCAGCGGTTGTACCTAATGTTACCGTAACCTGGTTGGCATATTGTGCAACCGCAATCGAAAGCGTACGTGTTGCATAGTTAGCAGTAACAGCAACCGGCTCAGTAATCTGGCCGGCAGTTAATGCACCACCAGACTTCGCCAGAGCAAAGGTTTTACCACTTGGCGTACTTGCAACTTGACCAATTTTCTCAGCGGGTGCAACAGAACTTTGCTGATAGATGTCTTGGTCAGTAATTTGAATTGATGCAGCTAAACCCATGAGTTAATTCTCCATTCTTCCTTAATTAAGTAGTTGTTATTCCAGTAACTTTGAAGTTACGGTTAGGGTTTTCACAGTAGAATTGGCCGTACATAACGAAGATACCGACTTCAGCTAACTGGTTAACAGGCATAAGTGGCTCACGGAACTGGAAAGCTGAAACTTTGTAAGATTCATATGCACCAGCCGTAACATCTTCCTGAGTAGCGATCAGATCAAGTCCCTGGAGTTTCAAGCTCTTGAAGTAGAACCAGTTCTCGTTAAGACCGTACATTGTACCGGCAGGACACTTCTGGTCGCGAACTAGTGGTTTACCACGGAATGATACTGATGTAGCACCACCTTTAAGCCATAGAGCATCACTCTGGCTTACGTTGGATTTAACGGCAGTATTACCATCTATAAATGATCCACCTTGGCCGTCATAGCGTGCTGAAACAGTTGGTGAGAGCAGACTTTCGTAAAGACTCCAGACTGTTTGGGTAGCCATGATCACATTTGGTGTTTCTGATTCATTACCCGAGATAGTTGCAGCATCGTCAGCAGCAGCCATAACATCGAGCGATAGTACACCACCTGAAGCAGCAGTAACCGAACCGTTAATAGTTGGGAAACTCGTACGAGACAAACCAGCATAGGTTGAGGTAGAAGTACCATCATCGACAATGACATTCAAACCGTCAAAGTCGTTACCATTACCCGTACCATAGAAAATCGTACCAAGCTGCGTAATCATAGAGTTCTGCGCATATTGGTAAGAAGACTTGTAGAGATCAATCACACCACTTGGAGTAGCGTTAATAGATCGTTCAACAATCGACACACCAACAGGCTGTGCATACCCAGTTGGATACCACGTCATTTGCTGTGTGTTGTAGTCGATAGAAGTATCAAACGTTTCAGTTCCCTTGAAACTCGTACCGAGCTGAGAGTTGTTTGTAAAAATTGGCGAACTATAGCTTCGACCGTTCCAACGTTCAGGACGGCTAACTACTCGCTTCATGATTTCACTTGAACGGTTGGCCGTGTCAACAACAGAAGCGTTATAATCTTGCAGTGTAATGTTATTAACTCTGTCGTTTTGTGCAGTAGCTGACATTATGTCTCCTTATACTTATATAAAAAAATAGCCCAATACGGGCTATCCATTAGAAATACAATACAGCTAATTTTTTATAACGTCAATATTTAATCATCCCAGACAGCAGCACCACGTTTCAGAACATTTGGATTACCAACAGCTATACCTTTTGGTACATAGGTTCCTTGCTGGGCAGGGGAGACACCAGCAACTCGCGCACCAGCGACTTTACGTGCTTCACCTGCAGCTCGATGCTCTTCTTCAGCTTTCTTACTATTCGTATCAAGTTTCCATGCATTATATGCATCAACCATAGAGGTAAGCGGCTTAACTTTAGATTTAAGACGCAGTTCATTCTCTTTAACCATGTATTTCAACAGTTCAATCTGTTCTTTAACACCTGGTTGCTTTGCAATTTCTGGATCAGACCAGTCAGCATCAAGATATTTCTTCTCAATAGCAGGCATGAGGTTCTTAGATACAAGATAATCCATTTCACTCGCCATGTTATTGACTGTCTCTAGCCGTTGCTGTTCAGTTTGTGTCTGTTCTTCGTAGGTTTTCTTCTGTGTTTCCCATCGTTCACGGTCGCGATCAAGATTACGGTTCATTTTGTTCTGTTTATTAATGAAATCCATGAGTTGCTTCGGTGTTTCGAAGTTATCAGGATCATCAGCAAGCTTTTCAGCCTCTTCAGGAGTAGCAACTTTGACTGTTTTGCCATCTTTAAGAGTAACTTCAAAGGAATAATCTTCAGGAGTGAAATCACCAGGATCTTCAACCGTTACAACAGGTGTAGGATCAGCATATGCTACTTCCTCTTCATCGTCATCTTGAGTATTATCCTTTACTGGAGGTTTTGGTTGTTCTTCCTCAGCCTCTTCCCGCTTATATGGAATCGTTAGGTCATCTTCTTTAAAATCACCTTGCCATTTGGCTTGTTCAGCCTCATTAGCTGCTTTAACTTGTTCTTCGGTAGGTGCTGGTTTATTCATATAACTCCTTATTGTGTCGGCACCGGTAGAGCTGCTTGTGGAGCAGGTGCTGGAGCGTTTACAGGTTGTTGAGGCGGAGCTTGTGCCCCTGGCTGCTGCGGTGACAGTGGTTGTCCTGATTGTGACATATCTTGTCCTGGTTGTCCAGTTGCTACCGGCTGCGGTGGTTGCATACTTTCCTGTAATTGCAAACTCTGCATCATAGCGTGCTGTACCGCGATTAAGAACATCGTAATACGCTGTGCTGCTTCTGGCTTCTCACCCTGTAACTTAGCAAAACGGTTGCTTGATACGAACTTATTAAAGTAATCGAAATATGGCTGATCGTAATTGTCACGTTCTTCAGGTGTCTTGTTAGCAATAAGGAGCTGTATATCGGATTCAGCTTCACTGTTAATATCATCAGTTTTAATAGATAGCAGATACCCTTGTGGATCAAGATTACTATTAAGATACCGTTCAGCTCGCACATCAGGGTTTGGTAGGCCAAGGTCTTCCATAAGACTCTTGTAATCGATAGCATTACCAGCTTTCCACAAATCCATAGCAGTAGCACGTATACTAGCTTTATCAAGCGGTAAGGTACTGTCTGTTTGTACGCTCACCTTTACGTTGCTATCCAGCTTATCACCGTTAATAAGGATAAACTCATACTTACCGTCACCACCTTTTGTCTGGAACCAATAATCATCAGTATAATAAACTCGGAACATCTGCAACTTAATTTTATAGTAGTCTTCCATACCAAGTGCAATACAACGTACTAAGTCATCCTGCAAAGCACCTGCCTGCTGTTTAACCATTATATCGCGGCCGAGCGTGTCAGAGTTCTGTGGTTGATCACCCTTAAATTGTGCCGGTGTACCCATCATGCCATCAATTTCATTACGGTAATCATATACCGTGTTCTCTACCCATGCCCCTAGCTGGTTTGGTGCAACATTTGCTAATGCGTTAGAAACATCATCGCGATCGACACCGGCAAGTGTACGAGCTCCCTTGTTAATCAGATTACGAGCATCTTCCTGACTGAATGCTTTTTTACTGTACACCCAGCGACCATTCACATAATCGGCGTTCTCGCCAATCTGCCGTAAACGTTTATTCAACATCCGCTGCAATGGTAATGCTTGCTCTACTAAACAGGTTTCATCAATAAAGCTGTGACCAGTATTTATGTAGTTGAATGATACGTACGGTTTAGGAGGGATAGATAGCACATTTGCTTGCATTTCCTTCTTACGACTCTTCATATATACCCAGTTAGGATTAGGCATCTTATCAAGAATCAAATGCTTCTCATGAATAAACCAACACACACCTTCTTTAGGTTGCATTTTTTCATCACTATACGTAAACCAACATTCAAAGTATTCAACCATTCTCGATTGCTGTGAATAGACACCACGACGAATACTGTACGCAGTATTAATCGCATCTTTCTTATCAGGGAAGCGAGCAATAAGCTCACTGATGCTACAGCGCAGACGTTGGTATATCTTACTTGGATTCTGCAAATACCCGGCATAACGACAGATAATAATATCCTCAGGATTACATACTTCAGTAATGATGTCGCCATTCATACCTAAATTAGGATCAAACCGTAGTTTAAGATAGCCACGCTTACGGCTAATAAGATTCAATACTGCTGCTCGTACCTTCTGATCGGCTTTCTCATCAGCAGAATGTTGATACAATGCTGCACCAATATCTCGGGCACCTTTCAAATAGATTTCATCACCCTTACTAGGAGTAATTTCAGGTTTAGCAAGTTGCCCTGTTGCATAACTAAGAATTGCTCGGGCAGATGAAAATAGACGGTTGTCTTTGTACTGTACCTCACCTTTTAAGTACTTCTCATCCCCAACCTGATCACCAAGCAGGAACTGTGTATTCAATACATCTGTTTCTTGCAAGTTCCATGGTTTCTGATTCCAGTGCGAGCGATCTGCTTCCAGCGAAGTAATCAGCATCTTATCCAAGTCATCATCTGACATGGTAAGGTTTAATTCTTCGTATTCAGTATCGGCAACATGAAGGGAAGTGAAGCCTTCTTGGTAAGCATCTTGCTGCTGCGAGTAAGGGTTTGGCATGTAATTCTTATCTGTTAGAGTATTTTACATAAAAAAATAGCCACTGAGGGCTATCCTTATTGCTAGTATATCGTATTACCGAACATTAAAGAAGTAACTATACGGACAGGCAAGTCCATCAATATGCCCCTTACAATGCCGGCCAATAGCACTGTTATTAACATTCTGTGGATCATAGAAATCATCAGCTGCTAAGACTTCAAGGTTCTGTAATTCAACTACCTTAGTACCACAGTTAATACATAAGAAGTTCCAGTAACGCGGCCGATCGGTACGTTGCAATGTTATCAATAATCTATACCGATTATCCGGTACAGCCACCACTGGGGCAGCAGCTTTCTTTTCAAGGTAGATTATCTGCAAACTATTCATGAATCCAGCTCATCATAGGTATTTTGTAGTATACCACTAAAATCAACACTTACCTTCTCGCCGTCAGCAGACACATTCGTTACCTTTGCAGCAGTATCGTTAGCTGGTTCCATAAAGGTAGAATAACCGCCCATAAGCTGACTTAATGCAACACGAGCATAGAGATTAGCAAATGGATAATCTGACTGTTTACCTTCTTTCTTCATCCAGATACTGCGTACTCGGCCGTCATCCTCTTCTTTGGTTGTCCTATACAGATTCTTCCAGTGCGTTATGATATCTTCCAGTTGATGCGGTCGCTCCCTGAATAGCTGTTTACCCGTTACAATCTCGTTAGCTATAATGTCCATAGTACGCGTACGATCGGCATATACCACTTGCTCTTTCTCTTTCCACTGTACAGCACTGAGCCCGTCCAATATCTTGAAGTAACAGTTATACCAATCACTGTATTTGTTCGCCATTTGTTTCGGTATAGCAGAATAGGGGTTAGGGTCACAAACAACAACCGCATTATACATAAGCTTCAGATGTTCAATCTTATCCCATGAATCGACATAACCATGATCGAATACTCCTTGCTGTGTCATAAGTATGTAATATTGTCCACCAGCATCTTGATCTATACCCATAGCTACCCGCTGTTTAACAATGTTAGAAGGTGCACAAGCACGTAAGATAGCAGCCCGATCGACAATCATATCAGCAGGTGTATAGGCTTTACCCAGTACAAAGTTATGGAAATACTCAACAGACTTATGCTCAAACTTATCAATGATCTCAGCAGCCGTAAACCACGGGGCCATCATCTGACTGAACCAATAGCCATGTATCTCATCACGACTCGGCCACTTAGCTATCCATTCCCCATTACACCGATCAGCAGTCGACAATTCCTTATGACACTTACCACAAGCAAATATTGCTAACTCTTGATTAACGTAATGGTTATTGTCCTCACTAGCAAGAAAGTCAATATACATGTAATGGTTGCAGCGATGACACTGTATAAACCAATGATACTGGTTACTCCTGTTGTATGTATCATCTACCCCAAAGCCTACCGAACTAGGGTTACTGAACTCTCTAATCCATTTGTATTCGGAGAAGTCCAAGCGTGATTCAAACATTTCAACTACACTAGGCTTACTACGATCCTTCTCATCAATCTTTAATACATCCGCAGAAATGCTAATAGCCTGGCTCTCTGCCTGTGCACCACGGAAGTAAACGAAGTTATCCCTGAACTGTTTCAATCCCTCACTGTCCTTAGTCATATGTGACATAATGTCAGGATTATGTTGTATTATGGGATTAACCTTAGGGACAACAAAACCTTTTAATACATCGTTGGTGTGTAGGGTATGAATAACATTCAGCCGCTTATGTATTGCTAAGTGAAAGTCATCTAACAGTTCAGCTACTGTTTCACCAATCTGACTGCTCTTCTTACTTGCCTTATGCCGATGATTGTCTGCTAAATAACCAATCAGAAACCGATGAGAAGTAAACTCAATGGGTTTCTGATTTTCTGTAACAAACTTATTACCGATAATCCAAGCCACGTTACTCGCAGCCATAAGATCATTTCTGTTTAGTGTCATTCTTTACTTTGGATATGAACGTTTCAAGTACATCTGCAGTAACTGGCTGATTGAGTGCTTCACCTTTACTAGTGACATCTTGTTCGCTTTTGTCAATATAACCATGTTTAGACAACATTAGCTTACTTATCGTTGAATTGTATCTGTTGAGCATACTATTTTGCATGATTTTATTAGCTTGAGCTTGACGTAATTCCTCTAAGATGTCGGAAAAGTCATTATTTTCTTTTTCCCATTCGTATAGAGTGTCTCTTGATATGTGCAAATGTAATGCAAGCCCTTCAATGGTAGGCAACAAAGCAGTAGTACTTAAATTACTTGTTTCTTCCAAATAAGCATATGCTTTGTCAATTAGTTCTTCTGTCAAAGAACTTGGTCTACCTGTTCGTGCCATATAGACTCAATATACCATTATTCTCAGATATCACAAATTCTTCCCTAAATATTTAATTGGATCATCGGCTATGACCATTTCCTGTAGGTAGTATTCAAACTTTTTAATTGAAAAACTATAATCTCCGTTTTCATAATTACAGCTAACTCTCCATGGAGTTTCTTTAGCTTCATCCTGATCAATCTCATAACCATCACGCGCACAAACATATTTCTCTCCCCACAATGCCCGAGCAAAGTCATGACTAAATAAACTAAAATCCCAACCATGACCATCTTCATCAAAATAAACAATATAACCAGCTTTGAAATTAGGTTCTGTAAAATTATCGACAATTAATTGAAACCCACCATCCACAGCTTTCTCTATAGCCTTAATAAGTATCTGTTCGTTACTCATATCCTATTCTGCCAACTCTCCCGCTGCCCTGAAGCAACGTATTCAAACAGGTCATATTCCTCAGGCTTCTGACTACCAAATATGATCGACTGTATCTTCTCTATACGAGCAGACCAAGCAGGATTGGGTGCAGTAAGCAGACCATGTTTCATACGCCATGCAGTAACTGCCTGTTCATATGTCACCTTCTTAAGCCGGTGTGGTCCTGTTTTATCTAAAATAAATGGCATAATCATATATTATAACACGTTTTTCTTCTGTTTAGGCATTTGTTCCATCATATGCCTATCAATATCATGATAATAAATAGTACGACTCGTTCCTTTTCCCCGCAAAGGGCCTGTTGGCTCATATGCCTCAGGATTTCCATTACTTAAAAGTATCACATCCTCATTCAACTTCTCATGTAGCCACTCCGGCCGATTCTTAATGGCATTCCACTTGTCAACATCTTCAACTCTAATCCAGATATTTACTCTTGGCATTTACGCCTCCTGCTCAATCCCTAGATACTGCTCGCGAGTAATACCCCAGCCACTTGCCTGAGCCAGATCAGCATCTTTTTGCTTACCAATCTCCGGCTGTACCCATTCAATAAATTGCCGATCAGTACTTGCGTCATTCATAAACATACAATACTCAGTTCTATCTTCCATCGTATTCGTATTACCGAGTACCTTTGTAGCAAAGTTGTCTACCTGATACAATTTCGTACCTTTAATGCCAGTATGGATAAGCTTGGCTCCTAATGCGGCAAGTAAGCGATCAGGTCGAAGCATAGAGATAGCCATCGTACGCTCATCAGCATTCTCTATTTGCATGATGTCTGACATATTCATCTGCTGTCCGACAATCTTAGTCCATAGGTCTTCTTTAAATGCTTGACCATGCAAATACCACAACTTATAACCATCACGCCATTCAATTGCCGGTTTCTGATCATTATGCAAACGTCCCTGCTCATCACGACGAATTGCTGACGGCCGACGACAAACAATAGCATAATCTGTTAAGAAAATAGCAAAGAATACACCACTTTGTAAGTAGTCTAAGTATTTTTTAAGTCCTTCGTGCTGTGTAACACCTAATTGATACCAGAAATCATAAAATGAACACCAGCCTGAGGCCCATCCAAGAGACTCATAAGCATAGGTAAACACTTCTTTCTTTTGGTCGCTAACTTGGCCGCGAACTTGGCCGCTAACTTGGCCGCTAACTTGGTCGTAAACTTGGTCGCTAACTTGGCCGCTAACTTGGCCGCGAACTTGGCCGCTAACTTGGCCGCTAACTTGGTCGTAAACTTGGTCGCTAACTTGGCCGCTAACTTGGCCGCTAACTTGGCCGCGAACTTGGCCGCTAACTTGGCCGCTAACTTGGTCGTAAACTTGGTCGCTAACTTGGCCGCTAACTTGGCCGCTAACTTGGCCG
>Ga0070686_100000205_pt1 | contig 40831 bp, 32 predicted proteins | sample KBSS23LmetaG_FD_65654 | JGI IMG/M metagenome (GOLD analysis project Ga0070686, IMG submission 65654) | Switchgrass rhizosphere microbial communities from Kellogg Biological Station, Michigan, USA - KBS S2-3L metaG | ecosystem: Host-associated > Plants > Roots > Rhizosphere ...
CCAGGTCATCGAATGTCACCCCCGGAGCCCCCCGGGGGCCCTGCATCCGCCCTCGCGACACCAGGCTACAGAGGTTTGCCCAGCCGTCGGGGTTTTCCACAAGTAGGGTGACGTGAGAGCGGTCCGCCAGCGTGATTTCCGCTCCGAAAATCGAAAAAATCCCCACCGGTTCGCACGCCTTCGAGAAGCGCACGGCGCCCCCCAGGTCGTCGTGGTCGGTGAGCGCCAGGGCGGGGTAGCCGAGCTCGGCGGCGCGCTCGGCCAGTGACTCGGGCGTGGCCGAACCGTCACCCAGCGAAAAGGCGCTGTGGGCGTGCAGTTCTACGTAATCCCCTTGCAAAATCGTCACTTAGCTCAAATTCGCGCCCATTGCGCCGTCACACCGATGTGTCACGGCTTCGTCTAATCGTACCACCCGTCCAGGTACCACCCCCCACTTGCGGCGTCGCGGAAGAGCAGCCCCAGCCACCCGTCGGGCGCCTCCACGCGCCAGTACTCGCGGGCGTTTCCGCCGCTCCACCAAGCACCTGAAATGCGCTCGGGCCCTTCGCAGCGAGTTTTCCACAGTCCTGGTGGAAAACTCCCCTTGACACCGGCCCCGGAAGGCCCAAGTACGGCCGTTCCCACGGCTTGGAGGTCCACCCCCAGCGGCCGGCGCCCCTCGCCCTCGCGCACGTGCACCGGGCGCGGCTCGGGGAGGCGGCGCAGGCACAGGTCCAGGAAGCCGCGACCCAGCTCGGGCCCCTCCTCCGGTGCCCCCTCGCCCCCCGGCGGCTGCGCCCCCGCCAGCGCCGCGATGCCGCCGCTCCCCAGCGCGCTCCAGGCGGCGTGCTCGCCGGGGAGGTGGGCGCCGTGGCGCACCGCCTCGCACAGCGCGCCGTCGCCCCAGCGCGCGAACACGGGGAGGAGGGCGGCGTGCAGCGCGCCGGGGTCGGGCGCGGGGGTGCGGAAGGCGTCGAGTTGGTCGGCGCGGGCCACGCCGTCTTCGGGGGCCTCCAGCCGCAGCCCGGCCACCGGCCCCCCCGGCGGGCTCGCCTCCAGCGCGCGGCGGCACAGGTCGGCCAGCACGCGGGGGTCGGCGGTGGGCCGCGCGGGGCGGATCTCGCGCACCTCCTCGCTGCGAACGATGCCGTCCACCGTGAGCACCAGGCGCAGGGAGGCGGGGATGCGCTGGCGCGCGCCCAGCTGCCGGCACACGGCGTCGATCAGCCCCGCCAGGAGGAAGCGCAGCGGCTCGGTGCTGTCCACCGGAGGCTCCAGCTCGGCCTCGGCACAGGGGAGGCCGGGCTCGGCGGGGCGGAAGGGCCAGCGCGGGTCGTCGCCGCGCGCCAGCCGCCACGCCTCCAGCCCGGCCGCGCCGAAGCGCAGCTCCACGTCGGCCGGGCCCAGCGCCGCCAGCGCGCCGCAGGTGGTGACCCCCAGCAGCCGCAGCGTCTCGCGCAGCGCGGGGGTGATGGGGAGCACCACCAGCGGGCGCCGGCGCAGGTAGCTCGCGTCGCCGCCGGGGGCGACGACGCGGAAGGGGGCGCCGGGCTCGCGCGTGGCCGCCGCGGCGGCGATGCAGGTGCCTGCGATCCCCACGCGCGCATGCACGCCGGCCCCGCGCGCCGCCTCCACCAGCGCGCCCGCCACGGCCGCGTCGCCGCCCAGGCGCTCCATCCCGCCGGCGTCGGCCCACAGCGCGCGGGGGTGGCCACGCACGGGGGTCACGCGCGGCGCGGCGCGCAGCAGCGCCCCCGCCAGCGCCGCGCGGGCCCCCGCGTCCGCGGTGCCGGCGGTGGACGGAGGGAGGCGGATGCAGGCGATGCGGCGGCTCACGGGGACGGGCGAGGGGACAGGAAACCAGGGGACAGGGAACAGGGGACAGGGGACAGCCTGCCGGGCATCCGCGCGGGCTCCGCCAGTCGCGCAGCGACGATGGCCGCCGAGCCGGCCGGGCAAAGGGCGATCGCAGGCGACGGCGGGAACGCAGTTGCCCGCTGTCCCCTGTCCCCTATCCCCTGTCCCCTGCCGTTCGTCCGCACTTCAGCGCCGCGCGGCGGCGCGCCGGTCGGCGGCCCAGGGGGCGGTGTCCAGCAGGCTGGCGGGCTCGTGCACCAGCTCCACCTCGCGCTGGCCGGTGCGCGCGCCGGTGCCGCGGGCCAGCCACACCCCCGCGCCGCGGCGGTAGCGCCCGCCGGTGCCCAGCCCCGCGCCCGCGCCGCCGCGGCGGAACTCCAGCCGCACGTCGGGCTTCCACCCGGGCTGCGTGTCGGGGGTGGACACCAGGAGCGCCGTGTCGGTCTCGCGGGCCAGCGCGCGCAGCCGGTGCGCCTCGGTGGGGTCGGGGGCGGGACCGTCCAGCACCACCAGCCCGAACGCACCCGTGCGCAGCAGCGCCTCGGCCACCCAGGCGCCCTCCATCTCCTGCTCGGGCGTGGGCGGCCGCGCCACCCACAGCCCCGGCGCCGAGTGGCCGTGCGGGCCGCACCAGGCGGCGGGGTCCAGCGTGCGGGTGGCGTCCACCACGGCGGCCAGCGCCTGGCGGCAGGCGGCCTCCACCAGCGCGCGCACGGCGGCGGTGCGGCCCGAGGTCTCCTGCCCCGTCCACAGGGTCAGCGAGCCGCGCGGCACCCCGGCGGGCAGGAGCTGGTCGAGCGCGCGCACGCCGGTGCGGAAGCCCGGGCGCACCTCCTCCACCGCGTGACGGGGGCGCACCGCGCTCCCGAAGCGCTTTTCCAGCTCCTGCCGCAGATGGTTGAGATCCTGCGCTGCTGCTGTACTCAAGGTGGCCTCTTTGGTAACGTTCACCGTGCGTACGGTGGCCCGATCTACACCCCTCCCGACGAGCAAGAGTAATACCGAATATATGCCGAAGCAAGCGTCACCACGTGCACTTTGCTGCGGTGTAAACTGCATTCCCAGCGGTACTTAAGCTTACGGGTGAAAGGTAGACGACGTGCACGACATTCCCCGTTCCGCTGCTTGCTCCGTGCACTTGACGGCGCGGCGGAACAGGGGCGGGAAAGTGCACGCAGGAGGCGGATTCTGGTCGCTCCGTTTCCTTCCGGGCGTGGAAAAGGCAGCGCGCTCGCCGTGCACTTCATGCACTCAATCCCGCGCAAACACTGCACGACCTCGAGCAATGGGTGGAGCCGGGGAGATGGATGAGGGGAGTCGCGCAGCGAGTGATCGTGACTCGAGAGATCCAAAGTGAGCGCCGCGCGGGGATGGTGAGCGCTCCACCGGATCGAGCCCGCGCGGCACCGCGATCGCCGACTGCGTGAATCAGGACGCGAGGGTCGTGGAGGGGAGATGCGGAGGGGGAGCGGAGAACCCGATGCTGTTCTCCGTTCCCTCCGCTCTCTCCGTTGCTCCGTGTTCACCAGCCGTTGCCGTTCTTGCAGCGATCAGGAGGAATCGTCGGCGCGGCCTTCAATTACGGACATCCAATCGGACCACTGCCCCCGTGGCGCGAGATCATTTCCCCGCTTTCCTGCGAGATGAATCGGCGCGTCGCATCAAGGGCGAGAAGATAAGCCGATCCGGATCAGACGTGGCGAGAGTCTGGTCTTTGTGCGGTGATGTTGATAGACTGCATGCTCCCCACTGGCATCATCATCCAACACGAGGAGGCACGCATGCACACCAAGCTGAAGCTCGCGATCGAGGATCTCCGGGTGTCCACGTTCGAAACCGATCGCTCGCTCGAGCGCAACGCGCCGGAAGCGTTCGACATCTCGGGCGTGCGCCCCACCTGCGTGAGCTGCCCCACCAAGGTCAACACCTGCTGCACGCCGTGAGCTGAGCTGGCATCCACCGAGGAAGCGCCCCTCCCGCGGCCCGGGAGGGCGGAGGTGGACGGCTCATCCATCAACCGGGAGGATCCGATGAAGAAGCTCAGGATCGAGGAGCTGGAGATCACCTCGTTCGAGACCGTGCGGAAGGACGAGGGCGAAACGGCGGCGGCCGGCCTTTCGGGGTTCACCTGCCCCCGCTGCCCCACCGTGCCCACGCGCGACGGTACCTGCTGCACGCCCTGACCGTCCACCCACGAACCGGGGGCCGGCTCGCGGGTGGACGAGGGACTTCCGGATGACCGAACGAAGAAGCGCCCCTCCCGTGGCTCGGGAGGGGCGCTTCGTTCGCGGGATGGGGACGAGCCCCCCGGCTCGTGGGCCTCGCCGTCAGCTGGCGGCGGGCTCGCCTTCCTCGCGGCGCGCCAGGTTGCTGTGGCGGTAGCCGTAGAAGAAGTAGATCACCAGCCCGGCGAGCAGCCAGAGGAGGAAGCGGATCCAGTTCACGATCCCCAGCTCCGTCATCAGGTAGCCGCAGGTCAGCAGCCCCATCACCGGGATCAGCGACAGCTGGTGGGTGAAGCAGAGCACGCCCAGCGCCGCCGCCAGCACCAGGAACACCAGCAGCGGGATGCGGTGCCGCCACTCGCTCCACACGCTGAAGTCGAGGAGGGTGGCGACCGACTCGCGGCGGAAGAAGACGAAGTAGCCGGCGACCAGCAGGAGGAGCACGGGGACGATCCACCGCGAGCTGACGTACGGCACGAAGCGCCCGCCGCGCCTCCCCGTCAGGATCAGCACACCCCCCGACACCAGCACGAAGGCGAACAGCGTCCCGATGCTGGTCAGGTCGGTGACCTCCGTCAGGTTCATGAAGAGCGAGGGGATCGCCACCACGCACCCCGTGACCAGCGTGGCGAACCACGGCGTCTTGAAGCGCGGGTGGATGTCGGAGAAGATCTTCGGGAGGAGCCCGTCGCGCGACATGGCCATCCAGATGCGCGGCTGGCCCAGCTGGAACACCAGGAGCACCGTGGCCAGCGCGACCACGGCGCTCACCGCCACGATCCCCGCCATCCACGGCACGTTGGCCCCCTCGGGGCCGAACACGTAGGCCAGCGGGTCGCCCACGGCCAGGTCCTTGTAGTTGGCGATCCCCGTCAGCACCAGCGCCACCGCGATGTAGAGCACCGTGCAGATGATCAGCGAGTACAGCATTCCGCGTGGAAGGTCGCGCCGCGGGTCCTTGCACTCCTCGGCCGTGGTGGTGATGGCGTCGAAGCCGATGTAGGCGAAGAACACCGCCGACACCCCCTTCAGCACGCCCCCCATCCCGTTGGGCGCGAACGGCGACCAGTTGGTGGGCTTCACGTAGAACGAGCCGACCACGATCACCAGCAGCACCACCGCCACCTTCAGCGCCACCATCGCGTTCGACGCCCGCTTCGACTCGCGGATCCCCACGTAGACCAGGGCGGTGATCAGGAAGACGATCAGCAGCGCCGGGAGGTCGCAGATGATCGGGAGGCTCCCGATGCGAGGCGCGGTGAGCCACGCCTGGTGGGCGGCGCGCATCCCGTCGGTGATGTCGGCCGTCTTCCCCGCCGCCGTGGCCTCGTTCAGCGCGGCGAACCCGCGCGAGGCCGAGAGGAAGTCCATGGTCAGGTACGCCGGGATGTGGATCCCGTACCCGGCCAGGAGCCCGGTGAAGTAGTCGCTCCACGAGATCGCCACCGCGATGTTGCCGATCGCGTACTCGATGAGCAGGTCCCACCCGATGATCCAGGCGATCAGCTCGCCGAACGAGGCGTAGGCGTAGGTATACGCCGACCCGGCAACGGGGATGCGCGAGGCGAACTCGGCGTAGCAGAGCGCCGAGAAGGCGCAGGCGACGCCGGTGAAGATGAAGAGGAGCGACACCGCCGGGCCGCCGTTCGAAGCCGCCGTCCCGATGGTGGAGAAGATCCCGGCGCCGATGATCGCCGCGATCCCCATGGCCGTGAGGTCGAGCGCGCCGAGGGTCTTGCGCAGGTGCGGCTGCCCGGCGGGGTCGGTGGCGTGGTCACCCAGGCCCAGCTCGGCGTCGCGCTGGATGTGCTCTACGGATTTGCGCCGGAAGAGGTTCGAGGATCTCATCTTGGCGGTGACGGGGCGGAGGAAGGAAGTGCCGGGTGCTCGGTGTGTACGGGTCCCGCGCCGGCGGACCGGCCGGCGCGGGTGCGCGGGGTCAGCCCGCGGGCGACTCGGGCCAGCCGATGGGGCGGTGGTCGGGGACGGGGCCCACGCCGGGCTCCTGGTCGATCCCGATCTGCCGCGGCGCCTCTTCCGGCGGGATCACCGCGGCATCGGGGTCGAACTCGCCCTCCCAGCGCGCCATCACCACCGTTGCCAGGCAGTTGCCGATCAGGTTCACCGTGGTGCGCGCCATGTCCATCAGCTCGTCCACCCCCAGGATCACCGCCACCCCCTCCAGCGGCAGGCCGAAGGTGGCCAGCGTGCCCGAGAGGATCACCAGCGAGGCGCGCGGCACGGCGGCCACGCCCTTGGAGGTGACCATCAGCGTGAGCATCATCACCAGCTGGTTCCCGAAGGTCATCGGGTGGCCGGCGGCCTGCGCAACGAACACCGAGGCGAGCGCCAGGTACAGCGTGGTGCCGTCCAGGTTGAACGAGTACCCCGTGGGCATCACGAAGGCCACGATGCGCCGGGGCACGCCGATGGCCTCCATCGCCTGCATGGCCCGCGGCAGCGCCGCTTCCGACGAGGTGGTGGAGAAGGCGATCAGCGCGGGCTGGCGGACGGCCTGCAGGAACTTGCGGATGGGCACGCGCACGACCAGCGCGATCGGGAGCAGCACGACCAGCAGGAACACCGCCAGCGCACCGTAGAGCGTGAGGATCAGCTTGCCCAGGTTCACCAGCACGCCCAGGCCGCTGTGGCTCACCGTCACCGCCATTGCCGCGCCGATGCCCACGGGGGCGAAGCGCATGATGATGGCGGTGAACTTGAACATGATCTCGGCCAGCGCCTCGCAGAAGCCGATCATCAGCTCCTTGGGCCGGCCACGCACCTGGCTCAGCGCCACCGCGAACAGCACCGACCAGAACACGATCTGCAGCACCTCGTTGTGGACCGCGGCCTCCACGAAGTTCTGCGGCACCACGTGCTCGAGGAACGAGCTGAGCGTCAGGTCGTTGCCCTTGGCGGCCAGCTCCTGCCCGGTGCTGGCCGGCGCCGACAGGCGGATCCCCACTCCCGGCCGGGTCAGGTTCACCGCGCCCAGGCCGATGAACAGCGCGATGGTGGTGACTACCTCGAAGTAGATCAGCGACTTGAGCGCCAGCCGCCCCACCCGCTTCATGTCGTCGCCGTGCCCCGCGATCCCGATCACCAGCGTGCTGAAGATGATCGGCACGATGATCGACTTGATCATCCGCAGGAAGATCGTGGACAGCGGCTTGAATGCCGTGGCCTCGAAGCCCCCGTTGCCCACCGGGAACAGGAAGCCCAGCAGGATCCCGAGCGACATCCCGATCAGGATCCACTGCGTCAGCGAAACGCGCCGGAAGTACTTCAGCATCTGGGAACGGCGGTGCCGGTGGGGTGCGGGGGCGAGGGGCGCCCGCCGCCGTCAAACGGAAGGCCGCCGCCCGTGAGGCTCACGGAGCGGCGGCCCCCAATCCGGGCGACAGTATGTGTACCGGCGAGGTGCTTGGCAAGGTCCCGCCGGTCGAGGTGCGCGGCGCAGCGGCCATCTCGTGCGAGCCCGGGCGCGTGACGCTGCACCCGTGCGCACCGCCGGGCCCGCGGTTCGGTTGAAGCCTCGCCCTCCCTGGCCCTTCGCAGTTCCCCCCTTCTCCTGCAGTTCGGGAGAAGCGGCCGGGGGATGAGGGGGCCTTCAGCTCGTCCGCGGCACCAGGCCGATCACGGTGACGCCCGCGGCGCGGCTGGCGTCCACCGCCGTCGTCACCTCGCCATAGGTCATTCCCTCGGCCGCCTTCACGAACAGCACCTTGCGCGGGCGGTTGGCGAACACGCGGGCCACCGCCGTCTGCAGCCCCTCGGCGCCCACCGGCTGCGTGTTGATCGCGTAGTGCCCGCCCGGCAGCACCTCCAGCACGATCCCGTCGGGCGCGGGAGGGGTCGTGCGGTCTTCCGGCGGCGGCGGCACCTGCAGCTCCAGCCCCTTCTGCAGCCCCTGCTGCACCACCATGAAGATGATCAGCAGCACCAGCAGCACGTCGATCATCGGCGTCACGTTGATGTCCGCCGCCATGCCCTTGCGGGCCGATACGCCCATCGCCATCCGCGCCTCCCTGCCTGTGGTGAAGAAGGATACCGTCTCGTGGAAGAAGAAGAGAGGTCAGCGGCGCCGGTCGCGCTTGGGCTGCTCAGTGATGGCGGCCACGCGCGACACCCCGGCGGCGCGCGCGTCGTCGATGACGGAGAGCACGCGGGTGTATGCGAGGTTGCGGTCGGCCTTGAGGTACAGCACGTGGTCGTTGGGCCGCGCGGCGTAGACGCTCGCGAGCCGCGCGCGCAGGGCGGAGGCGTCCAGGCGTTCCACGCGGCGGTCCAGGTCCAGCGCCATGCGGCCCTCGGCGTCGATCACCAGCGTGGGGTGCTTCCCCGGCTCGTGCACGGCGGTGCGCGCCCGCGGGAGGGCGGCGGCGGTGACGGCCGGCGTCACCACCATGAAGATGATGAGCAGCACCAGCATCACGTCGATCATGGGGGTGACGTTGATCTCCGCCGTCACCTCGAACGCCACCGCCTGCGCCGGCTTCCTCGTGCTCATGCGCGCCTCCTTTCCGGGTGAATCCGCTGCATCGTCCGTTTAGGGGAAACGATCCACCCTCGCGCTTTCTGCCGCCGCTCCGAGGCACCCCGCCACGGCCTCGAACGCCATCCCGCGATGAGGGGATGGTTAGCCGGGACGAACGAGCGGCAGCGGCCGAGCCGTCCTCCCGTTCCACGGGTACGATCCACCGCGGCTGTCCGACACGTGGACGATCTCCCTCACCTCCTAAGCCGTGGCCGAGTGCAGCCGAGATGGGGGGGCGCCGGATCTGCCGACATTCGCGAAGTGTATGCGAATCAATGTCTTAGCCTCTGCAATAGCGCGACATTGATCCGGCGTGCATGTGAGCGGCGTCCAAGTGACGAACAGCGGCGCGGCGCGTGCATTGTCGTCCTCAATGGGGGACGGGCAAGATCCGGCTAAGTGAAGGTTGTTGACAGGGATCTGGCGGTGGTGTATTCTGGAATTCCCCCACACCGTAGTTCCCAAACTCCGCAGTATGCCCATGTCCATCACCGCCCTGCTCCTGGCGGCGTCTCTGCACGCCATGCCAGGAACCGACTCCGCGCGCGGGCCCATCCCGGCCCCGGGGGACCTCGCCAGCCACGGCGCCTCGCACGAGCTGACGGCCGCGTCGGCCGTGGGGCTCAGCGCCACGGCGCTGATCCACGCCGAAGAAGCGGTGTGGAACGACATGCAGCGCGGCGCCTTTCCCGGCGCGGCGCTGGCCATCGGGCGCGGCGCCCGGGTGGTGCTGGAGGAGGGGTTGGGGAACGTGGGCCGCGGCCCCGACGCGATGGGGGTCGACCCCGACCGCACCGTCTACGACCTGGCTTCCCTCACCAAGGTGGTGGGCACCACCACGGCGGCCATGCTCCTGGTGGAAGACGGCAAGCTGGGGCTGGACCAGCCGGTCGCGGCCTATCTTCCCGAGTTCTCGGGCGGGGGGAGGGAGCGGGTCACCATCCGCCACCTCCTCACCCACACCTCGGGGCTTCCCGACGGCGTGGACATCCCCAACGGCCTGAGCCCCGAGCAGGCGCTGCGCTTCGTGCTGATGACCCCGCTGCGGTCGTCGCCGGGGATGCGGGTGTCGTATTCGGACCTGAGCATGGTGATCCTGTACGCGGCCGCCGAGCGCGCCGCCGGCGAGCCGCTGTACCGGCTGCTCGACCGCCGCGTGTTCGGCCCGCTGCGCATGCGCTCCACCACCTACTGGCCCGGCGAGGGGTGCGGCCGCTGCGCCCCCACCTCGCGCGACATGGGCGACGCCTTCCGCGGCCACGTGCACGACCCCATCGCCCGGCGCATGGGCGGGATCGCGGGGAACGCGGGGCTGTTCTCGTCGGTGCACGACGTGGCGCGCTTCGCGGCCATGCTGGCCAACGGCGGCGAGCTGGACGGGGTGCGCGTGCTGCGCGCCTCCACCATCCGCGCCTTCACCCAGCGCCAGCCGGGCACCGGCACCCGCGCCCTGGGGTGGGACACGCCGGGCTCGCCGGGGAGCAGCATGTTCGGCGGCCGGGTGAGCATGAACTCGTTCGGCCACACGGGCTACACGGGCACGTCCATCTGGATCGACCCCGACCTGGGCACCTGGGTGGTGCTGCTGGCCAACCGCACCTACGACACCGAAGGGAACAACCGCATGCAGGCGCTCCGCCGCGCCGTGAGCGACCGCGTGGTGGAAGCCGCGCAGTACGGGCGGATGGCCGCCGCCGGGGCGAACTGACGGAAGTACGAACGTACGGGAGTACGAAAGTACGGGAGTACGGTAGTGCGGGCGGAATCGGGTCCGGAGCGCAAGATGCTCCGGACCCGATTCGATTCTGGGGCTGAGACCGACGCGTGGGGAGTCGGGAGTCAGCGGCGTCGAGACACCGTCCCTGCAACAAGGCTTCGCCAAGCTCCGCGACGGTTCTCTGTCACCAACCCCGGCGCGACCCCGCGCTGGGATGCCGCCGGCGGGAGCCCGCGAAGCGGACTTCGGGCCGTTGTTGCCGTGAATTCCATTCGCCCACCGCTCAGGCCCTACGTCTGAAAGTACGCCCCCGCTTCACGCCACGCCGTATTTCCCCCATCTTCATGTACCCATCCAACTCCCACACCGTCCCGCACCGTTTGTCCGTCTGGTGGTGTGGAACTCGCGTGACGGGTTGGCCGTTCCCCCTCCTGGGTGTGCCCCGCAGCTCTCCACGCATGACCGAGCCCCACGCACCCGTTCGTTTAGCCGATTTCGCCGACGGGCCCAGCGCCCGAACCGCGGCTGGAGCCGCCACGTCCGCCGTGCCGGCCGCGCTGCTCGCGGAAGAGGTGCTGGAGGCGATCAGCGACGGGTTCCTCGCCTTCGACCGCGAGTGGCGCTACACCTACGTCAACCGGCAGGTGGAGGCGCTGGTGGGTAGGAGCCGGCACGAGCTGCTGGGCCGTGTGCTGTGGGAGGTGCTGCCGCACCTGGCCCACACGCGGCTCGCGGACGGGATGCGGCGCGCGATGGAGGAAGGCGTCCCCGCCGCCGTCACCGACTTCTACCCGGCCTACGATCGCTGGATGGAGGCGCGCGTCTTTCCCACCGCGCAGGGGATCGCCGTCTACACCCGCGACGTGAGCGACGCCCGCCGCGCCGAGGCCGCCCTGCGCGAGAGCGAGCAGCGCTTCCGCTCGCTGGTGGAGGCCGGTACGCAGATGGTGTGGACCACCGACGCCGCGGGGATGGTGGTGGACATGCCCTTCTGGCGCGAGCTGACCGGGCAGACGGTGGAGCAGGTGCGCGCCGACGGCTGGGCGCACGCGGTGCACCCCGACGACCGGCCCCGCGTGCTCGGTGCCTGGACGTCGGCGGTCGAATCGCGCGGGGTGTACGAGGCCGAGTACCGGCTGCGGCTGAAGGATGGCGGCTACCGCTGGTTCGTGGCGCGCGCGGTGCCGGTGACCGAGCCCGACGGACGCGTGCGCGAGTGGGTGGGCGTGTTCAACGACGTGCACGACCGGCGGACGGCCGAGGCCGCGCTGCGCCAGAGCGAGGCACGCTACCGCCTGGCCATGCTGGCCACCCGCGACGTGGTGTGGGACTGGGACCTGGTGACGGGCGAGGTGCGCTTCGGCGAGGCCATCGAGCAGGTGCTGGGCTTCCGCCCCGCGCAGGTGGACCCCGACGCCGACTGGTGGTACCAGCACATCCACCCCGACGACCGCGAACGGGTGAAGGCGGGGATCCACGACGCCATTGCCCGCCGCGCCGACCTGTGGACCGACCAGTACCGGCACCTCAAGGCCAGCGGCGAGTGGGCCACGGTGGACGACCGCGCGTACCTGGTGTACGGCGACGACGGCCGGCCGGTGCGGATGGTGGGCGCCACGCAGGACGTGACCGAGCGCCTGCGCGCCGAGCAGGCGCGCGAGAGCGAGCGCCTGCGCCTGCGCCACGTGCTGGCGCAGATGCCCGCCGCGGTGTCGGTGCACGAGGGCCCCGAACAGGTGTTCGTGGCGCTCAGCGGCGCGATGCAGCGGCAGATCGGCGGGCGCGCGGTGCTGGGGCTGTCGGCCCGCGAGGCGATCCCCGAGCTGGCCGCGCAGGGGATCGCCGACGAGCTCGAGCGCGTGTACCACACCGGCGAGCCGTACCGCGCCTCGGCCGTGCGCGCCTGGTGGGACTCGGACGGCGACGGCGTGCCCGAGGAGCACGTGGTGGACTACACCTACCACCCGCTGCGCGACGCCGAGGGGCGCGTGTACGGGGTGGTGAGCCACCTGGCCGACGTGACCGCGCGCGAGCGCGCCGCCCGCGACCTTGCCCAGGCCCGCGCCGAGGCCGAGGCGCGCGCCGACGAGGCCGCACGGCTGGCCGGCGAGCTGCGCGTCGCCAACGAGGGCCTGCGCGAGGCCTCGGCGCGCGCGGAGGATGCGCGCCACCGCATCGAGATCCTGGCCGAGGCCAGCAGCCGGCTGGCGGCCTCGCTCGACTACCGCCAGACGGTGCAGACGGTGGCGGCGCTCGCGGTGCCGGCGCTCGCCGACTGGTGCTTCGTGGAGGTGCAGGACGAGGACGGGCCCATCCGCCTGCTGGCGTGCAGCCACCAGGACCCGGCCAAGGTGGAGCTCGCCTTCGACGTGCTGCGCCGCTACCCCGTCGACCCCGGCAACCCGTTCGGCACCGCGGCGGTGCTGCGCACCGGCCAGCCCGAGTTCATGGGGCCCATCACCCCCGAGATGGCCGCGATGGTGGCGCGCGACGAGGAGCACCTGCAGGCGCTGCTCACCATCGGCTTCGTCTCCAGCGTGTCCGTCCCCCTGTCGGCGGCGGGGCGGACGTTCGGGGTGCTGTCGCTGGTGCAGGCCGAGAGCGGGCGCAGCTTCGGGCCGGAAGACCTGCCGCTGGCCACCGAGCTGGCACACCGGGCGGCGGTGGCCATCGAGAACGCGCGGCTCTACGAGGAGGCGCTGGGGGCCAACCGCGCCAAGGCCGGGTTCCTGGCCACCATGAGCCACGAGCTGCGCACGCCGCTGAACGCCACGATCGGCTACGTCGACCTGCTGCTGATGGGGATCCCCGAGCCGATCCCCGTGGGCGCGCGCCGGCACGTGGAGCGCATCCGCCTCGCGTCGCAGCACCTGCTGTCGATCATCGAGGAGATCCTCACCTTCTCGCGCATCGAGGCGGGGCGCGAGACGGTGGAGCGTGGGGCCGTGGACCTGGCCGGGCTGGTGGGCGAGGTGAGCGCCATCATCGAGCCGCTGGCCAACGAGCGCGGCCTGCTGCTGCACGTGCCCGACCTGGTGAGCCCGCCCACCCTGGTCACCGACCCGCGCAAGCTGCGGCAGATCCTGGTGAACCTACTGGGCAACGCGGTGAAGTTCACCGAGCGCGGCAGCGTGGGCTTCGCGGTGGAGCGCGCGGACGGGGCGGTGCTGCTGCACGTGCGCGACACCGGCATCGGCATCGACGCGGCGCTGCACGAGGCCATCTTCGACCCCTTCCGCCAGGTGGACGGCGGGATGACGCGCGCCGTCCCCGGCACCGGCCTGGGGCTCACCGTGAGCCGCGAGCTGGCGCGCCTGCTGGGCGGCGACATCGTCGTGCGGAGCGCGCCGGGCGAGGGAAGCGTGTTCACGGTGCGCCTGCCGGAACTGGCGGAGACGGATTCCGGTTCGCTCGGCATGGAACCCGTGACGGCCGGCTAAAGCCGCTGCAACGGGTGCGTGAAGCCTCGCAGATGATGCAGAAGCGGCCTCACGTAATACCAGGTGCGGCAATCGACTGTGCATGCGGAAGGACCGTTACGGAAGAATGTCGCACGGAGGAACGGAGGAAGCGGAGAAAAGACAGCAGTTCTCCGTTTTCTCCGTTGCTCCCTGTGACCCCGTTCGTTTGCGCGCGCATGCCCAGTCATTCAGCGGGATCGGGATAGCTCGTCTCCACGTCGGCCCGCTTCCCTACACCGGCCAGGCTGTCGCCGGCTTGACGGGAGCCGGCAAGCGCACTCTCTACCCGAACGGGCGAGGGCGGCGCCGGGGGACGATCAGCACTGGGCCGGCGCGAGCACCTGGCGCGACGACGTACCGTTGGCGAAGGTCGCGGTCACCAGGTAGTAGTAGTACCAGCGATAGCGCTCGTCACCGTAGACGGCAGTGCGCACCAGCTTGGTCGTGTAGGTCGAAGACGTGTCCAGGTAGCTCGTGCCCGTGCCACCGTACAACGGGATGGTGTCCGTCCACTGCCGGTGCTCCATCGTCTGGAAGTTGTCCATCATGCCGTTCACGAGCATCGCCACGTCGAACTGGGTGGCGCCAGTTGCGCTCCAGCTCACCAGCGGATGCCCCCCGGAGTTGCTCACCGTGACCGCGGGCGGGGGATAGACGTCCAGCGCCGTGGGCGCGTGGGCCACCCTCGCGGGCGCGGCCGTGGGAGCGTCGCCGCACGCGGTGAGCGCGCAGAGAAGCAGCAGGACGGCCGCACGGATGCAGTGGTGCTTCATTGGCTCCTCCGAAAAGAGATTGGGAAGGGGAGAGGCGAACGACGCGACGATGCGGATCGCGTACCGTCTCACATCAACTCTATCGAAGGGGCGGTAGTCGCGCAATTATAAGGCGTTAAAGGATATTCTATGACCGCGTCGTCTACCGTCGGTTCCGAGTTCGCATCGTACCCCCGGAGCAAGCAGCTGCCTTAAGAAACATCCCGGCACGGGTGTGTCTCCTGCGGGCCCGCCAGGCTCCGCGAGAAACAGGGCGGGGCACGCCGCAGGCGGACTTCCCGGCTTTGCTGTCCGCCGCCTTCGTCTGGCGGACGTTGGCCGGCCGAACGTTCCGGGTTGGCGATCGGACCGCCGAGCTACCGCGTCTTCGTGTCCGCCCGGCGCTCCACCGGCGCGTTCTCGGGCCACAGGCGGTGGCGGCCTTTCAGCATCGGAGCGAGCGCGGCCAGCATTCCGCTCACCGTCTGGAAGCGCTTGGACGGGTCGCGCTCGAGCGTGCGCAGGATCAGCTTCTCCAGCTCGGGCGTGACCTGCGAGTTGCGCTGGCGCGGCGGCACCACGGGCGCCGTGAGCTGCGGGTAGCGCGTGTTCAGCTCGCGCGTGGTGAGCGCGCGCGGGGACCCGTTCGAGTTGACCGGTGCCATCGCCGTCTTCGGCGCGTAGTCTTCGTCGTCGTCCTCGTCGTCGTACCAGTCCTCGTCGTCCTCGTCTTCTTCCAGCTCTTCGGTGGGCCAGCGGCCGGTGAGCAGCTCGTAGAGGAGCGCGCCCAGGCCGTACACGTCGGTGGCGGTGGTGAGCGGGTCGCGCAGCACCTGCTCGGGGGCCATGTAGGGCGCCGTGCCCAGCCGGTCGCCCGGGCGGCGGCCCTCCTTGCCCATCGGCCACACCACGTCGAAGTCGAGGAGGACGGGGATCCCCTCGCGCAGGTGCACGTTGGCGGGCTTGAGGTCGCGGTAGAGCCAGCCGCAGCGGTGCAGGTAGTGCACGGCGGCGCCCACGTGCATCACCGCGCGCACCGCGTCGGGGAGATGCAGGCGGCGCTTGGGGAGCGATTCGAGCACGTCGAAGAGCGACGGGCCGTTCAGGTACTCCATCAGCAGGTAGTGGCGGCCGCCGGCGTCGCCGGTGCCGAACACCTGCACGATGTTGGGGTGCCGCACCCGCGCCAGCACGCGCTCTTCCTTGCGCAGCGCCGCGGGCAGGGTGCCGCTGGTCATGTGCTCGGGGGCGATCACCTTGGCGGTGAGCGCGCACCAGTGGCGGTTGCTCCACACCTGGTACAGCTCGTTGGCGCGCCCGCGCGCCAGGTGCCCGATCACCGTGAGCTCGCCCAGGCGGTCGCCCACGGCGAGGGAGAACTCGGCGCGGGGCCGGGCGGGATCGTGCTCCCACCGGCGAGCCGCCACCAGCCCCTGGTACCGCGGCTTCGCGATCGCCGCCATCCGCTTGCCCCACTTCTGTTTGCGTGCCGTGCGGCAAGGATGGCCGCGGAATTGACCCTTCTACTTACGCAACGGGCGTACCCCGCGCCGGAACCCCGGCGCGGCCGGCGGGTAGCCATGAATGCTGGAAACCGGTTCCCGCCACGCGCGCGCCGCCCCTTGCCGGCGGCCCGACACCACTCCCCTGGCGTCTTCGCGGTCACCCACCGCGCGAGCACGACGGGAACCCCATGCTTCGGAGGTGCCACATGCAACGGATCCACGCGGCCGGTCTCACGGTGCTGGCGGCGATCGCGCTGGGCGCGGCGCCGCTGATGGCCGGGCAGGAATGGACCCCGCCCTCGCGGCAGATGCCCGCCATGCCGGCGGCGGGCGACCTGGACGGGGGATGGAAGGGGTCGCTGGGCGGATGGTTCGCCGGGCTGGGTGTGCAGGTGCAGGAGATCCGCGCGCAGGGCGAGGGCGGCGGCGCCCGGCCGCGCTTCGTGCGCTTCACCAGCAACATGCGCCCCGTCCAGCAGTGGAGCGACCGCAACGGCGACGGCCGCGCCGACATGATCGAGGTGTACCGCGACGGCGCCCGGGCGTACCAGCTGGTCGATGCCGACTACGACGGCCAGGCCAACTCGCTGCGCGCGTTCTCGGGCGGGTCGGTGGCCCGCGAAGAGCGCTACTGACGCACCTCGCCCACGCCGCCGGCGGCGCGGGATGACCGACGCCCGGCTGCTGGCGCTGTACGGTTCCACCACCTGGGGCGTGGATGCACCGGGCGGCCGGCTCACCGTGCGCCACGGTGTGCAGGCCCCGCACGCGCTCCGCCCGTCGGCCATCGTCACCGCCTGCAACCCCGCCTCGCAGCCGCATTCGCCCGACGAGAACCAGCGTGCGGACGAACGCCTGCGCGGGCGCATCGCCGCGCTGGGGCTGGCGCACTGGCGCACGCTGGCCCACGGCATCGATGACGATCCTGTCGAGGCGGTCCGATGGGACGAGCCCGGCTGGTGCCTGCCCGGCGACACGCGCGACGCCGCCGTGGCGCTGGGCTCCGATTTCGGACAGAATGCGATCGTGTGGATCGACGCCGCGGGCGTGGCGACGACGGTCTGCACGCGCGAGGGGTTCTGCGGGGCGCGGGTGGGCGAGGTGGTCGGCTAGAGGGTGAGCGCGCGACTCGCCGTCGGCAGGCCTCGCGACGTCGGTCGCCGCTCGCGTCGGACGTCGGGCCGTGACTGCTGCCAGGGGCCCGGCGCGTGTGCTCGCCCCGGCGCAATGATGGCGGCGTGGGAGTCCGCGAAGCGGACTTCGGGCCGTCGTTGCCGCGGATTCATCCGCCCCTTCGCGTGAGGGATGCGCGCCCGGAGGGCCGGGACGGCGGCGGACCGCCAGCACCGGTCTCTCTGTCGACGGGGATACCCGGGCGGGCCGCCGGTGGCCCGGCTGCGTTGGGCACGGCGGTATCGTGCCCTACGCAGCGCGCAGCCCGGCCCGGAGCGCAGCGGAGGGACACGCCCGGACCCGCCGTTAAAGCCGTTCAAAGCAGTTCAGCAGTTCCGCACGCATCCGAAGCATCATCCCACGACATCAGACGGAATGCTCGTCAAGCACCGCATGAGCGCGGACGTATGGTCCGTGCAGCCGGGCGACTCGCTCGCCCACGCGCTTCGCCTCACCCGCGAGCACCGCATCCGCCACCTCCCGGTCGTGCAGGACGGCGAGCTGGCCGGCATCGTCTCCGACCGCGACATCCGCCTGGCCATGCCCTCGCCGCTCACGGTGGCCGACGCCGACCGCGCCGCCTTCCTGGAGGGCACGCGGGTGGACCAGGTGATGACGCGCGAGGTGATCACCGCCGGGCTGCTGGACACCGTGGAGGACGCGGCCAAGCTGCTGTGCCGCCACCGCATCGGGTCGTTGCCGGTGGTGGACGCGCACGGGCGGCTGCTGGGGATGATCACCGAGACCGACGTGCTGACCGCGTTCGCCGAGATCTTCTCGTCGGGCGGCCCGTCGTCGCGGCTGGAGGTGCTGATCCCCGACCGGCCGGGCGAGCTGGCGCGGGCGCTGGGGATCGTGGGCGGCGACCTGAAGCTGAACGTGACCAGCCTGATGGTGCAGCCGCGGGGCGAGGACGGGCGCAAGACCACCATCTTCCACGTGGGCACCATCGACCCCCGCGAGGCGATCGAGGCGCTGGAGCGCGCCGGCTTCACCGTGGGCTGGCCCTCGCTCGAGGCCGACCTGCGCCGGGGGATGGACGCGTGAGCGCTCACCGCACGGCGCTGATCTGGGACCCGTCGGTCACCGGCTACTTCTTCCGCCCCGACCACCCCTTCAACCCCAAGCGGCTGGAGCTGGCCGTGTCGCTTATCGAGGCGCTGGGGCTGGCCGGCGGCCCCGACACCCCCATCGTGGCGCCCCGCCAGGCGACCGACGCCGAGCTGCTGCGCGTCCATTCGGCGGCCTACGTGGACGCGGTGAAGCGCTTCAGCGTGGCCGGCGCCGACACGTCGGACGCGTTCCGCTACGGCCTGGGCACCGACGACACGCCGGTGTTCCCCGGGATGCACGAGATGACGGCGCTGGTGTGCGGCGGCACCATCCGCGCCGCCGAGCTGGTGATGGGCGGCGAGGTGACGCGCGCCTTCAACATCTGCGGCGGGCTGCACCACGCGCACCGCGACCGGGGCTCGGGCTTCTGCGTGTACAGCGACCTGGCGGCGGCCATCGCCTGGATCCGCGAGGCGCACGGGTCGCGGGTGATGTACATCGACTACGACGCCCACCACGGCGACGGCGTGCAGGGGATCTTCTACGACGACCCCGAGGTACTGACGCTATCCATCCACGAGAGCGGCCGCTACCTGTTTCCCGGCACCGGGTTCGTCGACGAGCTGGGCGACGGCGAGGGTTACGGCTATTCGCTGAACCTGCCGCTGGAGGCGTTCAGCGAGGACGGCTCGTGGATCGGGATCCACGAGCGCCTGATCGCCGAGGTGGCCGAGGCCTTCCGCCCCGACGTAATCGTGCTGCAGAACGGCTGCGACGGCCACCTGCAGGACCCGCTCACCCACCTGCGCGCCAGCACCCGGCTGTACGAGGAGACGGTGCGCATCGTGTGCGAGGTGGCCGACCGGCTGTGCGGCGGCAGGGTCGTCGCCACGGGCGGCGGCGGCTACGCGGTGTGGACGGTGGTGCCGCGCGCGTGGACGCTGGTGTGGGCCGGCCTCAGCGGGCAGCACGCGCCCGACGCCATCCCCCGCGAGTGGCTGGAGCGCTGGCAGGGCGAAAGCCCCGAGCTCCTCCCCGAGCGCCTGCGCGACGCCGTGGAGGGGTGGCCGGCGGTGCCGCGACGCGACGAGATCACGGCCACCAACCGCCGCACCTTCGAGTCGCTGCGCCGCCAGGCCTACCCGCTGCTGCGCGGATGGGGGCTGGGCTTCTGATGCCGGCGCTCGCCGTCGCCGTGGAGGCGCCCGTCGTGGTATTTCCTTTCCCCGCCAACCTGCTCGACAAGGAAGGACGGATGTTCACCGTCCGCGAGCTGGCGCCCGCCGACCGGCCGGCGCTGGAAACATTCTACGACGGCTTCGACCCCAAGCGCGCCGCGCAGGGGCTGCCGCCGATCGGCCTGTCGCGCATCCAGCGCTGGCTCGACACGGTGCTTTCCAACGGCAGCCACCTGGTGGTGGAGCGCGGCGGGCACATCGTGGGGCACGCCATGCTCCTCCCCACCGAGCGGACGGGCGTGAACGAGTACGCCATCTTCCTGGCGCGCGAGGTGCGCGGCCAGGGCGTGGGCACGCAGGTGAACCGCCTGTCGGTGGAGCTGGCGCGCACGCTGGACCTGCGCGGGTTGTGGCTGAGCGTGGAGCCGCAGAACCGGCCCGCGCTGCGCAGCTACGAGAAGGCCGGCTTCCGCTTCGTGCCCGCCACCATCTACTCGCCCGAGATCGAGATGGAGATGGCGCTGTAGCCCTCCCGCTGCTATCGACCGAGGTTCGTGGGAGCGCCCGATCGCCCGTCCTTCCGTTGCGGAGGGGCGGGCGCTGCACGTATGCTGGCCCGCGTTTTGATTTGCGCGGGATGAGCGTTTCTTGTTCGCAGTCCGCACCTCCACGAGCGGAGAGCACCTTGAGGAAGCATCTGTACGGCGCGGCGCTGTTCAGCGCCGCCCTGATCTCGGCCTGCGCGCCCGCGGGCGAGCTGCTGGTGGCCCCGGTGCCGCGCGGCGCCGCGGCCGACACCGCGCCGCGGCCGCTGGTGGTGCCGGTGCCGGTGATCCCCGAGTTCCAGGCGGCGATCCGCAACGGCACCCGCAGCGAGACCGGCGCGCCCGGTGGGCGCTACTGGCAGAACCGCGTGCGCTACAGCATCGAGGCGAACGTGCATCCCGACTCGCTGCGCCTGCGGGGGAGCGAGCGCGTGACCTACGTGAACAACTCGCCCACGGCGCTGCGCTACGTGGTGGTGAACCTGTACCAGAACCTGTTCCGGCAGGTGACGGGCGGGCTCAACCTCACGCGCGTGGTGGCGCAGGGGCAGACGCTCACGCGCCTGCAGCCGGCGCAGGTGGAGCAGAACCTGGCCGCCGTGAACACGGTGGCCGGGTGGTTCGAGAACGGCACCCTGGGCCGCATCTACCTGCCGCGCCCGCTGGCCAGCGGCGACAGCGCGACCTTCGAGTTCGACTGGAACTTCCGCATCCCCCCCAGCACCGCGCCGCGCACCGGCTTCGAGGACGCGCTGGGCGGCCGGGTGCTGCAGGTGGCGCAGTGGTACCCGCAGATCGCCGTCTACGACGACGTGTTCGGCCCCGACGTGACGCCGTACACCGGCCAGGGCGAGTTCTACCTCGACTACGGCGACTTCGACTACGCCATCACCGCGCCCACCGGGTGGCTGGTGGCGGGCACTGGCACGCTGCAGAACCCCGACCAGGTGCTCACCCCCGAGGTGCGCCAGCGCCTCGCGCAGGCCATGCAGAGCGACTCGCCGGTGCGGGTGGTGGGGCAGGGGAACCTGGGCCGGGGCACGGTGGCGGGGACCAACGGCCGGGTGACCTGGCGCTACACCGCGCGCAACGTGCGCGACGTGGCCTTCGCCAGCAGCAACCGCTACTACTGGGATGCCACCCGCGGCGCCATCCCGCAGGCCGGGGGCGGGGTGAAGTACATCCCCGTGTACTCGTTCTTCCGCCCCGGCGCGACCTACTGGGACAACGCCATCCGCCACGGCGACGCCACCATCGAGTACCTGAGCCGCGAGCAGGTGCCGTACGCCTACGAGCAGATCACGGTGACCGAGGGGCCGGTGTACGGGATGGAGTACCCGATGATCGTGTTCGTGGGGCGCCCCACCGAGAACGAGAAGGCGCTGCACGAGGTGGTGGCGCACGAGGTGGGGCACGAGTGGTTCCCCATGATGGTGGGCGGCGACGAGGCGTTCGCGGCGTGGATGGACGAGGGCATCAACACCTACCAGGAGGCGCTGGCCTACAACGCCTACTGGCCGGGCACCGACCACTGGGTGGAGTCGCGCAACTACTACCTGGCCTCGGTGCGCACCCGCGCCGACGTGCCGCTGATGCGCAACGCCGACCAGCTGGACGACGCGCAGACGGGGATCGCCGGCTACTTCAAGCCGGGCACGGTGCTGCGCTCGCTGCGCGCGGCGCTGGGCGACAGCGTGTTCCACGCGGCGATGCGCACCTACCAGCGCGAGTGGGCCTTCAAGCACCCCTACCCGTGGGACTTCTTCAACACCTTCGAACGGGTGTCGGGGCGCAACCTCGACTGGTTCTTCAACCCCTGGTTCTTCACCAACGCCACGCTCGACCTGGCGCTGGGCACGGTGACGCCGGGGGCCGGGAGCGTGTCGGTGACGGTGCGCGACCTGGGGCAGATCCCCGCGCCGGCGTTGCTGGTGGTGACCACCAGCGCGGGCGTGGTTCGCCAGACGATCCCCGTGGAGCGCTTCCTGAACCCGCCCAACTCGCGCTCGGTGACGGTGACCATCCCCGTGCAAGGCCAGGTGACGAGGGTGGAGCTGGACCCCGAGCAGCTGTTCGCCGACGTGAACCGCGACAACAACGTCTGGCGCGCGCGGTGAGGGTGACGGTGGGATGAGGAACAGAAACGGCGGCCGCTGTGCGGCCGCCGTTTCTCACGCGTGTGGGATCGATCTGCGCGACTCAGGCAGCGGTGTCGTCTCGACGTAGACTGTGGGCTTGAACATGAACAAAAGGTACACGGTCTGCGCCGTCCGCGCCAGAACGAATCCAACCGTAAAACTGACCGGAGTGTCGGGGGAGACTGGATGAACGTGCGGAAGATTGTTGCGCTGGCGCTGCTGGCGGGGTGCGCGCCGGGGGCGCGGGTGATGCCGGCCGAGGCGCCGGCCAACGTGGCGGCCGACTCGCTGCGGCGAACGAACGTGCGGCCGGTGCCCACCTCCGAGGCGTTCCGGCGCGGGCTGGCGGCGGGCACGCGAACCGCCACCGGCGCTCCGGGGCCGCGCTACTGGACGCAGGGCGTGGCCTACCGCATCCGGGCCGAGCTCGACCCGGCCAGCACGCTGCTGCGCGGCAGCGAGCGCATCGTTTACCGCAACCGCTCGCCCGACACGCTGAGCAGCATCGTCCTCAACCTCTACCAGAACATCTACACCGAGAACGCACGGCGGAACCGGGTGGCGCCCAACACCGGCGGGGTCACGCTCGACCGCGTGGTGGTGCAGGGAAGCGCGCTCGCCTCCGTGCCCGCGGGGCGCATCGGGGTGATGCGGCAGGTGGAGCGGCCCGAGCCCGGCTACGCGGTGGAGGGCACCCTCGCGCGGCTCGTGCTGCCGCGGCCGGTGCTCCCCGGCGACAGCGCGGTTCTGGAGATCGACTGGCACCACAAGGTCCCGCCGGCGCCCACCTTCCGCACCGCGTGGGAAGATGCGCTGGGCGGGCGCGCGTTCGTGGTGGGCCAGTGGTATCCGCAGGTGGCCGCGTACGACGATCTGAACGGGTGGGATGCGACGCCCTACCTGGGCGACGGCGAGTTCTACCTCGACTACGGCGACTTCGACGTGGAGCTGACGCTCCCCACGGGGTGGATCGTGGGCGCCACGGGCACGCTGGCCAACCCCGCCGACGTCCTCTCGCCGCAGACACGCGAGCGGCTGGCGCAGGCCGCCACCGCCGACAGCGCGGCCGTGCACGTGGTCACCGCCGCCGACCTCGCGTCGGGCGCGGCGCTGGCGCGGGGGGCGGGGGGACGGCTCACCTGGCGCTTCCGCGCGCGCAACGTGCGCGACTTCGCCTTCGCCACGTCGGACCGGTACCTGTGGGACGCGGCGCGCTCGACGGTGGCAGACTCGTCGGGCGCGCGCCGCTCCGTGGCCATCCACGCGCTGTACCGGGCGGGCGCGCCGGGGTGGGAGCGGGCGTGGCGCTACGGGCAGCACGCCATCACGTACCTGAGCGGAACGATCCAGCCGTACGCCTATGAGCAGGCCACCATTGCCGAAGGGCCGATCGGGGGGATGGAGTACCCGATGCTGGTGTTCATCAGCCGTCCGGCCGAGGCGGAATCGCTGGAGGCGGTGATCGCGCACGAGCTGGGGCACGAGTGGTTCCCCATGGTCGTCGGCAGCGACGAGGCGCGCTTTGCGTGGATGGACGAGGGTATCAACAGCTACCACGAAGACCGTGCGCACGACGACTTCTTCCCCGGCGCGCACGCGGCCGACGCCACGCGCGACAGATACTTGGGCGTGGCCGGCATCGACGCCGAGGTGCCCCTCATGCGCCACACCGACCTCGTGTCGCCCTACGGCGCGCGGTCGCTGGCCGCCTACACCAAGCCGGCCGCCGTGCTCGTGGCGCTGCGCAACCTGCTGGGGAACACGGTGTTCGACCGGGCCATGCGCGAGTACGCCGCCCAGTGGAGCTACCGCCACCCCATGCCGTGGGACTTCTTCAACACCTTCGAGCGGGTGGCGGGGCGCGACCTGGACTGGTTCTGGTACCCGTGGTTCTTCGAGACCGGCGTGCAGGACCAGGCGATCGAATCCGTGCGCCCGGTGAGCGGCGGCGTGGAGGTGGTGGTGCGCGACCTGGGGCAGAACCCGATGCCGGCCTTCGTGGCCGTCACCTCCAGTACCGGCGTGATCACCGAGGGCGAGGTGCCGGTGGAAGAGTGGCTGCGCGGCGCGGGAACCCGCACCACGGTGGTCAGCGTCCCCACCTCGGGCACCGTGACGCGGGTGGAGATCGACCCGCGCGGCCTCTTCCTCGACGCCAACCGCGCCAACAACGTCTGGATGCCGCCCGCACCCTGACCCGCAGCGCCTTACGCGCGCCGGACGGCCGCGGCCCGGGCAATCGTCGCCCGGGCCGCGGTCGTATCTCTACCTGAGATGATATCCACGGCGGACGCGGGTGCCGAGGAAGGAATGAAGTCCGCGAAGGCGGACTGCGTGCCCTTGTAGCCGCGAGTTCACTCACAAATTCGCACGAGAGATCCCGGCGAACCTCACCGATCTGCATCGCGTTCTCACCGATCCGGCATTTCTCCAGATTTCGCGTCCTACGATCAATCGATCGCTCCCAGTCGTGTCTGGTCGACGGAACGTTGTCCGCGCACGCCGAGTATCTGGGCCGCACACGTTCCCCCCTCGCGTGCGGGTGGGCCGCACCGCATCTTTGTGGCGGTGAACGCGCCCAACCCGCAACTCACGCACAGTCAGGCAGATCCACGCAGATGAACACCCAACGATTCCTCCGCGCCGCGGCGCTGGCGGCGCTCGCCGTCGCGGCGGCGTGCGGCAAGGATGCGCCCGCGCGCACCGGCGGCGGGGCCGCCGGAGGCGACAGCGCCGGCGCCACCACCGCGCGCGACACGGCGCAGGCGGCCGCCTCGCCGCAGACGCCGGGAAGCAACGCGCAGGGCGACGTGCGTGACAACGCCCCGGCGCAGATCCGCGGGCTGTACATCAACGCCTACGCCGCCGGCTCGCGCACCCGTCTTCCGCAGCTGCTGAAGATGGCCGACGAGACCGAGATCAACGCCTTCGTGGTGGACGTCAAGGACGAGAAGGGGATCCGCTACCACTCGCCGCTTCCGCTGCAGCGCTCGCTCGAGCAGCCGGGCGAGGTCACCCTCCGCGACCTCAAGGCGCTGGTGGACACGCTGCACGCGCACCGCATCTACGCCATCGCCCGCATCGTCGTGTTCAAGGACCCGATCCTGAGCAAGGCGCGCCCCGACTGGAGCGTGAAGGCGCCGGGCGGCGGGCTGTGGCACGACAAGAAGGGGAACACCTGGGTGAGCCCGTGGAACCCCGAGGTGTGGAACTACAACATCCAGATCGCCGAAGAGGCGGCCCGCGCCGGCTTCGACGCCATCCAGTACGACTACGTGCGCTTCGCCGAGCCCTACGCCAGCCTCCCCCCGCAGGTGCACCCGCTGGCCAGGGGCGACCGCAGCGACGCCATCGCCGCGTTCCTGAACGAGGCCAAGCGCCGCCTGCACCCGCTGGGCGTGATGATCCAGGCCGACGTGTTCGGCCTGGTGCCCAACGACCCGCGCGACGTGAACATCGGCCAGCAGTGGGAGACCGTGGCCAGCACCGCCGACCACGTCAACCCGATGATGTACCCGTCGCACTACCTGCCGGTGCACCTGCCGGGCGTGCCCAAGCCCGACCTGATGCCCTACCAGACGCTGTTCAAGAGCGCCGGCATGGCGCGGCTGCGCAACGACCGCCTGCGCGAGGCGGGTGTCACGCCGGCGCGGGTGATCGTGTGGCTGCAGGCGTTCAACGCCACCTGGCTGGGCCGCAACCACCAGACCTACGGCCCGCAGCAGCTGCGCGACCAGAAGCAGGGCACCTACGACGTGGGCTTCGACGACTGGATCCTGTGGAGCCCGGGCTCGCACTACGAGCAGGTGGCCGCCGGCCTCGAGCGCGAGACGGTGTCGCGGAAGAAGCCCACCTACACCCCGCCGGCCGACGTGCTGAACATGGTCAACCGCTTCGAGCGCGAGGGCGTGACCGCCGCGCGCGAGAAGGCCGTGCGCCAGGCGCGCGGCGTGGTGAGCGACCCGGCCGCCGCGCAGGCCGCCCGCCAGGGCCGCCCCGAGCCCGGCACGCCGCCGTCGGCCGTGGCCCCCGGCCAGAACGCTCCCGCCGAAGCCGCCCCCAAGGCCGCCGGCACCGCCCCGTAATCGTCCATCCCCGCACGACGGACATACGACGAAGGCCCGCGGACTCGCTCCGCGGGCCTTCCTGCATCATCCTCGCGTGAATCGTTGCCGCGAGCACCTGATACCGGATTCCGAGATTCACTGTGCATTCCCCCACCCGGGAAAATGTCATCCTGACCCTGAGTTGCCGCTGCGCCTGCGCCGCGTCTGCACCGACACTTGGCGGCGACGAAGGATCTGTGGCCTGGGCTCGCGCGACCGGCGGCCTTTCGCGCGACCGTCGAGTATAGATCCTTCAGTCGCCGCCGGAATCCGGTGCGCACGCGGGTGCAGTGCAGCGGCTCCCTCAGGATGACATTTCTCGTTGTCGAATGCACAATCGACTGTTGAAATCGGTATGAGGACAGCGGTTTATCACGCAGGGCCGGCAGAGTCACCAGTCAAACCCGCTGTTGACTGCTGGCTCCGCTGACTCTGCGTGAGGCAAGTCTTTTCCCGGATCCGGTGATTAGCTACAGACGCCCCCGCCTCACCTCCCGAACGTCTCCGCCTCCTCGATCTTCCAGATCCCCGGCGTTCCGACCTCTACGCTGTTTCCCGCCGGGTCGCGGAAGTAGAGCGAGCGCCCGCCGCCGGGCCACTCCACCTCCTGCTCGACCGTCACCCCCTCCGCGCGCAGGTGCTCGCGCCACCCGTCCAGCTCGTCGGCGCGGGCAGCGAAGCAGGCGTGGCCCGGGCCCGAGGCGCCGTGGCCGGGTACGGGACCGCCGCTCGCCGACGTCGCTTCGGGGTTGAAGACCAGGAACACGCGGCCGCCGCAGCGAAAGAACACGTGCCGCCCGGGCACCGCGGTGATCCGCGTCAGCCCCAGCACGCGCGTGTAGAACCGCTCCGCCGCCTCCAGGTCGTGCGCATAGAGGCAGGTCTCCAAAATCTCTCGTGCGTGCATCGGCTGTCTGACATTTGGACGGGAATGAAAGAAGCGGCGCACCCGCTGGGGATGCGCCGCCGGTTCCGTGCCGCCGCCGGCTTCAGCGGCCGGTGCTCACGTCGGGCGGAGTGCTGTTCTCCACGCGCCGGTTCTCGTCGGCCAGCGCGTCGCGGTTCTCCTCGGCCGCGCGCACGTGCTCGCGCGCCGTGGACGGATCGTCCGACGCCTGGCCGGTCGTGCCCGTGGCGCCCATCCCGCCCTGGCGGCCGCCCTCAACCCAGGGCATGTCCACGCCGCCGGCCGTGGTGCTCCCGGTGCGCTGGTTCTGCGCGGCGAGGGCGTCGCGGTTCTCCTCGGCCGCCCGCACGTGCTCGCGCGCGGCGGACGGGTCGTCCGACCCCTGGCCGCCGACTGCGGCGCTCGTCCCGCCGTGCCGCGCGCCATCCACTCGCGGCATGTCCACGCTGCCCGGCGTGGTGTTCCCGGTGCGCTGGTTCTGCGCGGCCAGCGCATCGCGGTTCTCCTCCGCGGCCCGCACGTGCTCGCGCGCCCGCGATGCGTCTTCGCCGCCCTGTCCCCCGGTCCCGGAGCTCTGGTCCGTCATCTCGCGCCTCCCATGAACGTCAGTCGTGGCCCGCTGAAAGAGGGCGGAAGGGCAACTTCCATTCCGAACCCACGGGGCCGGTGCTCCCCCGGCGTGTAGCAGTTTGGCTGGGTGCTCCATGGTGGCGTAATCGATCCCCGCCGTTCTGGTGCGGTGCGGGACGAACCCGCCCCGCAGGCCGGGTGCGCCAGTTTGAGGCAGTCATTGCATTGTGCCAGAAGACAAGCCTTGCGCAAGCCTTCCCGTGCGGTCACATTCGTTGAAACCACATGCAAAAACCGTGTGTTCCCGGCGCTGCGGAAGCGGCACAAGTCGCTGTCTGACAAGCGCTTGCATGGCCTGGAACGGAGCGCGGCCCGCATTCTCGCTCCGCAAAAGGCACTGAAGATGCGAAAGGGCCACCGGGCGCACACGCGCCCGCACGCGCTGCGGCCATGCCCACGCGCTTCCCGGCACCCCGTCGGCGGGAGCGCGCAGGGACCACGTCCCACCCGGACACGGTAGTGGCGCAAAGCGTTCGCAGATCTGGACGCCCACGTACGGTCCCGGGCGCCCTGTTGTAGCAGTGCCCCGGGCACCACCCCAGTCCCAGACGCAGCCGCACCCACGCGCGCAACCCTGCTTGCGCCCGAACAGTGGCCATGGAACACAACTCTACGGTCGTGAGACGACCCAACCGGCCGCTGCGTCACATCGCTACCTCGCGCGGTGGTTTCAGCCTGGCCGAGATGCTGATCGTGCTGGTGATTTTCGGCATCCTGGCCGCCATGGCCGCGCCGCGGATCAGCCTGTCGCCGGCCAAGCTCCGCTCGGCTTCCACCATGGCGGGAAGCACGCTGCTGGCCGCGCAACGCGCGGCGATCGCCCGCCAGCACAACGTGGTGATATCGTTCGACACCACCGAGCGGCGGCTGCGCATACACTACGACCAGAACAACGACGGGCAGATCCAGAGCGCCGAGCACAGCTACTGGCAGCCGCTTCCCGACGGCGTGGTGTTCGGCCGGGCGGGAGCGCCCGCGGGCCGGGCGGGCTCGGCCGCGATCTCGTTCCGCGGGCGCGAGGCCGGCCTCCCGGCCGCGACCTTCCTGCGCAGCGGGAGCATGTCGGAGGAGGGGGGCTTCTACCTCACCACCGCGGTCGACCGCAACAAGGGGTATTCGGCCAACGTGCGGATGGTGACCGTCGACCGCGCCACGGGCCGGCCCACCTGGCAGAGATACGAAGGGAGCACATGGAAGACCGAGTTCTGAGGCGCGCCGACGCGGGCTTCACCCTGATCGAGGTGATGATCTCGATGGTGATCCTGGGGATCGTGCTGGTGGGGTTCCAGGCGGCCGCCACGCAGCGGCTGGTGGGCGACCTGCAGGTGCAGGACATCCGCAACGCCGCCACGCAGCTGGCCGCCGACCGGGTGCGCGCGGTGCAGCTCGACCCCGTCTACAACGAGCTGGCGCTGCGCTATGCCGGCACCGAGACCACCATTCCCAACTACCCCGGGTTCAAGCGCGTCACCACCGTGGCCCAGACGGTGGCCACCGGGAACAACTACACCACCGTCACCGTCCAGGTCTCGCGAACGGGCCTGAAGAACACCGTTTACCGCAGCGTGGTGATCGCCGCCCCATGAATGCTCAAGACCGCCTGCGGGACACCCGCGGCATGACGCTGATCGAGCTGCTGGTGGCCACCGTGATGGCGCTGACGGTGCTCACCATCTCGCTCGCGTTCTTCAACTCGCAGGCCCAGTCGCTGAAGGCCGGCACCGGCCAGTTCGTGCTCACGCAGAACTACCGCCTGGCGCTGGGCACGCTGGCCAGCCAGGTGCGCGCGCTGGGCAGCAACCTGGCGGCGGGGCAGCCGTACCTGGTGTACGCCGGCCCCGACGTGCTGGTCTTCAACGCCGACATGGTCACCGACGACCCCAACAACCCGTTCGCGGTGTCGGTGGACACGGCCGCGCCCCGCAGCGAGATCGAGGCGCTGCAGCTGGCCGACAAGTTCACCCTTCCTGGCACCAGCTTCGCCTATCCCTCCACCTCGTACAACACCAAGGGGATCAACTCGGGCGCGGAGACGTTCATCTTCCAGTTCGCCCCCGACACCTCCACCGCCCGGACCGACGACTTCTTCCTGCTGCGCCAGGTCAACCGCGGCGCCCCGTCGGTGGTGGCGCGCAACATCCTGCGCACGCTGGGCCAGCCCTTCTTCGAGTACCTGTACCCGCAGACGGCGGCCAACGGCACCATCAGCATCCAGAAGTACTCCAACGTCATCCTCACGCACGCCGCCGCCACGCACGGCTCGCAGCCCGACCTCAACGCCGCGATCGACTCGGTGCGCGGGGTGCGCGTGAACCTGACTGCCACCGACGGAACCGTGGGCGCCCGCGAGCGCACCCGCGCGGTGAGCCGCACCATCCTCCTTCCCAACGCCGGCGTGGCGCCGCTGGAAAGCTGCGGGGAGACCCCCCAGCTGGGGACCGCCCTGTCGGCAACGCCCTCGGCCGCGGGGCTGCCGCCCGAGGTCGCCCTGCGCTGGAACGCCTCCACCGACGAGACCGCCGGCGAGAAGGACGTGCTCCGCTACGTGATCTGGAAGCGCAAGTCGGGCGACCCGTGGGGGCCGCCCGAGCTCAGCATCCCCGCCGGCGTGGCGACCTATTCGTACGTGGACACGCAGGTCAGCCCGGGCCAGTCGTACGACTACGCCCTGGCCGCGCAGGATTGCACCCCCCTGATCTCGACGCAGTCCACCGTCTCCGTGACCCTGCCATGAACATGAACTCCTTCCTCCGGCGCGCCACGCGGCAGCTGCGCGACGAGCGCGGCATCGCCCTGGCCCTGGTGCTGCTGCTGGTGCTGGCGGTGGGCGCGCTGGCGCTGGCGGCCATCACCCTGAACGGCAACACCAGCCTGGTGAACGCGTGGGACGAGCGGCAGGACGAGCTCGAGACCGTGGCCGACGCCGGCCTGGAGACCGGCCGTTCCAAGCTGAACGCCTCGAAGACGCTCTTCCCCGACACCGGCTACGTGACGCTGGAGAACGGCACCGTGGTGGTGGACGCCACCGGCCGCACCATCCCCGGGGTCAAGCGCTACACCTACGGCGGGCCGATCGGCGTGAGCACCGGCCAGTACGGCGTGTTCGGCAGCGTGGTGTCCATCGCGCAGTACGCCAACGGCGACCGGGTGGTGCGCCGCGAGGACCTGACGCAGGAGAGCTTCGCCAAGTACGCCTACTTCACCGACGTGGAGCCTTCCAACATCGCCTTCGGCGGCGGCGACCAGATCCAGGGGCCGGTCCACTCGAACGACGTGATCAAGATCTACGACAGCGGGGCCACCTTCAAGGGACCGGGGATGGTCACCACCGCCAAGACGGTCAGCGGCTCGCAGTACGCCACCTTCGTGGGCGGCTACAAGGAGAACGCCGGCCGCATCGAGCTTCCCGAGACGGCCGAGCTCGCCACCCTGCAGGGGTACGCGCAGGCCGGCGGCACCGCCTTCACCGAGCTCACCGGCGGCAACCCGGGCACGGCGCGCCTGCGGATCGAGTTCCTGTGGATCGACCTGAACGCCAACAACGTGGCCGAGCCCGACGAGGGGTTCTTCCGCGTCTACCAGTCCACCCGCGACTACTACCTGATGGGGATGGACCCCGGCGGCGGCACGCTCACCTCCATCGAGAACTGCGGGCGCTGGCGCCCCACGAGCGGCGGTCACGGGCACTGGGTCACCCCCGCCGACAGCGGTGCCAACGCCGCCGCCAAGCGCGCCTACCTGACGGGGCCCAGCCACCGCTGCTTCCTGGGCGGCGACCCCACCTTCCAGGACGACAGCCTCTTCGCGGCCGAGAGCTACAACACGGGGCTGAAGCAGGGGTGGATCCCGCGGGCGGGGATCACCCTTCCCTCCGCCGTGCAGGCGCAGCTCTCGGCGCGCGGGCACGACGCCGACAAGAACTACCTGTTTCCCCTGTCGCGCGACTACAACTCGAACTTCAAGGGCGTGATCCACGTGTCGGGCGACGTGGCGATCAGCGGGACGATCCGCGGCCGCGTGACCATCGCGGCCACCGGTGACATCTTCATCGCCGACGACCTGAAGTATGCAATCCAGCCGGGGGGCAGCAGCGACTGCCAGGGGGTGGACATGGCCGGGCTGTTCGCCGGCAACGACGTGATCGTGGCCGACAACACGCTCAACACGCCCAACCGGATCTTCGGCGGCGACAACACCTACTACTCGTTCGACGACACCAACAGCGGCGTGTTCCTGCAGGGGGTGGTCCTCGCGCTCGACCAGTTCTTCGTCCAGAACTTCAGCACCGGGCCCACCGACGCCAACGACTGCGAGAGCACCAACTGGGGGCGCGGCTGCCTGTACCTGTCGGGCGGGGTGATCCAGCGCACCCGCGGCGCGGTGGGCCAGAGCGACGGCCACGGGTTCCTGAAGCGCTACTCGTACGACGTGTGCGCCGCCAAGCGCCCGCCGCCGTACTTCCCCACCACCGGCCGCTTCACCCGCTCGCGCTACTACGAGATCGACCCGGTCAACTTCGACGTGGCCACCTTCTACCGGCGCTGGAGCGCCGGCTGACCCCGGTTCTCCGCCTGCGGAACGCGGCCCGCGCGAACGACTTCGCGCGGGCCGCGTCGTCATTGCGGCATTCTGGTTTCCACCGGCGAAGGAAGCTCACGCAGAGCAGCAGAGAAGCAGAGGAGAGAAGCAGAGCGACGCCGTCGACTCCGTCGTTCTCTGCTCCCCTGCTGCTCTGCGTGAGATGATTTCCGGATCTCGATCCTGAACGGAACTCCGCAAGGTGGTATCAGCGGAGGCGACGCCCGTTGGTCAGTGAACTCCGCTGACTCCGTGTCCGTCTCCGTGTGAAATTCCGCCGATGGATCATGGAATGGGATGACGTTGTCGTCGTCGTTCGTGTCTGTTCGTGCGCATGCTGTGGAGCAGTGGGGTGGCCCTGGTGGGATCTGCTGCGGCGGAGGGTTCAGCCGGGCTCCGCGCATTCGGTGACGGTCGCGACGAGGGCGCGGGAGTGATCGGATTGTGAGGTCCGGTTGTGGTTGCGGTGCAACGACTTTGCAGGAAAGGTGGTGATCTCGGTGCCGGCGGCGGACGGAAAAACGCCGCACGAAAGGCTTGCTTTGTACGTCGGAGCACACTACTCCTGTACGCGCTGGACGTGAAACCGCGCGGCGAGGACACACTGTCCATGCCGCGGCGCTTGTCCATGTTCGGCTATTTTGCGCCCTCGCGTTTATTTCGTCCACCCTCTCACCGGCGGACCCCGCCCCGGTCGCATGAACGAGCTGAGCAACGTGCTGCAGGAAGTGCTGAAGGCGCTGGGCATCGAAGGCGTGGAGACCGTCGGCCTGCACCGCGGGGCCGAGCTGGGCGACCACCACCGCCGCCCCACGGCGGCGGAAGCGGGGGGCGCGTGAGCGCGCCGTCAAGGGATTGCACCCGCGCCCGCACGGGGGGATCTTGTGGTGTTCCCAACCCGGTCCACGCCACCCCGCGAGCCCCCGAACGATGCCGTCCGCCGCCCCCGAACCCGTGGTAGACCTGCGCTCCGACACGGTGACCCGGCCCTCGCCCGCCATGCGCCGCGCCATCGCCGAGGCCGAGGTGGGCGACGCCGTGCTGGGCGACGACCCCACCGCCGCCGAGCTGGAGCGCCATGCCGCAGAGCTGCTGGGCAAGGAGCGCGCGCTCTTCTTTCCCAGCGGGGTGATGGCCAACACCGCCGCCATCCTGGTGCTGGCCCAGCCGGGCACCGAGGCGGTGATCGACGCCACCGGGCACATGCTCAACTACGAGGAAGCCGCGGCCGCGCAACTGGGCGGCATCCAGTTCCGCGCCGTGCCCACCGCCGACGGGCTGCTGAGCGTGGACGACGTGGCGGGCGCCATCCGCCCCCGCTCGCCCTACTTGGTGCAGACCTCGGCGGTGTGCCTGGAGAACACGCACAACTCCGGGGGCGGGCGGGTGCTGCGGCTGGTGCAGCTGCAGGCGGTGGCCGAGGCGGCCCGCGAGCGCGGCGTGCGCGTTCACCTGGACGGCGCCCGGCTTCCCAACGCCGCCGCCGCCACCGGCCTTCCGATGGCGGCGTACGCCGCGCACGCCGACACGGTGATGGTGGCGCTGTCCAAGGGGCTGGGGGCGCCGGTGGGCTCGGTCCTGGCAGGCAGCGCCGAGCTGATGGAGAAGGCGTGGCGCGTGCGCCGGCGCCTGGGCGGCGGGATGCGGCAGGCGGGGCTGCTGGCGGCCGCGGGGCTCCACGCGCTGCGCCACAACCAGGAGCGGCTGGTGGACGACCACGCCCGCGCCGACCGGCTGGCCCGCCGCTGCGCCGCGCTCCCCGGTGTGACCGCCCTCAAGCCGCAGACCAACATCGTGATGCTCGACCTGGACGACGCGCGGCTCGACCCCGCCGCCATCCTGGCCGGGCTGGCGGGGCGCGGCGTGTGGATGACGCAGTTCGGCCCCCGCCGCCTGCGCGCCGTGACCCACATGGACGTGGACAACGCCGGGATCGACCGCGCCGCCGCCGCGTTCGAGGCGGTGGTGGGGCCCGTGGCGAGCTGAACCGGGAAAGTTTTCGGGCGGCCGAACGAAACCCTTGTGCGCCGCCCCGCTAACGTGTAAACTTTCGGGCGTTGTTCGGGAACCGTGCTCGTTGCGCGGGGTACCACACGCCCACAGCACAGACGCCCTCCAGCGAGAGCCAGATGATCAGCACCAAGGACACCGGCGAGGACCGCAAGAAGGCCCTGAACGTCGCCATCGGCACCATCGAGAAGGCGTACGGCAAGGGCTCCATCATGCGCATGGGCGTGAACGGCCCCATGGTCAAGATCAGCGCCATCCCCACCGGCGCCATAAATCTCGACGCCGCCATCGGCATCGGCGGGATCCCGCGGGGGCGCATCACCGAGATCTACGGCCCCGAAAGCTCCGGCAAGACCACGCTCTGCCTGCACGTGATCGCCAACGCGCAGAAGGCGGGCGGCCTCGCCGCGTTCATCGACGCCGAGCACGCGCTCGACATCGAGTATGCGCGCAAGCTGGGGGTGGACGTGGACAACCTCCTCGTCTCGCAGCCCGACACGGGCGAGCAGGCGCTCGAGATCACCGAGGTGCTGGTGCGCTCCAGCGCGCTCGACGTGGTGGTGATCGACTCGGTGGCCGCGCTGGTCCCCCGCGCCGAGATCGAGGGCGAGATGGGCGACAGCCACGTGGGCCTGCAGGCGCGGCTGATGAGCCAGGCACTGCGCAAGCTGACCGGCGCCATCAACCGCTCGCAGACCACGGTGATCTTCACCAACCAGATCCGCGAGAAGATCGGCGTGATGTTCGGCAGCCCCGAGACCACCACCGGCGGCCGCGCGCTCAAGTTCTACGCGAGCCTGCGCATCGACATCCGGCGCATCGGCAGCATCAAGGACCGCGAGGTGCTGGTGGGCAACAAGACGCGCGCCAAGGTGGTGAAGAACAAGGTGGCGCCGCCCTTCAAGCAGGCCGACTTCGACATCATGTTCAACGTAGGGATCGACCACCACGGCATCGTCGTCGATCTCGCGGTGGAGAACGACGTGATCAACAAGAGCGGCGCCTGGTTCAGCTACGGCGACGTGCGGCTGGGGCAGGGGCGCGAGAACGCCAAGGGCTTCCTGCAGGAGAACCCCGAGCTGGCCGCGCAGATCGAGGCCAGGGTCAAGGAGGTGCTCGGCATCCGCGGCGTGGCGGCCGCCGGCGAGGAGAGCGCCGGCGGCACGTTCGACTGAGCGGCACCCGGCTGGTCCGGCACCACGACAGCGTATCGAGACGGGCGACGACCCCTTCCCGGCCGTTCGGCAGACGGCGGGAGGGGGTTTTCGTTGGGAGTCGTCCGGCGAGCCGGATCGCGCAGGCGCGGCTCCACCGCCGCAGGCGAGGGAGGCGGGATGGAGCCGTTCTCCGTTTCCTCCGCTCTCCGCGCGGCGCCCGCGTTTCCGCGCCGATGCGGGGGGTGCCAGTCCGCCCACGAGATGGCGGCGTGCGGCGCGGCTGGAATCGCCGTGGCGCGGCATCGAATGCTCTCGCAACCGCACCGCCGCGGAACCCGTAGTGCCTGTTGCGCCGCGTGCGCAGTTGACGGTGCGGGCAGCGAGCGGCAGCTTGTCGCCCCTTCCCGACGCGACAGTGGGCACCGGGGTTGCAACGAAGCGTGCGCACGCCACGCCGGGCGCACGAACCCAGACGGACGGCTTACCGGAAACGTGACCGAATCACATCCGCACGGCGGCGAGGAAAAGGCCAGGCCGGTGCTTCCCTCCCGCCGCGCCGGGGGTACGCGATGAGCCGAGCCCCGACCTGTCTCTGGAGCCAGGCCTGATGCAGCAGCGGGAGCAGCCGAAAGGCCGGTACCTGTTCGTGCTGGCGTTCGCGGCGCTGGGCGTCGTCTACGGCGACATCGGCACCAGCCCGCTCTACGCCATGCGCGAGGCTTTCCGCGCGCAGAGCGGGCTGGCGCCCACGCCGGGAAACGTGCTGGGGATCCTGTCGCTCATCTTCTGGGCGCTGATCCTGGTGATCTCGGTGAAGTACCTGGGCTTCGTGATGCAGGCCGACAACCGCGGCGAGGGCGGGATGATCGCCCTCACCGCGCTGGTGGTGCCGCGCAACGCCAGCACGGGCAAGGCGGGGATCCTGGTGCTGCTGGGGCTGTTCGGCGCGTCGCTGCTGTACGGCGACAGCATGATCACCCCCGCCATATCGGTGCTGAGCGCGGTGGAGGGGCTGGAGGTGGCCACGCCCTTCTTCACGCCCTACGTGGTGCCCATCACCATCGTCATCCTGATCGGGCTGTTCGTGGTGCAGCGGCAGGGCACCGGCGGCATCGGCAAGGTGTTCGGCCCCGTCACGCTCCTCTGGTTCCTGGTGCTGGGCGCCATGGGCGCCGCCGAGATCGCGAAGCACCCGGCCGTGCTCACCGCGGTGAACCCGCTGCACGCGGTCCGCTTCTTCGTCCACAACGGCGCGGCCGCCTTCTTCGTGCTGGGCTCGGTGTTCCTGGCCGTCACCGGCGGCGAGGCGCTGTACGCCGACATGGGGCACTTCGGGAAGCGCCCGATCCGCATCACCTGGTTCGTGCTGGTGCTTCCCGCGCTGGTGCTGAACTACTTCGGCCAGGGCGCGCTGATCATCAACGACCCCACGGCGGTGGAGCACCCGTTCTTCCTGCTGGCGCCCGACTGGGCCACCTACCCGCTGGTCACGCTGGCCACGGCGGCCACCGTGATCGCGTCGCAGGCGGTGATCTCGGGCGCGTTCTCGCTCACGCGGCAGGCAATGCAGCTGGGGTACCTGCCGCGCGTGCACATCGAGCACACCTCGTCGCGCGAGATCGGGCAGATCTACATCCCCGGCGTCAACTGGCTGCTGATGTTCGCCTGCATCGGGCTGGTGGCGGGCTTCCGCGAGTCGACCAGCCTGGCCAACGCATACGGCGTGGCGGTGACCACCGACATGGTGTTCACCACGCTCCTCTTCGCCGCGGTGGCGCGAGCGCGCTGGCAGTGGGCGTGGTGGCGCGTGGGCGCGCTGGCGGCGGCGTTCCTGGTGATCGACCTGGCGTTCTGGGGCGCCAACCTCGAGAAGATCCCGCACGGCGGCTGGTTCCCGCTGGTGGTGGCGGCGCTCATCTTCGCGGTGATGACCACGTGGAAGACGGGGCGCCGCATCCTGTCGTCGCGGATGCACGCCACCACGCTGCCGTTCGACCTGTTCCTGCAGGACGTGGAGCGCCGCTCGCCGCCCCGCGTGCCGGGCACGGCGGTGTTCATGTACGGCAACCCCGACGGCACGCCGCCGGCGCTGCTGCACAACCTGGTGCACAACAAGGTGCTGCACGAGCGCGTGGTGCTGCTCACCGTGGACACGCAGGAGATCCCCGTGGTGGCCGAGGCCGAGCGGGTGGAGGTGAAGGAGCTGGGGTCGGGCTTCTACCGCGTGGTGGTGCGCTACGGCTTCGTGGAGGAGCCCGACATCCCCGCCGCGCTGGCCCGGGTGAAGCTCCCCGGGCTGGACCTGCGCCCCATGAGCACCAGCTACTTCCTGGGGCGCGAGACGCTGATCCCCTCGTCCAAGCCGGGGATGGCGATGTGGCGCGAGCACCTGTTCGCGGTGATGTCGCGCAACGCCCGCACGGCCACCTCGTTCTACGGGCTGCCGCCGAACCGCGTGGTGGAGCTGGGGGCGCAGATCGAGTTGTAGGGCCGAACGGGGGCGTGAGTAACGGGTGCGTCGGAATGGGTGCGTGAGAACCGGTGCGTCGGACGAGGTGCGCGAGGTTCGAACGCACTCCCGCACTGGCGCACCTTTTCCGCAGGCGGGCCATGCGATCCCCGCCGGCTTTCGGAAACACCTGCCGGGTCTGCGCGGTATCATGATCATGCACGCCGGTGGGCGGCGGGCCGTTGAGCGGAGCGAGGCAGCGCGTGTTCGAGGTCGTGGGGCGGAAGAAGAAGGAGGGGAGGCCGTCGCCGGGGGCGGCGGCCCTGGCCGTGCTGGTGCACGCGGCCATCGTGCTGCTGCTGTTCTTCGGCTTCCGCCAGACGGTGCTGATGGCCGGCGAGGGCGACCCCGAGCAGGGGCCCGGCGGCCGCCGGGGAGGCGGCGGGGGTGGCGGGGGCGGCGGCGCGCAGGTAAGCTACTACGACATTCCTCCTCCCCCGCCGCCTCCACCCACGCCCGCGCCGCCCGACCCCACCGTGCTGGTGCCGCCCGTGGTGGCGCCTCCGCCGGTGCCCGTGGTCACGCCGCCGCCCGTGGCGAAGCCGGTGACGCCCGCTCCGGCGCCGTCGCCGGGGCCGCCCACCGGGGGCCAGGGCGCCGGCACGGGTCCGTCGGTGGGCCCGGGCGTGGGACCCGGCTCCGGCGGCGGCACGGGCGGGGGGAGCGGCGGAGGGAACGGCACGGGCACGGGCGCCGGAACCGGGCCGGGGAACGGCTCGGCCGGCGGCGGCTCGGGGACCACGCTGCCCACCACCGACCTGCTGCTGCTGCCGCCCAACCCGCCGCGCGGGCTGGGGCACCGCGACGTGGTGCTGCGGCTCACGGTCAGCGAGCGCGGCGACGTGACGGCGGTGGAGGTGATGACCCCCACCGGCAACCGCGGCTACGACGAGCAGCTGAAGCGCACGGCGCGCGACTGGAAGTTCAACCCCGCGCGCGAGATCGCCACCAACCGGCCGGTGGCCGTCAACTACGACGTGACCCTCTCCCTCTGACGCCCTCCACCCCCCTCGGGACCCGAATGCCGCCCACCGCACCCGTCGAAACCCCCGCGCGCCCGCCCCACGTGAGCTCCGAGGGCGAGTTCAAGCGCAGCTTGTCGCTGATGGACGCCACCCTGCTGGTGGTGGGGTCGATGATCGGCTCCGGGATCTTCATCGTCTCGGCCGACATCGGGCGCACCATGAACTCGCCCGGCGGGCTGCTGCTGGTGTGGGTGGCCACCATGGTGATCACCGTCTTCGGCGCGCTGAGCTACGGCGAGCTGGCGGCGGCCATGCCCCGCGCGGGCGGCCAGTACGTGTTCCTGCGCGAGGGGCTGGGGCACCTCCCCGGCTTCCTCTACGGCTGGACGCTGTTCCTGGTGATCCAGACGGGGACGATCGCGGCGGTGGCGGTGGCGTTCGCCAAGTTCCTGGGGGTGTTCATCCCCGCCATCTCGCCCGACCTGTTCGTCTCGTTCGGCAAGGTGCCCGTACCCGGCGGCACCATCGAGCTGGGCCTGAGCCCGCAGCGGGTAGTGGGGATCGTGATCATCGCGCTGCTCACCTGGGTGAACATGCGGGGGCTGCGCGAGGCCAAGTGGATCCAGCGCATCTTCACTTTCGCCAAGACCGCGGCGCTGCTGGGGCTGGTGGTGCTGGGAATCACGCTGGGGCGAAACGCTGGGGCGATCGACAGCAACTTCTCGCACATGTTCGCCGACATGCCCGGCGGCACCGCGCTGCTGCTGGCGTTCGGCGCGGCGATGGTGGGGTCGCTGTTCAGCGCCGACGCGTGGAACAACGTGACCTTCGCCGCCGCCGAGGTGGAGCGGCCGCAGCGCAACCTGCCGCTGGCGCTGGCGCTGGGCACCGGGAGCGTGACGCTGCTGTACGTGCTGGCCAACCTGGCCTATCTCTCCACGCTGAAGCTGTCGCAGATCCAGAACGCCCCGCAGGACCGGGTGGGCACGCTGGCGCTGGAGCACATGTTCGGGCCGGTGGGCGCGTACCTGATGGCGGGGGCGATCCTGATCTCCACCTTCGGCTGCATCAACGGGCTGATCCTGGCGGGTGCGCGCGTCTACTACGCGATGGCGCGCGACGGGGTGTTCTTCGAGCGCGCGGGGCGCATCTCGCCGAAGACGCACGTGCCGGTGTGGGCGCTGGGGGTGCAGGGGGTGTGGACGGCGTTCCTCACGCTCACCGGCAGCTACGGGCAGCTGCTCGACTACGTGATCTTCGCGGCGCTGGTGTTCTACGTGGCCACCATGGTCGCGCTGTTCGCGCTGCGGGTGAAGCGGCCGGAGATGGAGCGCCCGTACCGGGCGTTCGGCTATCCCGTGATCCCCGGGCTGTACATGCTGGCGGCGCTGGGGATCGCGCTGATCCTGCTGGTGGCCAAGCCGCAGTACAGCTTCGCCGGCCTGTTCATCGTTCTGCTGGGGATCCCGGTGTACTACGTGTGGCGGGCGCAGCGGAGGCGGGCGGGGGACTCCAACTCGTAGCCCCGCGTTGTTTGAGGCTGGACGAGCGACGGAGGATGATCGAAGGGGCGCTGTCGCGAGACGGCGCCCCTTCGCGCGTGGAAGCGACAGCGGAGAGATCTAACGACCCTGCGCAGGCATCGTTGCTCTACTACCAAATCCGGCTGAACTACTTTGTCACACAGAGGCACAGAGACGCAGAAAACTGCGATCTTTTCTCTGTGACTCTGGAGTTGCCCCACTTTCGTGGACACCTGGTTAGTGGGGATCAAGCGGCTACGAGAAGCGACGCGCGCGTCGCTTCTCGTAGCCGCTTGTCGAACTCCGCCGGCGTCTGGTACTTC
>Ga0070686_100000207_pt1 | contig 40740 bp, 65 predicted proteins | sample KBSS23LmetaG_FD_65654 | JGI IMG/M metagenome (GOLD analysis project Ga0070686, IMG submission 65654) | Switchgrass rhizosphere microbial communities from Kellogg Biological Station, Michigan, USA - KBS S2-3L metaG | ecosystem: Host-associated > Plants > Roots > Rhizosphere ...
GAATAGGACGGGCTATGAACATGAGGACCTAGAACTTGTCCGTTCACGAGGTTACCGAGACTTTTTCGTCAACGCTGAAGGGAACAAGGCCAATGTATTTTTAATCGGCAAAAAAACAAAAAAATTCTTGGTCGAGAAAAACGAAGACGGAGAGATAACTAAAATCAAGCAAGAAACCATTATTCCGATTTATTCCAGTCCCCCGCATGTCGGTGAACCCAAAGCGATGACAATAAATTTCTTAACAAAGTCCGGCGTGACCGTTTCCTTTGAAGCCTTTTGGGATTTCAAAAATAGGTGTTGGATAGCGACAATCGATGACTACTACCTCAAAATCAACGCTTTGCCGTCGAAAGGAGACGGAAGATTCAGGATATTCCCGACGGATTGGACGACGGAAAAAGATTTTTCTTGACAGCCAAAAAACAAAAAATATAAATTAATTCTATGCGAATGGACCTCGCAATAAAGCAAACAATTTTACGGACGCCGCTCGGTGCGGGGTCCAACTTGCTCTTTATTAAGAGCGGCTCCGTAAACTTTCGCACCGTGGAGCAGTGGCAGCTCGCCGGGCTCATAACCCGGAGGTCGTTGGTCCGATTCCAACCGGCGCAACCATATAAGAAGAACTTTGCACAAAGGCGGTCGCTTCCCTTAATAGGGGGGCGGCCTTTTTTGTTGTCATGATTATCTGTGAAATCTGCGAACAGGAAATTGATTGCCTCGAAGATCAAATGGACCATGTTCTGGATGGCCATGAGAGTCCTTCTCCCGAGACAATGATTCCGTTTGGGTGGGAATTTGATACTGCCGACTTTTCTGTGCGAGGAAAAGATGGACGCGTTATGTTACGCAGGGATAAAAGAGGTCAGGAATGGTGGTTCGGTCTTAGTGAAGAGGATAGAGAAAAAACCGACCTTTATATTTCCGGTTCCGGCAATAATTTAAAAGAAGCAATTAAAATGGCTATTTCAAAGATAAAGCCCGAAACGGTATCCCATGAAGATTAAACACGGAATGGAATCCAAGAGGATTTACAAGATTTGGGCAATGATGAAGCAGCGATGCTTCAACAAAAACCATAAATCATATCGGCACTATGGTGATCGCGGAATTGGTGTTTCTGAAAGTTGGATGAAGTTTGAAAATTTTTACCTCGACATGGGTGATTGTCCTGCCGGAATGTCTCTTGATCGAATCAATAACGAAAAAGGTTACTCGGTAGAAAATTGCCGTTGGGCCTCTTTTGAAACTCAAAACAACAATCGATCGAATAGTTGTTTTCTTGAATATCAAGGTCAGAAAAAAACAATTTCAGAATGGGCGCACCAAACAGGAATAAAAGTTGCGACCCTTTGGGATCGGATTAAACGATTTGGTTGGACAACAGAAAGAGCATTGACGGAAAAGGTTCGTCCCCAGAGGCCTAAAATGGCGTTACGGCCTTAAACTAACCGCGCGGTGAATTCCGCATGTCCGGGATTTCCTTTACTTGATCGACCGAGGGGCATAAGATGACAGAGGATCGGACACAGAATGACAAAGCTGGAATCATAGAGGGATTCGGAACTTAGAAAGTTTTTGGTTGGGCGGTTTGATCGCCGGGTAACGTTGAAAATTGGCTCACGCGGGCACACCTCCCGTTATCTTCCAATCTCAACCCCAACCTTCTTTCGGCTCGGGCCGTTCAAGCGGTAAAAAGTTCTCATCCCAGTCGAAATACTGAAGGGAAGCAGGGGGGCTAGGGACATGCCCGGAGAGAGACTTTGTATTCACTTTTTTAAAGGAGGTTTTGTGGATTTAAAAGAACGCAAAAATTATTTGCGAACATTGATTCCGAAAACAAAAATGGCGATCCGAAAACAGATCGTCTTGAGGCAATAGATTCGATGCTTTATGGACAGAAGTTCAACGATCAGGATTTGGATTTTCTTGAGAAAGAGATTCGTAGTTCTATTGAATTTTTTGAGAATAGAAAGTTGCGCACAGATGGGGATAAGGTTGGGGATAATGATTAGGCCAAGTCCCGAACAAGTAGCAGCCTACGCCTTGTCGATCGGCTTCAAGCTGAACGGAAATTGGTTCGTCGATTATTACGAGTCCAAGGGATGGATGGTCGGACGGACGCCGATGAAGAACTGGCAGGCGGCCGTGAGGACATGGAAGCACAAGGCGGCGCCCAGCGCCCTGCTCGACGTTCCTGTGTACGATCCCGAGAAACTCGAAAAGCGGAAACGGGAATTGGAAGAGATCAAAGAACGCGAATGGCAACGACGGCAAGGAAGTCCGGAAGATTGGACGTGGTCAAAATCCGATGTATGAAGATTGCCGCGAGGCTTCGCATTGGGACCAAGATATATGGACCAGCGACGAAGAACCGCTTTTAACGTGGTCGGAATGGACGGAAGTGGTTTCTTTTGACGGTTGGGGGATGTTTTAAATGGATTTAAAAAAAGAACAATCCAAATATCGTGTTTTTGTCGATTCTTCATTTGATTACGAAAAAGAATCTGGAAAAACAGCGGAAAAATGGCGTTATTACGAAATAAGGGGAAAGTACGGTTATATTTATCCTTGGGATGAGAAGGATTTGTGCGTTTGTTTCACGTCCAACAAAATAGCCCGAAAGGTTGAAAAAAACAAGAATTGGCCTTTAATTCAATCGGGGGACGATGAAACCGTTTATCGATTCAATTCCAGTGAGCTTTATGACGTCGCCCAGGCTATCGTCGCGAAGCGTAGACGCATTGTAAGCCCCGAAACGGCTGGTCGGTTGTCCCAATGGCAATTTAAGCGTTCTGGTTGACTTTTATGCGTGTTGGTCGATCCAAAACAAGCAAAAGGATACCGCCCATTCCCCAAACCGGCCCAGAATTGATCCTAACGGACGAAATGAGCAAAAATAGGGGTGAGCCCGAAAAAGAGAAAAAACCTCGCAAATCGACTCCTAGGCAGCCTATAATGGTCTGGACCAAACGAGGGACCATTGTCTGCCAAAAGTGCGGGATGAAATGCGATTCAGGGATGAATGACCGCTGGCAAGATTTCTTAATTCCGCATTGGAAAAGCTGCCGTCGTCGGGAGGACGAAATGATATGCGACTTGTTTACATGGAAATAACACGATTTTTTGTTAAACTTTTTAGGCGATGCTTTAAGCAAAAGCCTTCATCTATGGGATTTTGGCTATGATACCTGAGATTAAATCTGATAAGTTTTTTAATATCCGGAATACTGATATTAATTGCAATTGCTACACTGGAACGGAAGTTCATCGCGGATGGTGTCAGATCGAAATATTTGGCGAGAAAAACCACGCGCCGATTGAACTATCAGGTTATTTTTCTGTTCTGGAATGCGAACACCATAATTTTAATGGGAAAACCATAGAACTGAAATGAAACCCTGCGTTGTCTGTTTAAGCGAAGAGTACAAACGAATCCTAGCCGGGGAGGATCGGGATATTTGTATCATTCAATGTGATAGCTGCGGATTCAATCGCACGGGGGAAAGTTGGCCTCATGCTGAAAAGTTATGGAATGGCTTTAAGGTCTGGCAACTATTAAGAGCGGTCAATGAAGCGCGAAGAGTTTAGTCTCGGAGTTTGGCTGATTCTCTTAGCTATGACTCTTCTTACCGTTATAGCACTCATTCGTTTAACACCATAGCGCAGCCGGATAGGACGACGAAGCACCAGGTGATGAGCATATTATTTTACCTCCGATTTTATTTCTTCCATCATTTTAAACGTATCTTCATAAGCGTCATTAATATTTATTCGTTGAATATTTGATTTTTTTCTCCATAAAAAACGGCCATTTTCTCGTATGACAATAAAGGCTTGCCATGTTTTTAGATATTTCCCTTTTTCAACAAATCCATGAATTGTCGTCATATCTTTTCCTCCGCTGTTAATAACCACTTAATTATTTTGGCTAGCGTCTTTCCGTCGCAATTCTCTCCGCGTTCAATGCGTGACAGTGTTGCCGCGCTTGTCCCCATATCTTTTGCTGCGCTTCTCACGTCTATTTTCTCAGCCCACCGCCACGATTTAAGAATTTTGCTTAGTCGCATTTTGTTCTACCGATATCCCGACGATAATGTCCGAGGGTTTCAGATTTACAAATTTGAATCTTCCGCATACGCAAAAGCGCATTTTCTTCGATCTCAATTTTAAATCGTAAATATGAGTGTGTTTAGTTTTCATGAATTCCCCTCCGCTTGGGCAATGGCTTTCCAGCGATTTGTTTCCTTGTTCGCAGATTCTCTTAATTTTTCCAACCCTTCATTCATTTCAATAAGTTTTAACGCTTGTTTTTCGAATTCAGAAACCAATTGTTTAAGGTGTTCATTTTCTCTTAACAATGCCTCATGCGAATTGACGGCGCGAACGATGAATTCCGCGTTTGCCTTTGGCTCCGTACCGTCCCCAAAGATGAGCGCAACGTGTCCTATGTAAGGGTAGGACCTATGAATTTCGAAACGGGTATTGGTTGAAAGGAATTTCTTCACTCCTAAATCGACAACTTCCCACGGCGTCGGCGTGTGCTGTGGTTCTTGCATCGCTGGATAGGTTTGTCCGCTGTCGGGATCTTGTGAGATGTATTTGCGTTTCATGTTAAGCCACCTCTTTTGTTGACGTTGCGATAGCAAGAATTGATCTATCTTTTATAGCATCGACCATCTTTTTCATTTCTTGAACGGTTTTTTTCACCGTATCACACTGCGGATGAAGTTGATTTTTCTGTTTGGACGTTGTGACGGAATATCGATCGGCATTTTCATACCAAGCATTCTCGAACTTGATGAACATTGGCCAGTGGTGACCATAAGAATAGACAACATAAGCGGTTGCCGATCCTTTTCCAATCCATTCCGCGAACGTATTCGATCCTTTGAATTCCCATGTATTTTGAACCATTTCCCGCGCTTTACTATTTGATGTTTTCATGACCGTACCTCCAATCGATAGTTGTGTTGCAATACATTCCGTATGATGTGACACATTCTGTACGCTTCTAGTTTATCGTCGTAATGCGATTCTCCACCCGTATCAAGGTCAACGACTTTGTACCGTTCCTCTCCCGTGATAACGAAGAAGCGAACGGATTTTCTCTTGTGAGTCTGTGTCTGCATGTTGCGTAAGGTTTCCATTGTCTTTCTCCTTTCGGTTATGCTTTGCCCCGTCCAATCTCCGACGGTGATAAGGATAATATATCTTACCGCTAAGGATATGTCAACAACTATTTTTAGATATATTTCCCACCATGCGATACATGAAGCACGGTGGTTTCTGTGAAAGGGCTATTGGTCGTTCATCAAGGGCTATTGACTTTCGTCTCCAAAATCTATAACTATTCGCTACGCGATCTCACGACATAGCGAATTTAGCTATTGACATCGAAATCAATATAATCCATCTTTATGACCATGGACGAGAAACAACCAGATCCAAACTTGCCCACAGACTTATCCCAATCGTCCACAGTCATTCAATCCGCAACCAATCAGGTCTCCGAATCAATCAAGCGCAAACCACGTAATTACGATAAGAAAGTACACGGTAAACGCTATACCATCGGCCAGAAATTAGCGATTAAAGCGTTACAAGATGCTGGCTTAAGTGCGCAAGAGGTTGCACCATTAGCAGACGTGGATCGCCATACAGTAGTAAGGATATGGAATGATCCTGAATTAGATGATCTCTCACCGCAAGTAGTGGGCAAAGTTAAAACCGGACTTAATGGTTTGTTCTATAAACGCTCATTACAAGCACTTTTGGCAATGACACCTGAAAAGTATGAAAGTGCTAGTTTACTTCAAATTGCTACAACCTCAGGTATTATGGTAGATAAAGCTAGGTTAATGGATGGATTATCTACCGAGAATGTGTCGTTTCGTGGTTTATCTCAATCAATAGATAGTGATAGAGCGAAGATCATGGAACGTATTGAGGCCCTTGGTGAGTGATGTTTACTTCCGATAATAACAATTATGTTTCAGTACTGTAAGATTGACAGAGAACTTGGCAATGGATTGGGAATTGGAAACTAAAGTAGGAAGCATACTTGAGGAAGGGCAGGTGGGGGAGTCCCGGTCTACCTCCCCTATAGTTAATAATTACAGTCCCCCCTCTTCCAACGCTTCAAATAAAAAGATTCCCAATTTCTACGATAAAACCAAAAAGAACTACTTGCATACGCCTGAAATCTCTGTTGGATTTGATGTAATTGATAGTGCGACTGGAAAGCATTATAGTGGAAGGAGTATTGGATTTGTATCGGAGCGATACTTTAAGAGTGGGGAATCGTTTTCGAAGGTGCGGGGGATGATTGATGCGATGCGGTCCAAATTAAAGGCTTGAATTTTTGTTTTTTTCGCGAAAAAGGAAAAAGGAATGCCAATTTTTTACACTCATGTTGAGGTTTTGGACGGGTATAAGGTACATTGGATATCGATGTGGAGGCGTTCATGCCCGGAATGAAGGCGACGATGAAGGAATTTAAGGAAGGGAAGCTGCATTCGGGATCGAAGCGGGGGCCTAAGGTGGAATCGAGGAAGCAGGCGATCGCGATTGGGCTTTCCGAGGCGGGATTGTCGAACAAGTTGAAGGGATTTTACAAAGGTGGATCGAAACATGTCTGACGATAAAATTGTTAAGGGTCCGACCTCGACGCCGATTAAGGATTCCAGGGTTAAAGTTCCCGATACGGTTGGTGGGGGCGGAGAATTGGCGAAGAAGGTCAAAGAATTTAATAAGAAGAAGGAAGATGTGTTTGATACCATGAAGAAGAAGGGGTATTGATATGGCGGACAAACTATTTTTTGCCGAAATTGAGCGGAAGGGAAAGGCGGCGCGTGAGGCGTACATGAAAGCGCGCGGTCCGCACAATGCGAATTCGAAGGAAGCGGATATTACGGTAGCGGGAAATCCCGGCACAGCAGGCGGGACAAACGAAGACAGTGGAGGTCAATAAGATGTCTATTGAAGATAGCGCAGGGAAGATTAGCATCACGTCTCAGAAGCCGGGGAATCCTTCGTTTCAGGATTTCGATGTTTTCTGGGGGAAAGATCCGGTAGGACGTGACGCGCAGAAAGCGGCGACGTTCCACAATTCGACGCAAGCGGAGGGGGACGCTCTTTTCAACCGTTCGGCGGATGGGATGGAGACGGCGGGGACGATGCTGTTTGCTGAGGAAACCAAGGGCGAGACGAACGTGGAGAAGAAAGAAGAAGCGATGGGGAACTAGCGTCATGGAACCGATGAATATCAAAGATATCATTGGGAACATTCCGCTGGCCAATCCGCCTTCCTCCGAGCCTCCGGTTCGTGATTCGTTGGATCGGGCGCGGCGTATTTTCCGCAAAGGGCGTTACGAGTGGATGAGCGGTACAACCGTTTACATTCAGGACGGGGCGGACAATAATAATAGGACGTGCATGTATCCGCCTGCGATGTCGACCGGAGATCCGTTTGTGAAGGGCTTGGGGATGGATTCCCAGGAACAGTAATGGAGCATTCGGCGACGGTTCGCCTCATTGTTAGCTTGATTCGAGAATTAAATCGTGTGAATCCGGGATTGCTGGAACAGATCCGGGAAATTATCACGAAGAATCCTTAAGTACCTACCTTTACGCCCGCCTTAATGGGTCAACGGGACGCTTCACATTGTGTGGGGAGTCTCATTGATCACCGAATATTTACCGAAGACAAAGAAGTTCTTTAAGAAAGATCCGCGCCTTCTAACCGATCAGCAGAAAGCCGATCAGCGTAAGGAATTGCTGGAAGCCAAGCGCCTGTTGGACGAATTGGACGCTCGCGCCCGAGCGGACAACCCCTTTTGGTATTACACACCCGTTTCCGGCGATATTGTGGGGGAACGCCGGAGCTTCCTCAAGGAATTCCTGAAAGACGAGGACATTCCACAGAAATTGAACGGGGCGATTGACGTTCACTTGTCAACGGCATCGATTCGGGGGGCAAGCGGTGGTAACCAGTCGTCCAAGACGACAACGGGCTGTATCGAAGCCTTGATTAAGGCGACCGGCGCCCTCCCTTTTTGTTTTGATCCAACCCACAAAGATTTTAAGTTTACCTACCCGCCTCATCGCCTGATTCGTTCCGGTCCCCAGCATGTCCGCGTCATCGGCGAAGATTACCAGAACGGGGTTTTGCGGAATCTGATTCCCACCTACCGGAAGTGGGCGCCCAAGGAATTTTTGCTCAATGGCAGTTGGGAGAGTTCCTATTCCTCGGGCGAACAGACGTTGCGATTGTTCAACCCGCAGACGAAGCAGCTTTTGGGAACGATCGAATTCATGTCGAACAAGCAGGATTTGGGCACGTTCCAGGGTCCGCCACGCCATATGCTCGTGTTCGACGAGGAACCGAACCACGAAGTCTACAAGGAAAATTTGATGCGTTTTACGACCGCATCGACTCTGGATGTTCTCTTTTGCATGACGCCAACCAAGGGCTTGTCCTGGACCTACGATTTGTTTACGAGGGGGACCGATGAAGTGGGGAATAACGTGGAGTGGTTTCAGATTGCAAGCGTTTGTAATCCCCATGCGAACATTAAAGTTCTTCGTGAGATTTTGCGTGAAATGGAGTCTTACGAAGAACTCAAAATGAGACTCTTAGGCGAGTTCGTAAGTCTCTCCGGACTCGTGTATGGAAAACTGTTTCAGCATTCGCTCCATGTCATTCCCGCATTCAACACAGGATGCACATGCGGAGGCGTTAAACAGCATACGGATAGTTGCCCGTATAGCCTCTACATGGGTTTCGTGGGGATAGATCCGCACATGGTGAAAGATTCGTGCGCGGCCATGTGTTTTGTGGACCGAGAAGATAATTTCTATGTTGATACCTGCTACAAGCGGGGAGTCACAGTTGAAGAGATGAAACGGGATTTGGGATTGCTCGTTCAAGATCATCGGATTGTGAAATGTGTGGCCGATCCTTCCTCTGATTCATCGCTCACCATACACGACAATGTAAACATTTTTCAGTTGCTTAAGCGCGGGAAAAACGCGATTGCGAATTTGAGCAAGGCGGACAAGTTCCAAGGTTCGATTGCGGCTGGAATCTCCAATATCAAGGAACGGCTTAAGATTCATCCGGTGAGCAAAAAACCGCGATTCTTTATTTTCGACCGGCCCGAGAATAAACTTCTGATTAAAACCTTTAAGACGCTTCAACGCGAAATGTATGTGGATGAGTCGGAGAAAGGGCAGAAAGACAAAATCGCGGAAGGCATTCACGACCATCATGCATGCGTCCGCTATATCTTGCAACGCCGGTTCTCCTGGCGTCCTGCCGTTATCGAAACTCCCGCCCTGGGTGTCCCTGATGAAGAGTTGATGGTTGTGTAATGGCCGATATTTTTACCAACACAGGATCGTCAGCGGTTCCGCCTCCCCAGAATCCTCAGTCGACCTCCGAAATTCGGATTACCAAGAAAACGCAGATTACGGATTCCTTCCTCCTTAATCAGGGAAAAATGATTTTTGACAACGCGAAGACGGGCCACCAGCTTTTCTTTGAGCGGATGCGCAAAGACATGGATCAGTACGACGGGAAATTCCAGACGGACGAGCGTAAGTATTCCGATATCCTGGGGGTTCCGAAACTTTTTATTCCGAAGACCTTTGTCAACACGCAACGGATCGCGGTGGATGTCCTGGAAACAATTTTCTTTGACTCGGATGAGATTGTCGATATAAAGGCGAACAAGGCGGTCCCGCTCGAACATCAGAAATTGGTCAAGACGATTTTAAATCACAGATTGAACGGACATCCGATCGATTTTTACCAGGAAGCCTACGAAGCGACGATCAACGCCGTCCGGAACATGATTTGTATTTTCAAGGTGTGGCCGCAGATCGAGACGGAAAAGGTGGATGTGAAGCGTCTCAAAACTGACCAGCTGGAAGACGGGACCGAATATCAGACCTATGTGGACGCCAAAGAAGACCGAATAAAATATTTCGAACCGCGTATCGAATGCGTCCCGCCCGAAGATGTTTATTTCTCGAAACGGGCGACGTGGAAGAATTATTACAAGTATCCCATGATCCATCGCTACAAGCGGATGCGCTCCGAGTTGCGGCTTTTGGGATACAAGAATATCGATGCCGTGGCCGAAGTTCACTTGGAAGATCAACTAAATGATGTGGTCAAATATCAGCGGCGTCAGGATTATCAGACGCTTTTCAACGATGCGACGGACGTGCAAGATCAGGAAGAGGTTTGGGTTTTTGAATGTTGGGATTTTTTACCCGACGAGAAGGGAAAACTTAAAAGCGGCTCTTATATCTTGCTTGGTGACATGCTGGCCCCAACCGTCGTTGGGCGCGAGTGGGTCGAAAACGATTTGCCCTACCGGTTTTCTCCCTTCGAGCATAACAGGCCGCCGATTATTTTGGGAGAAGCCTATCCCGAACCTCATCGGCTCGAAGGGAAATCCTATCCGCAGATAACCGAAGCCCTACAGAAAGAAACGAACGCGCAGCGGAATCAGGAGCGGGAAGCGATTGCGCGTGATTTGCGTCGTAGTATGTACATTAACCGCGACGCGAACGTGGATTTGTTGGCGCTGACGAACCGGCGTATCGGCGGTTACGTGTTGGGCGATGGTCCAGCTCAGGAAGCGATTCAGGAAATTCCGACGAACAATTCAGCCGCAATCCTGTCACGAACCCAAGCGCGTACCGATAACGATTACGCGGAGACGGGATTGCCGCCTCTCTTGCAAGGCGCATCGAGCAATTCGGAATCGGCGACGGAATCAAGCCAGCAGTTGTCGAACGCGAACAAGAAAATCGCTTTTGTCATCAAGAATATCGCCTACACGGCGTTCCTTCCGGTGTTTCGTTATTTGTTGCGCTTGGAGCAGGCATACGAAACGGAAGATTATATTAAGGCGGTTGCCGGGAAATACATGGGTCCCTTGATTTGGGACAAGTCCATTTCCCCGCGTGATATTTTGCAGGGCGATTTTGATTTGCAGACGAATATTTCTGTGAACAAAAAAGAACAGATCAACAAGTTCATGCTGATTATGGATCGGGCGAACCAAGCAAACCAGGCGATCGGCCAGCTTGTCCAGATGCAAGTGCTTCCGGCTCAGCAGGCGAAGTTCCTAGATCCCATGCGAATCTTCAAGGAAGTGTTGCCATTGGTTGGGGTAAGGAAAACTGATGAGTTTGATTTGCAGGCCATGGCGCCGCCTCCGCAGGAAGGTCAAACAGGCGGGCAGGCGTCCCCGGCTGCTCCAATTCTTGAACCAAACAGTCAGACCTCGAACATGATCCCATCCGCTCCGGGGATGACGTGAGTGGGAATGCGATGAGAACAGATAATGTTCATGGATTTGATTTTCCGATGGAGGAAGTCAAAGCCCTTGAAAAACAAGCTTTGCACGGCGATCGCGCCCGGCAGATTCAGAACGGAGAGGATTGGAAATGGTTGCAACAATTTATTTTTGGCGCGATCTTTGACGAAGCGGTAATGACCTTGCGAAACGCGAAAACAGACGAAGATCGGGTTAAGGCACAGCAGATGTTTCTCGCATGCGAAAAGCCCAAGGCGCAGATCAATTTTTTGATTTCTCAGGGAGACGCGGCGGTCGCATCCCTTAAGGAAATTAGCGAACAAAACCAACCGACCCTTTACAATAAGGAGGAATAGAAAATGCCTAGAGGTATCTACGATAGAAGCGCAAGGAAATCAGCGGTAGCGGAACCGGGAATCCCGGTAATCCAGCAGAATCCCGGGAATCCCGGTGATTATCGAGTTAATAAGGTCCAGGTAAACGAAATGCCGGATCGGCAATCGGCCAATTCAAATGTCGAAATTATACGTCAGACGCATGGGGATGAAACCGTTTCCACTACAGAACGCCTTTTTGGCGACATGGATTTGACCAAGGAAGAGGTGGGGGTGGAACAGCAGCCACTTAAACCCGTTGAGCCTCTTCCGCAGAATCCCGATGAGGCGGAACAACCAAAATTTGCCGCCGCAGCACAGGCGGAAGAAGAAGCAAAATCGGATGGATCGGAACCAAAACCAGTTGATTCTAAACCGGAAGCGTCGGAGGAATTCATTGATTGGGAGAAGATGGCCGGGAAGAAAATCCGTCAGAAGATAGACGGAAAAGAAGTGATTGTGACCGCTGAGGAGCTTAAGAGCTACTCGGATCAGGATCAGATCAAGAAGCACTTAGCTGAGGCAGCGAATAAAGTTGGAGAGGAAAGAAGGCGACTAGCGGAAGAACGGAAGCAAATTCAAGAACTTAGGCAGCAGCGCCAGAGCCAATATGAGGCACCGTTACCAAACGGTCAACTTCAAGAAGCTCAGGTTCAACAAGATTATAGCAACCCAGTTCTTCAACGCATTCAATTTCTGGAATCACAGTTGCAGCAATTGGCTCAAGGAACGCAGCCGGTGATTTATGAAACGAACCGTCAACGCGTCGCCAATGAGCTAAAAGCACAGGGATTCAATGATTTCATGGACTATTTGCCAAAAATGGAAATGCACATGACAACCATTCAAGATCCGCAATTAGCCGGTTTCTATGACACGCCGCAAGGGGCAAAATCCCTCTATTTCCAACTTAAGGCGCAGGACATGATGAAAGTTCCTCAGTCTAAGGTAGTTGTACAGGATGTTCCACGTAGAACATCAGCACCGAACCCAGTTCCGCCCGCAACGCAGATTGATGGTGGTTCCCAACCATCGGGTAGTTTTAACGATGATTCGGGACACAGCTATCGTCAAGCGTTCAGACGGGCATCGACGCTGGGTGACGATAAGGAAGCCTGGAACGAAGTTCTCAGGCAAAAGGGCATTTTGCCCGAATAAGGAAATAAAATGACGCCTCCATCGAATACATTTCAAACATACCAGGCGAAGGGAAACCGCGAGGACTTGATTGATATCATCGTCAATATCTCGCCAACCAAGACGCCTGTACTTTCTATGACAGAAAGTGTCAGAGCCTTCGCTACTTTGCATGAGTGGCAGACGGATTCCCTGAATGCTCCGACCGCGAATGCGGCTGTTGAAGGTGATGATTCAAGCGCAACCGCTGTTGTGGCGACGACCAGACTCGTTAATGACACGCAGATCCTTACCAAAAACTTCATTATCTCCGGTACTCAGGAGATTGTGCGGAAAGCGGGTCGTTCATCTGAAATCGGTTATCAGGTCCAGAAATTGACCAAGGAACTTGCGACCGATATCGAATACGCCTTGGTTGTGAATACCACGGCAGCGACGGGATCGACCATAACCACGGCTCGAACCTTGAAAGGGTTGGCCGGCTGGATTACGACCAACTTGGCTTCGGGAACCAGCACGGCCAATCGTGCCCTGACGGCGAGCATCCTTGATGGAAATCTGCAAACCATTTGGGCGGCGGGTGGCGATCCGGATGTCATCTTGTCCGGTGGCGCTCAGAAGGTGGCTATTGCCGGATTCACTCAGAATACGCGGTACATTTCGGCGGAAGCGGCGAAGGTGGTTAACGCGGTTGATATCTATCAGTCGAGTTTCGGAACCCTTAAGACGGTCCTTTCCCATGTGATGAACACGAGCCTGGCCAACCAAATATTCAATTTGGATATGAGCTATTGGCGAAAAGCGTGGCTTCGTCCTGTTGGATTGGCGGAATTGGCTCGGACGGGCGATTCGCGGAAATTCCAGATGGTTGCGGAATTGACGCTTGAATCCTTGAACGAAAAAGCCAGCGGAGTTGTGACGAACCTGACTTAACAATTGACGCCTTGGGGGAGTGGAACATCTCCCCACTTCCCCAAGGTTTCTTTTTTAAAACCATGATTATTCGATCAAGCAAATTGCAGGAAGGAACGACAATAACGGAAGACAGGGACAAAATCACCTTGGATAAGGTGGTCGATATAGAACCTGTTTTGGCCGCTAACTATTTTTCAAAGAAAGATTCACAGAACGGATTTTCTAAAGATAGGTCCATGAGAAAGGTTGCAAGCATACCGTTTGAAACATGGCTGGATCTAACCAAGAGAATGCCGGAATTGATTTTGGGCGACAGAGAATTGAGAGAAAAGTCAATGAGGAAGTGGTTAAAAAGTGAAGAAGGAAAAATGTTTTGGTCGGTTGAAAAAGGCGTATGACAGTTGATTTGATTATTCCGACGCTGGGACAGGTAAAAAAGTTAAGTCATCCCTATATTTGTTTTGAGAATTTGCATCACATTCCATGGCCGGTACGGATTCATATCGTTAATCGTGGAAAATCGTGGGCGGAAGCCATTAATATCGGATTGCGTCAGACGGACGGAAACAACGATATTATCCTTATGGATGACGATGTTTTCATCAACGGAAAAACTTTTTCGTTGATTTCTGAATTTTATGATCAAGCGGATATTTTCGGATTCAAACTTTTATTTCCGGATGGAAAGATTCAGCACATGGGTGGATATGTAAAAAATGGACAGATTGGCCACATCGGATATCGATTGGACTCGAAAGAAATAGAAGAACCTCTGAAAGTTTGCCATGCGACCACATCCCTTGTTTATATTAAGAGACGTGTTATTGACGCTCTTTTCGGAATGGCCGAAAATATGCCGGGAATTCAGATGGAAGATGTTGATTTTAGTTTTCGGGCATTAAAGAAAGGATTCACTATTTTATGTCTTCCTTCGGAAGCGATTCATCTTGAATCGGCAACGAAACGCCATGAAGTTAATTTTCAGGAAAAAATATCGGAAGCCTTTCGGGAAATTGTTCGACGGCATCTCGGTGATAAAGATTTTTTAAATCTTGTTGAATCGTATCCGAAAAAAATTGTTTTGGAAGAGGCGATTTCGTGAATAGCGTTAAGGAAATTTCTTCGATTCGGAAGTACAACCGTTTTGAATCGTTTAAGATTTTAAAACACAGTTCGAAGATTGAAGAGATTGTTAAAGGGAATATTCCTTCTCCGGTCGAATGGGTTATTTATCCGTCGAATATTTGCGGATATCATTGCGGTCACTGCATCATGGCGAAAGAACAGATCGACCATCGTAAGTTGTTAAGCAAAGAAGCCATGATGAAAATACCGGAAGACGCGAAAAAATACGGAATAAAATGCGTTATTTTTTCCGGTGGTGGAGATCCGCTATTGAATCGTTGGACAATGGATTCGGCCAATAAACTTAAGGAATACGGAATCAGGGTCGGAATTAACAATCAGGGTTATCTTTTGAATGATCCGACTCCATTCGATTTTATCCGGTATTCCGTTGATGCGGCGACTCCCGACGTATATCAACAGATCCATCGCGTTCCCAAGGGGGATGGATGGGAAAGGATCAATGAGAATATCGCTTACCATGCGGATTTAAGGAGCGCCGGTCACGATATAGAAATGGGACTCGCTTTTCTAATCACGCCCCTCAACTATCACGAAACTTACGATTTTTGCCTATGGGCGAACAAATTTAATCCTGATTTCATTCATATCCGTCCTGCCTATTTGGATGCTGATTATTTGGATAAGGAATATCCGGGTGGTGGACTTAGGATCAAAGATGAAATAATCCCCAATTTAAGAGAATTGGCAAAAAATATTGAAAAGGAATTTTCGAACGTATTTTTTCGAATCGATAAATTTGAAGGATATTGGACGCCGAAACTTTATACGAAGTGCCGGGCCAATTCCTTGATGGCTGTCACCTCCGGCGACGGAGCTTTTCTTGTATGCCAGGATCGCGGAATTATGGAAAGCGAAAATTATCTTCGGTGGGGAAATTACAATGAGCAATCCTTTGAGGATATTTGGTGGGGAGAGGACCACAAAGCGGTAATGGAATCAATTGATTTGGACAAGTGCCCGCGTTGCGTTGAGAATTCCTACAACGAAATTATTGAACATGGATTTGTCCGGGACAATATGAAGTTGGATCTTATATGAAGGTATGTATATTTCGTGCATCGGATGGGGCTTGCGATTTTTATCGGACAGTTCTTCCTATACACACGGCGCATACGAACGATAAGATTCAGAGTCGTGAAATATGGGTTTCGAATATATTGGTCGATCTTCTTTATGACAAAGAGAAATTTATCAAGGCTATGGATTCCGATATATACTTTCTTCAACGTTTCAACAAAAGTGGATTAATCGATAAATTGAAGAATTTTGCTAATGAATCAAAAATAAAAACCAATTTTGTCATGGATTATGACGACGACATTTTTCACGTTTCTCCATTGTCAAATCATTATGTCGATTACGGAACGGAAGAAATAAAGATTGAGAACAATGGGCAGATTATTCATGAATGGAAAGATGGAGTGAATATTGACATTAAGAAAAATCAGAACACCATTGATGAAATTAAAAAATCAATCGAATCCGTAGACATGATAACGACGACGAATGATTATCTCGCCAATGTACTTCGTGAATTTAATCCATCGGTAAAAGTTCTTCCGAATTGTGTCGATTTGAATCAATGGAATAGACTCGATATTCGTCGAAAAAATCCGGATGAGATTCGAATCTGTTGGGCGGGCGGACACTCCCATTGGGAAGATTTGTATTTGATTCGGACATCATTAATTGAAATTGCAAGGAAATATCCGAATGTGAAAATTCTTATGGTCGGATACATGCCTCAGAGTATGGAAAAGGATTTTAGGCCCGGGCAATTCGAATTCCATCCGTGGGTTGAAACCCCTGCCCATCCATTTCGGACGGCCGCCCTTGACATTGATATCGCCATTATCCCATGCAAAGATTCGATTTTTAATCGATCGAAAAGCACGATCAAATGGGTTGAATTTTCAAGTCTTAAAATTCCTTGCGTTGCATCTTATGTTCAACCTTATCGGTCAATTCAGGATTACGATAAAGTGAATCGCGGTATTTTTGTTGATAACAATGATGAGAATGCCTGGATTCGTGGTATTGAACTTTTAATCAACGATGAGAAATTAAGAAAAGAAATCGGAGAAAATGGACGGAAATTCGTCGAAGATCACCATGATATCAATACGCAATACCATCAATGGGTCGATGCTTTTAATGAAGTGAAGGAAATAAAATGGTCCCCACAAACCCAACTCTCCTTAGCATAGTCACCGAAGGATTGAACGCGGCGGGAGAATCCAATCCATCGGCGGCCATGATTTCCCGTGCGTCGAGCAATTGGGTTGAACAGATTAAAAATGAGATTTGGCATCTAGCCAAGAAGCCGAAGATTCTTCACGTCACATCCTATACGGTCATCAATCAGGGCCAATCACGCTACGCTTATCCTTCCGATTACTCGTCCGATTTGTTCTTGACACTCCTATGGGGATCGGACAGCAATACATGTCAGACGGGAACGATTAATACCATCACGTTAAATTCCAGTGATAAATCGGGAATACAGATAATCGGAAAAGAAATTTTGATGATGAGTGGGACGAGTGCCGGAAGCTATTCCCAAATTGTTACTTATGATCCGGCGACGAAGTTAGCTGCGATGGTTCCCAATTTCGATACGGCCCCGGTAGCGGGCGATGGGTACATGATTGTCGACCAGGAATATCCCGTAGAGACTCGTCCTATTTTTGATTGGGATGCTCGGATTAAATTGGTAGCGCCCGGACTTCCACAATATCTTTATCCTGTTGGAGACGATGTTTCCGGTTATTTTGTTTTTAATTGTCCGCCCGATAGAACGAGAGGGGCCAGGCTTCGTTACTATTCCGACATTAGTTTGCTGGATGTCAATTCGGATTTGATGTCCGTTATTTATCGGAAATGGCGGAATATATTCATCATGGGCGTTAAGGCTTTGAAATTGCAGGATGAGGACGATGACAATGCCGATGGCGCATTGCAGGGATATCGTCGAGCTTTGCACGATTTGATTTATCGGGAAATGTATGGAATGGATTTGAGCAACATAACGGACAGAGTAACGGATTATGATTTTGGTGCGGTTGGAAATTTTGGCGGTGGGAGTGGAACACGATGAGCGCAATAATGTGGACTCAGATGGCTTATAGCGGTGTCAGTCTTTACGCTTTAGTTCGAGGACAGAATACAAGTCTTATAGCGAATGGATCAGCCCTAACGACTTATAATGTTTCGAATTACGCAACTTATATTGTTCCAATGACGGAACAAGTTCCAACTGGATATTTTGCCGCCGCATTTCCTTCTTATCTCCCTGCTGGTTTATATACTTATTCGGTTCATCAAGGAACAGGCGTAGCTGGCGATATATCCGTTGATAATAAGACTATGGATTGGAGTGGAACAGATGAAAACTACATTGGGCTTCTTCCGACTCAGATTAAAACAGAGGTTGATGATTCATTGGGAACGGACGTTATTCCTGAATTGTCCGCCGTTCCATCCGCTACACCGACGCTTAAAACTGCGCTTATGTTCCTCTTCATGGCGCTTCGGAACAAGCGAACAAATACCGCAACGTCGATGAATATTTATAACGCTTCGGGGACGAGCATTACGCAAGCGTCACAGTCGGACAACGGAACTGTTTATGACAAGAGTAATTTCACCTAATGGCTATCGATACTCCGCAGAAACGAAGTTCGACTTTTCAAATTCCGGGGATTATGATGAATCCATTTCCCCGGGGTGTGGTCGATGCTCCGAACCGGCAGCAGATGGCGGACGTTTATGCTGGAATCGCGGCGGCGGCTCCCTTGCCTGCGCGATGCACGAATTGGGTTCCGTCCAGTCGGAACACGTCAATTTGGGTTCCAGAAAAGGAAGTTGTTCCGTGCTAGGGTTAAAGAATGGGATTTAGATCGGAAATATTGCACGTTCCAATGACGGAAGCGGCGTTTAATTACAGCCGTAATTTTGAATTGATTCCCGACACGGGGTTAATTGATCCGTCAACGAATTTCAATCTTCACAACTTGGGATTGGAAAGTCGCGGGGGTACGTCTATTTTCATGGGCGCAAATATCAATGAGCGTATCATGGGTGGGTATGATTTCCGTCAGTCAACTGGAACGCAGAACATGGTTTATGCGAAACAGAATGGAACCGTTTACGCCAATGATGATGGAACGGAAATCGCTACCGGAATGTCCGTTAGTAATTTCTTCCATTTTAGCCAATTTTACAACGATCTTTTTATTGCGGATGGTGGTACGACGCCTCAGATATGGACGGGCGGTGGCGTGACGACTCCCGTAACGCCTCCGTCCGATTGGGCGACGAGCGGAAATCCATTTCAGATTATCTTTCATCCGAGGGGGGCTAGTTTCCGAAATTGGGCGATTACTCCAAACGGTGTTTACGCATCCGCTACTAATGATGGTTCCGATTTTTCAGATGCGAACGTGAAATACATTCCTATCTATAGCAAGGGGGGACTTGTCGCCGGAATCGAATTCGGACAAGAACTTTTTGTTTTCAGCAAGACGGAAACGTTTCGGATTGATGATTCCAGCACCAACGATGCGGATTGGGGATATAAGAAAGCGATTTGGGAAGGCGGCGCGGCCCATTGGCGTCTCATGGTTGTGGCGGATAATGACGTTTATATCATGACCGACGATTTGACGATTTATTCCCTCCAAGGTGTTTTCCAGACGGGCGATTATCGGAAAGCGTCTGTTTCTCGACCGGCGCAGATTGATCGTTATTTGAGGGAAAACGCTACGTTCCAGAATATTGAAAATTGGCATTGCGCTTATGATCCGAAACTTCGGTGCATTAAATGGTTTGTCCAGGTAGGGGAATCAAACACGAATACGGCCTTGGTTCAATTCATTGATAAACCAACTGACAAAATGTGGGCTTATCACAATAACGATCTTCATCCGTCGGGATATATCGCTTCGGCTTCGTGGACGACACGAAAGACGACTTCCGATTGGCGGATTCGAACGGGCGATTATTCTGGGAATATTTGGGAACTTGAGAATTCCGCCAGGAACGACAATTTTCAGGCGATCCCAAGTAAGATGAAATTTAAGCCTTGGCAATTCGGAAATCCCGTTATGCACAAGCGGTTCAACAAGGGCGTAATGCGGGTCAGGTCAGCTACCAATATTACGTTGATTATTTTTGTTTGGATTGATAATCGGAGAATACCGGACGTTTCCCTGACAATTTCAGGATCGGGGGCCGTGTTTGATGTGGCGCGATTCGATCAATCTTATTTTGCGGACGATATTATTTCTCAGACGCCATTCGATATAAAGTCGTTTGGTAAAACAATGCAGATACAGATTAATCACGATGCGGTCAACGAAGATTTCTTTTTCTCGGAAATATTGGTTGCGTTCAAAGAGAACGGCGTGAGAGTGTATGCCTAGTTTTACGCATGATTATTTGATTTTTGACGAATTCGGATTGGAACGAATTCTTTGTATGCAATGTGCGAAACCGATCAAGACTCGAAGCGAAGTGGTTAGCAAATTGAATCCGAAAGTGGTTATTCGGGAATTGGCGAAACACGCGGATTATCGGGAAATCCCTGTTATCCTTGATGATGAGAAGATTGCTTTTATCATGGTTTGCGATGAATGCAAGTTTTTCAGTATTGACGAAGAGAAGGCGAAGAATATTTCGGATCAAATCGTTAATGGACTTCGTTTGCAATTGGAGTTCGAAGGGAAGCTCCCTGACTTGATTGAGGGAATATTAAAGACTCAGAATTACAATGTAAAAAGAAAGGCAGAGGTTTTTGAAGTGACGGCAGCATTGAGAGGATGAAATGAGTACAGCGCAATTTACGACACCTTTGATTGTTGTCATCCCAGGACAACTAATAACAGCTTCTTTATGGAATGGGGAATATAACAACCTATTTACCAATTTAAATCCTCAGGGAATTGGAGGATATTCAGATAATGACACTCAGATGCGAGCGGCAACCGATCCTTTTCCCGGTGGATCAACTTCGCGGCCTACGGATATTGCAGGAGAATTTCAGCGTCTTCGATATATTCTGAATCTCATTATTGGCCAGACTTATTGGTATCAGCATCCGTTGACGGATTTGAGTTCAACGGATACCGATATAACGGCGCTTGAAAATAGATTGCCGGTCCAAACCGTTGATATTGGAGATTTGCAAGTAACGAATGCGAAGATTAATGATGTCGCGTCCACGAAAATTACCGGGACAATTTCAACTGCCCAAATTGCTAATGCGGCGGTTGACGAAACGAAATTAGCGGCATCTGTAGCCGGAAATGGATTATCGGGTGGGGCTGGTTCTCCCTTGGCGGTTGTTGTTGATGGAACAACAATCCAAATTTCAAGCGATACTCTTTCAATTCCAAACGGCGGTATTGGAGTCAATCAAGTCTCAGCGGCATTGAAACCGAAACAACCGAAAACAAATGTTTCTAGTCTTATAACCGCTACGTCTGTTAATGGAATTTTCGGAACTGTTTTTAGTGTTACGGGAGCTGGGGCACTCAAGGGTATTACGCTTAAAGCCGATCGATCCGGCGGTGCATCAAGTTCTTCCACGTTTTCGATTAGAATTACCTTGGATGGAGTGCAATACGTTGTGGGCGGGCTTGTGGCCAATTTTACAAATATTTATCAAATTGCTGCGGCGGCATGGGCGAACGCAAAACCTCCGACATTGACAAATTATTTTACTTCCAATGCGGTAGCGGGAACAGGATCAGATTTTTATTTTGGATTTAACGCTAGTCTCTTAATAGAACTTGAAGCGACTTCTGTTAGCGACGGAGCGAATGGATTTTATGTGGCAACGTCTTATGAAAATTAAATTGTTCCGCAACAACGGGGAAACCCCTACTTGCTATTTCATGCAAGGGGTTAACCGATGTCATGGCTCAGTAATGCTTTAGGAACAACACGTCCTGGCGCTCCTACACTTCCGCAAGCTCCGACGCTTAAAGCGCCGACACTTCCTCAATATCCTGGTTTATCTCCGGAACAGCAGGCGCTTCTCCAACAGCAACAGGGTTATCTCCAACAGGGGCAGGGTGCTGTTTCCAACTATGCTTCCAATCCTTATTTTCAGCAGAGCATGGAAGCCAACCAATTGGCTTTGGAGAATTATAAGAACGCACTACAGGGAAAGATTGCGCCTAATCAGGCATTAGCGCAACAGAAAGAGCGTGACTGGCAACAGACGGTTGAACAAGCAGCACAGCAGGGAATTCGTCTCTCTGGGAAGACGCCAGAATCCGCTGTTTCTCAATCCACGGCGGGGAATCAGATCATTCAGGATTTTGCGAAACGTTACGGCGCGTTGGAGCAAAATTACAATTTGGGTCAACAGCAATTTGGACTCAATGCCCAACAACAGGGATTGGGTCAGGTTAATAGCCAATATCAGAATACGTTGGCTGGATATGGGCAATTGGCTGGACAAGCGCAACAGCTTTATCAACCTTACCAACAGCAACAACTTGGTCCATGGCAAGTTCAAACGAATCAAGCCTTGAGTGATACTGATATCGCCAATCAGAATGCAATGAACGCTTATCAGCAGCGTTTGATGCAATTGGGATTGAATTATAACGATGCGCTTGCCGGATATCAGAACAAAATGGGGATGGTGAGTGGTGGAATGCAGCTTGCTGGAATGGGGCTTGGCGCAGCTTTTGGTGGTCCCATGGGGGCCATGGCCGGTGGTCAAGCCGGTGGCGCTTTGGGTCAGACTTTTACGGGGCAGGGTGGAGGCGGTGGAGGATTTAATCCCGGTTCCTATATTCAAGCCTACCAGGGAATGCAGCGCCAACCAAGCATGGGATTCCAACCTTACACTAAAACGCCTGGCCCTTATGCTTATGGACAGTAGGAGAAAATAATGGCCGATTTACCACGATATCCGCTTCCCAATCCTGAGCTTCCTTTTGGACAGCAAGCGGTTTCTCCTGTTGCTCAAACGAATCCGCTGATGTCATTGGCAAGTGGGGTTAATACCGGAGCGCAATTGGGATTGCAATTTGCTCAACAAAAGATGCTTCAAGAGCAACAGCAAAGACTCCAACAAAAACAGCAGCAGGAAATGGAATTGGCGCAGCAAGAAGAAAAACGGAAATCATTCGAAGATTTTACGAAGGCTGTTTCGACTCTTCATGCCATGCCGGAATCAATCCGCCCTCAGATTTGGGACAACATGGTTGTTCCTGTTGCGACAAAATTGGGATTACAAGTGAGTCCTGGTTACGACAATTTGAGTGACCATCCTTTTACGGAAGACGTTAAGAAAATTTTGGATTACCATAAAAAAGATCCAAAGAATTTTCCTCTTGATGATGCGTTGGGAGCAATTCATGTGATGGCGCTTAAAGCTTCCGAACAGGGTCAAGCGGAATCTTCGAAGACCATGATGGATATTGCTGATAGCATGAAACCCAAAGAATCTAATCCTTCTAGTGATTTAAATCGTGAATTACGAATTCAACAATTCAAGAGTGGAATTGTTGGTAAATTCACGGGAGATCAAGCGGTTAAAAAATATCAGCAATCTCTTGATGCGGCTGGTGATATCCGATCTTTAGCGGAAAGTGGTAATCCGATTGCGGCAGCAGCGATACCGACGTATTCAGCAAGAATGTCGGGAGAGGTTGGGAATCTTTCCGAAGCGGATAAACGCCCTTTCGGTGGAAGTCAGGCGACATTGCAGAGATTAGATGCGGCTCTTACGCAAATGTCAACAGGAAGGCTAACGGCTGATAATCGTAAATTTATAATTGGTTTAACCGATATTATTGCAAAACGATCCAATGAAAAAATGGATGCCTTGGCGAAAACAAGGGCTAAGCAATATGGGTTCAATAATCCTTATTTTGATGAATCGGATATTTTTCAAGCAATGCGTCCCGATTCTCAAATGCCATCACAAACATCAGGATCTATATCATCAAAAGATGAATTGAAAAAGAAATTGGGATTATGAGCAGAGAATCAGCTAATCAAGCATTAGAAAGTTTAACTCCGCAAGAGGTGGATTTGCTGAACAATTCTCCTGATTTATTGGATGCTTTTCGACATAAACATCAATTGGATATAAAGCAACCATCGGAATTACAGCGGAATATTTCTACCGCAGCACGGCCAATTCTTGAAATTGGTGGAGCGGTTGGCGGATCAGCATTGGGAGGCGGTCCTACAAATCCTGTCGGATTGGCTGGCGGCGCATTGGGTTATGCTGCTGGACAAGCGGGAGCAAATTTGTTGGATCGCCATTTAGGAATTATGGAACCGATTCAAAATATACCGCAGGCAATGGGAGAAACGGCCGGGAATATTATTCATGGTGGAGAAATGGAGGCGGGCGGACTTGTATTAAATCCCGTCATAAGAAAAGGAGCGGATGCTTCAATTGGACTCATTAAACGATTTCTAAAGTCAGCTAAGGGTATCCCGCCATCCGTAACAAAAATGGCAATAGAAGATCCTAGCGTAATGGAATTGTCCGGTTCGAGCAAGGCAATTCAAGGGAAGTCGCAAGACATTATTAATGCTGTGAAGGAAGCGAGGGCAAAGGTTGGGGCAGAGCATGGCGCGGCCTATGCCGAACAGGGGATGAAAAGTCCGACTCAACAGATCATTGCCGGTGAGAAAAGCGCTCCCTCCAAGAGTTTCCCGGAACTTCTTAACGATTATAAGTCCGCATTAGATGGGAGTCTTTTGGTTAATAGAGATACACTTGGAACACCAGTTGAAATGCCAGCAAAAGACAAACTTTCGGTTTTAACGGAATTGAAGCGGTCCCTTCAAAATAGCGCGGTCTATCCTCCTCCGGGCCAGCAATTGAGTCCAGAGCAAGACGCGTTAAATGGAGCTATAAAAAAAATGGCTGGCGATATCGATGCTCTTCGCGGAAAAATACCAGGAGGAGAGAAGTTGTCCGTTGTCGATGACGCATGGCATGAAATGACGCAACTTAATGAACGGCTTCGGACAGCCTTTAAAGATCCTTATAACGGACAAGATTATCTGAATCGAATTATTAAAGGGGATGTCGATTGGCTTACGTCTGGAAAAAATGCAGGTCGGATTGGAGCAATCGAGAGGATTGAAAAAATAACAGGGAAAGATGTTTTGAAGCCTGCTTTAAGGGAAATTGCGGCATCCTATATAAACAATCCTAATGTTATGTCATTGCCGGGACATTCCTTGAAGTCTGTCATTACGGGATTGCTGGAAGCAAAACCATTTTTGAAGGCAGCGATAAAATTGAAATCGATATCATCCGGATCTCCTTTACTGGCAAATACAATGTCGCTTGGTCTTTCTCAAGCGAATAATGGAAATCAATAGGAACGTCAAATGAAGAAATTATGGTTTTTACTTTTTGGATTTATGGCGGCACCTTGTTTCGCTGCTTCGGGAACGGGAGGTGTTGGTGGAGTTGCAATCAATTTCGTTGAATCGAATGGAACCCCCGTTCCGCAAAGGAATATATTGAATTTCAGGGGATCGGATATTAATTGCGTTGATAATCCATCTTTTCGGCGTATTGATTGTACGATTAGTACAGGAACTGGTGGAGGTGGAACGCCTGGCGGACCAGCTAATAGCGTTCAATTCAATTATAGCGGGACTCTTTTGGGGACCGGAACGTTTACCATGAATCCGGATACCAATCTTTTGACGATTGCTGCCGATACACTTTTTAGCAATGTTTCGACGACTTCATGGACCAATGTCAGCACAATGACCTTCGGGGCTGGAACTGATTTGCAGCTTCAATATTTGGCGACGGCAGGAAATTGTTTACAGACTGACTCGAATTTTAACGTTGTGAGTAGCACGCAGGGTCCATGTGGAAGCGGGAGTGGTGGTGGCGGAGGAAGCGGAAGCACTATCTATCCGGCTACATCAACCCCAACTTTCCCATTTGGTGTTAACGCTTCAAGTTATACGTCGACCGGATCGGGGGCTGGATCAATCACATTAAAAGATTCCAGTGGAGTCAATTTTGTCGCATTAAAAGCATCAAGCACGTTGACGTTAGATCAGACTTATATCCTTCCCAATTCTACTGGAACGCCAGGATCGAAAGCTTTATCCAGGGGTGATACCAACACTGACGGATCAATTAATACCTTTTGGGGTACCGCATCAGATCCAAATGCTGCTATCTTAACCGCGACCGAAACATTTAGCGCAACACAAAACTTTACGCAATCGGTCAACATTTCGAATGTTTCCAGTACGACGTTTACCAATATTTCGAGCATGGTATTCACGAATTCGGATTTGATGATTTTGGCCGGATCAACGCTATCGGTGAATAGTGGCTTGAGCCTCAATGGAAGTTTTGGGACGGCGGGTCAGGTTCCGACTTCAAATGGTCCAGGGGCTGCTTTGACATGGGGTGCAGGTGGTGGCGGTGGAGGTGGAGGTGCTGGGACTGGTACCATTACGGCTGGAACGACCGGACAAATGACGTACTACAGTGTGACCGGAACAACCGTGGCCGGAACTTCAAACCTCGTTAATAACACGTCAAGCATCACCATTACTGCCATGGAAGTAACTAGCACGGCTACGTTTAATTCTGTTTCGAGTGTGACAATAACCAATGCCGGACTTGTCGTGACGGGCGGTTTAATATCAGGAACTACGATTCAGACACTTCGACTTCAACGGAATGCCAATTCTAATGATCGATTAGATTTGGCCAGCAATTCCCTCAAGTTGTACACGAACGGAAGCCTCAATACGCAGATGCAAATAGCCGCCTTCTTCGGTGGGAATTTTGCGGACAATGTTGTATCCGGAAAAACCGTCGGATCGGTTTCCCCCGCTGGCGGGGATACGGAAGATTTGTTTGACGCCTTAACAACCCCGGCTTCTCAGTCATCTTTTCCTCATGCAGCCTATGAAGCGGCGGTTAATACCGATGGCCTTGGGTCGAACACGATTTATTTCGGCAACGAAAGTGTTCCGGGACGAGATACCTATTTCTTTGTTGCGGGCGGTACGAATGCGAGTTGCGGTGCCCTTTGCTCCTATCCGAAAATCGCCACGACGACTTTCGTAATTGATGGAACCTACGGATCGTCGAGTTACGGATTCGTCGGCCTCGGCGTTTCAACACCGACGGTTAGGTTGGCGGTTGCGGGATTCATTAACACGTCAACAAGCACAGCCTATCCGGTTCCGGTATTATCTTCATGTGGGACAAGCCCATCGCTATCCGCTGGTGCAACCGATACCAGCGGAAAAATAACGGTCGGCGGTGGTGTTGTTACATCATGCACGCTTACTTTTGGAACCGCAAAAGGAAAAGCTCCTGCTTGTACAATTTTATCTGATTCTGCGATCACGGACGCTACGGGAGCAACAACTACGACCACATTTATTATCGGAGGCGGAGCGACTTTCTCCGGTGATACCATTATGTACAACTGTCTGGGGAATGAATAATGAAAAAACTACTCTTCTTCTTAATGTTTCCGTCGGTTTGTTTCGGGGCTGGTACTGTGACGGTTAAACAAGGTTCGAGTGGTGGCGGAAATTTGACCATTCAGAGTTCGAGTGGCAGCGGAAGCGGAACCATTACAACAGGGAACGGATTGCTCGGCGATGGTTCTTCCGGGAATCCGGCAAGAGTTAATCCATCCACCGTTACTGTTCAGGGTACTTTCGTGGCAGGAACGAACGTAACGTTGATACCGTCCGCCGGATTCACAACGATTTCAGCGATAGGGGGCGGAGGCGGGGGAGGTTCGCCCTTGGCGGTTGGAACGGGAACGGCGGCAAATTTCACCAATCAGGTATCAAGCCCAACCAATAATTTAAGTTTTCTAGGATCTCACTTTCTCGACACGACAAGCGGAACAACGAATTTCGTTGCGCTTAACGGTTCTTCTGTCACTTTGCAGGGTGTTTTTGTCGCTGGTACCAATGTGACCTTAACGCCTTCGGCGGGATTCATGACAATTTCTTCAACTGCCTCTTTCCCAGCTCAGTCAACCATTATTTCGACGATGACAGTGGGGGCGACAAACTTTGTTTTTAATCAAGTCGCCTCTACACAATCAAACTCTGGATTTAATGTAACGACTGGTGTCGTTACGGGAATATTCTCTGTTGTGCAACCGGACGATGACACGGGGTTCGGTCCCGTTACGCTAAAGACTCTTACAACACAATTCTCCGCGTCAAGCATGTACCACAGTCTTTTCCTATATGGGGTTGTCCCTCAAATCTCGACACAAGATGGCGAATTCATCATTACCACGGCTACATCTACCATCTCCAATCCGGGAAGTTTTGACGATAGAACGGGGCGACCGGAAATAGCCTTGGTCCCGACAGGTAGTCAAGCTGGGCAGGGAATCGCGCTCCGCGGACGCGCGCATCAACTTCCCGATACGTCTCCATTTGGTGATTTCGTTGTCAATCCCGGAACGAATACGTCTTTTTCGCCTCTCTATATTCGACCGCAACCAACGGCATCAAACCCGAGCTTGAATCTATTTGATAGTCACAGCAAATACAGTGGCTTTGTCGCGTCGCAAACCGTTACAACCAATGCAATTTGGGTTCTACCTCCCGCTGACGGTTTGTCGGGGCAAGTTCTGACGACTGACGGGAATCAGAATTTTTATTTTAGTACGCCCACAGTAGGTAGCAGCATTTCCGTTTATAATGCTACGGCCACAGTCGGAATGCCATTCGGGTTTTCGGCTAGTACAGGAGCATTCACATCTAGTGTTACCGTCCAGGGCGCTCTTTCTGTTGGGACGACGACAGCTATTGGGAATCTTAAGGCACAGGTTCATATCGTTACTCCGGATGGGCGCGTCGGATTGGTTGTTCAAGATCCGCCTGCGTCAGACGGAGGAAGCGGGACGGGATCAACCGATCTAGTGGAATTCTGGGATCATAATGGCTTGGTCCTATCGTCTGTAACGGCGAGTGGTGCTTTCGTGACGGGTTCGTCCGTAACAGCCTATTCCATGATCTTGAAAGGTCAACCGGCTGGCGTGGCGCATGTTGTTGCTGCAAGCAGTCAAATCGTTTCCGGACTCGTTTCCCTTTCAACCGAAGTAACGGGGTCTTTGCCTGCGGCCAGCATTGCTGCCGGTTCTCTTGGGAATCAAGTTCTTGTTTCGTCGCTTCCAGCAACGGTTCCCGTCGGATATTCACTCCAATTCACAACGATAGCAACTCCGTCAGGAACGGAAGGGCAGATGTGGGCGGATGGACCGACCAATTCTATCGCCAATTTTACTGGAGGGATTATCAATCGCCATGGAGTTATTTTTACTTCTACCGCTCAGTTTAATTTGGCGAGTAGTGCCGTTGCTACAACAATGACGGTAACAAATCCCGGTGGGGTTGGGACTCTAACCCTTCCTGCCAATTTCTTTAGGCCTGGGAAGATGTTAGAAATTGGCGCATATGGAAATATACAGAGTGCCAGCAATCCAAACCTTACTTTTCAAATAAAACTAGGAACGGTTACTATTCTCACCACTGGCGCTAGAAATATTACTCCGGGAAATTCAAGCCTTTCTACCGCCGTTCTTGATATCAGGGCCAATATTACTTGCTACACGACGGGGTCTTTTGCAGCTACAGCGGGAACTGTTTATGGATATGCAAGTGTTATCGTATCAACCGCCAGCTCAACGCCAAGTCCAATGACTCAATATATGTTGGGTCAGACTACCACCACGGCCATTGACACGACCGTTTCCAACACGATAAATCTTGTATTCACTTGGGGAACATCAAGCTCTTCCAACATTGTTCAGATAGGAAACTTTTACATTAAAGAGGACGATTAAATGTTTAAAAAAATATTGCCGCCATTTATTTTTTCGGCCTTGATAATTTTATCTTTTGCCTATCTTCATTCGGATTCCAACGTGCAGATAGTAGCGGGAGGGGCAGGCACAACGGTAATTTCTGGCGGTGGGACGGGTAGCGTCATCATGCAAAACGCTGTCCCCGTGGTGAGTTATGCTGATATCACCTTCTACGACAACATGGACAGCACCACGACCGGACGAGCGCCAACAAAAGGGTCTGGGACGTGGACAACAACCGCCAATTTTGTGGTAAGCAATCCTTTGGTAATTACGAGCACGAACTCTAACTATTGCAATACCGAAGCGGGGTTTAGGTATACGAGAATTCCGCAATCAGGAAACTTGAATTATTCCGTTGGCCGGGCCGGGTTTTATCTTTCTTGGGATACCACGAATTTTGATGACGTTGCGATAGGTTTTATCAATAGTCCTGATACGGGAGCGAAATTTCGCGTTCGTAAAACCGCTTCTGCTAGTACATGGGAATTTCTCTATTCGGACGTTGCGGTGAGTACAGGTGGACTCACGTCTGGATCAACCAATTATATTGAGGTGGCATGGGACATTAACGAGGCGCATGGGTATTGCGCTGAAATACGAATCAATGGTGGAAACTACAAAACGGTAAGTGGATGCAGCGCAGGGGCTCCAACTGGTACAAATTTCGGATATTTGGGTGACGTATCGGGGAACAATGCCAAGTCAATTTTAGGAAGGGTAGACGAGGTTATCATTTCAAGTGATAGCCAAAGGGATCTTTACGCGATACGCAATTTGGGCAATTATCCTAATTAGCGGGCCTCTCTATGCCACGCCGTCGATTTCTGTCATTACGGGGACGACTTCGCTTGTGCAGGGCGGGACGATAACAATCAGCGGAACCGGATTTACCTCCTATTCCACAACCACGGGAACATTCGATACGTTTGAGTCAGGAAATTTCGGTACCTATTGGGCAGACACGAATGATCTGCATATTAACAGTGGCGGATTAAATCAGCGAAATGTTAATTCTCTCGTGAATGTCAGCACGACGATGATCAATGGAGCAACCGATCACGGACATTTTCAGGGCGCTAACACGGTTTCCAGAAACTGGTATGTTTCATTCTGGTGGAAAGTGGACCCGGCATGGGTTTGGGGAACCAGTGATTTTAGTGGGACGCACAAATGGTTGTCGAACATTAAATTGATCCGTTTCTGGAATCCGGGCTCTACCGCTGAAAATTTGTACATCGCTTGGACTGGCTTTAACACGACGGCGATTTTTACAACGGAAGGTTATTCGGCTCCAAACTTGGAAACGCGGTCGCTTCATATTTCTTCCACCAATTTGAGTGTCAATACGTGGCATCAATTCAGATTCCAATTCGTTGATAGCTCGTCCCTTGGCGCCGCTGATGGAAGCGTCCAAATTTTCTTTGATACGAGAACCGTTCTTACCGAAACTGGGAAAGTTTTTAAAGACGCGGAAAATTTAAACAAACGGCCACAAGCCATCGGACTCGATAATGTGTGGAGCTGCACGGAAGGGACGCCGGACACAGGCGGATGCTATCCGGGAACGGTTTATCTCGACAACGTGTATGCCTATGACACCATCGCACGTGTTGAGATTTGCGACGATCCGACTTACACAAACTGCCAAGCCTATCCGGAAATTCAACACGTAAATTCATGGACAGGAACGAGTATAAACGTTACCTACAATGAAGGGTCTTTAACAGGTTCAACGACGCAATACGTTTTCGTGGTTGACAATGCGGGGGTGGCGAGCGCCGGATTTGCTCTCCTCGGTCCTGCGGTACCTCCTACTACTTCTCATTCTGGATTGGGAGGGAAAACAAGTTTAAGGGGGAAGGGGGCATTAAAATAAAAAAACTACTACTACTAATAATGTCGCTTTTTAGTATTTCTTATATATATGCAGCGACCTATCCTTCTATTTCAAAGCAACCTCAAGATGTCATGGTGACGGTTGGAAGTTCGGCCGCGTTTACCATTGTTTCGACAGGGGCCGTTCCCTTGGCATATCAGTGGCAGAAAAACGCCAACACGAATACGTACCTTAATATCCCCGGAGCATCGTCCGATACTTATACGCTAGATCCGACGCTGATTACCGATAACGGATCACGGTTCCGGTGCGTGGTCACGAATACCTACGGTCGAGCCATCAGTAACCCCGGAATTTTGTTCGTAAATCCGATCATCTCTACCGAGCCCGTGCAGACGGTAAATATTCTGACGGATTATCAGCTAAATTCCATAAAAGAAGGGATTTGGATTAGCGTTTTCCGAAAAATTGCCAATCTTGACGATTCCTATTTTGTTGGAATTGCAACAGGAGATTGGGCCTTAAATACGTCAAGTCATTCTTATCATTGGGTTCCAATATCTGTTGACACTACAACCAATAGCATGTGTTTTTATTTGAAAGCATCAACGGCCAGTTGGAACGATACTTTCAAGATGAATATTATTACCGCACTTTTTAATGAATCTTTCGATGATGTTACTTATCCTTATGACTCAATAGAATCCCTTGCCGAAGCTAGAAAACTTGGACGATTTCATTAATTTATGAGATTTATATATACGACAGATACAATACCGCAGGTTATAAATAAAACAATTGGAATTATTTATAAAAATATTAAAAGAAAAAAATCAAAATATACGATTGAAATAAATAAATTGATTGATTTTTATAACAAGCGCAAAGAAGACAGGGAACGATATAGAGAATGGTCGCTTAAATATCAGCGCGAATATCATCGTAAAAAATATTGGGAATTTAAGAGAAATGAATCGATTTAAATATTTTACGGATCAAGAATTATCTGGGATGGTAGACGATATTTGCTACAAATTGGATAGAGCCAGAGAATTATTTGGACATCCGATCGTTATAACAAGTGGATATCGTACTTTTGAGCAAAATTTTTCAATTGGTGGGGCTAGAAATTCAGCCCATTTAGAAGGAAAGGCGGCTGATATAAAAGCTCCGATAGATGCTTTTCAAAGAGAAAAATTGATGTGGGCTTTTGGGGCCGCAGGATTCAAAAGAGTCGAATCTGCCTATCGTCATATTCATGTTGATATAGCAAATGACGATTTGCATCCTTCGCCTTATTTTTGGCAAGGCGATGACAAATGACATTAACAGATGTTTTGCTTCCTGGTTCTGGTGCTGGAATTTCAATTGGTGGAATCATATGGATGTGGTTTTCGATTGATCGACTAAAAGATGAACGAAAGGAAATGTCCCGACAAATTGAAAAATTATGGGATTGGAAGGATGGACACGATAAATGGGCCGGTGAAACTAGATCTGAGTTTGAAAAGAATTCGGCAAAACTTGAAGGGAAAGTTGATTATCTTGAAAGCAGTATACGAGATCAATATCAGACAATTGTTAGCAGAATAGATAAAAGCGATCACATGGTTGAATCTCAATTCAGAAGGCTGGAAGACAAAATTGATTCAATGGAAAGGCGTTCATAAAGGGATTCAGATTATGAAAATAATTATAAATGAAATAAATAATTTCTGTTGTAAGCGATTTGCATATTTTGGATTTAAAGTAGGAAAAATAATAAAGAAGGAGGAATTATTCATGTCTCTTGAACTCACCATCGATACGACTCAAAAGGTTAATGTAAAAATCAGCCCAACCACGGATGCGGGAACTCCAGCGAAATTGGACGGAATTCCAGTTTGGACGGCGGACGGTGCATCGACGGTTGTCCCAGCGGACGACGGTCTTTCCGCGTTCTTGGTTTCGTCTGACGTTGCGGGAGATACCACGTTCACTGTTTCTGCGGACGCGGATCTTGGCGCTGGCGTGACGACCATTACCGGATCAATCACCCTTCATGTGATTGACGCGCAGGCGACGAATCTTGGTCTTTCCGCCGATGCTCCTGTTCCGAAAGTCTAAATATTAATTAATTCCTAGTTGGGGGAAAGTTCCCCCGGCTAGGGATTAATTTATTAAAGAGGGGGAGACTATGAAGTCCGGATGGAAAACTTCTGAATTTTGGACGGTTGTTGTTGCTAATTTAATTACAATTGTTTCCGGCGCGAAAGGATTGATTCCGGATCAAACTGGAGTCATTGTTGTCGCTTCGCTTACGGCTGTTTATACGATTCTGAGAAGCATGGTTAAAATGAAAAATATTCCAGCCGTAAATATCACAGGGATAGATCAAAATGCCACAACAATTCAACCGGAGGCAACAAAATGAAAAAGATTCTTTTCGTATTAATTGCGGTTATTCTTTCTACATTTGGAAACATTCCCGTTTTTGCCGATCGTTCTGATATTTCAGATCATTTGAAATTGTCATTACTCGATCATGTAGAAACGGGAGTGGAATTCACGACAAAAGGAAGGACGCAGCTTGAATTATTGGATTCGTTCTCTCAGATATTCCATTTCAATAATGGTTATCTGATTGCTCTCGACGGTGGCGTCAGCGAAGATACTATTGTCCGATGCGGAGAGAATCGTGTTCATTGGACAGCAGGAGGACATATTCATCTAAGCCCTATCATCAAGAAATACGTGGTATTTAGTTCATACATGAAATTCCTTAATTCACTGGAAATAAATCCACGCTATAGTTATGACTTCAGCGATCACCACACAAGAGTCGGTCTTTCCTTGGCTCTTGCGTTTGGATTGCAACCGCTGTAATAAAATTGAGGGAATCCGATCTCTTAAAAACCATCTCCCATTATTTAACGCTTCGCGGTCATTTATTCAAACGAAACCAAAGTGGTTTTGTTTTTATAAATGATGCGAAGTATGGGAAACGAGCAATCAATATGGGCGGGGTCGGTTGGCCCGATTTTATTGGTATGGTTAAGGGGAAAGGGCAGTTTTTTGGTATTGAAGCAAAAGTGGAAGGACGAAAACCAACCTTAAACCAAATAGCGATTCTTAAACAGATTGAAGAAAATGGTGGACTATCTGTTTTGGCCTATAGTTTGGATGATGTCCAAAAAGCTGGACTTTAATGAATTCTTGGAACTTGCATTTCTCCCAAATGTCCAAAAATTCCGAATACGTTTAAAAGCCAAATTACGACTACAATTACAACAACGATATTCAAGATATTTTTTATTTTGCCATCCATTGGGATATAAGCGTTTACAAGCCATAGCAAAATACCAATAACAATTAACCCAACGATCAAGCTAAGAATTGACATTTTTTCTCTCCTTTTCAATCATTTTTTAAATTTCCCAGCCCAATCGAAACCCGTTTTTAGGCGGACGATGAGGATACAGGGAACCTCTTCGTTGGGCCGGGGTAAATTCTAACCATATTCCCGATGTCAGGAAAATGGTTGCCGTGTCCAGGTCGCTCTGCTACTTATCGCCGCTTTACGGGCTTCAGCTTGCAGCCCTCAATGCACGGCAAATTGTGTTCATAGGAATACAATCCAAGTCCGTATTCATATCGATACAAATCGTTTCCCTATCCCCGGACGGGAATCGAACCCGCGATCCCCAAGCTAAGGCTTGGTCTTTACCATTAAGTTACCGGGGAAGGGTTCTGCCGCCGTGAACCGTAGCGGTACCCTTTTCGGGAAAATGTTGCTCCGGAAAATAAAGCGCCAGCACCACGAACGCAGCGATCAGGGCGAGGAGGTAGAGTTCTTTTTTCATTCTAATTCGCTTAGGCGAATTTCAAGTTCATGAATTTTAGAATTCAATTCGTCTATTACCTCGCAAGCCGGGCAATTTTTTCCCTCAAAGCAAACTTCGTCATGGTTTCTACTGCAAAGATTCATTTTTTACTCCCCAATATCTCATCGACGGTATTATCAACAAAATTCAACTCATTCCCATGATTCCCGCACTTCCGGCAGAGGTACAGATTTAACTTTTTATTTTCCCGCCGCCCATCGCTCCAATACCTTCGGCTCGCATTCATCGCAATGGATTCTCATCGGCCGCCAGCATTCTCCGCATTTATTCCAAACAAGATTCGAGTAAACCGTCTGGATATAATCAATGAAATCGCATTCCTCGCATTGACGAAAGTGATGTATCACTCGGATATCCCGGAATTCAAATTTCCACTTTTGTGGGAAAGAGTGACGAAGATGCCATCCGAAAATTGTCACTTTTCCTTGAGGGCGCGAATCTCTTCGATACTTCGAATCAACGCTGATACCAAAGCCCGTGGACGCTGATAATTATTCTTTGTCTCGGTAGGAGATGGGTAATTCTCGGCAACCCACTTACGCATTTCTTCGACCACGAACTCAAAATGCTTCGCCCCCATCTCCACGCTCTTATTGTGCCGGTTGAGAAGCGCCTTCTCCACGATCTCCGTCGAAATCCCTCGCCTGTTAAAAACATCGTCGAGAATTTGCTTTGTCTGAATCTTAATCTCGTCGTGGAGCGTCACTCTCCTCTCTCCTCAATAGCGCGAATCTCGTCCAATGCACTCCGCCTCATCCGGTTCCTATTCCGCCATTCGAGTTTTGCGAGTCTTTTGTTCAAATCGTTCACGCAGTCATTGAGCGAATCGATATGCCATCCGAGCCAGCATATAACAGCGAATTCGAACAAAAGAGTTATGCCGATCCATATCGTCATATCGTCTCGTCGCGGAGGGTCATTGCTTCGGCCTGTAGAAATCAAGCATCCAACGCATAACCCATTCGTGCGAATCCTTGAATTGAAGTTTTAAGAAAAGCTGTCTTATCTGACGAAAGGTTTCAATTTCTTCATCGATAGCGTCCATGAATTTCCGATAATGTCCCTTTTTGTCTCGGATTGGTTTGCTCATATCGCCCCCCGAAACTTGGCGAGGGCTTCTTTAAATATCGGAACAATTCCTTTCGTTGGAGCAGGTTCTTTGTAAATAATTTTAAATTGGCCCAGGTCGTAGCCGATTAAAAAGTTCTCTAGCGCCTCTTCCAGCCCCCGCGCTTTCTCATAGCATTCGAGATAGTATTGGGCGGCGATTGACCCATACTTAACGCCTTCGTCTCCGTTCCCTGGAGTTAAAATCCTTCTCGCCTGCGCAGCGTTCATATCTTTCCCTTCCCCCGGCAGAAACTACACACTCCCCCGTTGATATCCCCGCCCGTTCCTTGGCATTGGGGGCAGTCGGTCACAATCCTGCCTCGCGGGCTTTGGTCATAGCAACCATTAAATCGTGCCCAACCATCCGAATCTTCGGAGAAGAATGAAGCATTAACCATCTTGCGGCACCATATAATTCCCCCGCCAGCGACTTCCATTTGGAACAGCTAGAACAAACGTGGAAATCGGGCGTGTGGTTAAGTCTAATGTTGTCAATTCTCTTGTTCATTTCTTCGTCTATTGGGTCACTCATTTCACTCCCCTTCGACCGGGAGGGCGCGGATAGCCTTCCCAACTTCATTTTGACCCATAGAAAACGCGAGCAGGTCCGCCTTTCTCTGCATCTCGCGCTGGCCTTCGATGAATCCCGCCTTAAATGTTTCGTCAGTAAATTTCTGAAGATAAGTCGGTTCCACTTTTGGCCTAGGCTGTATCCCTTCCCCTGCGAGTCTTTGAAGATCGCTCATTTCTTCACCAACCTCTTCAAAAGCATCTGCGCCTCATCTTCCAGAAAACAGGTATCGACCTTCCCCACGTTTCTTTCTTTGACCAAGATGCGGACATATGAACACAAAACCTCATAGGTGTTTTTATTTGCTTTGAACGAGATTGCGATCGGATTACATTGGCAATTCTTCGATAGTTTGTGCTTCATTTGCTTTCTCCAGTAGACGGCAAACCTCTCCGTCGAAATCCTCCTCCGTCGTTGTCTTCCCATCCCACTTGTTTTGTAATTCGGGATCGCGATCGAATCTCCACTTGAAATGGGTGAGGCCGACTTTGCGGATGGCGTCGCGCTCGGAGAGAAGGCGGTCAACAAAACTTGCCATTACAATCACCCGTGACTTATCGTCGGGATAATCCTTCCAATATTGCTTAATCTCCTCCCGCGTCACGAACTTGTAGGCCATTATCTTTCCCATTCCTCAAAAACAGGTGCTTGCACGGCTTCCTTCCAAAATTCCTCGTCTTTGCGCTGATTTTCGCTTTGCTCGCGCAATTCTTCCCAGAGATCATCGAGCTTTCGCTGCTCCGATGGTTTAGGCTCCCTCATGACCGTACCGCTTTATCGGATGGATCATAATGTTCACAATCGCTCGCCTTAACCTCTTTGCAATCCAAGCAACGCTCCACTTCTTCTCCGCAAAATTTGCATTTCCGATAGACGAAATTATCGGTCTTACAATTACAAACCGCGTTCCCATTTGGTAGCCGGATCATGGCTGTATCTCCACCATCCCCGCCCCAATCAAACGGTTCTTCCAAAATGGAGCTGTTGATTGATAGAGCTTTGCTTGTAAATAATGCGTCTCATTTCGAATATCGCGCAATTCCGCATCTATTTTATCCAATGTCATTTCTGGCGTCTGAATAATTCTTAAAATACCAAGTTCTATTCTTTCGAGTGATGCTTTCAATAACTCTTTTTTTTCTTCGGTTAATTTCACAATGTTATCTCCTTTTTTAACACGGCCTATCGCACCAATAGAAATGGTCATAGAGCTTTGCCATATTTGTAAACGGTTCGTTGCATGTCTGACAATAAATCGATGTTAAAATGGTGCAAATCAAAATGGAACTTTTTCCTCGAAATTCTTCATTCTGCGGTAACTCTTTCCGTCTTTTGGATTTGGTTCCATTACGATGTCGGCGGTTATCATCTTTCCCACCGTTTCTTCTTTTTCCCATTCAAATACTCCCGGTTCTATTTCTTTAGCTCCCAACGCTTTTAATATCGGACCCGACAACCAAACCGGGATACGTTCTTTGTGCGTTATAAGTTTGTCCCCATCTTTAACTTCAAAAACAAATTCATAAAATACCGATCCGCTTTCAAACCTTTTCTTAACCGGAACATCCGAGACGGTAAAAACATGCTTACCTACTTTTAGTCCCGTGTTCGTTTCTGTTCTTTCAAGCATTTTGTTCTCCTATAGTTAATGGAATTTCGCGTATCAGCATAAGTCCGCCTTCCAATTCTTCCACGGACTTGCTTTCTATCTCGGTCCAGCTTCCCGTTTTAAAAATAGTTTCAAGGCATTGGAGTTTTGATTTCTTCTCGATCGCTGTTTGGCCTGGCCACCTTTTCAGCAATTCGTTGACAATGTTCTCCGCTGCGATTGTTCGCCTCTTCTCCCATTCGACGCGGGATGCTGGCCCGTCGAACAATTCCTGAGAATTCGCTGTCTGATCGAAGGCGACATGCTCGCCGCCAAGGTTCAATAGTTTAATGTGAGGTAAAAAATCCTTGAATGTTGGGAAGTTAAAACACTTTCCTTGGATCTTGTCGAAACGATCTTTAAGAACCCAGCCGCGATTGACGTATTTTGATCCGATTGGTGTCGCATCGGGAAGACGATGCAATTCCATTTCTATTAAGAGGGATGGTTCGAAATTCATATCGGTTTCAACTTTCATTTTCGTACCAACACGATGAGTTTCAAGCACCCCTTCTTCGTCTTCCTTATCTCCATAGACCCACCCAGACCGTCCGCACATAATCGAATGAATTTTAGAAGTAAGATAAAGATCCGTGAATTGACGCCATTCTGTTTTAATCGGTTTCCAATCCCAGACACGGAGTTTCTTTTTTTCGCGTTTATTTTCATAAGCCCTTACCAATTCATCCCAAAAATGGGTAATTGAATCATAAATGATAATGTCACACGTATTTTCTGCTTCTTTTGTTACTTCCAAAAGATCGACGAAAGCACGACTTTTTAATATTTTGAGATTTATTTTTTCTTCATGAAACAAATTCGCCGTGAAATCTGAACCTGTCTCAGTATCAATAAAAGCAATCGGCTTTTGACTTTTAATATATTGATGCAATCCAATTGCGATATTGACCGCTGTTCTTGTTTTCCCAGATCCACCGAAACCTTGAATTCCGGATTTGAGATAAGCGGTTTCGTGTTTTTGGTCTTTCAGCAATGGCATGTCTTGTCCTTTTCAATATCAACGACATCATGGTTCGGGAAATTATCTTTGTGAATTATCGCTTCGGATTCCGACAGGATGCACCCGCAATTATTCGCTACGCATGTCTCGCAAACGCTCATAATACCTCCATGAATCTATAGGGAAGATACATAACGTTAAGCATGAGATCAAGAACTATTTTTTCTTTTTTCTCCACCGCGCCAAACTCGCTTTTCTGGCGATCTGACTTCGACGCGATGCGCTAAGACTTTTCCTTCGGGCAATACCGCCCAGTCTTCCCAGCGCAACCGCTTCTTTGTTTTTCTTTTTCATATTCCCTTTTGTTCCCTGTTTTTAATTTGGCGAGAAGCCTCGCATTTTCTTTTCGCAATCTCTTTACCACTTCGTGTTCTTCCACCATGACCTTTATCGCTTCATCTTTAAACGTATCATGAAGATTCAAGCGGCGAAGAACTTCAAAATAGGACAATGCTTTAATCGCTTCTTCAACAGACTTAAAGTGTGTCGTGACCTCCTCGCCGCCATATCCATATTCTTCCAAATGCTTTTCCTGCCAATTTGTCATTTCCTTTCCTTAATCCAGCAAATACCTAAATAAACTCCAACACAAACAGCAATCGGGAATAACGCCAGAAAGAAGAACCCGGCGATGGTCCATAGAATCTGGTAGAAAATGTTCATAGGCTCAATATACATAGCGCAAAGTATTGCGTCAAGCATTATTTTCTGTTATCTTCGCAATCGCAATGTTTTGGCTATTTTTATTTTTGCAACACTGCCTCTCTCCCGCTCCTATCAATATGGATCTTTTCATCGCGGGAACGCTGGGAATTCAGGCATTAAAGAATAGGACGGGCTATGAACATGAGGACCTAGAACTTGTCCGTTCACGAG
>Ga0070686_100000208_pt1 | contig 40721 bp, 26 predicted proteins | sample KBSS23LmetaG_FD_65654 | JGI IMG/M metagenome (GOLD analysis project Ga0070686, IMG submission 65654) | Switchgrass rhizosphere microbial communities from Kellogg Biological Station, Michigan, USA - KBS S2-3L metaG | ecosystem: Host-associated > Plants > Roots > Rhizosphere ...
AAGGACCCCGTTCGACTTGCATGTGTTAAGCGCGCCGCCAGCGTTCGTCCTGAGCCAGGATCAAACTCTCCATGAGTTGAACAGCTCTTTGGAACAAACGTTGTTACGCTTGTTCGGAATTCGTGTTGATCAGTTCCCGTTGACTCGGCACAACGAAAGGACACGATGCCTCTCACCCGGCCTCTCGGCTCGGGCCGTGCCACGGGGCGCCCTGTTCAAGCACTCTCCCCAACACCCTGATTGTCAAATGCCTCGCGGACCCAGTCCGCTTTTTCCTGCAATGGCAACCGGTCCGGTTTCACCCGGGCCGCCGCGTCGCTTCGCCGTATGCTCTGGCGAGTCCTTCAATCTAACCCGGCCGGCTCGCTCCGTCAACCCCTCGGCCAGTCGCTCTTTTTCGACTTCCGCCGGGTCTTGCCGTCGGCTAACTCTCTCAAGCTAAACCACTTACCGCGCTGCGTCAAGGGGTGAAATCGTCCGTTTCACCGGCCCGACCCGTCCGCCTGCCGTTTGAGCGACAGCCCGAAAGGATAAACCTCTCAGCCGCAGTCGTCAACCCCCTGCCGGGTACTCGTCGCAACCCAGTTTCTAGCGGGGCGCCAATGATACACCCCCGTTACTCGCCCGTCAACCCCTTCGACGGCGCGTCAGGACCGGTCGATCGCTCGCTCCACGATATAGGGAGCACGCAGGCCAGCCTTCATGCCGGACGCTTGGCATCGCTCACAAGGACGCCAGGGGTTCTCACAGAGGACACGGAGGCCACAGAGGCTGTTCTCCGTGCCCTCTTGTGGCCTCTGTGAGAGGCCGATGTCCGGGGAGCACGGATACCAGCCCCCCCGCGATGGCGAGGCGACGTTAGGTCAGCCGATGTTGGGGGCGGCGAAGACGGGGGCGACGACGAGGGCGGCGGCGCCGCGCAGGCGGGTCTGCGGGTCGTGGGGCTCGGGGATCACGGGGGTGGCGGCGGCCCACTGGGTGAGCGTGCGCTCGGCCAGCGCGTCGACCACCTGCGGGCGGATCAGGTCCCACGCGGCGGCGATGTCGCCGCCCACCACGATGCGGCCCGGGTTGAGGGCGTTGACGATGGCGGCCAGCCCCAGGCCGATGTAGCGCCCGGTGGTCTCGAGCGCCGTACGCGCGGCGGCGTCGCCGCTGCGGGCGCGGGCGATCACGTCGGCCACGGTGAGCCGCGTCTCGCGGACCTGCGCGTAGCTGTCGCGCGTGGTCAGCTCGCGGCCCAGGTAGCGCGCCACCACGGCGGGGTTGGAGGTGTAGGCCTCCCAGCAGCCGTGAGAGCCGCAGAGGCAGGCGGGGCCGTCGAGCGAAAGGGGGATGTGCCCGAACTCGCCCGCGGCGTCGCGGTGGCCGCGCACGAGGTGGCCGCCGACGACCAGCCCGGCGCCCACGCCGTCGCTGAAGGTGACGTAGGCGAAGCTGTCGGAGCCCTCCACCACGCCCTGCCCCATCCACATCTGCGCCAGGGCGCAGGCCACGGCGTCGCGCTCCACGTGCACGGGCAGCCCCACCGCCTCTTCCAGCGCGCCGCGCAGGTCCACGTCGCGCCAGCCCAGGGTGGGCGAGTTGACCAGCCGGCCGGTGGCGCGGTCCACCATCCCGGGAACGACCAGGCCCACGCCCTGGCACTCGCCGTCGGCCGCGTGCGCCTCGAGCAGGCGGCGGATGCGCGTGGCGAGCGCCGCCACCAGCTCGGCGGGCTGCGCCGGCGTGGCCAGCAGCTCGGTGGAAAGGGAGCGGCCGCTGAAGTCGGCCAGCATGATCTGCGTTTCGGAGAGGCGCACGTCCACCGCCACGGTGAGCCGGTCGTGCGCGCGCACGTGCAGCAGGGTGGGCTTGCGGCCGCGCGGCGAGGCGCCCATCGCCCCCTCCACCAGCAGCCCCTGCTCGATCAGCTCGTTCACCAGCGGCGTGACGATCCCCCGCGCCACCTCCATCCGCCGCGCCAGGTCGGCACGCGAGATGGGCTGGTACTCGCGCACCAGGTTCAGGACGATCTGGCGGTTGATGTCCTTGGTGGTGGTGCGCGTGGCGCGGTGGAAGCTGCGCGGGTCGATCTTTCGCAAGGCGAACGGTTCCGGGGGGAGAACACACGGCCCGAAGCGGGCGCCGCGGCGCGCAGGAGGCGCGCACTGGGCGTGAGAAGCGAATTTGTCCGTACGTCGTCCGAAACGCGATCGCGACGCCGAGACGGGGGAAGATGCTCTTCGCCGCCGTCCAGACGCAAGGCACGGAGCGTCGCCAGATCACGCGCGGGCACGCCCCACCCGACGAAAAGGTTGCAAAGCCACGATGGCAGGCTTATCGTCGGCTGCGCCTTTGTCAAGAAAAATGACAATTGAATGGCCGAGCACTCCGCGGGGGCGCGAGGGAAGCAGAGGAGCAGAGAGGACGCCTCCGCTCCTCTGCTCCTCTGCGTGAGCCCCGTTCCTGTCGATCCCAGAATCCGCACCTCCACTGGCCGCAACGGATGAAGCTGCATCTCTCGAAGCTCCTGCCGGCGGTCAGCATCGCCGCCATCACCTCGGCAACGACGCCCATGCGCGCGCAGGACGTGCTGTATCGGTCGGACGCGTTCACGCTGACGGGCAGCGCGGTGCGGCAGGGGCGGTGGGAGGCGACCGCGCTCTCGCGCGATTCCATCGTGTCCACCTACCCGCGCTCGGGGCGCGAGATGCACTTCCGCTTCAGCATCAACGGCGTGGACAACGAGTTCCGGCCGGGGACCGAGCACACGCTGTACATCCGCCCGACCGGTGGAAAGATCGTCTCGCCCGTGTACGTATTCGGGCGCGAGCAGCCGCCGGTGGTGCCCACGCCCGAGGCGTTCGCCACCAGCGAGGAGGGCGTGGCGCAGGTGACCATCAGCCTGGACCTGCGCGCGGTCCTCCGCTCGTTCGAAACCCACGGCTCGTACGACCCACCCGAGGGCGAGCCGATCCCCCGCGAGGATTTCCGCGCCATCTACGCCATCGGCGACGTGGAGCCGCTGCGCTGGGACGTGGCCGGGCTGCGGCCGGGGTCGCCCGCGGAGCTGACGGACCCCGACGGCGACGGCATCTACACCGCCACGCTGGCGATCGAGGCGCAGTACACGCGGCCGCTGGCGGGCGAGGGGCGGGCGCTCTGGGCGCGGCATGCCGACTTGTCCGCCTTTCCGCGTATGAGCTCGCCGCAGCCGCTGCTGGACGCGCTCTACCGGATGAGCCTGGAGGAGCTGACGCAGCTGGTGCGCGAGGAGGACGGCGCGCTGGCCGCCGGCGCCAAGTGGACCGGCGTGTGGACGCGCGACGTGAGCTTCGCGTCGGTCCTGGGGCTGGCCGTGGTCGCGCCCGACGCGGTGCGGAAGAGCCTGCTGGCCAAGGTGGACCAGGCCGGGCGCATCATCCAGGACACGGGGACGGGCGGGTCGTGGCCCAACTCCACCGACCGGATGGCGTGGGCGCTGGCCGCCTGGGAGCTCTACGCCGTGACCGGCGACCGCGACTGGCTGCGCCGCGCCTACGACGTGATCCGCCGCTCGGCCGAGGCCGACCAGCACGCGGTCTTCGACGCGCAGACGGGGCTGGCGACGGGCGAGACGAGCTTCATGGACTGGAGGGAGCAGAGCTACCCGCGCTGGATGGAACCGCGCGACATCGCCCGCTCGGCGGCGATCGGGACGAACGCGGTGCACTACGCCACGTACACGATCCTGGCCGACATGGCCCGGGCGCTCGGCGAGCCGTCGACCGGGTGGCAGCACACCGCCGGCACGCTGCACGACGCCATCAATTCGAACCTGTGGCAGCCGCAGGCCGGCTTCTACGCGGCCTACCGCTACGGGCGCGCGTTCCCGTCGCTGGCGCCGCGCTCCGACGCCCTGGGCGAGGCGCTGGCCGTCATCTACGGCGTGGCCGACACCGCCCGGCGCGCGGAGATCGTGGAGCGCATGCCGCTGGTGGAGTTCGGCGCGCCCACCTTCTGGCCCTACATCCCCAACATGCGGCGCTACCACAACGGCGCGCTGTGGCCGTTCGTCAACGCGTTCTGGACGTGGGCGGCGGCAAGCGCGGGGAACACCGCGGCGGTGGAGCACGGGCTGGCGTCGGTCTATCGCCCCGCGGCGCTGTTCCTGACCAACAAGGAGAACATGGTGGCCGAGACCGGCCACTTCGACGGCACGGTGCTCAACTCCGACCGGCAGCTGTGGAGCGTGGCCGGGAACCTGGCCACGCACTTCCGCGTGCTCTTCGGGATGCGCTTCCTGGCCGACCGCCTCGCCTTCTCGCCGATGGTGCCGCCCGCGTACGGCGGCGAGCGCACGCTCTCGAACCTGCGCTACCGCGGCTCCACGCTCACCATCACCCTCCGCGGCTCGGGCGACGGCGTGGCGTCCGCGCGGCTGGACGGCAGGCCAGTTGCGCTCGCCGAGATCCCGGCGACGCTCACCGGCGCACACAAGCTGGAGCTCGAGATGAACGGGCGCTGGCCGGCGGGGCGGATCAACCTGGTCCCCAACCGCTGGGCGCCGGAGACGCCGGTGGCGGCCGTACGCGGCGATTCGCTGGTGTGGTCGGCGGTGCCGGGCGCGCTGCGCTACACCGTCTACCGCAACGGCCGGCCGTCCACGACGACACGAGAGACGTCACTGGCGGTCGGTCGCGACGCGGAGGTGGCGGAATACCAGGTGCTGAGCGTGGATTCGGCCGGCGCGGAGAGCTTCCTGAGCGAGCCGGTGCGCGTCGCGCCCGAGGCCGCGGTGATCGTCGCCCGTCCCGCCGGGGCGCCGCTGGAGCGCGAGCACGCGGGGTTCACGGGCGCGGGCTATGTACGCCTGACGCGCGAGGCGAACACGCGCGTGGAGGTGCCGGTGCGCGTGGCGTGCGGAGGCGTGTACGACGTGGACGCGCGCTACGCGAACGGGAGCGGGCCCGTGAACACCGAGGCCAAGACCGCCATCCGCACGCTGCTGGTGGATGGACGCGAGGCCGGCGTGCTGGTGATGCCGCAGCGGGGGACGAACCTGTGGACCGAATGGGGATACGGGACGGCGGCGCGCGTGACTCTGACGGCTGGGTCGCACACGCTGACGCTGGCGTTCACGCCGCTTGACGAGAACATGGACGGGCGGGTTAACACGGCGCTGCTCGATCACCTGCGGGTGACGCGGATCGGCGGGTGCCGATGAGTCGGCCGGCCCCGCGGGGCCCCCTCCCCGCGCCTTAGAGCGCTCGCCCTCCCCCGCTTCGCGGGAGAGGGTGACGGTCTCTCGCGGCCTGCGGTGGTCAGTGGGGAGGCTAGTTCAGGTGTGGCGGATTTCCGGTTGTCGATTCAATCCCGTGCGATCCACGGCACATTCGGGAATCAGCCGGTGATTCGAACGATCTTTACTTCCGCGGCGGAGAGGCGGGCGGCTTCGATGATGGCGAGCGCGGCGACGGCGTCTGCCGGATCGACGGGCGGCGGGGTGCCGTCTCGCAGCGCGGCGGCGATCCCGGCGTAGAAGGCGGGGTAGTCGCCGCGCTCGGTCGGTACGGCTTGCCACGTCTCCCCTGCCCCGATGCGGCCCCAGCGCTCGCGCGGCTCTTCGCCCCAATCGGCGTCGCCCGGGCGGCCGCCGGCGCGCAGCACGGCTTCCTGCACGTCCAGCCCATGCTTCACGTACGCGGCGCGGCCGCCGAGGACGCGCATGCGCCCGTCGTCGTCGGCCGCGACCGAGCTCATCCACAGGTGCGAGCGGACGCCGGAGGCGTGGGTGAGGGCGACGAACGCGTCATCGTCCGCCTCCACGCCGGGGCGGCGGCGGTCTAGCTCTGCGTAGACGTGCGTCGCGGGGCCGAAGAGCACCAGCGCCTGGTCGATCAGATGGCTGCCGAGGTCGTAGAGCACGCCGCCGGCCTCGGCGGGGTCGCCGTGCTCGCGCCAACCCTGCTTCGGCACCGGGCGCCAGCGCTCGAAACGCGATTCGTAGCGGTGAACGTCGCCCAGCGCACCCTCCGCCAGCAACCGGCGGAGGGTGAGGAAGTCGCCGTCCCACCTGCGGTTCTGGAAGACGGAGAGGAGGAGGCCGCGCGCGCGGGCCTCGTCCACCAGCTGCTGCCCGTCCGCCGCGGTGGCGGCGAGCGGCTTGTCGACCACCACCGCGAGTCCGGCCCGGAGCGCATCGAGGGCCAGCGGCACGTGCGTTCGGTTGGGCGAAGCGACAACGACGAGATCGATCTCTCCCGCACGTTCCCACACCCGCTCGGCCGACTCGACGATCTCCACGCCCGGATACCCCGCGCGGGCCTGGGCGGCGCGCTCGGCGCTGGAGGTGACGACGAACGTGAGCCGCATCCCGGGCGTGGTGGCGATCAGCGGCGCATGGAAGGCGGAGCCGGCGAGGCCGTAGCCGACCAGGGCGACGCGGATCTCGCCTGAGCGATGCGTCAGGGGTGCGTTCATGAAAGCCGATTCGTCGTGTGCGGCGCGGTCGAATGGCGACGGCGGCGCTGGGGTGGCGCGAGAAGCATCGAGGGCGCGGAATGTACTTCATTCTTCGCGTCTGGGACCATACCTGGATCCGCCTTCGCCGTGCCATGCGGACCCTCTGTCCACCTTATAGAAGCAAATCTAACAATATCGCCCGGAGCCAACCCCTCGGCCCGTCCGGGCGCCACCTGGGAGGGCTCGAAACGCGGAATGCCCGAACCGGAGCGTGGAGGACGAACTGAAACCGGCGGGTGGAGCAGATTCCAGTTCGTTACAAGATCCTGACGATCTTTGGACGAACACCCGGAACATTGAACCGCGGTTCCGGTAATGCATCGGACGACTTGTGCGGGGGCGCCCTGCGATCCATAATTGTTAGCACGGCTTCCAATTTGCGGATCGGAGGGGTTCCAGGGGCGCCGAACGGCCGCCCGGCGCCCCGGCAACATGCAACTCCAGGAGTAAGGGCAATGATGGATCGCCAGCTGCGGAGACCGGCCCGCGAGGCGCAGAGGGTTCGCCCCGCGACGTACGCCGGGCCCCGGAACGACGCGCGGGCCGCCGGACCCGACGAACGGATGCCCGGCGCGCTGCGCGAGCTCCTCGGGCAGATGTTCTCCACGCCCAAGGACCTGCGCCACATCGCCGAGCAGCACTTCGGCGAGCTGTTCGTGCCCACCGAGGTGCTGGCCGACAGCCCGCACCAGGCGGTGCTCATGCTGCGCACGCAGGCGCTGGGGCCGGTGATGGTGCACGCCGAGCGCGCGCGGCACTGGTACCCGTTCCGCGTGACGCGCGTGGAGGCTCCGCGCGCCGTGGCCGACCCGCGCCGCGCGGAGCCGCGCCCGCGGGCGAACCCGTACCGCGCCACCACCCGCCCGCGCATCGACTGGCTGTAGAACGCCGTCGTCCGCCGCAGGCCGCCATACCAGATGCCGGTGCCTCCCCCTCGTGCGGGTGGCGCCGGTTTCCCCTTCCTACCGTGGTTCCGAGCTTTCCGATGGAGTATACCAACGGCATCCGCCGCATCGCCATCAACACCGGCGGCGGCGACGCGCCCGGGCTGAACGCGGTGATCCGCGCCGCCACCCTCACGGCCATCGAGAACGGGTGGGAGGTGCTGGGGATCCGCCGCGGCTACATGGGCCTGCTGCACGACGACGTGGACGGCGAGCCGGGGATGGTGCAGCTGTGCGCCGACCGGGTGCGCGGGATCACGCACCTGGGCGGCACCATCCTGGGCACCACGGCGCGCGGCAACCTCTTCGGCCTGGAGGTGCGGCAGAGCGACGGCACCTGGGGGCAGACCGACCCGTCGGAGCGGATCATGGCGCGCTTCGGCGAGCTGGGGATCGACGCGCTGATCGCCATCGGCGGCGACGGGTCGCTCAAGATCGCGCACCGGCTCTTCCTCAAGGGGCTGCGCGTCGTCGGCGTGCCCAAGACCATCGACAACGACCTGGGCGCCACCGACATGACCTTCGGCTTCCAGACCGCGGTGGACGTGGCGACCGAGGCAATCGGCCGCCTCCACTCCACGGCCGAGGCGCACCAGCGGGTGATGGTGGTGCAGGTGATGGGGCGCCACACCGGGTGGATCGCGCTGGAGAGCGGGCTGGCCGGCGGCGCCGACGTGATCCTGATCCCCGAGATCCCGTATTCGGTGGAGCGGATCGCGGCCAAGATCGCCGAGCGCGAGCGCGCCCGCCGCCGCTTCAGCATCGTGGTGGTGGCCGAGGGCGCGCTCCCGGCGGGAGGGGCGCCCAGCTACGTGGGAGCAACCGGGAGATACGGCGGGATCGGCGACCTGCTGGCGCTGGAGATCGAGCAGGCCACGGGGAAGGAGGCGCGCTGCCTGACGCTGGGGCACATCCAGCGCGGCGGCAGCCCGGTGCCCTACGACCGCAACCTGGCGCTGCGCTTCGGCGCGGCCGCGGTGCACGCGGTGGAGCTGGGCAACTTCGGCTGCATGGTGGGGCTGCAGGGCAAGTCGGTGCGCAGCGTGCCGCTGGGCGACGCCATCAACGCGATCAAGCGCGTGCCTGCCGACGGCGAGGTGGTGCGGACGGCGCGGAGGCTGGGGGTGTCGTTCGGGGATTGATCCGGCGCGGAGGTGCGGGGATCTCCTGTAGAGGAGCATCCACCCGATCCGAAGCTACTCCGCGCCTCGGCGGCGGCGGCGCGGGCCCTCTCCCTGGCGCTGCGCGCCTGTCCCTCCCCCGAACTGCAGGGGAGGGACGGTCGGGCGGCCAGCCGGCGCCTTCTCTACGTGGAGCGCCGGGTGGCAGGGTGATTGACAATATGGAGATGCAGAGGCATCCGGGCGCTTCGGCGGCGTCGCGGGGCCCTCTCCCTGGCTCGTTCCTCGCCTGTCCCTCCCCCGAACTGCAGGGGAGGGACGGTCGGGCGGCCAGCCGGCGACTTCTCTACGTGGAGCGCCGCGTAACAGGGGGACGACGGCAGAATTGCAACGAGAGGCAGCGGAGACGGGGAGTCTCGGCTGCCTCTTCGTTCGTCTGCCCTCCCGCCCGAAACGCCGCGGCCCGCGGCTACGCCACCTTGGGCGCGGCGAAGCGCTGGGCGACGAGGAGGGCGGTGGCGCCGCGCAGCCGGGGCGAGTCGCCCGTGGGGGCGATGACGATGGGGGTGCTGGCGGCGGCGCTGGTGATGGTGCGCTCGCGCACGCCGGCGGTGACCAGGGGCCCGATCACGTCCCAGGCGGCGGTGATCTCGCCGCTCAGCACCACGCGCGCCGGGCTGAGCGCCGTGATGATCCCCGCCAGGCCGATCCCCAGGTAGCGGCCGGTCTCCTTGAGCGCCGCCTGGGCGCGCACGTCGCCGTCGCGCATGCGCACGATCAGGTCTTCCATGCCGAAGCCGTAGCCGCGCAGCGCCTCGCGGCTGGCCGGTACCGAGGCGTCCACCTCGAAGTAGCGGGCCAGCGTGGCCACGTTGCTGGTGTAGGCCTCCAGGCAGCCGCGCAGGCCGCACATGCAGCGCGGGCCGTCCAGGCTCAGCGGCAGGTGGCCGAACTCGCCGGCGGTGTCGCCGTGGCCGCGGAACACCTCGCCGTGGTCCACCACGCACACGCCCACCCCGTCGCTCACCGTCACGTAGGCGAAGGTGTCCACGCCGTCGCGGGCGAAGGGCGGCAGCCACATCCACGCCAGCGCGCAGGCGATCGGCGCGTTCTCGATCAGCACGCGCAGGCCCGTGGCCTCGGCCAGCGCCTCGCGCAGCGGCACGTCGCGCCAGCCCAGCTGCGGCGAGTTGAGGATCTGGCCGGTGCGGCGGTGGATCATCCCCGGCACCACCACGCCGATCCCCTCGCAGCGCTCGGCGCCGTGGTCGGCCAGCAGGCGCTGGACGCGCACGGCGATGTCGGCCACCAGCTGCGCGGGGTCGAGGCGGGTGTCCATCGTCTCCATGGCCAGTTGCCGGCCGTCCATGTCGGTCAGCGCCACGTGGGTGCGGCTGAAGCGCACGTCCACCGCGATGCAGAAGCGGTCGCGGGTGGCCACGTGCAGCAGCTTGGGCTTGCGGCCGCGCGGCACGTTGGCGGTGGCGCCCTCGGCCACGATGCCGTGGGCGATCAGCTCGTCCACCAGCTGGGTGATCATCCCCCGCCCCACGTGCATCTGCCGCGCGAGGTCGGCGCGCGACACGGGCTGGTGCTCGCGCACCAGGTTCAGCACGATCTTGCGGTTGATCTCGCGCGGGGTGCTGCGCGTGGCCCGGTTGAACTGCCGCGTGTTGATCTTCCGCATCGGTCGCTCGCTCTTCGGCTCAGTGTTCCACGGAAGAGATGCGGAGGGTCGAGAGGCATCGCTTCCAACGATAAGCGTTTTGGAAGCAGAATGGAAGGAAGTCTAACAATAGCACGAAGAGACCGGATGCCGGGTAACGCCAGGACCACGATCCGGTCACATGGCGCTGTCGCTGGGAATCATAGAATCGAGAAAAGTTCGTCGTCCACGGGTTTCGTCGCCGCAGGGCATTCCGTCACGGGGCGCCGGACTTTCACGGGCGGCTGAAGCCCGCGGCAACGACTACGGGAAGCCTCGCAAACTGCGCGAGGCTGTGGGGGTGGCTTCCGGCGGGGTCGTTCGGGGTTTTTCCGCGCGGCTGCGGGGACACGACTGTTTCAATGCGCGGCCGAGTCGTTCATCCACCCGTCTACGCTCTCGACTGCGTGAACACGGAGCAGCGGAGAAAACGGAGGGAGCGGAGGGCGCGACGTGCATCCTCCGTTCCCTCCGCGCTCTCCGCTGCTCCGCGTTCATCCTGCCGGCTCAAGCCGCCGCGGAAGATCCGTCATTCCACGCGGATGCTTTCGATCTCACGTGGTGAGGCCGGCGTGGACGAGGTGCTGGTTCTCGAAGACGCGCATCAGGGACGCGTCGTTGTTGAAGATGCGGCGGCGCGCGGCCTTCCAGCGGTTGATGCGGTCGCTGCCGTACATCGCCTGCAGCCGCTGCGGGTCGATCCCCGAGTTCTTGGACCAGTGGAAGGTGTAGCGGATCCCCGCCGCCTCGAACGCCTTCACCAGGTTGTTCTCGAACAGCGGATAGGTGGCGTTGTGCGTGAGCCCGAACTCGAACACCACCGTCTTGGGGCCCAGGTACGTGAAGCTGAGCGTTGCCGGCGAAGGGGCGACGACACGCACCTGCGACATGGCCGCCAGCTTCATGTCGCGGATCACCTGGCCGCAGATCTCCATCGCGCGCGCGGCGTCGGTGATCGACACGCCCAGCGCCGTCTCGGTGTTGCCCTCGAAGTAGCTGATGGTGGCGGTGAAGCACTGGCCCGGCGTGGCGCGGGTGTTCCCCAGGATGCACTTCTCGCGGTACTGCTTGAACTGGATCGCCGTCTTCTGCGCCGGCGTGAGCGGCGCCGACGTCTGAATCACGGCGGGCGTCTTGTCGCCCAGCGTGAAGCCCTGCTCGGTGCGGACGATCCACACCGGCTTGGGCGCCGGGTGGCCGGGCTCGTAGGGCACGCGCGTGGCCGCGGCCACCATGGCCGTGCGCGTCTGGTCGTACGGGTCCCAGATGAACTCGTAGTGGTAGAGCCCGGGGGGATCGTGGTCGTTCCAGTGGTTGAGCCGCGCCTGCACCGCGTCCCACGACACGTTCTGCACGGGCGGGAAGAGGAGCTGGTAGATGGGGTCGGTCTCGATGGCCACCGCCGTGATGATCCCGAAGGCGCCGAAGCTCACCACCGCGGCGTTGAACACGTCGTCGTCGCGGATGCGCTCGGCGTTCAGCTTGGCCACGAAGGCGTCGTTGAGCACCGGCCTGGACGCGCGCTCGATCCACACGCTCCGGCCGCTGCCGGTGACGATCTGCAGACCGGCCACCCAGTCGGGGGTGGCGCCGAACGTGACCGCCGAGCCGTGCGTGTTCCCCGAGATGGAGCCGGCCACGGTCTGCCCCGCGCCGATCCCCGAGGTCTTGAGCGCGCGGGCGAAGCCCACCGTGGCGGTGACCTCCAGGTGCACGTTGAGCTCGGCGATGGACATGCCGCACTGCGCCAGCACCAGCAGCTTGCGCCTGTCCTGCGGGTAGCTGGCCTCGAAGAACTGGTCGCCCACGTCGAAGCAGCCGTTCAGCAGCTTGGTGTTGATCATCCAGCCGTCGGTGACGGCGATGTCGGTGAGCGCCCACGACGAGCCCAGCGCGCGGATGCGCTTCCCCTTGTCGCGCGCCTCGCGGGCGACCCCGTCCAGGTCGCGCGCGGCCTGGTTGAACAGCTCCCACCCGGGCGCGATCCCGCCGCCGGGGGCCGAGTTGTCCACGTCGATCAAGTCTTCGAGGTGCGTCTCGAAGGTGGAGTGGATGTTCTTCCACTTCTGCGGGCCGTTGCGTCGGATCATGGCCGGCCCCTCAGTTGAGCGTGCCGGTGGGCACCGGCGGCTTGGCGCAGCGCCAGCCCACCCGCACCGGTGCCCACAGCCCCAGCGTGAGCACCGTGGCCAGCGTGTAGCCCAGGTTGTCCTCCACCTTCACCTCCTCGATCCCCAATCGCGTGCCGTCGGCCAGCTTGCAGTTGTCCACCGGCAGGTCCTGCCGCACGGCGCCCCAGGCGAAGGAGTTGAGCGTCTTGTAGCGCCACTCGGTACTGGGCTGGTTCCCCATCTCGCGCCCCTGCGGGCCACCGACCTGGAACACGTGGTAGGTATAGCAGGCGCTCGCCTGCACCGTGCACGCGGCGACGAGCAGCAGCGACGACATCCGCTTTCGGGTTCGGACAACGGGGCGGGTCATGGGGGGGAGTCTCCGGAGTGGCGATGAAGCGAGCAGGAAAATCTGTCCGTCTATGAATGGCGCCCGGGGAGCCCGGTGTCCAGCCTATCGTGCTCGGCCAGACGCCTCTCATACTCGGATCCAGGAAAAGACTGCCTCACGCAGAGTCAGCAGGGTCAGCAGAGAACAGCGGTTTTCTCTGCTGACCCTGCTGACTCTGCGTCTGCGTGACCCTTTCCTCCGACTCGCCGAACTCCGCGCGGACGCGGGTGGATCAAGCGCCGCTGCTGGGGACCGGCTGCGCCGAGCCCTGCACGGTCAGGAACTCGTGCTCGTCGGCGTCGGCCACCTTTTCCTCGTCCACGCGGTCGCCCACGTCGTGCACCCGCGTGACCAGCGCGGCGGCGAGCAGCAGGGAGACGCCGCCCATCATCACCATGTACAGCGGCGTGCTGGGGTTGTCGGCGCCGAACAGCAGCCGGATGAGGTGCTTGAAGCCGAGCGACGCCAGGATCTCGGGGATGACGATGAAGAAGTTGAACACCCCCATGTACACGCCCATCCGCGCCGCCGGCAGCGCGCCCGAAAGGATGGCGTAGGGCATCGACAGGATGGACGCCCACGCGACGCCCACGCCAACCATGGTCAGCAGCAGCAGGTACTGGTCGTGGATCAGCGGAACGCTCAGCAGCCCGGCCGCCCCGCACACCAGCGCCAGCGCGTGCGTCTTCTTGCGGCTGGTGGCGGCGGCGAGCTTCGGCAGCAGGAACGCCACCGCGAAGCAGGTGACCGAGTACACCGCGAAGCCCACGCCCCCCCACTCGGTGCCCCGCGCGTACAGCTCGCTCTGCGGGTCGGTGGCGCCGAACACGTGCCGCGCCACCGCCAGGCCGAAGAACATCCACATGCAGAACAGCCCCAGCCAGGTGAAGAACTGCACCACCGCCAGCTGCTTCATGGTGGTGGGCATCTCGCGGATGGACGAGCCGATCTCGCCGAAGAGCACCGCGATGCCGTTGCGCCCGCGCTTCTCCCGCTCGAACGCCGCGGCGTCCTCGGGCGGGAACTCGGTGGTGGTGACCACCGTCCACAGCACGCACACCAGGAACACCACCGCGCCCGCCTGGAAGGAATACTTCACCGTGAGCGGGATCCCGCTGGCCGTGTTCCCCTCCACCCCCATCCGCCGCAGCACGTAGGGGAGGACGTTCGCCAGCGTCTGCCCCACCCCGATGAAGAACGACTGCATCACGAACCCGGCGGTGCGCTGGCTGATGTCGAGCTTGTCGGCCACGAAGGCGCGGAACGGCTCCATCGAAACGTTGATGGACGCGTCCAGGATCCAGAGCAGCCCCGCCGCCATCCACAGCGTGCGCGAGGTGGGCATGAAGAAGAGGGCGATGGAAGCCAGGATGGCGCCCACCAGGAAGTACGGCCGGCGCCGCCCCAGCGGCCCCCACGTGCGATCGCTGAGCGCACCGATCACCGGCTGCACCAGCAGTCCCGTGAGCGGCGCGGCCAGCCACAGGATCGGCACGTTGTCGGGGCTCGCTCCCAGGCGCTCGTAGATCGCCGACATGTTGGCGAGCTGCAGCCCCCATCCGAACTGGATGCCCAGGAAGCCGAAGCTCATGTTGAACATCGCGGGAAAGCTGAGGTGCGGGCGTCTGGTCACGAGCGTCTTCTCGCTACGAGGGGTTGGGAGACGGGGAGTCGGGTCTGTTTCGGATCCACGGGCGATCTCGACCGGGCGGCGGTGCGTCAGTGCTTCGAGCCGCGGCAGACGCACCGGCGCACCCGTCCGAGCTTCAGCGGCGCGGGGTGAGCTCCAGCACGCTCACCTCCATGGGCGCGAGCGTGGGCATCGGCACGTAGCCGCTCATGGCGCCGGCCGCGGTGACGGTGAGGCGCGCGGCGGGGCCGGGGCCCAATAACGCGCTCGAGGTGTACGCACCCGGCCGGAAGACGCCGCCGGCCGAGGTGAGCGACACGTTGGCCGCGGGCGTCGCGCCCAGGTTGGCCACCACCAGCACCGTGCGATCGCCAGCGCGGCGCAGGTAGGCCGCCACCGCGGGGTTGCTGGCGGTAAGCGCGATCAGCTCGCCGGAGCCGAGGGCGGGGTTCTGCGCGCGCAGGTGGATCAGGCGGCGGTACAGGTTGAGCAGCGAGGCGCGGTCGCCGTCCTGCGCGGCCACGGTCACGGTGGCCGAGTCGGCCTGCGGCGCCTGCCAGGGGCGGCCGGTGGTGAAGCCCGCGCCCGCGGCGGCGCTCCACTGCATGGGCGTGCGCAGGCGCTCGTCGGGCTTGTCGCCCGTCATCCCGATCTCCTCGCCGTAGTACACGAAGGGGAGGCCGGGGAGGGTGAGCAGCAGCGCCGCGGCCACCCGCGCGCGCCGGGCGTCGCCGCCCAGCACCGTCACCGTGCGCGTCTGGTCGTGGTTGCGCTGGAAGGGCGAGTACCGGTCGGGGGCGAGCCCGGCCTGCTGCAGGCGCAGGTAGCCGCGCAGCAGGTTGCGCGCATTGCCGTTCTTCACCGCGGAGAGCAGCGAGTCGCTCACCTCGAAGGTGAAGTAGGAGGTGAGCTGGTCGGGATAGTACGACAGCATGGCGCTGGTGCTGTCCCACACCTCGCCCACGGTGTAGGCGCCCGGGCTCACGCCGCGGATGTGCGCCGCGTAGTCGCGCAGCAGCGTGTGGGTGCCGGGCGAGCCGGCCAGCTGCGTGCCCTCTTCCACCAGGTAGGGCACGGCGTCCAGGCGGAAGCCGTCCACGCCCATCTCGCGCAGCCAGTAGTCGGCCACCTTGTTGGCCTCGTCGCGCACGGCGGGGGTCTGGTAGTTCAGGTCGGGCATCCCGCTCCAGAACACGCCGTAGTAGTACTCGTCGCGCACGGGCGACTTGTGCCACGCGTCGCCGCCCCACGGCCCCTTCCCCTGCACGGTGGGCGAGAAGCGGAACCAGCTGCGGTAGGGCGAGGCGGGGTCGTTCAGCGCCTGCTTGAAGAGCGGGTGCTCGCTCGACGCGTGGTTCAGCACCATGTCCACCAGCACGGCGATGCCGCGGCGGTGCGCCTCGGCCACCAGCCGCTTGAAGTCGTCGTTGGTGCCGTAGTCGGGCTCCACCTTGTAGTAGTCCGACACGTCGTAGCCGTGGTAGCTGGGCGACTCGGCCACGGGCATCAGCCAGATGCAGCGGGCGCCCAGGTCGCGCTGGCCGGCCGGGTTGCCGTCGTTGATGTAGTCCAGCTTGGCGATCAGCCCGTTGATGTCGCCGATCCCGTCGCCGTTGCTGTCCTGGAACGAGCGGACGAACACCTCGTAGCACGTTCCCCCCTGCCGCCAGCCGGCGACCGGGGATTGCGCCGTCTGCGCGTCCACCGGCGCGGCGGCGGCCGCAGTGGCGGTGACGGCGGCGATCAGGGATGCGAATGCGAACCGGCGCATGGGCCTTTCCTTTCGGTAGATTCCCGGGAGTGGCCCGGGCCGCGTTCCAACGTCGTTGCAGAGAGATGGTGGAGCCGGACGAACCGCCCTCCATCGGATCGATCGATCAGCAGCTTCCCGCGCCCGTCGCGTCCTTGCAGCGTCTGCGGCTCACCCGCCGCCGCGAGCCGTCGTGCACGGTCGTGGATGCCACAGACGCGGTCGACGCCGTCATTGCGCTAGACGCCGGTATCTCGGGGGACGCCGTCATCTCGGCCGATTCGTCCCCGCCGCCTCCGCGCGACCGAAGAGCCAGCGGTAGACGCGCGGGAACTCGCGGCGCCAGAACCACTCCTGGTGCGTGCCGTCGGCGCGGACGGCGGTGTCCACCTGCACGCCCACGCGCCAGCCGGCGGCGGCGAGCGTGTCGATCATCCGCCGCTGGTCGTGCACGTACACCTCGGGCGTGTCGCCCTCGCGCGCGCCGACCACGAAGGCGATGCGGGCGCCCGGCAGCGGCGGCCGCGCGGCGCGGGCGTGGGCGTAGTTCTGCTCCGAGAACCAGAGCGCCGGCGAGAACACGCCCGCGCGGCCGAACACCTCCGGGTAGCTGAGGATGGCGTGAAGCGAGATCAGCCCGCCCATGCTCGACCCCGCGACCGCCGTGCTCAGCCGGTCCGTCCGCGTGCGGTAGCGCCGATCGATATACGGCTTGAGCGTGTGCGCCAGGAAGTCGACGTACGCGTCCCCTTCTCCCCCACCATACCGCGCGTTGCGCCAGGGCGAGTACTCGTCCAGCCGCTTCTGCCCGCCGTGGTCGACGGCGACCACGATGGCGCCGGGGTCGCCCGCGGCGAACAGGCTGTCCATCGTCTCGTCCACCCCCCACTCGCCGAAGCCGCTGGTGGAGTCGTCGAACACGTTCTGTCCGTCGTGCATGTAGAGCACGGGGTAACGCTTGTCCGACGTCGCATAGTCCGGCGGCAGGTACACCCACACACGCCGCGTGCGGCCCAGCTGCGGGATCGCGAAGGCGGTGTCGATCACGGCGACGCCCGGACGCCGCGTGGACCTGCGCGGCGGAATCTTCGCCGGGTCCTGCCATCTGCCCACCGCGCCGGTCCACGTCACCGCGCCCGCGGCGGGGATGGTGAAGCGGTGGTTGGTGATGCCGCCGCCTGCGCTGTCCGTCTCCACCCGCTCCCACGAGCCCAGCGCGAACTTGAACTCGATCGGTCCGCGCACGTCCACGGGCAGCGTGACCGCGAACTGCCCTTCCCCGTCGCGCGTCAGACGGAAGGCCGCGTTCGCCGGGTTCCACCCGTTGAACCCGCCGGCCACGTAGACCGAATCCGCCGGCGTCGCCGCGGGTACGCGCAGGCGCAGGGTGAGCTGCGCCGTCGCATTGCCGCCGCAGAGCGGCAGCCCGAACGCGCCCACCGCCAGCAGAACGCGGCGCATCAACCGCGCGCATCCGGACGCGGCGAAGGGGATGGCTATCACTTGACGACTCAAATCACCTCATCCATACTACAGACGTTCACTGGATGACAACCCGTACTGGAGGAACCGATGCGTAGCATTGCCCAGGCTTGCGCGATCCTCGCCCTTGCCGCGGCCGCGGCGGGCGGCCCGGCGATCGCCGAGGCGGCCCCCGCGCCGAAGACCCAGACGCTCACCATCGACTACCTGTACTGCATCTCGCTGGGGCACGGCCGGCTCGACTGCGAGTACTCGATCAGCGGCGGCAGCGGAACCGTCACCACCTCGTGGACGCCCACGCCCACCGCCGGCGGCGGCGCCAGCGGAAGCACGGCCGTGATTCCCTGCAACCCCTATCAGTACCGCACCGTCACGCTCACCGTGCAGGACACCAACGGCGGCAGCGACTTCGCCACCACGCAGGGCTACTGCGGCGACGCGGTCTGACGCGCCGGGCCAGGCCGTTCGCCAGGATCCCGCGGGCGCTCACGACCATGGTGAGCGCCCGCGGCCGTTCTAGCTGGCCGGGCGGATGCGGATCGCCTGCCCGCCGCCGGGAGCCAGCCGCAGCCGCAGCCGCGACGCCCGCGTCACGGCCTGCCGCGAGATGGCCACCGGCAGCGGGTTGTCGCGCCAGCTGGCCCCCGGCCCGTCGGCGTAGATCTCGGCCACGTAGCGGTGCCCGGCGGGGAGGAACGAGAGCGGCACGTCGAACGAGCGCGCTTCCTCGTCGGTGATCGCGCCGATGAACCAGCTGTCGGCGCCGCGCTGCTTGCGCGCGACCACCACGTAGTCGCCGATGCGGCCCTCGATCACCCGCGTGGTGTCCCAATCCACCGCCACGTCGCGGATGAACTGGAAGGCGGGCTGCCCCTGGTAGTTCTCGGGGAGGTCGGCCGCCATCTGGAACGGGGAATAGAGGACCACGTAGAGGGCGAGCTGCTTGGCCAGCGTGGTGCGCGGCCGCGCCTCCTCGGGCGTGCGCGGCTTGCCCGTGGGCCGCTGGATCAGCAGGTCGAAGATGCCGGGGGTGAAGTCCATCGGCCCGGCCAGCATCCGCGTGAAGAAGAGGATGGTCTCGTGCTCGGGCGGGTTGCCGCCGTCGCCTCCCCACGCGTTGTACTCCTGACCGCGCGAGCCCTCGCGCGAGAGGATGTTGGGCCAGGTGCGGCGCTCGCCGGTGTCCTTCACCGGCTCGTGCACGTCCACCATGATCCCGTGGCGCGCCGCCGTCTCGATCACCCGCCGCTGGTGGCGCACCATGTACTGGCCCTGGTGCATGTGCCCCTGGTCGGTCAGGTCACCCACGTAGCCGGTCTTCACCGCGCGCACCCCCACGCGCTGGTACAGCGCCATCGCGCTGTCGAGCTGCGCCTCGTAGCCGGTGACGTTCGACGCGGTCTCGTGGTGGCCGATCAGCGTGAGCCCCTTCCCGCGCGCGTAGGCGGCGAGGCCCGGCAGGTCGAAGTCGGGGTAGGCCTGCGTGAACGAGAAATTGGCCTTCCCCGTGTTGAACCAGTCCACGTCCCACCCCGGGTTCCACCCCTCCACCAGCGTGCCGCCCAGCCCGTTGGCCGCGGCGAAGTCGAGGTAGCGCCGCGTGTTGGCGGTGGTGGCGCCGTGCGTGGGCCCCTGGCCCCAGGTCATGGTGTTGATGTGCATCCCCCACCAGATCCCGTTGTACTTCATCGGGCGGATCCAGCGGGTGTCCGCGATCTGGCTGGGGGGGTTGAGGTTCAGCCCCAGCGTGGAAGGAGCCAGGTCCTCCACCCGGTCGGCCAGCTGCAGGGTGCGCCAGGGGGTGGCGAACGGCGCCCGGCCGCGCACCGCCACCCCGTCCGCCCACTTCGCCAGCGTCGACCGCAGCGTGCGGTTGTCGGTGTGCGCCAGGTACATCCCGGCATAGTCCACCAGGTTGGCCTCGTGGATCACCAGCTGCACGCCGTTCGAGAGCTGCAGCGTGAGCGGCGTCTGCACCGTGTCCAGCCGGCTCACGGGGCCGCTGCTGTACAGCCGCTCCTGGCGGTCGGGGTCGCAGCACCGCGACGAGATCCACCAGGCGCGGGCGTTGTCGGCCAGCGCGAACTCGGTCAGCTCGTCCATCATCTCGTAGTCGCCGAAAGAGGCGCCGCCCTCCACCTCGTAGCGGAAGCCGACGCCGTCGTCGAAGGCGCGGAACACCACGGCGAAGCGGCGGCCGGGCGCCCGGTCTTCGGCCACGCGCACGCGCAGCTCGTTGTGGTGGTCGCGCACGCGGGCCACCTCGCCCCACGGCTGCGTCCACGTCTCGTCCGCCGAGGCCCGCTCGGTGCCGGTGATGCGCAGCGCGCTCCGCAGCGAGTCGCCGCCGCGGAAGGCGAAGCCCAGGCGCGAGGGGAGGAGCACGGGCTTGCCGTCACGCGAAACGCTGTAGTACAGCCCGCCCTCGCGCACCTCCACCGTCACCCGGTTGCGCCCGTCGGGCGACGCGACCTGGTGCTGCTGCGCGCCCAGCGAGCCGGCGGCGAGCACGGCCAGGGCCGAGGCGAAGACCAGCGGTCGGAGCGGGCGGAACCATCTCGGCATCGGCATCCTCGTCATTCGCCGCGGGTCGCGGGCGGTGGTGTGGCGTCTTCCTTGGCCCCGTCGAGATCTCCCACGATCCGACGGGTCGGCGCGGTCCGGATTTCTACTGCTCAACTGCCGTTTGGGCGTGTCCCCGCTAAAGCGGGGCCGGGCTGCGCGCTGCGTAGGGCACGATACCGCCGTGCCCAACGCAGCCGGGCCCACGGCGGCCCGCCCATATCTCATCTCGTCGGACAAACCTGCGTGGGCGGGCCGCCGCGTTCCCGGCCCTCCGGGCGCGCATCCCTCACGCTCGCGGCTCGGAGCCCGCCCTCCGACGCGGCCCTGGGCCTCCGTCACCCCGGGTTGAAACCCGAGGCAACAACGGCACGAAGTCCGCCTTCGCGGACTGCTGGGCCGTCATCCCCGCGCCGTGCACGGGCCGGTGGGAAGCATGGCCCCGCGCCGCGTCCAACACCCCGGCGCCTCGCGAACAACGTCCTGCAGCTCCGCCGCGATTCGCGGCGGAGCTGCAGGGGCATGCACGGAAAGCATGCGCTCGGATCGCCCGGGTGTGGCTCAGCCGCCGGTGTAGCCGGGGTTCTGCTTGAGGTTGGGGTTGGCCAGCAGCTCCGTGGAGGGGAGCGGGTACACGTTGCGGAAGGCCTCGGTGGTCTTCCCCTGCTTCACGCCGCCCTTGAACGCCCAGACCCCCGCGGTGGTGAAGCGGTTGAAGCGGATCAGGTCGGTGCGGCGGTGGCCCTCCCACAGCAGCTCGCGCGCGCGCTCGTCCAGGATGAAGTCGAGCGTGAGCTGAGCGTCGGTGATGTTGCCGGTGGCGTTGCCGTACGAGCGCTGCCGCAGCGCGTTCACGTAGGCCAGCGCCTGCGCCCGCGTGCCCCCGCCGCCGCGCAGCACCGCCTCGGCATACATCAGGTAGGCGTCGCCCAGGCGGAACATCGGGTAGTCGGTGTCGGGGTAGAGCGGGTTGGAGCCCGGCACCCCCAGGCTGGTCACGTTGCGGTACTTGGGCGCACCCAGCCCCTGCTGGAACTGGGTGATGTCGTTGATCGCCACCGTCTGCCCCTGGGTGAAGAACACGGTGGAGCGCACGTCGGCGCTGTTCACCCCGCCGGGGTACACCGCCAGGATCTCGGGCTTCACCCGCAGGCCCCACCACCCGCCCTCGATCCCCCAGCTCGCGGCGTTCATGTCACCGCCCACGCTGGCGTGGATCAGGAAGTTGGTGCCGCCGAACGACTGCTGGTGGATGCCGTCCTGCGGCACCGCGAACATGATCTCGGGCGAGGTGTGGTTGTCGGCCAGGAACAGGTGCCGGTAGCTGGGGTCGAGCGTGTAGGCGCCCAGCACGCTCTCCACCGCCGCGCGCGCCTCGGCGTTGTGGTTCTCGCCCACGTACACCGGGGCGTTCAGCAGCACCTTGGCCAGCAGCATCTGCGAGGCGCCCTGGTCGGCGCGGCCGTACTCGCCGGCGTGCGCGGCCGGCAGGTCGGCGCGGATGGCGTTCAGCTCGCTCACCACGAAGGTGTAGATCTCGCGCCGCGTGGACTGCTGGGGCGGGGTGATGCCCAGCGGGAAGCTCTCGTCCACCAGCGGGATGTCGCCGAACAGGTCGATCCCGTGCCAGTAGCTGAGCGCGCGGAGAAAGCGCGCCTCGGCCCGGTACTGCTTGATCTGGGCGCGCAGCTCGGCGCTCACGTTGCGCTCGGCCAGCTTGGCGTCGGTGGTCTCGCGCAGGAACTCGTTGGCCAGCCCCACCTGGAAGAAGATGCGGCTGTACATCGACCCCAGGAACTGGTTGCTCGAGCCCCACAGCTGCGTGTTGAGCTGCTGCACGCCGTCGTCGCCCCAGGCGATCACCGCCTCGTCGGTGGGCAGCTCCTGCATCTGCCACACCAGGCGCACGTACTGCGAAAAGCCCTCGTCGATCCCCTGGATGTCGCCCTTGCCCGCCGGCCCCTCCTGCCCCGTCACGGCCAGGCCCGCATACAGCTTGGCCATGAACGCGCGGTAGGCGGTGGGGTCGCGGAACACGTTGGCGCCGGTGACGGTGCTCTCGGGCTCCAGCGTCACGTCGGTGCACCCCGCCGCCCCCAGGAACAGCGCGGCGGCCGCGGCCGCGATCGATATCCTCCACGTCTTCTTGAACATGGCGTGTCCGTTCTCCAGTCGGTTCGGGCGCCGGAGCGCCCCACGGTTGCGGTTTGCGGGGCGCATCAGAACGCGAGGCTGACGCCGGCGGTGAACGTGCGCGAGCGGGGGTACACGTTGTTGTCGATCCCGTTGAGCCCGCCCATCGGGTCCACGCCGCTGTAGCCGGTGAGGGTGAACACGTTCTGCACCGTGCCGAAGAGGCGCATGTTGTCCACGCCGCGCACGCCGTTGAAGGTGTAGCCCAGGGTCAGGTTGTCCATGCGCAGGTACGAGGCGTCCTCCACGTATACGTCGGAGAAGTACTGCGCGGTCTTGAACCCGTTCTCCAGCACCGAGGTGCTCAGGTTACGCGGGGCGGCGCCGGTGAGCAGGTTGTAGTAGCCCAGGTTCGACGCCACGTTGTTGTAGGCGTAGTTGCCCATCGACGCCCGCAGCGTGAAGCTGGCGTCCAGGTTGCCGTAGCCCAGCTGCGAGGTGTGCCCCAGCACCCACTGCGGCGCCGCGCTGTGCGTGGCGATGCGGTCGCGCTCGTCGATCTCCTTGTCGCCGTTCAGGTCCTGGTAGAGGTCCTTCTCGTTGATGGTGCCGTCCTTGTTGGTGTCGGCGTAGACCGGCTTGCCGTTCGCGTCGCGCAGGTGACGGTAGACGAAGAACGAGTAGACCGGGGCGCCGGGCTGCAGCACCTGGATGTTGTTGCCCACGCCGCCCGAGATGGCGCCCGACAGGATGCGCTCGCTGCCGCCGCCAATGGCGTTGATGCGGGTGAGGCGGTTGCGGTTGGTGGACGCGTTGAAGCTCGCGTCCCAGCTGAGGCCGCCATGGGCGCCGTTCAGCACGCGCGCGTTCAGCCCCAGCTCCAGGCCGCGGTTGGTCATGCTGCCGATGTTGGTGGTCACGTAGTTGGACAGGTTGGTCCCCGCGGCCACCGGCACGTTGAAGATCAGGTCGTCGGTGTCCTTCTTGTAGTAGTCCACCGTGCCGGTGATGCGCCCGTCCCATAGCCCCCAGTCGAGCCCCAGGTTGTACGAGGTGGTCTCTTCCCACTTGATGTTGGGGTCCACCGCGCTGGGCCGGATGGTGCTCACGAAGGTGTTGCCGAACTGCGCCTGGGCCGTGCCCAGGCTGGACAGGTAGCTCGACACCCACAGGTAGTTGCCGAAGTCCTGGTTGCCGTTGACGCCCCACGAGGCGCGCACCTTGAGGTCGCCCAGCGGCCCCAGGTGCGGCATGAAGGGCTCTTCCGACAGCCGCCAGGCGAACGCGGCCGAGGGGAAGGTGCCCCACTGGTTGCTGGGCCCGAAGCGCGACGAGCCGTCACGGCGCACGCTCAGGGTCAGCAGGTAGCGGTCCTTCACGTTCCAGTTCATGCGGGCGAAGCCAGAAGCCAGCCGCCACGCCTGCACGTCGAAGGTGGTGCGCTCCACCAGCGCCGAGACCGGGCCGTTGGGGCCCACCACGTCGGACTGGAGGTTCTGCGCGAAGTAGCCGGGGTACTCCTCGCGGGCGTTCTCGTACGAGTAGCCCGCCGTCACGTCCACGTCGCTGTCGAGCCCCTCGAGCGAGCGCGCGTAGCGGCCGTAGGCGTCCAGCACGGTGCCCAGGCGCGAAGGCTCGCGCCGCGTCACGCTGCCGCCGCCGCTGCCGCGCGCCGCGATGGGGCTGAAGATCTTGCGGTCGGCCTGCGTGTAGTCGTAGCCCATCCGCAGGGTGCCAGTGAGCCCCTTCAGGAAGGGCACGTCGTAGCTGCCCTCCACGTTGCCCAGGGTGCGGAACGTGGCCTGCCGGTCTTCCACCAGCGCCAGGTCGGCCAGGGGGTTGTTGGGCCCCGTGGCGTCGGCCCACTGGAAGTAGGTGCCCTCGCCCACCATCACCGGCTGCGTGGGGTCGAACGAGAGCGCGCTCCCCAGCACCGATCCCGGGGTGAACGAGTCGTTGATGCGCGAGCCGCGCACGTTGGCGCGCAGCCGCAGCGTGTTGCTGAAGAGCTGCTGGCCGTAGGTGGCCGAGGCCGAGAGGCGGCGGGTGTCGGTGCCGCGCAGCACGCCGGCCTGGTCGAGGTAGCCCAGCGACAGGCGGTAGTTCATGCTCTGCCCGGTGCCCGAAACGGCCAGGTTGTGCTCCTGCCCGCCGGCGTTGCGCTCCACCAGCCCGCGCCAGTCGGTGTTGGAGGTGCCCAGCACCGCCACGTTCGACGGCGCGAACTGGGCCACCGCCGCGCGGAACTGGTCGGTGCTGAGCAGGTCGGCCTGGCGCGTGATGCGCGACGAGGAGAGCGAGGTGCTGTAGGTGAACTGCGCGCCGCGCGCGCCGGTGCGGGTGGTCACCAGGATCACGCCGTTGGCCCCGCGCGACCCGTAGATCGCGGTGGCCGAGGCGTCCTTGAGCACGGTGACGCTCTCGATGTCGTTGGGGTTCAGGAAGTTGAGCGGGTTGCGCCCCTCCGTGATCCCGCCGCCGGCCTGCAGCGGCTGGCCGTCCACCACGAACAGCGGCTCGTTGGTGGCGTTGACCGAGGTGCCGCCGCGGATGCGGATGGTGGTCTTGCCGCCGGGCTCGCCGGTGTCGTTGACCTGCACGCCGGCCACCTTCCCCTGGATCAGCTGCTCGGGGCTCACCACGCGGCCGGTGTTGAACTGGTCGGGGGTGACGGTGGCCACCGAGCCCGTGCGGTCGCGCACGCGCTGCTGGCCGTAGCCGATGGCCACCACGCCCTGCAGCCCCACCGCCGAGGTCTGGAGCGTGAAGTCGAGCGTCGTCGTCTGCCCCGCGGCTACGGTTGCCGTGAGCGTGGACGCGGTGTGGCCGATCACGGCGGCCGTGACCGAGCGCGGCCCGGCGGCCACGCCGCCCAGGGTGTAGCGCCCGTCGGGCCCGGTCACCGCGCGCTGCGCGCCGCCGGCCACGCTCACGGTGGCGCCCGGGAGCGCCCGCCCGCCCTCGGCCGAGGTGACGGTTCCGGTGATCTGTCCGCCCTGCTGTGCGTGCAGCGGTATGCCCGCAAACAGCGCGGCGATCATGCTGACAACGACTGTCCGCCTCATGGTGGCTCTCCGAAGGAGGTTGGTCGGCAGCCCGCCGGGCTGCGTGCGAGTGGGTGGGGCGGCGCCGGGTGCGTCCCGCGCGCGGGTGGTGGCATCTCGGGTGGTGCCGGACGGCGGCGGGCACGCGGTGCAACGCAGCCCATGGTGCGCCGGACGTGGCTGCACGGCAGGGCGCCCGGGGCACGCGGGCGCGGAGTCCAGGCCGTGTTTGTCAAAACTCCCAACAAATGCAGGACGACCATTCGGCCTGCTCCAGCGCCGTTCAGCGGGGTGCATCCCGCGGCGGGTTCATGCGTTTGTCAACAAACCCGACAAATTCAATGAGACGGCGGGAACTACAAGCGGCTTGCTGGCCGGTGGCCGGTGGCCGGTGGCCGGTGGCCGGTCTCGAGTGTATGCTACGGGAGGTTTGCTGCTGGGTGGCTTGTATCGAATCGTAATCTTCCGCACTTTCCGTGTCAACCACATTCTCGTCGCGACGACCATTTGCCCTCCCCGCCACGCTTCCACTCCCGTCACATTGCGGCGCGGCCGCCTGGGCTCGCCGGCCGCCTCCGCATCCTCCGTGAGAGGCTTTTCTGTCGCAGGGATGGACGTGCCACGCGGTGGTGCGAACACGGGTGATGGCCGGAGCACCGGCGGAAACCCGTAGCCTGCGGGCGCTGGATCTGCTAGCTTCGATTCTACCGTTTCCAGACGCAACCCACACCCAGGGAGGGCACGTGCGCAAGCTCAGCCTCGACCTCGAAGCGCTGAACGTGGAGTCGTTCCGCACCACGCGAGAGACGGAGGACCGCGGGACCGTGAACGCGCACGACGCGTACACCAACTCGCTTCCCACCTGCTGGTACCACTGCACGTACCTGGGCCAGACGTGCGAGGCCTGCGCCCGCGAAGGCACCGCGGTGGTGTGAGACGTGCGCGCCCTCATCGCAGCGCATTCAGCGTCGTACCGGGCACTGCCGCGGATCAATGCGGCACCGGACGGACGCAGATGCCCGAGCCGATCTTCCGAACCACGGAGAGCTACGTGAACAAGCTGCGCCTGGACCTGCACGAGCTGCGGATCGATTCCTTCCCGACCGCCGCGCCGGCCCGCGAGGGCGGCACCGCCGCGAACGCGATCACGCAGGGCGCCAACACCTGCTACGACTGCACCCGCTTCGGCTGCCCCGGCACCGCCCTCTGCTGAGCGGGAGCACGCGAACCCGCTGAAAGGGCCGCCGGGCGCGATGCGCCGGGTGGCCCTTTCGTCTCCAGACACACACGAGCTGGCAGGCTGAACGGTGCTCCGGGATTGCCGAATGCCTGGCGATCGCGGAGGCGGGGGAGCACGATCGCCCGATCCCCCAACGAGGCGCGCCGCGCTCCAGCAGCACGCACCCCAGGCGCCGCGTGGAGCGGACCCACCACAGCCGCTCCGGCGGCCGGGACGCAGGCATCCGGGTGGTCACACGCCGGTAGAGCGGCGGGCGGCGCAGGGTGCCGGCAGGTTTCCATCGACACCCAGGCACCTTAATTTGTTCAGGCGTGCACGAGGCCATCGTGCTTGAAGTGAATGGCTCCCGACCGGCTTTCCCCACATGCCTCCCCGCCGCAGGATCTTCATCAGCCACAGCACGAAAGCGGATGCAACTCCCGCGGAAGCCGCCGCGCGGGAGGTGCAGGAAGCGCTCGTGCAGGCGCTGCAGGACAGCGGCGATTACAGCGTTCTCCTGGACCGGATCACCCTCCGGCCGGGTGATGCCTGGAGGGCGCGCATCAACCTGTGGGTGGGCGGGTGCGACGCGGCCGTGGTGCTGGTTTCCCAGGCCGCGCTCACCTCTCCGTACGTGGCCTACGAGACCAGCATCCTTTCTTTCCGCAAACAGCACGACCCGACGTTCGTCCTGATCCCCGTTCTCGTGCCGCCCGTCACCCTTCCCGACCTGAATGCCAGCACGCTGGGAGCGGTCCAGCAGCTGGGAGAGACCCATTTCGTCTCCGGGACCACCGGCCAGATCGTCGAACGCGTCCTCGCGGCGCTGGCGGAATCGGTCCACGCCGAGTCGCCGGTGGAAAAGCGCGCATGGCAGCTCGTCCGGCTGATGGACGGGGTTCACGACCGCTGGATCCAGGAAGCCGCCAGTCTCCTCGGCATGGAGCACGTCGAGGCGTGGCTCCCCGGCGACGGCGACGCCTTGCGCCTGCGCTTCGCGGTCCAGCTCATGAGCGTGGGGATGGAGGCGGCCATCGACGCCGCCCTGGTCCTCCGTGAGTACCTGGGGCACGAGCCGCTCGCGCAGACGCAGCGGGTGGACGAGATGATCTCGCTGATCGCGTCGTCGTGGGTCGACTTCCGCTCCGCGCAGCAGATCCCCCGGGTGATCCGCAGCGAGACGGGTGCGCACGCCCTCAGCCTGAACGCCCAGCGCGACCTCACCGCCCGGATGTACGTGAGCTGCGCGATGCCGAAGCCCCACCGGTGCTACCTGGCCACCTGCAACGGGATCTTCGCGGAAGACGCGGTGAGCGCGCTGATCCACGAGATCCGCACGTCGCTCGTCGCGGAGCTGAAGACGACGGACGACCAGCTCCAGATGGACCTCCAGACCCTTCCGCCCCGCCAGCCGATCCTGGTGACGCTGGACAGCCGGGGGATCAGCTCGGCGGTGCTGGCCGCCCTGCAGAAGGAATTTCCCAAGGTCGTGTTCTTTCTTCTCGCGGCCGACCGGGGAGGGCCCTCACTGACCCCCGAGGAGGTCGAGATCCTGTTTCCCGAGCTGCAGCCGGGAGACGAAGACGCGTTCATCGAGCAGTACGACCGCTTCCACCGGCAGCTCCGGGTACGCTGACATGAGCCAGATTCCGCACTTCGAGCCGTGGGACTACACGTCGCCTGCCGCATACGACGCCGTCGGCGACCGCCGCGACGGGGCGATCTACCACTACACGCCTTCCATCGTGCTGGCGGTGCGGGTCGCGCTGGCCACCGGGCGGCCCCTGCTGGTGCGGGGCCCGTCGGGGTCCGGGAAGAGCTCCCTGGCGCAGCACATCGCCCGGGTGCTGGGGTGGGACTTCGTCGACCAGGTGGTCACCTCGCGCACGCAGGCCCAGGACCTTCTCTGGACGGTGGACCACATCCGCCGCCTTCGAGACGCGCACGCGAACCAGCTCGGCCCGATCGAATCGTACGTGCAGCCCGGACCCTTGTGGCGCGCGTTCGACCCCGAGGGCGCCGGCCGGCAGGCCGCCCGCTCCACGCCGCGGGAGCCCGCGAGCGCCCCGCTCGGTTCCGGCGCGGGGAGGGCCGTGGTGCTGCTGGACGAGATCGACAAGGCCGATCCCGACGTGCCCAACAACCTCCTCGTGGCCCTGGGCTCGCTCCAGTTCTTCGTGAGCGACCTGGGGCTGACCGTGCGGGGGCGCCGGGAAACGGCCCCGCTGGTCGTGGTCACCACCAACGACGAGCGGGATCTGCCGGGCGCCTTCCTGCGGCGATGCGCCGAGCTGAAGCTGCCCGTCGCCGACCGCGACCGGCTCGTGGCCATCGGCGCGCTCCACTTCCCCGGCTTTCCGAGGGAGACCCTGGCCCAGGTCGCCGAGCTGCTGGTGCCGGAGGACCTTGCCGGCGATCGCCCCGAAACGGCGGCGGTGAGCATCGCCGAATACCTGGACACGATCCGGGCGTGCGAGGAGCTCGGCGTGCAGCCCGGTACCGGGCTGTGGGACGAGGTCGTCCGGATCACCGTCTGGAAACACGGCCGCTCGCCCCTGGCCCGATGAGCTCGTTCGCCGGCCTCGCCGACTACATCCGCGCGGTCGCCCATCTCGGGTGGCTGGACGAGCCGTCACGGGCCGAGATCGCCCGGCTGGTGGGGCTCGACACGTCGGCGCGTGCCGGGGCCGAGGATCCGGAACGCGCCTCGGAGCCGCCGCCGGATCCCGTCGGGGCCGGCGTGTTCACCAGGCCCGGCCTGGCTGGCGGAGAAGACACTCCCCTGCGTGGGCGCGAGATCGAGTCGGAGCTCCGCCTCGTGAGCACCACGCGCCCGCCGATCCCCGAGTGGCTGCAGCAGGTCGCGGTGCTTCCCATCCAGGACGGCGGCGGCGCGCTGGGCAGGATCGGGGTTCCCGAGCCGCTGCTCGCACCCGCGCAGACGCGGGCGATCCTGTCCACGGGGCTGGCGACCACGGCGTACGACGGGGCGCTGTGGGTGGAAGAAGCGGTGCGGAGGATCGCGCGCGGACAGCACTTCGGCGACGTCCCGCGAATGCCGCGCCCCACCCTGCTGCGTGGGGTGCAGGTGCTGGTGGACCGGGGCGGGGGGATGCTGCCGTTCTACGAGGACGTGAAGGAGCTGCTCGACCGGATCCGCTCGGTGGTGGGACGCACGCTCGTGCACGTGCTGCAGTTCGAGGCGTCGCCGCTGCGGGGCGTGGGGGCGGGCGCCCAGTGGAGCTGGACCGGGTACGAGCATCACCGTCCCGCGCCCGGCACCGTGGTGCTGCTGGTCACCGACCTGGGAATCGGCACGTCGCCGGCGGGCTCGGGCGCTTCCGTGCGAGAATGGCTGGCGTTCGCCGAGCTCGTGCGCAGGGAGAGGTGCGCGCTCCGCGCGCTGGTTCCCTATCCCGAGAACCGGTGGCCCGCGGCGTTGAAGGATGTGCTGACGATCCTTCCCTGGGACCGGGGCACCGGCGTGCACCGGGTGCAGCGGGCGCTGGCCCACGAGCGCCCGCGCCTGCACGGTGAAGCGCCATGACTCCACGCGAACAGGTGGGGCAGCTCTACGAAACCGCGCCGGACGTGGTGCGTCTGGCCGAGGAGGTCTCGCTCGCCGTGCTGGTGGACCCCGCGCTGCTGCGCCGCGCCCGGCTGGATCTGGGCGCAGGCGTGGGCACGGAAGCGGACCTGTGGTTCAGCGCGTTGGTGAAGAGCAGCAGCCCCAGTGGCTTCGTCATCCTTCCCGAGATCGCCGCCGAGCTGCGAAGGCGGCTGGCCGACGATCCCGGGCGGCTTCGGCGCGCCCGCCGCCGGGTGGCCGAGGCCCACGCCGGGTACCCGCCCTCGCTGCGCCTGGAGGAGGACGTCCTCTGGCTGTCGGTGTCGCGAGAGCCCGACGCGACGGCCGAGATCGAGATGCGGCTGCGGTCGGCGCTTGCCGCCATGGTCCGTGACGGGCGCGAGGGGATCGCGTCGTGGGCGGCACGGGCGCTGCCGTCGTTCCCCATCTCGATTCGTGTGCTCGAGTCGTCTCGAATCCTGGAGGCGGGCGCGCGCCTGCGGCTCGACCGCGACGGGCGAGCCCTGGCCGATCTGGATTGGGCGGCCGACGGCCGTGACACCGGCTGGATCGTTCCGCCCGACTTTCCCCAGACCACCCTCCGCGTGCGGCTGCTGGAGGACGGGGTGGAGCTGGCGCGGGACGATTCGGCTCCGGGTCACGCGGTCATGGTTCCGTGGACGGAACCGATCATGCTCGAGGTCGAGTGGCTGGCCGCGGCGCCCGAACCCGCGGCCGAACGGAGGTGGATCGGCATCCCGGTGGGATCGACCGCCGGCGTGCCCGGGCCAGTTTCTGGAGGTGTCCGCCTGCGAACGCTCGGCGGCACGATCACCGAGGTCTGGAGCACGGAGCTCCGTCTCGCTGCCGCATCCCGTCGCGCGCCGCTGGGCCCCGGCGAGCGCCCGATCACCCCGCTGAACCCCCGACAACAGCAGCGGGAGCTCGAGAGTCTTTTCGTCCAGCACCTTCCGTTCATCGAGCGCATGGCTGCAAAGCTCACGCGCGATGACGGGTTGTTCGGCGACGAGGCGGATGACTTCGTGTCATGGGCAAAGACCAGGCTGATCGAAGACGATTACGCCGCTCTGCGCAGGTTTCGTGGCGAGAGTGCGCTCACGACGTACCTGGCCGCGGTTCTCGTCTCGCTGTATCGCGACTATCGGATTGCGGAGTCGGGACGGTGGCGGCCCTCGGCAGAAGCTCGGCGCCAGGGGCCGGATGCAATTGCGCTGGAAAGACTGGTGTACCGGGACGGCCACACGTTGTTGGAGGCGATCAGCGTCCTTCGGTCACGGGGTGAAACCGTACGAACTGAACGTGAGCTGGCGCAATTGTTCGCGCGGCTTCCTGCTTCGCCGCGCGGGCGCCCAGCGCCCGTCGATGAGGAAACTTTATCCGACACTCGCGCCCTCGCTACCGCTGACGAAGTCATTCGCGCCGAAGAAGCCGACGCGGAAAGAGCGAGAATGGTGGAAGCTTTGTGGCGGGCGATCGAAACCCTCCCCCACGAAGACCAGGTGGTCGTCCGGATGCGCTTCATGGAAGGCTTGTCCACCGCCGACATTGCCCGCGCGCTGCGGTTGGAGCAGAAGCCCCTGTACCGGCGCCTTGAACGACTTCTCACGAGGCTGCGGGAACTGTTGGAGGCGGCGGGAATCTCACAAGACACCGTACGCAACATGGTGCTCGAGGACGAAGAGGATTGACGCACGCAGCGCACGCGGCGTGGTAGGAGAAGGATTGAAGTTGAAAGGAAGGGTTTTCCGGAATACATCCGCCTCCGTCCGTACTCACAAACTTTCGAGACTCGCCCAATGACGACGCAGCGCCGATTTCAAGTCTTCATCTCGTCGACCGCCTGGGATCTCGTTTCTGAGCGGCAGGCGGCGGTGAGCGCGATTCTGGCAGCTCGTCACTTTCCCGCGGGAATGGAATATTTCGCCGCGGAGCACCGACTCCCGATCGACCTGAGCAAGCAGTGGATAGAGGAATCGGACGTCTTCTGCCTGCTGCTCGGCCCCCGCTACGGCACGATCGATCCGGACTCTGGAAAAAGCTACACGGAATGCGAATACGATCATGCAATGAAGCTTGGAAAGCCCGTGTGCGCGCTCGTACTGGACGAGGCCTGGATCGCTCGCAAGATCCGCGATTCCGATCGCCTGAGAGAGGAGATCGAGCAGCAGGACACCGTCGCTTATCAGGCGTTTCGGAACAAGGTCGAGGGAAAGCACGTTCGACTTGTTGGGTCCCTGGACGGTATCACGGCGGAAGTTTCGCAATGGATCATGGCGATGGAGGCCAGGGATGACATCGAGGGGTGGGTGCGATCGGACGAGCATACCCCTTCGGAGCATTCGTTCTTGAACGGCCCCTGGGTCGACGCCGCCTATCTGTCGGCGGAAGATTTTCCACCCCGCGGGCTGGTGTGCTTCGGCAGTCGCTCCGAGGTCGAGTGTAAGGGGCGAGGATTTCACACCAGGGGCGTCAACTATGATCACAGGGGTTCCCAGTGGGGATCCTATGAATCCGACAGTTCCACCGGGACGACGTTCGACGTGGACTACACGTTCCGTTGGAACACGACGTGGGAGAGGGAGTCCCGCAAATTGGGATGCGGGAGGCTGAAGATCATCAAGCCACTGGAGCAGCCGAGCAAGCAGGACGCAACCTACAGCGGCTACTTCTTCACGGAGTCGTCCCCCCGGTTCCAGTACAAGGGCCGAAAGCTCCGCGCGAAGGAGCAGGGCACTCCTCCCGAAAAGGTCGTCGCTCGGTGGATGGAGCACCTCTCGCACGAGTTCGGCGCTCCGATCGCCACCCGGGATCAGCTGTCCAGCCTGCTGGGCGGCGGGGACGCCGGGCGGTGAGCCAAACCCTGTGCTTGCGGAGATCCGCGGGCGGCCGGATGCCGTGTGGCACAGCAGCGGGCTCGGATCATCCCGGCGTAGCGACCCGATCACATTCCCGTCCACCCCTCGTATCAAAAGGTACTGCCGAGCGTGCGGTGCCCCAGCACCCCCAGCGAACCAGGCCGTCGGGCACGTGAGGGCCGAGGACGGCGCCTCCCCATCGCTTGGAGCAAGCCCTACATCCTCCGCGCGTTGCGTAGCGTGAAGCGCTCCGCGATGCGCGGCCCGGAGCGCCATCGGCCCCGCGGTCGTCATCGCACCCCCGGGGCGGCGGAGTAGGCGTACATCCCCAGCATCGTCCCCACGAAGCCTCCCGCGACCTTGGTGCTGAGCACGGTCCCGTCTTCCCCGCCCTTCAGCAGCGTCCACTCGCCCGGGGGCCGGCCGTAGAGGAAGTCGTAGCGGTCGCCGCGCGCCTGGATCTTCAGGTAGACGGGCCCCTCGCCCTCGCCTGAGAGAGGCGCGGAAGCGATGACTATCGGCGGGCCGTCTCCGGAGCGCCGCTCCAGCTGCACCACGCGGCGTCCACTGGAGTGGGCGATGGACAGCAGGTAGAAGTGCGCGTCGTCGTGGAAAGCGGCGATCCCCGCGCGGTCACCGTCGCGCACGGGGCGGTAGCGAACGGCGGTGGATGCCGACGCCCAGGCGTGCTGCTGCCGGCGAGCGACGAAGGACGGCTGCGCGACGACGTCGCCCAGCGCCGCGGAGCGCGGCCGGATGGTGAGCGCGCCGCCCGACACATCGTACCAGCGCTCGCGCGGGGTGCGCACGAACACCCACTGCGGCGCCAGCCGCGGCGCGGCGAACTCGTCTCGCACGGTGAAGTTGCCGCTGGTGGGCACCGGCGCGCTGGCCTGCCGCGGGAGCGCCGGGCCGCGGCGGCGGTGGGGCACGGTGTCGCGGCCCGCCAGGATCACCGGCCAGCCATCCGTCCAGCGCACGGGGAGGAGGTAGGTCTCGCGACCGTTGTTGTAGTGGTCGCCCCGGTACGGCCGCACGCCCAGGAACACCGCCCACCACTCGCCCGCCTGGGTCCGGACGAAGTCGGCGTGCCCCGCGGTGGTGATGGGGTTCGGCCGATCGGGCGCGAGGTGGCGCTGGGTGAGGATCGGGTTGCCGGCATAGGGGACGTAGGGCCCCCACGCCGAGTCGGCGCGGAAGACGACCTCGGAGTGCTGCTCGGCGGTGCCGCCCTCGGCGCAGACGAGGTAGTACCGTCCATCGACCTTGAAGATGTGCGGCGCCTCGATCCAGATCGGGCGCTTGGACAGGTCCACGCCGCCATTGACGATCAGCCGGCGCGGTCCCGTCGTCCGCTTCGCGGCGATGTCGAACTCCTGCATCCAGATCGCCCGGTGGCCCTCGTACCGGGGCGTGCCCACCGGCGGGCCGTTGTTGACCACGTACGCCTTCCCGTCGTCGTCGAAGAAGAACGACGGGTCGATGCCGTCCACCTCCGGCAGCCACACGGGGTCGCTCCACGGCCCCGCGGGGTCGCGCGCGGTGACGAAGAAGTTGCCGCCACGGTCGATCAGCGTGGTGATCATGTACCAGGTGCCCGCGTGGTGGCGGATCACCGGCGCGAAGATCCCGCGCGAGATGCCGGCGCTGTCCAGGTTCAGCTGCGACGGGCGGTCGAGCACGTGGCCCACCTGCGTCCACCGCACCAGGTCGCGGCTGTGGAAGACGGGCACGCCGGGGAAGTAGGCGAAGCTCGAGGTGACGAGGTAGTAGTCGTCCCCCGCGCGTTCGATGCTGGGGTCGGGGTAGAAGCCGGCGAGGACGGGGTTCAGGTACTCCCCCGCCCCCGCCCGCACCCCGCGGAAGACTGGATCGTCGCCCGTGTACTCGAACCACTCGAACCGCGCGTCCGTCGACGCCGGCGTCGAAGGAGACGCGGTCCGCTGCGCCGTCGCGGAGGACGACGAGGCGAGCGACAGGGCGAATGCAAGCGCCAGCGCGGCGAGGGCGGTATTCGTGCGGCGTCGGGTCATCGTGGCGGCGGGAGACAGGGTCGGTTGCCGTGCGCGGACGATCGCGTCCAGTCCACGCTCCATAAGCGGAGGCCGGGTCGTGGTCGGCGGCGTCATCGGGCGGGGGACGGAAAGAGCGTGCTTTCGGGCGGGCCCAGGTAGCTGGGCTGCAGGCCGCCGGCGTCCACCACCAGCCGCTGCAGCACCACACCGGGGTCGATCATCCACACCTTCAGCAGGTGCGGGCCGGGGGATGCGATGCGGTGGCGGGTGACCAGGACCTTGACGTTGTCGGCCACCGACCGCTCCCACGCGCGGTTCGAATCGCCCGCGCGGCTCGATCCGTCCGCATGGATGTTGACCACCTGCGGCGGCTCGCCGTCCACCGACACGGCGTAGCGCAGCCCTTCGCCCCCGCGGAAGTCGAGCGAGGGCGAGAGATAGGCGTGCACCGCCACCTCCGCCGCGTGGGAAAGGTGGACGCGGTACTCCAGCCGCGGCCCGGCGCCGGGCGCCTGGCTGGGCGCGGTGACGGGCATCGGCGTCATGGCCGACAGCGTGCGCCCCAACTCGGGGATGCGCCGCCAGCCCAGCGCGCCGGCATCCACCGCGCGCTCGAAGTGCTCGGCCTCGATCGCCACCACGCCGCCGCTCTCCACGAAGCCGCGGACCCCCGCCAGCTCGGCAGCCGTCCGTTTAGCCACCACCAGCGTCACCATCACCTGCCGCCCCGCGCCGGTGACGGTGACGGGGACGCGGTGCGCCCCCGCCGGCACCGCGGCCCAGTCCACCGCCAGCCGCACCGTCTCCTCGCTCGCGACCCGGCTCGGGTGCTGCGGGTTGATCCACGGCACGGGGGAGTGGACGGCGAGATCGAACGGCACCGAGCCGCGGTTGAAGACGGTGAAGACGCGCGCCCCGTGCGAACCCTCGTCCATCGCCGGGAGGACGGCGCTGTCGCGCGCGGCGGGCCACCACCGCCCCGAGCCGTCCGTCGCCACGCCCATCTCGGCCACGGCCGGCACCTGGATCCGGTCCACGCGCGGCATCTGGTTGCGCAGCGGTTCCGCCCAGCCGGTGTAACCGATGTGCGTCTGGTCCATCATGTGGTCCCACTTGCCGCCCGCGATCCCGCGGTTGTACCACCGCGCGAGCTCCGCGTCGCGCTCGAACAGGCGCACGGCGCTGTCGGCCAGCGCGTTGGTGGCCGCGCGCGCCTGCCGCGCGTAGAGGCGGTTGAGGGCGACGACGCGCTGGAGCGCGTGCAGGTTGGCCAGCGCCTCCACGGGGTACTGCACCAGCTGCACGTAAGCGTCGCCGTACGCCGCGGGGAGGCGGCCGCGCAGCTGGAGCGCGAGCGCGGCGAGGCTGCGGTGCTCGTCCTCCACCCTCGACCACTCGTCGTAGGCCGCGAGCGAGTAGGTGGCGGTGTCGAGCAGCTCGGGCTTGCGGCGCGCGGCCAGCCGCTCGTAGCCGGCGAGCACCTGCGCGACGCCGGGACCGGCGCCGGGGAACTGCCGCCCGGCCCACGCCACGCGCCACGCGGCGATGCCGTCCGCCGGGATGCGCGCGGGGTTCCAGGCGTAGTCGAGGAAGAACGAGATCGGCATCTCCATGGGCTTGATGTCGCCCACGTTCACGATCCACAGGCGGTCGGCGCCGGTCTCGTGCGCCAGGTGCATCTGCTCCCACACGCGGGCGAGCTGCGTGGTGCTCAGCCACTTGTAGCTGCGCGGCCCGCCCACGTAGTCGAAGTGGTAGTAGACGCCGAAGCCGCCCGGCCGCCCGCGGTCCTCCGGCCGGGGGAGCCGGCGGATGTTGCCCCAGTTGTCGTCGGAGAAGAGGAGCGTCACGTCCGCCGGAACGCGCATCCCCCCGTCGTAGTAGTCCTGCACCTCCTTGTAGAGCGCCCACACCTGGGGGATGGTGGACGGGTCGCGCCCCGTCACCTCGCCCAGGATGCGGCGCTGGTCGGCGACGATCGATTCGAGCAGGGAGATGGCGGTGCCCTGCGTCATCGGCTCGTCGCCGTCGCCGCGCATCCCCACGGTCACCAGGCTCTCGTTGGCGCCCATCCGCCGCACGCCCTCGCGCCAGAACTCGCGCAGCGCATCCGGGTTCTGCGCATAGTTCCACGGCCCCGCGCCATGGCGGCGCCACTCGTCGTGCGCGCGCATCATCGGCTCATGGTGGCTGGTGCCGATCACCACCCCGTACTCGTCGGCCAGCCGCGCGCTCAGCGAGTCGTCGGCATAGAAGGCGCTCCCCCACATGGCCGGCCACAGGTAGTTGCCCCGCAGCCGCAGGATCAGCTCGAACACCTTCGCGTAGAAGCGGTGGTCGAAGCCGCCGAAGGTTTGCCGCGCCCAGCCGCTGAGCGCCGGCGCCTCGTCGTTGATGAAGATCCCGCGGTAGCGCACCGCCGGCTCGCCGCGCGTGTGCCGCCCAGGCGCCACGTACAGCGCGGTCTGGCGCGGAGTCGGCACGTCGGCCCACCAGTACCAGGGCGACACGCCGATCTGCGCCGACAGGTCGTAGATGCCGAAGACGGTGCCGCGCCGGTCGCTCCCCGCGATCACCAGCGCCTGCTCCACGCCGGGGAACGGCCGGTCCACCACCTGCGCGACGAAGGTCTCCCATTTCCCCGCCAGCCCGCGCGCGTCCAGCTTCCCCGCGCGCACCAGCGCGTCGATGGCCGCGCTCTTCCCCAGCGTGCCGATCAGCACCACCCGCCCCGCCGGCGCCCGGCCGACGACGAGATCGGGCGCGACCCCCGTCACCCGCTCCACGTCGGCGCGCAGGTCGCCCGCGGCGCGCGCCACCCCCTGCGCGTCGGCGGAATCGACGTGAATCGCGGCCGCGCGCCCACCCGCGAACAGCGCGAACCGGCCGCGCCCGGCGTCGGCGAACACGTAGCGCTCGTCCATCGCCCCCGCCCCGCCCTGTGCCGCCGCGTCCCTGGAGAAAGCGAAGAAGAGAAGCAGGGCGATGAAAACGCCCGCCGCCCGGCAGGTGCGGGGTGCGGCGGGCGATCGGCGGCGTGCGTTCACGGGCGGCGATGGAGATGGGTGGAAGGCATGGCTGACTGGCTGCGGGCACCGCCGGTCTCCCGCGGGGAGCCCTCTCCCTGGCTCGTTCCTCGCCTGTCCCTCCCCCGAACTGCAGGGGAGGGACGATCTGCGCGGCCGGCGGAGCCATCGCTCACGCGACAGGCGATGGTGTGACGGGAGGAACGGCGTTCGTCACCACAACAACGTGAGCAAGTCGCTTGCTCTCTTCTCATACTAGGGGTGAGACGCCAAACCGTGCGTCACACCGGACTCCTCAGCACTCAGCACTCAGCACCGCAAACTACGTGACCGGATGCTTCACCGGGTCCCAGCGCACGAGGGCGGCTTCCACGCCTTCCAGGTGGGTGCGCATGCGTTCCACGGCCAGCGCCTCGTCGCGGCTTTCCAGCGCGGCGAGGAGCCCCAGGTGCTCCTGGTGGTCGCGCTCGCGCGAGCCGAAGATCCCCAGGATCACGCGCTGCTCGGTGGCGAACAGCTCCTGCAGCACGTTGAGCAGCTGCGCCAGCACGGTGTTCCCCGACGCCAGCGCGATCTGCCGGTGGAAGGCCATGTTGATGCTGCTGAGCAGCGCGTCGTCGTCGAAGCTGCGGCCCGCGCTGGCCAGCAGGGCGCGCATCTCGTCCAGGTGCTCGGGGGTGGCGTTGCGGGCCGCCGCCGCCATGGAGTGCACCTCGATGGGGATGCGCGCCTGGATCAGGTCGAGCAGCACCTTCTTGCTCACCGCGCCGGCATAGCCGGGGCTGGCCAGCACCAGCACGTCCTCGCTGCGCGTGACGTACACGCCCGAGCCGTGGCGGATCTCCACGATCCCCACCGTCTCCAGCTTGCGCAGCGCCTCGCGCACGGTGGGGTGGCCCACCCGGAACTGGTGCGCCATGTCCATGATGGTGGGGAGGCGGTCGCCCACCTTGTAGCCGGCCGTCTGGATGAGCTGCCGGATCTCCTGGGCCAGGCGGTCGGCCAGGCTCTGCTTCATCACGGGAGCCAACGTATCCTGCACTGCGCACCTCCTGGTATCTGCCGAAAGCCACCTCCCGGAGCGCCCGGACCGGCGAACGCCCGCCGGCCCCGAGCGCCGAACTGGCGCGCCCCAAGAGATCAGATGATAATAACAGCCCAACGCATCCGGTCCAACCGATGTCCGAGATAACGGCGGCTGCCGCCGCACAACGCAAGGAAGCACCGTGGAACTTCGTCCGCTAGGGCGCACCGGATGGTCGGTCTCGCCCATCGGCTTCGGCGCGTGGGCCATCGGCGGCGGCGACTGGGGCCGCACCGACGACCGCGAGAGCCTGGCCGCGCTGCACCGGGCCACCGACCTGGGCGTCAACTTCATCGACACGGCCGACGTGTACGGCGACGGCCACAGCGAGCGGCTGGTGGCGCAGGTGCGCCGCGACCGGCCGGGCGAGGAGCTGGTGATCGCCACCAAGGCCGGGCGCCGGCTGAGCCCGCACGTGGCCGCGGGCTACGACCGCGCCAACCTCACCGCCTTCGTGGAGCGCAGCCTGGCGAACCTGGGCACCGACGCGCTCGACCTGCTGCAGCTCCACTGCCCGCCGGGCGAGGTGTACCACATGCCCGAGGTGTTCGGCGTGCTGGACGACCTGGTGGCCGCCGGCAAGGTGCGCCACTACGGCGTGAGCGTGGAGCGCGTGGACGAGGCGCTGAAGTCGCTCGAGTACCCGGCCGTGCAGTCGGTGCAGATCATCTTCAACCTGTTCCGGATGAAGCCGGCCGAGCGCTTCCTGGCCGCCGCGCGCGAGGCCGGCGTGGGGATCATCGCCCGCGTGCCCCTGGCCAGCGGCCTCCTCTCGGGGAAGCTGCGCGCGGAGACCCGGTTCGCGCCCGAGGACCATCGCGCCTACAACCGCCATGGCGAGGCGTTCGACCAGGGCGAGACCTTCAGCGGCGTGGACTACGACACCGGCCTGCGCGCGGTGGAGGAGCTGCGCTCCATCGTTCCCGCGGGCGCCACGCTGGCCCAGGCCGCGCTGCGCTGGATCCTGATGTTCCCCGAGGTCACCACCGCCATCCCCGGCGCGAAGAACCCGCGCCAGGCCGAGGAGAACGTCCGCGCCGCCACCCTCCCGCCGCTCGGCCGGGAGGCCATGACCCACGCCCGCGAGGTGTACGAGCGGCTGATCCGGCCGGCGGTGCACGACCGCTGGTAGAGGGTAGGAGGGCGGATGGCGCGGTGTCGTCGGAGCCGCGCGGGGCCCTCTCCCCCGATCCCCGCATCCCCCCGCCCCCCTGATCCGGCCGGCGGTGCACGACCGCTGGTAGAGGGTGGGAGGGCGGATGGCGCGGTGTCGTCGGAGCTCGCGCGGGCCCTCTCCCTGGCTCGTGCCTCGCCTGTCCCTCCCCCGAACTGCAGGGGAGGGACGGTCGGCGCGACCAGCGGGCAATCTTCAGATTCCTCTGACACTGGCGTGGCAGGTGTCCGTGTCCTCTGACATCGCTGCCGATGTCGTAGGGGCGAGGCATGCCTCGCCCGGCGGGGGCGGGGGTCGCGCGCTCGACCGCGATCCATGCGGCCTCGATCTCCGCCGGACTCGCATGCTCGCCCCTACGAACTGCGTCGCGGACGGGATCTCCGAGCGTAATCCCCGAAGT
>Ga0070686_100000210_pt1 | contig 40662 bp, 31 predicted proteins | sample KBSS23LmetaG_FD_65654 | JGI IMG/M metagenome (GOLD analysis project Ga0070686, IMG submission 65654) | Switchgrass rhizosphere microbial communities from Kellogg Biological Station, Michigan, USA - KBS S2-3L metaG | ecosystem: Host-associated > Plants > Roots > Rhizosphere ...
CATATTCTCGCAAAGCTGCGAGGTCGTCTTCGCGCCGGCGGCGAGGCGATCGATGAGCGCGCGCCGGGTCGGATCGGCGAGCGCCTGCCAAATGTCGGGCGGCGACTCGGGCTGCTCGGCAACGATAAACATGTGACCATATGGTCACCTATCGTGACGCCTGTCAACCGCAAGGGCGGGCGTAGACTTACGGACGCCTGCACCCTAGATCGCGGCTCGACATGACCCGCTTCCACAAGATGCACGGCCTCGGGAACGACTTCGTCATTTTCGACGCGCGCGAAGGCGCGGTGGCGATGGACGCGGCGCGGGCGCGGGCGATCGCCGACCGGCACAGGGGGGTCGGCTGCGACCAGGTGATCCTGCTCGAGCCGTCCGAGGTGGCCGACGTCAGGATGCGGATCTGGAATGCGGACGGCGGCGAGGTCGAGGCCTGCGGCAATGCGACGCGCTGCGTGGCGATGCTGGGCGCGGGGACGATCGAGACCAAGAGCGGCTTGCTGAGCGCGCGCGCCAACGGCGCCGGCGCGACCATCGACATGGGCATGCCCCGCTTCGGCTGGGACGAAATCCCGCTCGCTTATGCGATGGACACGGCGGCGATGCCGGTGGGCTGGGAGGATCTGCAGGAGCCGTTCGCGGTCAATGTCGGCAACCCCCATATCGTCTTCTTCGTCGGCGACGCCGATGCGGTCGACTTGGCGCGGCTCGGCCCCGTGATCGAGCAGAATCCGCTCTTCCCCGAGCGGGTCAACGTCAACGTCGCTTCCTTCGAGGGCGAAGCGATCCGGCTGCGCGTCTGGGAGCGCGGTGCCGGCCTCACCTTGGCGTGCGGCACGGGCGCCTGCGCGACCGCGGTGGCGGCGATCAAACAGCGGCTGATCGAAAGCCCGCTCGAGGTGCGGCTCCCCGGCGGTGCGCTCACCATAGAATGGACCCCCGGCGACCCGGTGCTGATGAGCGGCCCCGCCACCCACGTCTTCACCGGCGAGCTCGACTGATGGCAGGGCCGGAGATCGTCACCTTGGGCTGCCGCCTCAATGCCGCCGAGAGCGAGGCGATGCGCATGCTCGCCGGCGACGCCGAGGATCTCGTCATCGTCAACAGCTGCGCGGTCACCAACGAGGCCGTGCGCCAGACCCGCCAGGCGATCCGCAGGGCGAAGCGCGCCCGGCCCGACGCCCGCATCTTCGTCACCGGCTGCGCGGCGCAGGTGGAGCCCGAGACGTTCGCGGCGATGCCCGAAGTGGCGCGCGTGCTTGGGAATAGAGAGAAGTTTCTCGCCTCGTCATTCCAGCGAAAGCTGCAATCTCCCTTCTCTTCCGCTCCGGAAATCCGGGTCTCCGACATCATGGCGGTGCGCGAGACGGCGCCGCATCTGGTTGCGGGCTTCGCCGAGCGGTCGCGGGCGTTCGTCGAGGTACAGAATGGCTGCGACCATCGCTGCACCTTCTGCATCATCCCCTATGGCCGCGGGAACAGCCGCTCGGTGCCGGCCGGGCTGGTGATCGAGCGGATCAGGGCGCTGGTCGGCCAGGGTTTCAACGAGATCGTGCTGACCGGAGTCGACGTAACCAGCTACGGCCCGGACCTTCCCGGGGCGCCGAGCCTGGGACAGCTGATCGAGCGTATCCTGCGCCACGTGCCCGAGCTGCCGCGGCTCAGGCTTTCCTCGCTCGACTGTATCGAGATGGACGAGCGTTTGTTCGAGCTCGCCACCGGCGAGCCGCGCTTCATGCCGCACCTCCATATGAGCTTCCAGGCGGGCGACGACATGGTGCTCAAGCGGATGAAGCGCCGGCACAGCCGCGCCGACGCCATCCGGACGGTCGCGCGGCTCAAGGCGAAGCGGCCCGGGATCGCGATCGGCGCGGACCTCATCGCGGGCTTTCCGACCGAGAGCGACGAGATGGCGCAGAACAGCCTGCGCCTGCTCGACGAATGCGACATCGTGATGGGCCATATCTTCCCCTTCTCGCCGAAGCGCGGCACGCCCGCGGCCCGCATGCCGCAGGTTCCGCCGGGAGCGATCAAGGCGCGGGCACGGCGGTTGCGGGAGGCGTGCGCGGGCCGCAAGGCGGCGTGGCTGTATGGGCTGGTCGGTTCGCGGCAGAAGGTCTTGTTGGAGCGTGACGGCGTTGGACATGCAGAGAATTTCGCGCCTGTCCAAATCCATCATTCCAGCGAAAGCCGGAATCCCACTTCTTCAAGGCAAGAAGATTCCAGCTTTCGCTGGAATGACGGGGGTATCGTGGAGGTGCAGATCGCCGGGGTCGAGGGTGACAGGCTGGTCGGGGTGCCGGCGTGAGCGAGACCAGCTGGTATGAGCGCATGCGCCTCGGCTTCCGCAAGACCTCCGACCGGCTCGGCGATAATCTCACCGGGCTGCTGACCAAGTCGGCGCTCGACGCCGCGACGCTGGACAACATCGAGGAAGCCCTGGTTGCATCCGATCTCGGGCCGCGCACCGCCGCCAAGGTGCGCGCGCGCCTCGCCGGCGAACGGTTCGAGCGCGGGATCAGCGAGGCGGCGATCCGCGAGGTGGTGGCCGAGGAGCTGGAAAAGATCCTGAAGCCCGTCTCGGAACCGCTCGAGATCATTGCCTTTCCGCGGCCGCAGGTGATCCTCGTCGTCGGCGTCAACGGATCGGGCAAGACGACCACGATCGCCAAGCTCGCCCACCTCTTCGTCGAGCAGGATTATTCGGTCCTGCTCGCCGCGGGGGACACGTTCCGCGCAGCGGCGATCGAGCAGCTGCGCATCTGGGCCGACCGCGCCGGCGTGCCGGTCATCGCCGGGCCCGAGGGATCGGACAGCTCCGCGATCGTCTATGACGCGGTCAAGAAGGCGACCGCCGAGGGGATCGACGTGCTGATCGTCGACACCGCCGGCCGGCTGCAGAACAAGAAGGATTTGATGGACGAGCTTGCCAAGATCCGCCGCGTGCTCGGCCGCCTCAACCCGGCCGCGCCGCACGACGTCGTGCTCGTCCTTGACGCGACGATCGGCCAGAACACGCTCAGCCAGATCGAGGTGTTCCGCGAGGTCGCTGGGGTCAGCGGGCTGGTGATGACCAAGCTCGACGGCACTGCGCGCGGCGGTGTGCTGGTCGCGGCGGCCGACACCTATGGCCTCCCCATCCATGCGATCGGGGTCGGCGAAGGGATGGACGACCTGCGCCCGTTCGACCCGGCCGAGGCGGCGCGCGCGATCGCGGGAGTGGCGGCATGAGCGAGCCCGCCCCCGCCCCGCCGCCGGCGAAGCCGGCGCCGAGCGTCGGCGCCTCGCTTGCGATCGACTATGGGCCGCTGGTCATCTTCTTCCTCGCCAATGCGTTCGCGCCGGTGCCCGACGCGCTCAAGGTGTTCGCGGCGACCGGGATCTTCATGGTCGCGATGCTGGCCGCGATGCTGATCTCGCAGGTGCGCTACGGCCGCATCTCGCCCTTGCTGTGGTTTTCGGGCCTGATGGTGCTGGTGCTCGGAGGGCTGACCTTGTGGCTGCACCAGGAATGGTTCATCAAGATCAAGCCGACCCTCTATTATCTCACGGTGGCGGCCCTGCTCGCCTTCGGCCTGCGCACCGGGCGCAACCTGCTCAAGACCGTGCTCGGCACGGCCTATCCGGGCCTCACCGATCGCGGCTGGTATTTGCTGACCCGCAACTGGATCATCCTGTTCGTCGTCATGGCGGCCGCCAACGAGGCGATCTGGCGCACGACCAGCACCAGCTTCTGGCTGGCCTCGAAGCTCTGGCTGTTCATCCCGGCGACCTTGGTCTTCATCGCCTGCAACATCCCCATGCTCATTCGCCACGGTCTCACCCTCGAGGAGGCGGCCAAGGAGCCGCCGATCGCGCCGGTCGACTGAGATGGCACCGGTCATCTCGATCAAGGGGCTGAGCAAGACCTATCAGAGCGGCCTCCAGGCGCTGAAGCCGATCGATCTCGACATATCCAAAGGCGAGATCTTCGCCCTGCTCGGGCCCAACGGCGCGGGCAAGACGACTTTGATCTCGATCGTCTGCGGGATCGTCACCGCCTCGACCGGCACGGTCACGGTCGACGGGCACGACATCGTCCGCGATTATCGCTTCACCCGGCGCGCCATCGGCCTGGTCCCGCAGGAGATCACCACCGACGCGTTCGAGACGGTGTGGGCGACGGTGAGCTTCAGCCGCGGCCTGTTCGGCTGCGCGCCCAACCCCGAGCATATCGAGAAGGTGCTCAAGGACCTCTCGCTCTGGGACAAGCGCAAGGCGCGGCTTCGCGAGCTTTCGGGCGGGATGAAGCGCCGGGTGATGATCGCCAAGGCGCTGAGCCACGAGCCCGCCATCCTCTTCCTCGACGAGCCCACCGCGGGCGTCGACGTCGAGTTGAGGCGCGACATGTGGAATTTGGTGCGCGGGCTTCGCGAAAGCGGCGTCACCATCATCCTCACCACCCATTATATCGAGGAAGCCGAGGAGATGGCCGACCGGGTCGGGGTCATCAACAAGGGCGAGCTGATCCTGGTCGAGCAGAAGGCAAGCCTGATGAAGAAGCTCGGCAAGAAGGAGCTTACCCTCAACCTCAGCGAGGTGATGGACCGCATTCCGTCCGCGCTCGCCGACTGGGATCTGACGCTCCAGGGCGAGGGCCATGAGCTGCTCTACGTGTTCGACGCCAATGCGGAGAAGACTGGCGTCCCGTCCCTGCTCCGGGCGATGAGCGACGCCGGGATCGGCTTCAAGGACCTGCACACCCGCCAGAGCTCGCTCGAGGACATCTTCGTCAGCCTGGTCCATGACGCGCGGAGGGCCGGATGAACCTCCACGGCGTCTGGGCGATCTACAAGTTCGAGATGGCTCGGGCGATCCGCACGCTCTGGCAGAGCCTGATCACCCCGGTGATCACCACCTCGCTCTATTTCATCGTGTTCGGCGCCGCGATCGGCTCGCGGATGACCGAGATCGGGGGCGTGCCTTATGGCGCCTTCATCGTGCCGGGGCTGATCATGCTCTCTTTGTTCACGCAGAGCATCTTCAATGCCAGCTTCGGCATCTTCTTTCCCAAGTTCACGGGCACGATCTACGAGCTTCTCTCCGCGCCGATCTCGCCGTTCGAGACGGTGATCGGCTATGTCGGCGCGGCGGCGACCAAGTCGATCGTGCTCGGGCTGGTGATCCTCGCCACCGCCGCCTTCTTCGTCCCGCTGCAGATCGTCCATCCGTTCTGGATGGCGGCCTTCCTGATCCTGATCGCGGTGACCTTCTGCCTGTTCGGCTTCATCATCGGCATCTGGGGCCAGAATTTCGAGCAGATCCAGTTCATCCCGATGCTGATCGTCACCCCCCTCACCTTCCTCGGCGGGGCCTTCTATTCGCTCGACATGCTCGGCGAGCCCTGGCGGACGATCACCCATTTCAACCCGGTCGTCTATCTGATCAGCGGCTTCCGCTGGAGCTTCTACGGCCGCTCGGATGTCGGCGTGGAGATCAGCCTGGCCGCGACCGCGGGCTTCCTCCTGCTCTGCCTCGCCATCATCTCCTGGATGTTCCGCACGGGCTACCGGCTGAAGACGTGAGCGACGCGCGGCGCCCACGGCTCAACTTCCTGCCGCCGCTGGCGCTGTTCCTGCTCGCACCCCTGATCGGCGAGTTCCTGCTCGGCAATTTGCCGATCACCTGGCTTTGGGTGCTGATCGTGCTGGCGCCGCTTTATGGCGGCGGCGCGCTGCTGGTGCGCGAGGCGGCGGTGCGCCTGGGCGCGGGATGGCCCGGCATCTTCCTGCTCGGGCTCGCTTACGGCGTGATCGAGGAAGGCCTGGTCGACCAGAGCCTGTTCAATCCGACCTATCTCGGGCTGCGGCTGCTCGATTACGGCTATGTGCCGTCGCTCGGGATCGGCCTCTGGTGGACCGTTTACGTGCTCGGCCTCCATTTGATCTGGAGCGTCGCGGCGTCGATCGGGCTGGCGGAGGCGCTGTGGCCGGAGCGCGCTCGCGAGCCCTGGCTGGGCCGGGTGACGCTGCCGCTCACGGTCGTCATTTTCCTGTTCGGCTGCGCCGCGACCTTCGCGGCCCAGCCGGGCACGTTCGTAGCGTCTCCTGCGCAACTCGCCTTGAGCGTCGTCGTCGTCCTGATCCTGGTCGCGGCCGCCGCTCTCGCCGGCCGCCGCAAGGCGCCGCCGCTCGTGGCGGGCAGCCAGCCGTCCCCGTTCGCGCTCGGGGCGCTGGCCTTGGTCGCGCTCTCGCTCTTCCTGCTCGCATCCTGGGCGATCGGGCGGGTGCCGGCGAGCGCGAACGCCGCCTTCATGCTGCTGGACGTCGCCGTGCTCGGCGGCCTCATCCTCTCCTGGTCGCGACGGCAGGGATGGGGCTCATCCCATGTCCTTGCGCTCGTCGCGGGCGCGCTGGCGACCTATGGCTGGTGGGGCTTCGTCCAGCTGCCCTCGGTCCCCGGATCCACTCCGGCCATCGATCTCATCGGCAATGTCGTCTTCGCGGCGGGCGCGGCGGCGCTGCTCTGGCTGGCATGGCGGAGGCTGCCGGCCGCCTGAGCCGCCGCTTTCAGGCCAGGCCCTCGGCCATCGCCTTCTCGCCCTGATCGGCGCGGCTGACACCTTCGCCGTCGAGATTCCTGCCGACGAACTCCCAGTTGACGATGTTGCCGAGCACGCTTTCGGCGAACTTGGGGCGCTCGTTGCGATAGTCGATATAATAAGCATGCTCCCAGACATCGAGCGTGAGCAGAGGCTTCATCCCCTCATGGGCGACCGGCGTGTCGGCGTCGTGCAGCGAGGTGATCTTGAGCGCGTCGCCGTCGAGCACCAGCCAGGCCCAGCCGCTGGCGAAATGGCCGACCGCCTCCTCCTTCAATTTGGCGAGCAAGGTATCGAGATCGCCATACCCGTCCTCGATCATCGCGGCGAGCTTGCCCGAGGGCTTCTGCCCCTCGGGCGGGGCCAGGCATTGCCAGAAGAAACTGTGGTTCCAGAGCTGGGCGGCATTGTCGAATAGGCCCTTGGCGCCCTTCTCCTTCGCCGCGCGGATCACCTCGCTGAGCGCGCGCCCTTCGAGGCCGATCTCCTCGGCGAGCTGGTTGGTCTTGTCGACATAGGCCTTGTGGTGCTTGCCGTGGTGGAAATCGAGCGTTTCGGCCGACATGAAGCGACCGAGCGCGTCCTTGGGATAAGGAAGATCGGGAAGCGTGAAGGACATGTCGGTTCTCCTGCAGGGGTCGACAGGAAAACCGACGAATGTCCTTCTAGTTCAACGCGGGATCGACCGGCAGCGCGGGTTCAGCGCTGGACGACCCGGAAACGCTGCAGGTCGGCCCGCGGCGCCGCCCATTCGGGCGCCAGCTCGCTGGCCATCCGATAGTCCTGATAGGCCTCGCGGACGTTGCCGAGCGCTTCATTGGCCACCGCCCGCCCATAATGGGCGACCGCCGGCCGCTGCGTGTTGTGCTGCAGCGCGACCGTGAACAATTGCACCGCCTCGCCCGGATTCTGCCGCTGGATCAGCGCGGAGCCCTTGTTCAGATAGGCTTCGGGCTGGTCGGGATCGAGCGCCACCGCGGCGTCGAAATCGGCGATCGCCTCGTCGATCATGCCGCGGCGCAGACGCAATATGCCGCGATTGACGTGGGTCGCGAGCGTTTCATAGTTTGACAGGCCGCCGACGGCGAGCGCGTCGTCGCAGCGCCGCACGTCGCGGACCTGCGGCATGAGCGGCGAATCCGCCGCCTCGAAGCAGAGCCGGGCATCGCTGTTGCCGATGATCATGACGCTCGCCGAGACGGGCGCCGCGCCGGCGGCGAGCAGGATGCCGATCGCGATCTTACGAATAGCCATAGTCGGTCTCCCTCAACCACAGCCCACTATGAGCTCTTATAGCAGAAAAGGGCGGGAGAAGGAAACGCGGCTGCTACCCGGGCCCCGTGCCGCCGCGGCGTGGCAGCAAATCGCATCGGATTGCGATTCTTCGGCGCTGTTCGAGACCGCCGACGGCCGGTTCGATGAGCCGGGGCCCTCCCTGCGAGCAGAGAGGGGAAGAGATATGAAAAAGCACCCGGAGGCGGTCGGCCGCGGGCGCAATTCGAATCATCGATTACGGCCACAATAGCCCAGGCGATTCGCCCTTACATCGCGCCTGATTTTTCTTGGCGCTGCTCCTTGGCCGGAATGGAGGCCTGCCAAGGCCAGGGGGCACTAGGCCGGCATTTCCTCCGCGGCGCGCAAGGGTGCGCTTTCGAGCCAGGCTCGGGTCTTCTCGATCTTCTCGGCTTCGCGCTTCGCCATCGCCCCGACCAGCAGGCTGTCGGTGCGCGCGCCCTCCTCGTAGATCGCGATCCGCTGGTCGAGCGAGGGCGCGGCGGCGGCGCGGGCGCGGAGCGCCAGCCAGCGGACGCGGTCGCTCGGATGCGACCTGGCGAAATTGTCGAGCAGGTCGAGGCCTTCCTCACCGCCGAAATGGGCGGCGAGCGCCAGCAGCGGATCCAGCGAGGTGCGCGTGGCAATGCCCTCGACCCGGCCGTTTTCGGCGTCGAACCGATACTGGTCGCGAAAGAGCATCGCGTGCGAGGATTCGACGATGTTGAGCGACACCGACATGGCGTCGGCCGGCAGCTGGAGATGGACGTCCTTGTGGGCGCGGTAGAGCATGACCTTGCCCTCCTCGAGCCGCGCCTTCTCGACGAACCTCAGGTTCACCGCCTCGCCGGGAATGCCGACTACGGCGCCATAATCATATTCGTAATAGTCGCTCCAATAGCCGGGCCCGAGATAGCCGACGGTGAGGAACGAGAAATTGTGATCGTGGGCGATGTTGTAGAAGAAGGGGTCGCTGCCGCTGTGGCGGACGACGCTGTCCTTCATAGCCGGCCAGAAATTGGCGCGGATGATGAACTTGCCCGGCGAGCCGTGGAGCAGCACGACCTGCGAGCTGTACTGGTTGTCGCGGACCTGCCCGGCGCAACGCTGCTTCAATTCGTCGATGATCAGATCGCCGAGGAAGGTCCGGTTGTTGGCGAGCTTCTTGAGCTGGGGGCCCCAGGAGGCGAAATTGTCCTCGTCCGCGGCATCGAAATCGCCCGTTTCGAGCAGCTCCGCCAGCTCGGCGAGCGTGATCTTCTCCTCCGCGCTCGTGTCGATCACGCGCGGCATGGAAGGTCTCCCGATGCGGATTCCGGCGCCTCCGCGAAGAACATGGCGAGCGTCTGCTGCGCGGCCGCGCGCGGCTCCGGATGCGGATCGTGCGCAGCCATCCGCCGGAGATGCGGCAGGGCGGCTTCCGCGTCCAGCGCCAGGAGCTCGCGCATGATGTGCCAGCGCGTGTAGAAATGCGGGCTGTCGAGCGCCTCTATGATCAGCGGCACCGCATCCTCCCGATCCATCGTCCTGAGCAGGGTCACCATCATCTGCACGCGCGAGCTGACCTCGTCGGTGCTGCTCGCGTTGATGAAGGACACGGTCTTGCTGTCATATTCGATGGCGACCGGCGCGGCATCGACCCGGACCACCGCCTGATAGAAGATCATGTCGCTGACCGCATGATCGATGATGAAGCCCTGATGGCGGCCGTCGACCAGGATTTCCTCGCCATCCTCGATCCGGCGCCTTTCGACCAGCCGCGCCTTGCCCGCATGCGCGGCATCGAACAACGGCGTGATCGGCGGCGCCTCCCAGAGCGAGACGGTCGCGCCGCCGGCGCGCGGATAACGGAACAGGGTCACCACCCCGGTGAAGGAGACCGAGGCCGCGCCGCGCGGCGACGTCTTCCTGGCCGCGAGCATGTCGACGCCGATCGCGCCGAGCCCGATCGAGAGGTCGGGATGGTGATAGAGGAGGAGGGCGTCGTGGATGTCGCTCGACATCGGCTGGAAGGGCGGCCGGAAGAACGGGTCGGCCGCGCTCGACGACAGCAATTCGTCCATCAGCGCGTCGATATCATCGGTGCGGTCCATGAAGGCGCGCGCCACGCCGAGCACCGCCTCGGGCGTCCTGTCCTCGAGCGAAACCAGCGCGCGATCGGTCTCCGTCATCAGCGGATGGTGCCGCCACCGTCGCAAGCATGCGTCGATGCCAAGATAGGAGCGCTTTTGGGCTTCCGGATCGGCGAGCCAGGCCGCGAGCTTCTCGCTGGCGATCATGACATGGGTCCCGGGTTTGGGGACAAGGGAAAGGGTGGAGAGGCCGGAGCCTCCCCACCCTCACCCGAACGCTGACTTGTCAGACCGCTATTAAGGCGGTGAAGACGAGGATGGCGATGCAGCCCACTCCACCAACTTCCTTCTGCCTCACCGAGCCGTGCATGCCGACACTCGTGGTCAGCTCCGGGAGGTTCGCGATTTGGACCTTCTTCGTCATCATAATTCCCCTCTGAATGTCGGTGACCCGACAAGGAGGAAAGTGCTGGCGGTCTGCGGCTCGGCCAAAAGCCGCCGGTCGTATATTTGCATCCAACTCGACCCGGGACAAAGTACCCTCCGGGAACGATCTGGCTGCCCAACCGGGACGACCCCCATATCTTTCCGGTTTTCATAGTCCCCGCCTCTCGCGAAACATGTCGCATGGTTAGGAAGAAATTTAGAATTTTTTTTAATTCCTTGTTAACTCAATACGTTGGGTCGCAAAAAAATTTATCTCGCACCCGAGAGCCGGCTGAGGCACCTAGGCAATGGTGGACAGGAGCGAACAGAACAGCGGCACGGGCGCGGTCCGGGAGGGCCAGGGCTTCGACACGGCAGCGCTCGCGGCATGGATGGCGCGCGAGGTCGAGGGCTATGCAGGCCCGCTCGCTGTCGAGCAGTTCAAGGGCGGCCAGTCCAATCCGACCTACAAGCTTGTCACGCCGGGGCGCGCCTATGTGATGCGCCGCAAGCCGCCGGGCCGGCTGCTGCCGGGCGCGCACGCGGTCGACCGCGAATATCGGGTGATCACCGCGCTCGCCGCCCGGGGCTTCCCGGTCGCGCGTACCTACGGCCTCTGCCTCGACGAGAATGTGATCGGCACGCCCTTCTACGTGATGGAGATGGTCGAGGGGCGGATCTTCTGGGACCCAACCTTCCCCGAGGTGAGCCGCGACGAGCGGCCGGCCTATTTCGACGCGATGAACGAGACCATCGCGGCGCTTCATCGCGTCGATCCGGACGCGGCGGGGCTCGGCGATTACGGCAAGCCCGGCAATTATTTCGCCCGCCAGATCGCCCGCTGGTCGAGGCAATATCATGAGGATGTCGAGGCCGGGCGGGTCGCCGCGATGGACCGGCTCGCCGAGTGGCTTCCGGGGAACGTGCCGCCCGACGAGCCGCAGGCGCGGATCATCCACGGCGATTTCCGCTGCGACAATATGGTGTTCCACCCGAGCGAGCCGCGCGTGCTCGCGGTGCTCGACTGGGAGCTTTCGACGCTCGGCCATCCGCTCGCCGACTTCTCCTATCATCTGATGATGTACCGGATGCCCGACGCGCTCGCCGGGCTCGACCTCGACGCGCTCAACATCCCGAGCGAGGCGGACTATGTCGCCGCCTACTGCCGGCGGACCGGGCGCGAGGGTATCCCGGACATGGATTTCTACATGGCCTTCAACCTGTTCCGCCTGGCCGGCATCGTCCACGGCATCAAGGGCCGGATGGTCCGCGGCACCGCAGCCTCCGACCATGCCGCGGAGACGGTGAAGCGGCTCGAGCCGCTGGCCGAGCTCGGCTGGGCGCAGGCGGTGAGGGCCGGGGCGCGCTAGGGCGCCATTCGGAACGCGTTCTCGAATTCGCTGCTCATGGGTCCCGGCCTCCGCCGGGATGACGACCAAGCGCGACACCAAAGCCTGTTCAGCAACTCTCTTTCCTCTTATCCGTGAGGCCACGGGAGAGCGGGGGTCGGATGGCCGGGCGGGAACGCGGAAGCTTGATGAAGCGGCTGAGCCGGTCGATCGGGCAGATCGGCCCGGTCCGCCTGCTCGCCACTTTCCTGTTCCTCGCCGCAGGCCTCTATATCGCCCGCTTCGACGTCGTCGGCTTCAAGATCGGCAGCTTCGAAATCCCTCTGGCCGGCGCGGCGGAACACGCGCTCTACGATTGGCGCCTTTACCGTTCGGCGGAGCGGACGCTGCAGCAGGACGACCGCATCGTCCTCATCACCTATAATGACGACACGTTGCGCGAACTCCAGAAGCGCTCGCCGCTCGACCGCCACATGCTGGCCCAGGCGCTGGCGACGATCGACGCGATGAATCCGCGCGCGATCGGCATCGACATATTGATCGACCAGCCCCAGGCCGAGGATGCGGAATTGATCCGCACCATGCGCGCGATGCACACGCCGACCTGGCTCGGCTTCGGCCAGGCGAGCTCGAACGAGGAGCAGATCGGCTATGACCAGGAACAGTTCATGCGCCACTTCATGGCGCAGGTCGCCTCCGGTCCCGTGCGCCCGGTCAGCATCAAGATGGAGGAGGACAATGACGGGGTCGTCCGCCGCTGGCCGCTTGAGCGCGCAGGCTTGCCGCCCCTCCTCTCCAACGCGATGACGCGCGACCATCCCGAGTTCGCCGACTACACGCGCAGCATCGATTTCCGCGTGCCCGGCACGGCCGAGAATGACGAAGTCCCGGTCTTCACCAACCTGCCGATCCAGCTCGTCCTGCAATCGGGGGATGCGCTGCGATCGATGATCGAGGGCCGCTACGTCCTGATCGGCGGCGATATCAACGATCTCGACGACTATGCGACGCCCATGACGCGGTTCAGCCGGACCGGCGAGAAGATGAAGGGTCTCGAGGTCCACGCGCAGATGCTCGCGCAACAGCTTGACGGGCGGATGCCGGCGGCGATCCCCAACTGGATGTTGTGGGTGGCGGCCGTGATGTTCGTCGCGGCGGGCGCGCTGACCAGCGCGTTCGAGCTGCGCGGCTGGCGCCTCATCCTTGCCTTGGCCGCGCAGATCGCGCTCGTCCTCTGGCTGCCCTTCCAGCTCCAGGCGATGCGCGTCGACACGGTCGACCTGCCCGCGGTCGGCTGGGCGCTCGGCTGGCTGCTCGCCTTCATCGGGGTCGGTGCGGCCGCGCGGGCGGTGGGCTCCGAGCAGCGGCGCTTCGCCCAGTCCGCGCTCGGCAAATATCTCCCGGCCGACGTCGCGCTCGAGATCATGCGCGATCCCGACCGGATCTCGCTGCACGGCGAGCAGACCCATATCTACGCCCTGTTCACCGACCTCGAAGGCTTCACCAAGCTCTCGCACGCGATCACGCCCGAGACCTTGTCGCGGCTGCTCAACCGCTATCTCGACCTGATGAGCGACATCGTCCTCAAGCATGGCGGCACGCTCGACAAGTTCGTGGGCGACGCGCTCGTCACCTTCTGGGGGGCCCCGATCGCGCGGGCGGACGACGCCGACCGCGCGCTCCGCGCCGGCATGGAGATGTACGCCTGCGGCGAGGAATTCCGCCGCAGCGCCGGCGAGGACGTGCCGCCGATCGGCGTGACCCGCGTCGGGCTCCACCGCGGCGAAGCCGTGGTCGGCAATTTCGGCGGCGAGGGGCGAATCCAATATACCGCGCTCGGCGACGCGATGAATTGCGCGGCGCGGCTCGAATCCGCGAACAAGGCGCTGAAGACGACCATGCTGGTCAGCGACGAAACCAAGCGGGAATCGACGCTCGACGTCTTCCGGCCGATGGGCCGGATCGTGCTCAGCGGCCGGTCGACGCCGGTCGAGGCCTGGGAGCCGGTGCCCGACATGGACGAGGCCCTGCGCCGGCAATTGAACGACCTCTGGCGCGCCTATGACGGCGGGGAAGAGACCGCGCTCGCCCGGCTCGAGGAAATCGCCGCCGCCCACAAGGAAGATGCGGCGCTGCAGAATTTCGTTTATAGGATCCGCGAGGCTGGTCCGGGAGGTCATTTTGTCTTGGGATCGAAATAGTGCGCTGCGGCGCGTCGCATTCACCGCCCTGCTTGCCGCCGTCGCCCTGCCGGCAGCGGCCAACGTCCTAATCGTACGCTCGACCGGGCCGTCCGCCGGCGCTTATCCCGCCGGACGCTCGCTGCCCGACAATGCGAGGTTGAACTTGCGCGCCGGCGACACGGTGATCGTGCTCGGCGGCGCGGGCACGCGCACCTTCCGCGGCCCCGGCACCTTCTCGCCGAGCGCCGCGGTCCAGGCCGGCGCCCGCACCTTCGCCGCCGCCGACGGCCGCCGCGCCCGCATCGGCGCGGTGCGCGGCGCCGGAATCGTCCCGCACAGCCCGACCATCTGGCACGTCGACGTGACCCAGAGCGGAACCTTCTGTCTCGCCAGCACGAGCCGCGTCCAGCTCTGGCGGCCCGATGCGACCGTGCCGACGGCACTCACCATCGCCGGCGCCGGCGGCGCCCCGCGCACGGTGCGCTGGCCGGCCGGGCAGGCGACGGTGGCCTGGCCGGCGGCGCTGCCGATCGCGAACGGCGCGAGCTTCAGCATTGCCCAGAGCGGAGTCGCGGTGCCGACCCAGGTGACCTTCCGTACCCTGGCGCGGGAGCCCGCGAATCTGGAAGGCGTCGCCGCGGCCCTGATCGCAAACGGCTGCCAGGGTCAGCTCGACGTGCTCGTCGAGAGCCAGCCCGATCTGTCGCCCGAGGGCTGAGCCCGGTTTCACCCGCGGGCGACATGTTTGCTGAAGGGGACCATGCTCGCGCCGAAGATACTGATCCTGGAGCTCGGCTACGCGCTGCTGATCGTCGCCGTGCTGATGCCGAAGCCGCACCAGATCCGGCTGCTCGTCGGGGCGGCGGCGCTGGCCGGGATCGGCCATGCGCTCTGGGTGCGGGACCGGGTCAGCCTGGTCTGGATGATCCTCCTTCTCGCCGCCTGCGCCGCGATGCTCGGGCGCCGCTTCTGGGAGAATCGCAGCGCCCGCTTCACCGCCGAGGAGCAGGCGATGCTCGACCGGCTGTTCGCCGAGCTGCCGCGCAGCCGCGCGCGCCACCTGATCGACCAGGGCCTCTGGCTCAACGGCAAGGCGGGCGACGTGCTGACCCGCGAGGGCGAGAAGGTCGACCATCTCTATTATCTCGCCGAGGGCGAGGCGCGGGTGGTCTCGATGGGCAGCCAAGTCGGCACCTGCCGCCCGGGCGACCTGATCGGCGAGCTTACCGTGCTCTCGGGCGAGACCGCGAGCGCGACCGTCATCCTCGACACGCCGGCCCGCTTCTGGTGCGCGCCCGCGGACGACCTCCGGCCGTATGTCGAGGCTCATGACGACATCCGCCGCGCGATCGAGCACGGCTTCGCGACCGTGCTCAAGGCCAAGCTGCGCGCCAGCAACCGGACCATCGCCGAGGCCGGCAGGCGCAAGTTTTTCTAGGCGCTACGTCCCGAACCCTGTTTCGCTTTTTTAGCCCTTCTGGTGCTTTTCGTTCCATGGCATGAAGCGTTCGGCCGCAATCGATGGGGGAAGCCATGCGTCGGATCGCGTTAACCGCAGCTCTCGTCGCAGCATCGCCTGCTTTGGCTCAGGCGCCGCAGCCACGCGCTTCGGCCGGCACCGCGCCAGCGCCCGAACAGACGGTCGTCGTCACCGGCCAAAGGCTGGCCGATTTTCGACGCGCGCTGGCCGAATGCCTGGCGCGCCATTGTCCGACCAACGAGGACGTGGATGCGACCCTGACCCTGGCGGAGGCCCAGTTCGTGTCGGGCGATTATGAGGAGGCGCGCAGGACCGTGCGCGCTTCGATCCACCGCAATCATGGCCAGGCCGCTTCCTTTCCGGAGCCGGTGTCCGACCTCTATCGCGCCGACACCAGGGTGGAGCGGCACCTCGGCCGCGACCGCGAAGCGGTCCTTTCCGTCTACCAGATCCTCGGTGCCCTGCGCGCCGGCCTTCCGCAGGAGGATCACCGACATTTCACCGCCCGGCTCGAAATCTTCGAATATCTGATCAGCACCGGTCAGCCGGAACGGGCGCAGCGCGAGCTGCGCCAGCTGCAGGACGCCGCGCGCGCCGCCGGCCGCGAGGACGTGGCGGCGCTCGCCGAGCTGCGCAGGCTGATGCTCGAATATCGGATCGCGCCTTATGGCTCCGCGAAGCGGCGGCTGATCGAATTGTCGCGCTCGACCGATCCCGGGCGGTGGCAGCTGGCTTATGGCGCGCGGGCCCTGCTGATCCGCATCTACGGAAGCGAAGGCAATCAGGAGGGCGCCAATGCGCTGATCGCCGAAATGGCGCGGGACAATGATGCGCCCCGCATGCTGCTGTTCCAGCCGGTCTATCATCTCGTCCAGCAGATGAACGCCTATGCCGACGACGCGCGCCAGCGCGAGGTCCTTTCACAAGGCCTGATGACGGACAATCTGACCGAGCGACTGGTCGGGCCCATGGATCGCCAATGGATCGACGTCGGCTTCTGGGTCCAGCCCGACGGCCATGTCGACGATCTGCAGATCCTTCGCCACGGGACCGGCGGCACCGACTGGTCGCCGCCTTTGCTGCGCGCAATCCAGGGGCGGCTTTACTCCCGGGCCGACCGCGCCACCTATCGACTCGAACGCTACACGTACACGTCCGAGCTGCACAATGAGGGCACCACCGGCTCCCATATCGCCGCCCGTTCGCCGCGCGCTCGCGTCGAATATCTCGACCTCATGGCCAACCCGCCGGCCGATCCCGAACGGCCGGCCCAGCCCGGCCAATCCACTCCGCCCGACCACGCGGGCGAAAACCGGCCCACACCGACCTGATCAGGCGCCGAGATGGTTCTTCGCGGGACCTTCGTCGCGGCGGCGGATGACGAGGTTGCGGATCTCGGTCATGTCTTCCATCGCGAAGCGTATGCCTTCGCGGCCGAGGCCGGAATCCTTGACCCCGCCATAGGGCATGTTGTCGACGCGGTAGGAGGGGACGTCGTTAATCACGACGCCGCCGACCTCGAGCCGGTCCCAGGCATCGAACATCTGGAAGAGGTCGCGGGTGAAGATGCCGGCCTGGAGGCCGAACTTGCTGTCGTTGACGATGTCGAGCGCCTCATTGAAATGCTTGAAGCGGATCAGGAAGGCGACCGGGCCGAACGCTTCCTCGACGTTGAGCTTGGTCCGCGGATCGACGTCCTCAAGCAGGGTCGCCTCGAGCATCGCGCCGTCCCGCTTGCCGCCGCAGAGCAGGGACGCGCCCTTCTCGATCGCTTCCTGGATCCAGTAATCCAGGCGCTGGGCTTCCTTCACGTCGATCATCGGGCCGATGAAGACGTCGCGCTTCTTGGGATCGCCGGCGACCAGGCTCTTCGTCTTCCTGACCAGCATCGCGCGGAACGCGTCATAGACCTCGTCGTGGATCAGGATGCGCTGGACGCCGATGCAGCTCTGCCCGGACTGGTAGAAGGCGCCGAAGATGGTCCGCTCCATCGCGTCCTCGAGGTCGGCGTCCCGGTCGATGATGACCGCCGCGTTGCCGCCGAGTTCGAGCACGACCTTCTTCTTGCCGGCCCGCGCCTTGAGGTCCCAGCCCACCCCGGGCGAGCCGGTGAAGCTCAGCAATTTCAGCCGCTCGTCGGTGGTGAACAGGTCCGCGCCCTCGCGGTGGGCGGGGAGGATCGAGAAGGCGCCCTTGGGAAGGTCGGTCTCGGCCAGCACCTCGCCCATGATGATCGCGCCGAGCGGCGTGCGCGAGGCCGGCTTCATCACGAACGGGCAGCCGACCGCGATCGCCGGGGCGATCTTGTGCGCGGCGAGGTTGAGCGGGAAGTTGAACGGGGAGATGAAGCTGCACGGCCCGATCGGCACGCGCTTCCAGATGCCCTGATAGCCTTTGGCGCGCGGCGAGATGTCGAGCGGCTGGACCTCGCCGGTCATGCGCACGCTTTCCTCGGCCGCGATGCGGAAGGTGTCGATCAGGCGGGTGGCCTCGCCCTCGCTGTCCTTGATCGGCTTCCCCGCCTCGACGCAGAGCGCATAAGCGAGCTCGTCGAACCTTTCCCTGAAGCGGTCGACGCAATGCTGGAGCACCGCCTGGCGCGCGTAGCTCGGCAGCCGCGCCATCGGCTCGGCCGCCTCGACCGCGCCCTGGATCCCGGCGTCGATCGTCTTCGCATCCGCCTGGGCGACGCGGAACGCGACCTTGCCGGTATATTTGTCGGTGACCTCGAGGTCGGCATTGGGCTGCTCGGCCTTGTTGTTAAGGTAGAGCGGGTAGACGTCCTTGAGCTTCACCATTTGTCACCTCGTCTGGCGGAGACGGGCCGCCACACTTCCAACCGTCATCCCAGCGAAAGCTGGGATCTCCCTGCCTTCTGCCCGCAAGGGGAAGAGGGATTCCAGCTTTCGCTGGAATGACGAAGAGATGCTTCGTCATTCCTCCTTCGCGGCATAATCGCCCGCGCCCATGAAGTGGAGCGAGACATAGGGCTCGTCGCCGACCACCCAGGAGTCGTGGCCGGGCGGCACGTAGAACAGATCGCCGGCGCGCATCTCGTGGACCTTCCCGTCCGCCATCCCGACCGCGGCGCAGCCCGAGACGACCATCCCGACATGCTCGACCTCGCACAGGGCATCGCCCGTTTCCGCACCGACGTCGGCCGACCAGCGCCAGCCCGGCTCGTAGCTCGCCCGGCCGATGGTCATCCCGCCCAAGGTCACCAGCTCGAACTTGCCCTTGGGGAAGACGCGCACCTCGTCGGGCGCGTCGAACCGGCGCAGCACCGTCTCGAGGCCGTGGTTCATAATTTCGCGCTCAGCTCCTTGATGTCGCGATTGAGGATGCGGTCATTCTCCGAATAGTCGATCGGGCAATCGATCAGGTGGACGCCCGGCGTGTCGAGACATTCCCTGAGCAAAGCCGGCAGGTCGGCGGCCTTGTCGACGCGGTGGCCGATCGCGCCATAGCTGTTCGCATAAGCGACGAAATCGGGATTGGAGTAGGTGAGGCCGAAATCCTTGAAGCCCATGTTCGCCTGCTTCCAGCGGATCATGCCGTAGGCGTCGTCGCGCAGGATCAGGATGGTGATGTCGAGCTTGAGGCGGACCGCGGTCTCCATCTCCTGGCTGTTCATCATGAAGCCGCCGTCGCCGCAGATCGCCATCACCTTGCGGTCCGGATGAACCATCTTCGAGGCCATGGCCGAGGGCAGGCCGGCGCCCATCGTCGCCAGGGCATTGTCGAGCAGGACGGTGTTGGGCTCGCGCGCCAGATAGTTGCGCGCGAACCAGATCTTGTAGACGCCGTTGTCGAGGCAGATGATGCCGTCGGCCGGCATCGCCTCGCGGATCCGCTCGACCAGGCAGGGCGGGAAGATCGGGTAGCGGTCCTCGCCGCACAGGCCTTTGGTATGCGCGATCTCGGCCTCGCGCGCCTTCATCATCCGGTCGAAATTCCAGGTCGCGGAGGGGACGATGTCCTCCTTGATCTGCCAGATCGCATTGGCGATGTCGCCGATCACCTCGATCTGCGGGAAATAGACGGGGTCGACCGAGGCGGTGATGGTCGAGACGTGGATCACCTGGGCGCCGCCGCGCTGCATGAAGAAGGGCGGCTTCTCGATCACGTCGTGGCCGATATTGACGATGACGTCGGCCGCCTCGATCGCGCGGTGGCAGAAATCGCCGGACGAGAGCGCCGCACAGCCGAGGAACTTGGCATGGGTCTCATCGATCACGCCCTTGCCCAATTGGGTGGTGATGAACGGGATGCCGGTCTTCTCGATCAGCTGGAGCAGCATCCGGCTGGTCATCTTGCGGTTGGCGCCGGCGCCGATGACGAGGATCGGCGAGCGCGCGCTCTCCAGCTTCTCGACCGCGGCGCGGACCGCCTTGGCGTCGGCATTGGGTCGGCGCACGAGGCTGCGCTTCAGCGGCGTGGATTCGGTCTGCTCCTCGGCGATGTCCTCGGGGAATTCGATATGGGTGGCGCCGGGCTTCTCCTCCTCGGCGAGGCGGAAGGCCTCGCGGATCCGGCTCGGGATATTGTCGGCGCTGGCGAGCTGGTGGGTGAACTTGGTGACCGGACCCATCATCTCGACCACGTCGATGATCTGAAAGCGGCCCTGCTTGGATTTCTTGATCGGCTTCTGCCCGGTGACCATCAGGATCGGCATGCCGCCCAATTGGGCATAAGCGGCGGCGGTGACGAAGTTGGTCGCGCCCGGCCCCAGGGTCGCGACGCAGACGCCGGTCTTGCCGGTATGGCGGCCATAGGTCGCGGCCATGAAGCCGGCGCCCTGCTCGTGACGGGTAAGGATCAGGCTGATCCGGCTCGAGCGAGAAAGGCTGTCGAGGAAATCGAGATTCTCCTCGCCCGGCACGCCGAACACATATTCGACGCCTTCTTCTTCGAGGCACTGGATGAACAGGTCCGAGGCTTTCGTCATGCGCGGCAGCTCCAGTCTTGAAGGGATGGCGACGCTCGACCCGGGCCCACGAAAGCCCCTGTCACCCCCGCTCTACCGGGCTTTGTTTTCTCTGTCATCAGACCCCCTCGGCGCGGTCTTTGCGGGTTGCATGGGCCATGGCTTGGCCTCATAGTCGAAGGCACTTCTGGCCCGGCGTTTGACGGTGTGGAGGACAGATGGGGGGCAGCCGCAACGTCGCGATTGGTCTGGGCGCCTGCGGCCTCCTGGCGGCTTCGATCCTCCTCCTCGCGCTCGGCCCGATCGGCGGCCGCGCCACTGCCCAGAATGCCCATGTCTCCGGCGCCACCTATGTCGGCGTCGCCACCTGCGGCGGCACCACCTGCCACGGCCGCAGCGAGGCGGACGGCGCGATCGTCCGCCAGGACGAGCTCAGGCTCTGGCAGGACCCGGCCACCGCGGCCGGCGCGCACAGCCGCGCCTGGGACGTGCTGCGCGACGAGCGCGCACAGGCGATCGGGCGGCGGCTCGGCATCGGCGACCCGACCACAGCGCCGATGTGCCTCGGCTGCCACGCGACGCCGGCGGGGCCGCGCGGGCTTCGCTTCCAGGTCTCGGACGGGGTCGGCTGCGAAAGCTGCCACGGACCCGCCTCGAACTGGCTTCACAGCCACTATGCGGTCGGTGGGACGCATGCGGACAATGTCGCGCGCGGGCTGGTACCGCTCGACAATCCCCGGGTGCGCGCAGGCCAGTGCCTGGATTGCCATTTCGGCGCGGCCGGCGAGGGCCAGTTCGTGACCCACCGGATCATGGCCGCTGGCCATCCGCGGATCGCGTTCGAGCTCGACCTCTTCTCGACGCTCCAGCAGCATTACAATTTCGACGGCGACTACAGCCAGCGCAAGAGTCGCGCGAGCTCGACCCAGATCTGGGCGATCGGGCAGGCGATGGCGCTCGACCGCGCGCTTTCCCTGTTCACCACGGCGCGCGGCACCGAGGGCATGTTCCCCGAATTCTATTTCTTCGACTGCCACTCCTGCCACCGGCGCATCTCGGACGATCCGCGCTTCCGACCGGCCGCGCCCGCCAATCCGGGACGGCCGATCCCGCCCGGCATGCCGCCGTTCAACGACGAGAACATGATCATGCTCTCGGCGGCGGCGCGAGTGATCGCGCCCGGCCTCGCCGCCCGCTTCGACCGCGACAGCCGCGCCTTCCACGCCGCGATCGACCGCGACCGCGGCGCCGCGGTCGCCGCCGCTTTGGCCTTGCGCGCCAGCGCCCGCGCGCTCGCCGACGCTTTCTCGGCCGCGCAGATGGGCCCGGCCCAGACCTTCGCGATCATCGAGGCGATCACCGCGACCGCCTTGCGCGAGCGCTTCACCGATTATGCCGGCAGCGTCCAGGCGGTGATGGCGACCGATACCTTGCTGTCCTCCCTGGTCAGCCAGGGGCAGGTCTCGCCCGGCGCAGCCGCGGGGATACGCGGCGACATCAACGCCGCCTATCGCGCGGTCCACGACCCCAATGATTACGATCCGGCCGGGTTCAGGGCGAGCCTCGGCCGGGCGGCGGCGGCGATCAGAAGGCTCAGATGAAGCGCAAGACGTCCAGCGTCGCCATCTTCGCCCTCGTCCTCGCCTCCTGCGGCGGCGGCGGGGGTGGCGGCGGCACCAGCGCGGTGCCCGCCCCAGGCCCGCCGACCCCGGGCCAGACCGCGCTCTACACCGTGCCGGCGCAGGAAGCGCTGACCCAGGCCGACGTCCAGCGGATCATCGCCCAGGGCGTCGCCGAGGCGCAGGCGCGCGCCTTGCCCGGCAATTTCGCGGTGGTCGACCGGGTCGGCAACGTGCTGGCGGTCTTCTCGATGACCGGCGCCAACCAGCAGCTCCGCGTGCCGACCGGCCCCAACGGGAGCATGCATGACCTCCAAGGCGTCAACGTGCCGGGCGCGGTCGCCGGCGCGATCGCCAAGGCGGTGACCGGCGCCTATCTCTCCTCCAGCGGCAACGCCTTCTCGACCCGCACCGCGAGCCAGATCGTCCAGCAGCATTTTCCGCCCTCGGCGGCGGCGGCGGGGCTGGAAAGCGGACCCCTGTTCGGCGTGCAGTTCAGCCAGCTCCCCTGCTCCGACCTCGCCGCGCGCTTCAACGGCACGACCTTCGCGAACAGCTTCATCGGACCGAAGCGCTCGCCGCTCGGCCTCTCGGCCGATCCGGGCGGCTTCCCGCTCTACAAGAACGGCGTCGTGGTCGGCGGCATCGGGGTGATGGCCGACGGCGTCTACGGCTTCGATCCCGAGATCCAGGACATCGACCAGGACGGCGAGGAGGCGATCGCGCTCGCCGCCACCCAGGGCTTCGCCGCCCCGGACACGATCACCGCGGACCGGGTCAGCGTCGACGGCACGACCTTGCGGTTCAGCGACGCGACCGCCGGCGACCTGCGCACCAATCCCGCTTCCGCGCCGAGCTTCGCGACCGTGCTGACCATGGGGGCGCTGACCAGCGTGCGCGGCTATTATGACGCGACCGGCGGGGTGCTGGCCGGCCACGCCTACGGCACCGAGGCCTCGGGCATCCGCGCCGCAACCGCCGCCGAGTTCGGCAATCCGGACGCCTTCGTCCTTTCCAACGGCTCGGGCGCGAACCGCTATCCGATCGTCGCCGGCTCCGACGGCGCCAATGCGCTGAGCGCCGCCGAGGTGCGCGCGATCCTCGAGGAGGCGTTCAAGATCATGAGCGCCGCCCGCGCCCAGATCCGCCGGCCGCTCGACAGCCGCGCGCAGGTGACGATCTCGGTGGTCGACACGAACGGCCGCGCGCTCGGCATCGTGCGCTCGCCCGACGCGCCGATCTTCGGCACCGACGTCTCGCTGCAGAAGGCGCGCACTGCGATGTTCTTCTCGGCGGCCTTCGCCGCCGCCGAATTGCTCGGCAATCCCAATCCCGACGTGTCGAGCCGGGTCGCGGCGGCGCGGACCTTCTTCGCCAATCCGGCCGCGCTGACCGGCCAGAACGCGTTCAGCGACCGCGCCAACGGCAATGTCTCGCGGCCCTATTTCCCGGACGGCGAGCTCGGCCGCCCGCCCGGGCCCTTTTCGCAGCCGATCGCCGAGTTCAATCCCTTCTCGACCGGGCTGCAATCGGCGCTGATCGCCGGCAACGTGCTCCAGCACGTCACCTTCATCCTGACCGGCAGCGCCGACACGCCGGCGACCTGCACCGCCAACCCGACGCCGGGCCGGGTCGCCAACGGCATCCAGATCTTTCCGGGCTCGGTGCCGATCTATCGCGGCAATATTCTGGTCGGGGGGATCGGCGTCTCCGGCGACGGCATCGACCAGGACGACATGATCTCCTTCCTCGGTCTCTACAACGCCGCCCAGCGCGTGCCCGCGATCAACGAGGCGCCGGCGGCGATCCGCGCCGACCAGATCGTGGTGCCGGTCGCCGGCGCGGCCGGCGGCGGGGTGCGCCTGCGCTACGTCAACTGCCCGTTCAATCCGTTCCTCGACACCAACGAGCAGAATGTCTGCCAGGGAAAATGACGGTCGCCGCCGCCCTCCTCTCGCTGATGGCGAGCTCTGCAGGCGCGACGACCCCTCCCCTATTGAGCCATCCCGGACTTGATCCGGGATCCATCAACACCGGATTTGGCGGATTCTCGCAGTCCGTGTTCATGGGTCCCGGCCTTCGCCGGGATGACGCTTTGTTGCTTGCCTTGCAGACCGCTCCAGCGCCGCAGACGACACGGACGCCACCACCTCCACCCGAGGATTTGACCCGCCCCGAGCCCACACCCTCCGAGGAATCCTTGATCAACGGCCGCCGCCGGCCCGGGGTGCAGCAGCACGACCTTCCGGACGCGGTGAACCAGGTCAATCCGGGCGCGATCCGGCAGCCGCCGCCCGAGGCCTTTCCCGCCGACCATATCGCGATTCCGGACCGCTGGCGCCTCGCCGAGACTTTGGGCCTGGTCCGCGACCGTTGGTGGGACCCCTACAACCAGAACACGCTGAAGGGCGACCGGCCGATCTGCGATCCCGCCGACGAGAGCGCGGCGCGGCGCGGCTCATTGGGCTGCCGGCTGCACCGTCTGCTCGGGCTCGAGGGCGGCGACTGGTTCTTCGTCGCCAACGCCATCTCCGACACGGTGATCGAGCCGCGCAGCTTTCCAATCCCCGTGGGCGTGCAGACCACGCAGCGGCCGGGCAGCATCGACGTGTTCGGCGACAATCGCAGCCTCGTCCTCTCGCAGACCTTCATCGCCAGCCTGGCCTTGATCAAGGGCAGCACCGCCTTCCTGCCGCCCCATGTCGAGTACCGGCTGACCCTCGCCCTCAACACCAACCATGTCGACGTGGGCGAGCGGCGCATCCTCTATGTCGAGCCCTCGCGCGGCACCCACCGCACCGACGTCGCGGTCGGCGTCCAGGAAGCCTTCATCGACTATCATATCCGCAACGTCTCGGACCGGTTCGACTTCGACGACGTGCGCGTCGGCATCCAGCCCTTCCAGTTCGATTTCCGCGGCTTCCTGTTCCAGGACCAGCAGCTCGGCGTGCGCCTGTTCGGCAATCGCGACAACAACCGCGTCCAGTACAATATCGCGGCGATCTGGCGGCTCGAGAAGGACACCAACTCGGGCCTCAACAACATCCTCCAGACGCCCCGGCGCGACTGGATCCTGCATGCCAACATCTTCCGCCAGGATTTTCCGTTCGTCGGCCTGACCAGCCTCGCCAGCATCACCTACAACATGAACCGCGAGCGCGGCCGGATCGAGGTCGACGACAACGGCTTTCCGGTGCGGCCGGCCCTGTTCGGCAATCTGCGCGCGCGCGACTACGACGTGGTCTATCTGGGCTACAGCGTCGACGGGCGGATCGGGCGGATCAACCTCGACGCCACCGCCTACGGCCTGATCGGCTCGGACCGGCGCAACGTCTTCACCGGCCGCAATGCGCGCGTGCAGAGCTTCTTCCTCGCGGCCGAGCCTTCGATCGACTTCAACTGGATCCGCCTGCGCGGCGCGGCCCTGTTCGCGAGCGGCGACGGCAATCCCTATGACGATGTCGAGCGCGGCTTCGATGCGATCTTCGAGAATCCGATCTTCGCTGGCGCGGACACCAGCTACTGGATCCGCCAGACCATTCCCTTCGCCGGCGGCGGCCGCGCCGTCTCGATCAACGGCCGCAACGGCATCCTCAACTCGCTGCGCTCGTCCAAGGAGCAGGGCCAGTCCAACTTCGCCAATCCGGGCACGATCCTGCTCGGCGTCGGCGCCGACTTCGATCTGACGCCGCGGCTGCGGCTCTCGACCAACGTCAACCATCTCTGGTTCGAGCAGACCGCGATCCTCAAGGATCTCAGGATGCAGGGCACGATCCGCAGCGACATCGGCTGGGACGTCAGCGCGGCGGTGATCTACCGGCCGTTCGCCACCCAGAATCTCGTCTTCCGCCTGTCCGGCGCGGTGCTGCAATCGGGCACGGGCTTTCGCGACCTGTTCGAGAACCTCAACCGCGACCGGCGTTATTATTCCGTGCTGCTCGATGCGATCGTGACCTATTGAGATGCGCGGCCAGCAGCCCTCCATTCTCCGTCATTCCCGCGAAAGCGGGAATCCAGTCGGCGTAGGTCGCTGGCTGCCAGGCTGGATCTGGATCTCCGCTTTCGCGGGGATGACGCTGCTGGGCATCCTGTCCAATTCGGCGGGCGCCTCGGAGAAGGAGGCGCCGGTCGCGCGCGACTATAGCCTGGTCCGCGCCGCGCCGGCGCCGCGCACCCAGGAATGGGCCGACGCGGACGCGAAGAGCGCCGGCTGTCAGACCTGCCACAGCGCCAGCGATGCCCACACCATGCACCAATCGCCCGCGGTCGTGCTCGGCTGCACCGACTGCCATGGCGGCAATCCCGCGATCCGCAGGCCCGAGGGCGCCGAGCAGGGCGGCTCCGCCTATCTGCTCGCGCAGAACCAGGCGCACGTGCTGCCGCGTTTCCCCGCGAGCTGGCATTTCCCGTCCAGCGCCAACGCGCAGCGCAGCTACACCCTGCTCAACGTGGAATCGCCCGAATTCGTGCGCTTCACCAACCCCTCGGACTATCGGGTCGCGCGCGACGCCTGCGGCGCCTGCCATATCGAGATCATCGAGGCGGCCGAGCGCTCGATCATGTCCTCGGGCGCGATGCTGTGGGGGGGCGCTGCCTATAATAACGGCATCCTGCCCTTCAAGAATTACATCCTCGGCGAAGCCTATACGCGTGAGGGGGAGCCGGCCCGGATCAGCTCGCCGCTCGGGCCCGAGGGGCTCACCGCGGAGGAGCGCGCGCGCGGCGTGCTCGCCACCCTCTATCCGATGCCGACCTGGCAGGTGATCCCGCCCGCCGACATCTTCCGCGTGTTCGAGCGCGGCGGGCGCAACATCGCCACCCAGTTCCCCGAAATCGGCCTGCCCAATCCGACCGGATCGATCCAGCGGCTCGAGGAGCCGGGGCGGCCCGATCTGCGCCAGTCGAACCGCGGCCCCGCCACCGGCATCCGCGTCGCCATCCCGGTGCTCAACATCCACAAGACCCGCCTCAACGACCCCTATATGTGGTTCATGGGGACGAACGAACAGCCCGGCGACTATCGCCATTCGGGCTGCTCGGGCTGCCACGTCGTCTACGCCAACGACCGCGAGCCGCGCCATTCCTTGACCTATGCGCGCTACGGCCGCGACGGCCAGACCGCCACCGTCGACCCGACCATCGCCTCGCTGCGTCAGGGCCAGCATCGCGAAGGCCAGGCCGGCGAGGCGCACGAGGCCCGGGGCGAGGCGCCGGCCGACGCCAACCATGTTTCGGTCGGCGAGAGCGGCCATCCGATCCGCCACGTCTTCACCCGCGCCATCCCGACCGCGCAGTGCATGACCTGCCACATGCACCAGCCCAACATCTTCCTGAACTCCTTCCTCGGCTACACGATGTGGGATTACGAATCCGACGCCGACCTGATGTGGCCGGGGCCGGAGAACCGCCTGCCCGCGCGCAACGCCGAGGAGGAGAGGCGCTTCCGCAACCAGCATTATCCGACCGCGGCCGAGACCCATGCGACGCTCGAGCGCAATCCCGAGGGCGCGAGCCCGCGCGGGCTCTGGTCCGACACCGACTTCCTGCGTGAGGTCTACGACCGGGTGAACCCGCTCGCGCGCAGCACCCAGTTCGCCGATTATCACGGCCATGGCTGGAATTTCCGCGCCATCTTCCGCCGCGACCGCGAGGGCAATCTGCTCGACGCCGACGGCCACATCATCCCGCCCGGCGATCCCGACACTTTCCGCCGCGACGGCGAGGGCCTGTTCGTCCCCGCCGGGGTCAATCCTGGCCGCGCCGTCCACATGATGGACATCCATGCCGAGCGCGGCATGCAATGCGCCGACTGCCATTTCAGCCAGGACGCGCACGGCAACGGCTTCATCTACGGCGAGGTCGCCAATGCGATCGAGATCGGCTGCCGAGACTGTCACGGCTCGGTCCGCGATTATGCGAATCTCCGCACCTCGGGCCCGGCCGCGCCGCCGCGCGGGCGCAACCTCGAGCTGATCCGCAACGAGGACGGCAGGCGGCGCTTCGAATGGACCGAGCGCGGCGGACGGCGGGTGCTGATCCAGCACTCGATCGTCGATCCCCGGCTCGAATGGGAGGTGAGCCAGGTCCGCGACAGCGTCGACCCGAGCCTGCCGCCCTGCGTCGCCGCCGGCGACCAGGCGACGCCCGGCCCCTGCTTCAACCTGCGCTCGGCGCGGGCCAAATTGATGGCGCGGAGCGGCGCCGAGACCGGCCGCTTCGTGTTCGGCCGGAGCGTCGCCGATGCCGACCTCGCCCATCCCGACAGCGAGATCGCCTGCTTCACCTGCCACCTCTCATGGACGACGAGCTGCGGCGGCTGCCACCTGCCGATCGAGGCGAACTGGCGCACCTCGACCCACCATTATGAAGGCGAGGAGACGCGTAATTTCGCGACCTACAATCCGCAGGTCGCGCGCGACGACATGTTCCAGCTCGGCCGCCACATGACCAGCAAGGGCAATATCATCGCCCCGATCCGCTCGACCTCGGCCCTGATCCTCTCCTCGACCAACATCAACCGCGAGCGGATCTACGTCCAGCAGCCGCCCATCTCGGCCGCGGGCTTCTCGAGCCAGGCCTTCGCGCCCCACTTCCCGCACACGGTGCGGCGGACCGAGACCAAGCAATGCTCGGACTGCCACCTCTCGGCGGCCAACGACAATAATGCGATCATGGCGCAGCTGCTCCTGCAGGGCACCAATTTCGTGAACTTCGTCGGCCTCCACTCATGGGTTGGGCTGCAAGGCGGGTTCGAGGCGGTCCGAGTCACCGAATGGGACGAGCCGCAGGCGGTGATCGGCTCCTACCTCCAGCGCTACGCTTACCCCGATTATTACCGGATGCACGTCGAGCGGAACCACCGCGAGCTGATCAACTGGACGCGCGGCGAGAGCTTCGATTCCCGGCACAGCGGCGAGACCCATCCGCGCGAGGAGTTCCGCAACATCGTCCAAGGCACGAGCGGGGCGGTCTCCTGCCTCCAGAATCGTGGCGAATATATGTTCGTCGCCGAGGGGCGCGGGGGCTTCCGCGCCTATGACATCGCCAGCATCGGCAACAAGGGCTTCTCCGAGCGGATCGTCACCGCGCCGGTCTCGCCGCTCGGGCAGCGCACCCACGTCGCCTCGGCGAACGCGACCTGCATCGCGCTGCCGACCAACCAGCCGATCGCGCCGACCCGCAATCGGGCCATGGCCGAGACGATGGTCGAGGGGCCGAACGGCCGCCAGGTTTCGCTCCGCGACGCGAACCAGGAGCAGGCCTTCCACCCGATTTACGATTATGCGGTGGTGACCGACGCGGTCGAGGGCCTCTATCTCGTCAACATCGACACTCTGGCCGACGGCGATCCGCGCAACAATTTCCTGCGCCGCGCGGTCACCTGGAACGAGAATGGCGTGCTGAACGGCGCCCGCCACGTCACCCTCGCCGGCCATTATGCCTATATCACCGCCGCCGCCGGCCTGGTCGTGGTCGATCTCGACGATCCGCTTCACCCGCGCCTCGTCACCGTTATTCCGATGACCGACGCGCGCGCCTCGGCGCTTCAGTTCCGCTACCTCTGGGTGACCGACGCCGAAGGGCTGAAATTGTTCGACGTCACCCATCTCGACCGGCCGGTGCCGGTGCCCTCGGCGACCGTGCCGTTCGCCGACGCGCGGCGCATCTACCTCGCCCGCACCTATGCCTATGTCGCGGCGAAGAGCCAGGGCCTCGCCATCGTCGACATCACCAATCCCGAGCATCCGGGAACGCCGCGCTTCGTCACCTTCGACGGGCAGATGAACGACGTCGAGGACGTGGTCGTCGCCTCGACCAACGCCTCGCTCTTCGCCTATGTCGCCGACGGGCGGAACGGGATGAAGGTGCTGCAGCTGACCAGCCCGTCGAGCCAGCCCAATTATTACGGCTTCTCGCCGCGCCCCGTGCCCGAGCTGATCGCCTGGGCCCGCACCCCCTCCCCTGCCCTCGCCGTCGCCAAGGGCCTCGACCGCGACCGCGCGGTCGACGAGACCGGCGGCCAGATCGCGATCTTCGGCCGGTTGGGCTCGCGTCCTTTCACGCGAGCGGAGATGGAACGCCTGTTCCTCAACAGCCGGGGCTCACCCTATCGCGTCAGCGATACCGGCACGATGCAGGATTGGGTCGGCCCGCAGTCCGCACCGCAGATGGCTGCCAGCCACTAGCTGTCATTCCAGCGAAAGCTGGAATCCCGCTTCTTCTTTTCCCCGAGGGCCGCAAAGGAAAAGAGACTCCAGCTTTCGCTGGAATGACGGGAGAGGTCAGGCCTCCGCCCGCTCCTTCTTGAGCATGCGAAGCAGGGCCTGGCGCTTGGGGATGAAGCGGGCGAGGACTTCGTGCTCCTCTTCCGTGTCGAAATGGGAGATGAGTTGCTCGCCGTTCCAGTAATGGAGCGCGAACCAGGGCTGGTCGGCCACGATCATCGCGCGGCCGTCGGGCCGCTCGCTGTCCATCGGCTGGAGGTCGAGCGCGACCTGCGGCGCGGTCGCCGGACAGACGGCGAGCGTCGTTCCCGCCCATTGAGTCACGATCGGCCGGTGCAGGTGGCCGCTGACCATCGCGACGATGTTGGAGCGCGCCTCGACGATGAGGCGCAGCCGCCGGACCCAGGCCGCGCGCGGATTCTCGGTCATCCAGGAAAGGCCGGTCGCGATCGGCGGATGGTGGAGGACGATCAGGGTCGGGCGCTCGGGCTCCTCGTCGAGCCGCGCGTTGAGCCAGGCCGCCCGCCGCTCGCAGAAGCCGCCGCCGTGGCGGCCGATCTGGAGCGTGTCGAGGACGAGGATGCGGACCGGGAAGCCCTCGATCGCATATTGGATATAGCCCTCCACCGTCGGCAGGTCCGGGAAGAGCGCGAGGAAGGGCAGCCGGCTGTCGTGATTGCCCATCGCCGGATAGACCGGGAAGGGCAGGTCTTTGATCGCCTCCTTGAAGCGCTGGTAGGATTCCTCGTCGTCGCCATTATCGGCAATGTCGCCGGTGACGAGGAGCAGGTCGGGCCGCGGCTCCATCGTCGCGAGCCGGCGCAGCGTCCGGTCCAGCCGCTGGCGGTTCAGCTCGTCCGGATTGCCCGGATCGAAGCCGAGATGAAGATCGGTGATCTGGGCGACGAGCATCGACTCATCGCCCCTGGGCCGCGGCCGGGCGCGGCGGCTCGTCGACCCGGATGACCGTCGTCTCCCAGCGCCGTCCACGGACGCGCTGGCGGAGCAGCATGGCGGGTGTGCCTCCGGTCATATGATAATCATGGCACATCGCGCAGGTCGATGCGACCGGCAGGCTCGTGCTCTCGCCGCCATGGCAGACCCGGCAGGAGGCGATATCGGGCAGCAGCAGGTCGCTCGCCTGGTTCGACGTGCGCGCTCCATGGCAGCTGGCGCAGGCCTCGTTGCCCTCGAGCCGCGGCTGGCCGGGCCGCTGGACGATCAGGTGGCGGCGGTGGTCGAACCAGCCGTGCAGCATGTAGCGGGTCGGGAAGGCGACCGGGCGGATCCCGTAGCGCAGGGTGCCGGGCGGCGCGGGGACGACCTCGTGGCAATCGAAGCAGGCGCCGCCCTGGGAGAAGACCGCGCGTACCGCCTGGTCGGCGCGCAGGCCCAAGGTGGCACGGGCGCGCGCGAACTGGACGGCGGCGCGGATCTGCGAGACGTCGCCGGGCAGCGCCCGCGCACCCGGGCTCAATTCGGCCGGGCGCTGCGGCCCGCCGGCGCGGTAGAGCGAGAGGATGTCGCCGACCACCTGGGCGGGCGAGCCGTGGCGGAGGGTCCGCATCGTGCCGCCGAGCTGGTCGAAGGCGAGGCTGTGGCACATGCCGCAGTCGGTCTCCATGTCGATCGGCTGGAAACGGGTGCCGTCCGGCGTCGGCACGTGGCAGTTCGAGCATTGCAGGCTATCCCCGAAGCCGAACCGGTCGCGCAGGGTCCGGCCCATCTGCGCCGCGCCGCCGCGCGGATCGAGATGGAGCGCGTGCGGGAATTTGAGGTTGCTCATCTCGCGCGGATGCTGGCTCAGCGGCGCCCGCGCCATGCGCGGCTGCTCGCCGTTCCAGTTCACGAGCACGAGCGGCTGGAACTCGGGATGGCCGCGCGCGAAATCGCTGGCGCCGGCGAGCCGCGTGCCGGGGAGGCGCGCGCGCAGATCGCCGTGGCAGTCGGCGCAGAATTGCTGCGGCGTCGGCGGCATCTCCTGGTTGCCCTCATGCTCGCGGTGGCATTCGACGCAGCGCCCCGGAGTCTGGCCGAACATCGCGCCGAACTGGACGCGCAGCCGGCGGAAGCCGGAGAGGCCCGGCGTCGCCTCGGCGAGCCGGCGCGGATCGGCATGATCGTGGACCGCGATGTGGCAGGCCTTGCAATCCTGGTCGCGGACCGGGACGAAGGGCTGGACGTGGCAGGCCTGGCAATTGTGCTCGAGCGAAGCGTGGCCGCGCGACAGCGGGCCCGCATTCCACATCCGGTCGGGATGGTAGCCCTGCGCGTAGCGCGCCGCCTCGGTGCGTCCCTGGTAGAAGGACCAGATCGGCCAGGCGAGGAAGATGGCGAGGACGAGGGCGACCGAGACCCAGGCCATCCGCCTTTTGCCCGGCATCACCGAGGCGAGCGCGAAGCTGCGCACGTCGGCCTTCTCGAGCGTCGCGTCGTCCTCGGCGCGCTCGATGTCGATCGAGACGTCGGGGCTCGCGGCCGGAGTCGGCAGGACGCGGAGCAGGAACGGCCCGACCCTGATGTCGCCGCCCGAATGGAGGTGGATGCGTCCGAAGCCGGTGGCGCTGCCGTCGATCTCGATGGTCATGCCCATCTCGGCCGAGACGGCGAGCTGGCCCTCGCCGACCAGTTCGAGCGTGGCATGGTGGAGCGCGATGGCGAGGTCGTTCAGGCGGATGTCGCTATTGGGATCGCGGCCGACCCGGATCAGCTCGTCCTCGATCTTCGCGGTGCGGACGATCTCGCGCCCGTCCGCGCTGTGGCTGATGGTGCGGAGGAGGAAGGCCATCCCGTCCGCCTACCAGTAGAAGAAGACGCTGATGATGTGCGCCGAGAGGGCCGCGATCGTCGCGAAGGTCAGAGGCACGTGCACGTAGAGCCAGATTTCGAGCATCGCCTTGATCCGCACGTGGCGGCGGATGCGGTTCAGCGCGCCGGCCTTGCGCTGCATCAGCACCGCGACCTGATCGAGCGCGATCGCCTCCTCGCCCTGGCTCTCGTCGCGGCGCCGGCGGATCAGCCGCAGTGCGGCCATGTTCCCGCCCCTGGGCGGACGGCCGGCGAGGCGGCGAAAGAGGCCGCCGCCGAACACGTTCTCGCCGAGCGAATCAAGCACGATCTGGCTGTCCTCGTCGGAGAGCGGCTGGGCGGAAATCTGGATCTGCTTGTCGATGCTGGCGACCGCGTCGATCATCTGCGCGCCGGTCAGCTCGGAGCGGTTGTCGCTGAGCTGCGCCGGCAGGAAGGCATAAGCCGAGATTCCGTAAATCCCCGAGAGGATGACCAGCATCATCAGCACATAAGCGAGCGTGTGAACGTTCCAGCCGAGCTGGAAGCCGGTGTGCAGCGTGGCGATCACGATCAGCGAGAGGCCGAGATAGACATGGGCCGAGGTCCAGCCTTTCAATGACCATTTCTTGCGGGTGATCGCGCGCTTGCGCAGGCCCAGGGCGGTCAGCCAGAGGATCAGGAGCGCGCCGATCGTCCCGAGCGTATAGCCGTACCAGCTGCCGCCGTTCGGGCGCGGCTGGACGTCGATCAGCAAGTAGGCAATCGTCGCGACAACCGAGAGCGCAAGCGCGACCTTGAACCAGCGGAAATTCTTGTGGCGCAGGAAGCCTTCGTGGCTGGTGCCGTCCCCCACCAGATTGGTGCGCTCGATCCCCCTCGTCGCCACGCGCGCCCTAGCCCCCGCGATCCATGCGGGCGACGGTGAGGAACTCCTCGGGCGCGACCCGGATCGCGGCGCCGGTCGGGCAGGCGCGGACGCAGGCCGGGCCGCCCTCGATCCCCGAGCACATGTCGCACTTGATCGCCTTCTTGGGCGTCTCCGGGCTGACCCTCTTGTCGGTCCATGATTTGGGCGGCTCGCCGGGACCGGGGCCGAAGCCGGCGAACAGCCAGGCGAGCAGGTTCGGTTTCTTGGGCGGCACCTTGTCCATGCGGATCACGCCATAGGGGCAGTTGCGCTGGCAATTGCCGCAGCCGATGCAGGTCTCGTCGATGAAGACCTCGCCGTCGGGGCCCCGGTGGATCGCGTTGGGCGGGCAATCGGCCATGCAATGCGGATGCTCGCAATGGCGGCACGAGGTCGGCACGTGGAGATGGGCGAAGGTCTTGCCGGCCTCGCGGTTGAGGCGCGAGAGCCCCTCATGGGCGTCGGCGCAGGCCTTCTCGCAATTGTCGCAGCCGACGCAGAGTTTCTCGTCGATCAGCAGCAGGTCGGTCGCCTCGCCGATGCCGTTCTCGACGAGGAAGCCGGCGACCGACGAATAGAGATCGATGACCCCGCCGAAGCCGTCCTTCCTGTCCTCGATGAAGCTGGTCAGCTCGTGGCGCGCGGCCATGTCGTGCTTGAAGCGGCCGAGCAGGTCGGGCTTGGCCTTGAGGAGGGCGCGGAAGGCGTCGCCGCCGAGCCTGATCACCTCGGACTTGATCGCCGCGCGCACCGTCGCGGTGCGGCGGCCGCCGTCGATCAACGCCATCTCCCCGACATAGGAGCCGGCGGGAAGGTAGGAGAGGAAGACCGGCTTGCCGCCGATATCCTTCTCGACCACCATCGAGCCCTGGCGAATGACGAAGATGTCGTAATTCTCCTCGCCTTCCTTGATGATCGCCTCGCCCGCCTTCACGCCGACGATCTCGGCCGTGGCGAGGACCTCGGCGAGATCCTCCTGGGTCACGCCCGAGCCAAGCATCTGCAGCAATTGCCGCTCGGTCGAGATGCGGGTGATCTCGCGCTTGGCGGCGGGCACGGTCGACATCAGCTTCAGCGCGGCGTTGCGCGGAATCTCGACGACGATCGCGCCCGAGCCGGCGCGGACGGTGGCGCCGCGCTTGCGCCCCGAGATCAGGCCGACCTCGCCGACGATCGAACCCTGGGCGATCGGCACGGTGACGTGCGGATCGGCCGGATCGACTTCGACCAGGACCGAGCCGTCGGCGATCGCGAACAGCGAGGAGCCGGGCTCGTTGCGCTCGAAGATCAGGTCGCCGGCGCGGTAGGAGACCGGCTCGGAATCGAGCATGAACTCGCGCATCTGCAGCATCGACATCTCGTTGAAGATTGAGACGCGGCGCTTGAGGAAGGCGAGCCATTCGGTGACGCTGCGCTTGCCCGGAAGCGCGGCGAACTTACGCTCGAGGATCGGCTCGTCGGCCGGCTTCAGCTCGATATTGCCATTGATGAACTCGATGACGTCATAGCCCTGGTTCATGCAATGCTTTATCAGGGGATAGCCGGCGAGCGCCCCGATCACGTAGATTCCGGGCACCGTGGATTCGAAGGTGGGCGAGAGGACCGGATAGGAGACGCGGTCCGGGCTGGAAAATTGGATGCCGGTGCCGGCCCTCACCTTCCTCTTGCCTTCCACCTCGTCGAAGGCGGCGCAGCAGCCCTCGACAAAGGCGCGCGGCGGCGCCGAGCCCATGCGTGCGATCACCCGGTCGCAGGCGACCTTGAGCTCGCCGTCCCGCGTATCGAAGGTGATCCAGCCCTTCTCGATCTTGCTGGTCGTGGTCTCGCGCAGGATCGTGATCCGCCCCTCGCCTTCGGCGGCGAGCAGGGCCTTGACGTTGGCGTCCTTGGCGGTGGCGAACTCGGCCGAGCGGTTGACGATGGTGACGTTGTTGCGCTGCTCCGGATCGGCGGCAAGGCCGAGCGCATTCTCGATGCCCGCGTCGCCCGCGCCGATCACAATGATGTGCTCGTCGATATATTCGCCGGGATCGTCGAGCTGGTACTGGACGACCGCGCCCTCGCCGACCGGGCAGCGGACCAGGTTCGGATTGCCCTGGGTGCCGATCGCAAGCACGATCGTCTCGGCCGTGATCGTCTCGCCGGCCTTGGTCTTCAGCGCGAAGCCGCCCTTCTCGCCGGTGATCGAGACGATCTCGGCATTCAGCTTGACGTTGACCTTGTGGCCGGCGGTCATCTCGTCCCAGGTGCCGAGCACCTTCTCGCGCTTGCCCGCTTCGAAATTGAGGTCCGAGCGCAGCACGAGCTGGCTCGGCGTCGCCATGACGTGCTTGCCCTTCTGATATTTGTAGATCGTGTCGCAGAGATGATCGGTCTTCTCGATCAGCACGTGGCCGAGCCCGAGCTGGGCGGCGCGGGCGGCGGCGCTCAGCCCCGCGGGGCCCGATCCGACGATGGCGATCTTGAAGTCGGACGCCACTTTTATTCGATCCTCCCCCTAAGGCAGCCGGACCAAGTGGCGTGGCGCAATCAGCCCCAGGCGCCCTTCCTCAACAGGGCCAATCCTAGCAGCTTCTGAGAGAGACGCCAGACTTGACCTCGGCTTTTTTGGAGCGATGATCGCGCCTCGATGGCCGATGCTTCCACCCCCAAAACGAGGCTCAGCCCGGCCACGATCGCCCTCATCGTCGCGGCCTTGCTGGCGATGGTCGCGATCGGAATCGCGATCGGCCGGGCGACCGCCGGCGGCGGCGCCGACAATCCGTCCGGGCCGGCCAATACGGCGGCGGCGCAGCCCCAGGCGGGCAATGTCGACGCGATGGCGGCTGCCCTGCGGGACCGCCTCCGCCAGGACCCTGACAATGACTACGGCTGGTTCATGCTCGGCATGGCCTACCGCGAGGCCGGCCGCTTCCCCGAGGCCGAGCAGGCCTTCCGCCGCGCCAGCGAGCTCGCCCCGCGCAACGCCGATTATCTCGCCTATCTCGCCGAGATCCTGCTCGCCACCGGCCACGACAATCCGCCCACCGAAGCGACGGCACTGTTCCGCCGCGCGCTGGCGATCCAGCCCACACATCCCCAGGCGCGCTATTATCTGGCGACGATCAAGGACATGGGCGGCGACCATCGGGGCGCGATCGACGATCTCGTCGCTTTGGTCCGCGACGCGCCGGCCGACGCGCCCTGGCTGGAGCAGGTGCGCGGCGCGGCAGCGGCGATCGCGCGGGACAATCATATCGACATCTCCGGCCGGCTGCCGCCGCCGCGCGCGCCGCAAGGCTCGACCGCCGCCGCCGCCATTCCCGGTCCGACGCCCGAGCAGATGCAGGCGGCGCGCTCGATTCCGCCCGGCCAGCAGGACCAGATGGTGCGGGCGATGGTCGACGGCCTCGCCGCGCGGCTGCGTCAGAATCCGCGCGACGCGGAAGGGTGGATCAGGCTGATGCGCTCGCGGATGGTGCTGAACGATCCGAACGCGGCCGGCGCGGCGCTCCGCTCCGGGCTCGAGGCCTTCCAGGGCGATGCAGCGACCCAGGGGCGGCTGCGCGCTGCTGCAAGGGAGCTGGGGCTGCCGGCGGGTTAGCTAATCCTCCCCGTGAGGATTGAGGAAATTACGAAACCCGGACCGCCTCAACCCGCCTGTTCTCCCCGGCATTGGCGGGCGTGCCGGGGAGCGGACGATCGGGGCCGTAGCCGCGGACGATGAGGCGGTCGCGGGCGACGCCGGCGCCGATCAGATAATCGGCGAGGGTCTGGGCGCGGCGCTGCGAGAGATCGAGGTTGCGGTCGCGCCGGCCGACGCTGTCGGTATGGCCTTCGATCATGAAGTGCATGTTGCGCAGCTGCGGGCGGAGCAAAGCCTGGGCGAAGGCGTCGGCCTGGGCGCGCGCGCCGGGCGCCAGCTTGGCCGAGCCGGTCTCGAAGTTGATTCTGAGGATGACCCGCTGGCCGGGGCCCGCCGCCGGCGGGGCCGAGGCGCCGGGCGGGGCCGCGGCGAGGTTGCGGGGCGCGCGCTGGCGGGCCGCCGGATTGGGGCGTCGCGCGGTGGTGGTGCGCTCGCCCGGATTGTCCGGATGCGACAAGGCGAAGCCGCGGGTCGCGGAAATGCGCGGGCGCGCGCCCGTCGCGGGCTCCTCGGCCTGAACCTGATTGTCCCCGCAATCGCCGGAGAAGGTGCAGACATAATCGTCGGCGGTCGGCGGCGGCGTGCTCTCCTGCGCGGGCAAGACGGCGGGAAGGGCGAGGATCGACGAGAGCGAAAGGGCGAGAGCGAGCTTGCGCATGGCGACTCCTGACTGGCCCAAGGCGCGGACGGGCGCGTTCGAAAGAGGCGGGGATCGATCTACTCCAACCGCCGGGGAGCGGCAAGGCGAGAGGCGGCCCGGGGGGCGGGCGCCATTGTCGCGCGGGAGCGGGCTTGCTACTTTCAGGCTCGTTCCGAAAGCCAAGGGGGCGGATCGGCGCATGAGCCTGATTCTGACTGTCCGCAACGCCGGCACCCTGCCCGGCGACCCGATGCCGCCCTACGAGGTGAGCGGGGACGTGATCGTCGTCGGCCGCTCGCGCAATTGCGACTGGCACCTTCCCGATCCGACCAACGCCATCTCCTCGCGCCACTGCGAGATACGGCGCGACGGCGAGGCCTGGCTGCTCAAGGACATCTCGACCAACGGCACCTTCCTGAACGGCGCCGCGACCCGCGTTGAGGGGGAGCACCGGCTCGCCGAGGGCGACCTGATCCGCATCGGTCATTACGAGATCGTCGCCAGCCTCGGCGAGGCCAAGACGATGGTCGCGGCCGCGGCGCCGGAACCCGTGGCGGCACCCGCGCCTGCCCCCGCCCCGGCCCCTGAACCCGCGCCGGCGCCCGCGCCCGCCGTGCCCGCCGAACCCCAGGCCGAGCCCGCCCAGGACAATCTCACGATGATGTGGGATTCGATGGCCGACCTCAACAAGGTCGATTGGGCGCGCGGCGGCTTCGGGATGCCCGACGCCGCGCCCCTGATCACCGATCTCGCCACGGTCGAGGGGCTGGTCCAGCAGCTGATCGACGCGGCCGCGCTCGGCGACACCGAAGTCTCGCATTCGCCCGAGCTGATCGCCAAGGCCGGCGCCCTGCTCAAGCGGCTGGTCGCGGGCCTGCTCGTCATGGTCGAGGCGCGGGCGCGGGCCAAGGCGCAGATGGGCGCCGAGATGACCGGCTTCGAGAGCGACGGCAACAATCCGATCAAGTTCGCGCGCTCGCCCGAGCAGGCGCTGGCGCAGCTGCTGAATCCCGCCCAGCCCGGCTTCATGGAGGCCGACCGCGCGATCGAGGATGCGTTCCTCGATCTCCAGTCGCACCAGGTCGCGACCCTCAAGGCGATCCCGGGCGCGCTCCGCGCGACCCTCGACCGCTTCTCGCCGGGCTCGATCAGGCGGCGGCGCGGCGACGCGCTCGGCTTCATGGCCAAGCTCCTCCCCGTCTTCCGCGACGCCGCGCTCTGGCGGCATTACGAGCGCGAGTTCGTGGCGGTGAAGAAGGAATCCGACGAGGCCTTCATGGAGGTCTTCTCGAAGGAATTCCGCAAGGCCTATGACCGTGCCTTGCGCGAGGGGATCAAGTAAGGCGGCTTCGGAGACGCCGAAGTCATCCCGGCGGAGGCCGGGACCCATGAACACCGACCGTCACGGGCGCGCGCAAGCGTCGTGCAACATCACCAGAAACCCAGTTCGTGGATCCCGGCCTTCGCCGGGATGACTCCTTCGATGCGGCGCTGCGCCTACTTCCCGCCCTCGCCGTCGTCGCCTGCATCCCCGCCGTCGTCCGCCACGGGGGGCGTGCTTGCGGTGCCCGAATCGTACCAGACCATCTCGGCGCTCCAGCGCCCTGCGCTGGCGGCGGAAACGAAGCGGTCGAGCCAATCCGGGCCGCGCGCGCCGATCTCGGGCGCCACCACGTCCGCCTCGAACGGGCCCCGGCCCGAGAGCAGAAGGATGCCCGACCAGCCCTCATGATCGGAATCGACATGGATCCGGAAATGCCCGTTGCCTTCGCGGCTGATCGGGCGGCCGCCGACGGAGGCGGCGAGCGCCTGCTCGAACTGCGCCCGGCTCTGCAGCAGCAGGGTGATCTTCCCCGAGGGCTCGATGCCGAGCAAGGCGAGATCGCGGCTGGGATCGGAGAGATCGAGATCGATCAGGGCGTTGACCGCCTCGCGCCCGGCATAGTCCCCGTCCTGCTGGACGACGCGGTCGTAATGGATTTGCGGCGTCGCCAGATGGCCGCCCTCGGGCGAGCGGATCTGGCGGAAGGCGTCGAGCGCCGCGCAGCCGGACTGGGTGATCTGGGCGACGTCGTTGAAGGCGACGTTCGCGTTGGCGAAGCCCGCCTGGGCGAGCGCCGCCTTGATCTGGTCGCGCGCGACGCCCTCGTCGCCGGCGACGCCGCGCATCGCGACGTTGAGCGTCCCGCCCCCATTGGCGATGCTGCCGATGTCGAGCCAGGTGCAGCTGACCGAGGGCAGGACCGCATTGATCGCGCCGCGCGCCGCGGCGACCGTATCGCCGGCCGGACCCGGGCCGCCGCCGCTGCTGCTCATGTTATTGACCGGCGGGCCGTCACCCTTCTCCCAGCCCGGAATCCGCCCGCCGGTCCAGTACCAGGCCGCGGCGGCCAGGACGGCGACCAGCAAGACAAGTCCGCCGACGATCAGGGCCTTGGACGCCCCCCCGCCGGTTGGGGTCGAGGTGTCGCCGGGCGGCGGCTCGGGCGGCAGGCTCTCCCGGACCGTCGTCGGCCCCGGCACGCGCGCGCCGTCGAGCATCGCCAGCACCGCCTCCATCGAACGCA